>Ga0302136_1000689_pt1 | contig 16086 bp, 22 predicted proteins | sample CBN3_20m_MG_FD_203116 | JGI IMG/M metagenome (GOLD analysis project Ga0302136, IMG submission 203116) | Marine microbial communities from Western Arctic Ocean, Canada - CBN3_20m | ecosystem: Environmental > Aquatic > Marine > Oceanic | place: Canada: Western Arctic Ocean | collected 2017-09-15
TTTAGAATATGGTTATGTGATGGACATGAATATAAACAATACGTTGTATCGCGGAACCCAGAGTCGATATACAGAGCGAGACGACACAAACACTGAACTGTACGGGACTGCCCCCTTCGCATTACGGAGCGGAGACAATGACAAAGTTGATACCGAGAGTCAGTTGTTTCACAGTCAGGTGGATGGTTATAAAATGTGTGACAAGAAACCTCTTTACTCTCAAACCTTTATTGACGAGACAGCGCCAATTCGCATTGAATCGCAACGGGCTGGAATCAGCACTCGCAACGCTCGTATTTTGTATGGCAGAGAATCGTAAAATAAAAAGATGTATAAAAGTATATGAAACGTTCTGAGCAAAGTGATCGTGTATCTGACTACATTTTGAACGTAAGCAGCACCAGCCAATATGGTAGCAATATATGCGGCCCTCCTCCCACGGGTTTACACTGTAAAACTACATACGAACAATCGAAGGTGATTGACGTTGAAACTCAGTTGAGAAACGGAACACAATCAGTCGCTATCACCCCAAAGATAAATCAAACTATGCATACACCCATCGTTAAATCATTTGCCAGAAGTGGTATAAGCGAGTCGGACCTTCGCGAGAGTAAGACTTGTAAAACGATTTCAAGACTTCAGAATGATCGTTGGCAACAACCCGTACCCATCAAATCTCAAAACTCACCGATATGGGAGGTGAACGACATATTAGGTGTTGATTCAAGAAACCTGATTAAATATCCAGATTTAAAATATTAACTTATAATAAGTATGGAGTATCTTTTGCTTGGTGGCCTCGCCTATGCGGGACAACAGTATGCGAAGATATCAACTGGGAAAAAAATGAACCAAGACCCAAGAGCCACCTCATCGACGTCACATTCCTTTGAAGATGTTCAAGCAGATTTCAACGATAAAATGGATAATCATTTAAAAGATCCGAATACAGTCAATACCACTGATCCACAAGAAAACAATAATATACCATTCTTTAAAAGTTTGCGAAGTCAAAACACAAATGACGGGTTGAAAGACAGGCGATTGTCCACTTTTACGGGTGTGAATACCACAGACTATCGCCACAAGATAGAAGTAGAGGCGCCCGAGCCAACAAGAGACCCGAATGTATACGGTAACATGACATCTATCGACAAAGATCGTTATACTATTAACGTGGCAACATCGAACAACAACGTTCTACCCTTTGAACAAATCAAAGTAGGACCAGGACTGGGTTTGAAATCTTCGGACCCAGCCTCGGGTGGGTTTCATCAAAATGTTCGTATTTTGCCTGGAAATCCAAATGGTTACAGGAAACACAACTTCGAGGGACGAGTCGTCACGGGCAAAGCGCCTGTGAGTAATCCAGACCTGTCTGTCAATGTTGACGTGAATCGTCGAACTCCGTTGACCGAGACGTATCGTGGATTTGACGCCCCTCAGTCTTCCGTCCAAGGTTCATCCCAGCGACCTTTGCAAGTTTTTCATGATTCGCAACGAGGAGACTCGTCACACCCTTTGTCAAACACAAACGGTGGTCTGGCGACATACACGACCCAAACTGCAACCCGCGACCATTGCACAACAACCCCCATCCAGGTATGGGGAAATCCAGCTGCTGAACGTGTGGGCACTTCGACCGTCCAAGATCAAAACTATCACTTACACTCGACGGAAAGAGGCGCTTCGAACACCCCCTTACTCAATGCAGGGAGTGCACGCAGTGGTCATTCGCAGTCGATTTCAAATTTCGACTCAACGACACAACGCGACCAACCAAACAATATCAAAACCAATCCAGTTAGTACTTCGAGTCACGCCCCTGGATTAGTCAGAACGGGTTACAACGCAAAACCAACACAGAAATGGTTACAGGGTTCGTACATGGGAGCACCAAACGGTTCAAATCAAAAAGGAGATTATCAAGGGACCAATCAATACAGCGTAAACCCGACGCTTCGGGGTGTAATGAACACAGGAATACAATCAGGTCCTTCATCGTCTTCGGTTCCGACCAACACTCAGTATGCGCAGGTATATGCGGGTTCGAAACAAAGTTTCAGCAGAGAAGACACGGTTGTGAAAGATTATTCGCCTAACTTTGGAACAAATAATATGTTATCGGACCCAAAAAAGGATCAATTTCATTTCAAAAATGACTCAAATGATCAGACTTCTACATTTAACGGTGTGAAGCAGAGTATCAACAACACAACGAACTCTATTGCAATAGGATCACAGCGTGCTCGAACCAACGAATACACGAACAATCGTGATTTTGGTTACGATCCAAGTGCTTTAAAGAATCCACTGGCTCTTGATATCAATAAACAACACAGATGAATGAGATAACAAAGAAGACGATACAAGAGATGTTGATGGACAGAGGATTTACGGACATCACTCAATTTGAAAATAATGAAGACCTTACAATTGCCTATAATCCACTGACACGGGAAAAAACCTATGTTCATTATATTACAGACCCTAAGGTAAATGTTAAAAACATAAAGTCCATAAAAACGACTATTGAAAATGTTGGCACATCAAGTCTAGTGTGTTTGATTGTCGTGTATAAGTTCACAATCACCTCTTTTGCCAAACAATTCATATCTTCTGACGTTAGTGATTTGTTCGTTCAACTCTTTAGTGAGAGAGAACTTGCTTATAACGTCACAAAACATGAATATGTCCCTAAACATACTGTTTTAAGTCTTAAAACTAAAAAAGAAATACTACATGAATACAAGACTTCGTCTAAAAACTTTCCTCATATATTGTCGACAGACCCTATATGTAGATACTATGGCTGTATTCCAGGAATCATGATGAGGATCGATCGACCCTCAGAAACATGTGGAATGCATACGGTTTACCGTATCGTTACTTGACATTATACTTGACGGTTACCCCCAATAAAACCATCAACACCAATAAAACAAACAAGAGGAGTGAAATTTTTGTGTCTCGTTTCTTTTTGCACTTGTTCGATTTTATAATATTGTTACGTGGGGTGGTAATAGCGTTTTTCAACGAACGAGTCGTCGAAGTGGGCATTAAGATTTTTGGCTTGTTCACCACAGCCTTATCGTTCACAAGATCCTTATCGATTTCCAACTTGGACCCACCAGCGAGACCACCATTGCACGAGGGTGGTTTCGTATTGCTGTGCGTAGAGTTCGTCGTTCGAGGTTGCACCATAAAATAGTCTTCCGCAGAGTTGGATATGTCAGCCAACGAATACATTATACTATACTCGACAAAAAAAATTAATACTCGTCCGCTGATGTAACCGACGCTTTTCGTGTTTTAACTTTAAAAAAAGAACAAAAGACATTGTAGTCTAAGGTATCATATTTCATATCACATTTTTTGATATTTGTTATCAATGCATCTGATGCGTCATGTAAGATGGGACCACCAGCCATCCAACCCCGTTGATGTAGCCATATATAGTTTTTTCCCTTTTTCTTTAAAAGTTTCGAAAATTGTGTTCTTGCTGGTTCGGGTGACCTCTCTAATAGTTTCTTTGTGTCGGATTTCGCAAGATCCGTTATAAAGAACCGCCTTGCGAAGTGGAAATCCTGACTACCTTTGGGAGAAAGCATTGCACAAAACATATGATATCCTATTGGTAATTCAATGGACTGTGCCACATTTGCAGGAAGCTTCGAAACGTGCTTCGGGTTATCGCACAATATTCGTGATGCGAACTCCTCGCAGCTTGCAAAGTCAAACTCTTTGTTCTTGTAACAACATTTCTTGTTTTCGCATTTATCACCTGGTCTAGCTTTGTACGTTCTGTTTGCGAACCCACCTCGAGCCTGTTTAGGACCCAATGAAAAAACGTAGCAATTTCCTTTCACTTTATCTGGAATATTCCATGCTGCTGGGAGTATCGTGTTTTTCATTTACTTGTATTTATATTATTTTTAACACAACATTCGTATCATCATCTTTCTTGACAATCACGGGGACGTTGCACTCGAAAATTTCCAAAAGTATATCCTTATATCTTGTACTATCAATCTTTCTTGGTATTATAACCGTGAACTCAACAATCAATGCTGACATTGTATCTTGCGAACCCAATGATAATCCCAAACCAGGGTACCTAAACCGCGTGGTCGAGTCAATAACAACATCTTTGGGTGTTGTTATGTATAACATTTGTCCGTTAGGATGTCGAATCTTTCCACGGTATCCAACCAAAGCCTCGCAGAGACTGATACTTGTGCGAAATGTCAAATCCATAGAACGTAAATCCAGACTAAAGTTACGATGCTTCACAACAACAACGACAATTTGTATGTTCTGGTTTTCAGGCATGAGCATGACGCTGTATGGAACAACTCCAGATGGAATATATATTGTAGTCCCCATGATGTTGACTTTTTTTCCAGTGAATAATTCTTCTAAAGTCATTGGGACCTCAATGCGACCACTTCTTTGATTCATCACGTCCATACAGTCATCAAAGAACGTTGCGAAAGGTGGTCTTGGAGGTCGCTCGAATTGTTTTAAAATGATTGAATAAGCAGTGTTCACTGTTTGAAACACCTCTGCATCACCCCCTTTATCAGGATGATGAAGACGTGCCATTCTTTTATAGGCGGATTTAACTTCATCAATGGTTGTTCCCCTGCTGATTCCAAGTATTTTATAGGGATCATTCATCGCTATAAAATACATGTCATATACTTTTAAATCTCTTCGAAAGCGATATTGTGAAAGTTTTCGGTCACGTGTTCATCCATAACACGAATTTCACCATAATCAGTTAGTATTTTCACTTCATTGTTCGTGTATACATGGATGATATCAGCCTTATTATCTTGGTAGTCACGCAAGCCGACAAGAACGAGGTCATCCATCGAAACACGATTCACAAACCGTCTTCTCATTCGACCACATATAACACCGATAACTTGATTCTTTGTCTCGTTTAACTCAACCAAACACCGATTATTACCCAACATCTTTACGACTTTCGCATAATCCTGATCTATTCCATCTTTATAAAGTAAAGTTCGATTTTTTTCACTAGAAAATGAGTTTTTACACATTTGTTTATTTGATCCACCATTTATGTTTTTTACCATCCTCTTTAATAACAACATTACCTTATGCTTTAATATCGTTCTTGGGTCTGTCACTTAATATGTCTCGATTCGCCACCGCCTCTTCGTGTTGCGATACTATCGGTCTGTTTCCCAATATTAAGTTTTCGGAGCTTTCATTACATTTGTCATTCATCATATTCATGCACATATTGGAGACGATACACAACACCACAATAATGATAATGAGATAATGATACGGGACATTATATGTCATTTGGTTCACCCACCATACACACAGTGAAATCACTACCGACATACAAATTAATTTCACATACTCCATGGATCTATAAGATTATATTTAAAAAAAAATACTCAACTAAACGAAATGGTCATGTTCACGCTGTAAATGTGCGCGCCTTTGTTTTGTTTTTTCTTCTTTGAATCGCAACGATTATGCGCTTCCATATTTATTTTAATGGCTTCCTTGTGCTGATGCGCAAACTTAATCACCTTGTGATCGATAGCCCATTTGAAGAACGTGAGTTGAGCTACTGTTGTCTCGAAAACCCCGTCTTGAATTTCAAGATACAATCGGTTGTGACGTCGGAACGGGTCAAACATTCTTTTTGAGTACGCCTTCAACATGTTTTTATAATTTTGATGTAAATGGAATGGTTTATTACCCACTTCATATACAACATTTTGTGTTTTTGAATAATTCGTGACAAGCCAATCAATGAGTCGTAACGACACATCCGATGAGTTTGAAATAATGTTCATTAATATCTGTAGACGTTTTGGGTCTTTATAGTATGTTTTCAATGATATAAGAAGCTTCGATGCCTTGCTATCCATTTATAGTTTACGTCTATAGTCTTTAACATCCTTTCATATACTTCAATGCTAATTTTCTAAACACAATATACGAAATGGAGATAAGGATCGAATTGAGTAAAACTCCTATAATCGTGAGTTTTGAATTGTCATACATGCTTGGGACCTTAGAAAATAAGATTTGTTGTAAATTTGGCATTTGTACAAGAGCGCAAATACACGCAAGGCCGAACGCCTCGAATTTAAGTTCCATTTCATCGGGGATGGGTTGAGTAAGAGGCTTAGATTTTTCTTTCTGCGCTTCGCGAAGCTCGTCGAGTTGCTGATTTTGCCTATGAAACTCATGTTGTATGTTTTGACCAAGTATTTGTTGGTTTTCCAAAAGTTGTTGATTCACTTGTTCTAAATGAGGTTGAGCTGGGGGTGTATTTTGTTTTGGTGGTTGTTGATTTTGATTCATTTCGGATTTCATGCTACTTAATAAATCTGAATAGTTTGGCATTGTGACGTTCTTAGAAGGTTCGTTTTGTTTCATTTCGATATTCGAGGGTTCTTGAGTTCTAGACGATTGTCCTAGCTCTGAAATACGCGTAAAGTCAGACATTTTTATATGATACAATTTCTTTTATTTTCCATAGTTTAAACACAAGCGTTTTGTATAATATAATGCAGCTTTGTTGGTGGTGTTGTCACAACATACCTAAATCATTATTGAGACTACCGATATCCTTTGATGTCAATAAAGATGAATTTGAAGGTATGGGACAATTTTGTAGTTTTCCGTGTATGAAAGCATATAACAACGACAAATCTTATTTATCTGGACACAAATATGCGTCTAAAATGCTAATAGCACAACTTATCCAAAAATCCCAAAAGAATGCCTTGTTAGATGTACCGAACGCACCCCCAAGGGAAAGCTTGATTCGATTTGGGGGCAAATTATCAATCGAAGAATTTAGAGCTCATTCAGGATCTATTGAACTCAATTTACCCCATATTAAAAAGATTGATTACGATATTGAAAGATCACAAAAGACCACCGTGTCTTCAGTTTTGAATACAGACCCAGTCGGGTTGTTATGTTCTGGGTTCAAGGAAAGCAAGGTGATAAACAACCCATTGAAAATTAAAAAGAAAAATAACACGCTGGAAAATCATTCACAAGTGGATTCTATTTTATGTATGCTGAATAACATTAAAAACCCTGTCAATGAAAATCCAAATGACAATAAGTAATAAAATACATAAAAATGTTTTATCTTGAGAGGGTTGATGTCTCATGTATTCAACGGCTGCAAAGCTTTCCTCAGAAGGGTCGTATCTAGCTGTAGAGTAATTTGTAGGTTCGATGATTGGTTTGATCATTTTTGGTTCATTGAGCACTACTTTGTCCACAACACCGTATTTAGATGGATTATTCTGAAAATAATCTAAAAGCAATTGGGTTGCTAGAACCTGTTGTGCTTCGGTAGTCATTTTTAATAATTTATCAACAACCAATGAGTTCTTTATTACTAAATCAATTCGATGTGGTTTGAATGCGTCAACATTGATAACAAACTCGTCGTAGTCGCCTTTCATGTTGAATGGGTCTATATTAAGCTCAGGTGACGTTCCTTGTACTTTTTTGTTGTTTATTGTTTGGTAAGGCGACTTTACATCATCTATTTTCAAACCCCAAGCATCGTCAAGTGAAGTCATTGATAAATTCATACTTTTAACCTATGTTTTAATTTTGCGCTTTGCTTTAAATACTAATCGTTTTTTCTGGCGCTATCTGCTTTGTTTTTCTTCCACGTTTTCCCTTTCCCGAAGTTGTGCTTTCATTCATAGATATCGTTTTTACATCTAATGTGATATCACTTTCGTCTGAACTTGATACAACTGACAAAGCTCGACTAGGAGGGTTGAAAACAGGTTCGTAAGTGGGTGCTGCAGTCTGTACAAACTTGCCGAAATTATTGTTGTTAACTATTTCAGTCGACTGAGGAGCAATCATTGGAATCGGAACTGGAGGCGGTGTAACAGGAGGGAGCGGTCTGGCAGTCGATTGAGAGGCATTATTAAATACCCCCATTACAGCGGACATGTCAAACATAGGTCCCTTCATTTCTCGTTTACTGGTTGTTTCCTGAGATGTGTTATCTTTACTGGGTTTTGTCTGGACGTTTGACATAGACTTCATGAGGTTGTTGATGATATCTGGATTCGATTTGGCTATATCTTGAAGGTTGGGTAGGTTTCCCATCAAACTATTCGACAAATGAAACATAAAGGCGCTACCTGCGACGCTTAACATGAGTTCAATCTCAGGGGCCATTTGAATTTTCGATGAATACTTGTCGTGTAGCCTTTCAAATACATTATCATAATCGTCCATGTTGTCCATCATGGTCTCCGACCAACCTTCTAATTTCACTTCAAAGGGATCATATCTTTTGTTCAGAAACTCGATACCTGTAACACACGCCATCAACATACGCCGTGAAAATTTAATACTTCCGTTAACTTCCATATCTCTTACAATTTTCGTATACTCGCGGCGCATCTCATGAACATCGGATGACATATTGAATTTTTTCGATACTGGAATTCCCTTGCTTTGCATACGATAAAATTTGTACAACAAATCTTGTTTCTCTTCTTCTAAAGTGTCGAATCCGTCACTTGGACGTTCTTCGTACTCTTCTTCAAAATTGCCTTCGTCATATGAATCACCTGGTGGATATCCGAGATCGGAAAGTGCTTTCTCACTTTCTTGAGGTGACATATCGATATCCTTATCGGGTCTGGAAACAAATTTCTTCTCAGGGTTACTGAACATGTCTAGCATATCCTCAGGAGGATTATCTCGCATTCGTGTATTATGGATGGGTTTGTTGTATTGTTTATACTCATCAGGCGTTTTTGATGTTTTAAATTGCTTGGACTCTTTCGGCTTCGCTCGCGTTTTACGTATTTGAACGTCTGAATCACCGTCACTCGAAGAAGCATAGAGTGAAAATGTGTTTTGTTCAGATTCTTTGGTTACGATAATCTCCTCAGTCATTAACCTATATCAATACTTCAATTCTTAAAGCATTACGCACCTTCAAGGTGTAAAAGGTTTGTTAAAACTGAATTGTGAAAAACGCTCCGAAATTCTATCGGATTCTCTTTAATATACTTCAAGTCGAATAATCCAATCTTCTTTTTTTCTTTATATCGGTAATAATAATCGTCGGGTTCAAGCTTTGCAACGTAATGTACGAAACTGTTGAATTTTGAGATTGATGACAAAAGCTTAATCATGTCAAATATTTCGACTAAATACATACAATATTTTCTGTTCCTATACGATGTGCATTTTAACAAACGTGACGAGTTCTTTATCATTGCAACAGCATGGTATTTACTCATAAAAACACCACTCGTTTCTTCATAAAATTCGCGTGCAGCTGTTTGTATGGAGTCTGTGTCGTCGTCCTCGCATTTTCCTCCAAAATCACTCCAGCAATCATATTTAGAATCTTTTCCAAGGAGAAATCTCATATCTTTCGTTTTTGAGTCACGAATATAGAATAAAATACCAGCACTGTGTCTCATCTTCAACTACACAATATTTTATCTGGATTCATTTTACACGTTTCCCTTTCAACCAAACCCATACATAACAATGCATTAAACGCTGCTGTTTGTTCAGCTTCTTTTTTGTTTAGAGCCATTCCCTTTCCAATCACATAATTGTTAATTTTAACATTCACAATAAAATATTTCTTATGATTTGGACCCACCTCAAATTCAATTGCGTAAATAGGCAAAGTCGTGTTAACAATTTGCGTTTGTCTCATCAGAATATCCTTGTAATTCTTATCGATGTGTAGGTCAGCGGTATCTATGTGTTGGTTCAATTTATCGAGAATAAACTTCGAGGACATATCTAATCCTTGATCCAAATAAATTGCACCAATTAAAGATTCAAAAACATCTTCAAGAATACGGGCATTCGTATTCCATCCTTGACGAATAGCCTTTTCATTCATTCGTACATGTTTGGAAAGTTCCATTTTTTCGGCTATTCTCGATAAACATTGACCACTGACAATACGTGTTCGCATTTTTGTCATAAAACCTTCATCTTCATCAGGGTATTTTTCATACAGGTATTTTGCAATCACTAAATTCAAAACAGAATCTCCGATAAACTCCATACGTTCATTTGAACGAGCGACATTGTACAATTTGACTGCAGACTTATGAATACATGCTTCTTGATATAACCCTAAATTTCGTATCCGAAAACCAATAATATTTTCAATTTCATCTCTTGTGCTCAATTGCATATAGACATCAGTAAACAAATAGGTTTTAAATCAAAACATGATGGACATTATATGCTGATCATGTTTTATTTTTTCTGTGTTTTTCTGTGTTTTTCATTTGTGTTCTAAAAAAAGATTTTACTTCTTGGTCTTCTTTACCGATTTCTTCACGACTTCGGGAATGACGGTCTCCACCACGGGTGTTTCAATCTCAATGGGTTTTTGATAATGGCCTTTAAGCAAGCGTTGAATATTGAAATAACTCACATCTTCCCCGTCAATGGGTTTTAGAAGGGCATGTAGTTTAGCGTCTAGGATGATGATTCTCTTGTTTTCAGTACTTTGACACTTGTTCTCTTTTACGTAGTTTAGAAGACGTTTTGTTACCTCTGTTCGCGCAAGTTCGGTGCCCTGAGGGATTTCTAGAAACAAACACAACTCAGGTGAAAGATAGGCTGGTTTCGCAAAACCACTGGGCTTTCGAGGAACACGATCACATTCAGGAATCATGTCCTTTTTCATCTTTCTCATCATCTTTTCTTGACGTAACATTTTTGTCTCTAGAATATTGATGCGGATGGTGAGGTCGGCAATTATCGCTTCCATATATTGTAACCTACTACTATTGTTTTTGAGTTGAAACGCAGCGTTATTCCTCGTGGAATAGAAGGAGATTCTTTTGATGATCGTTAATTGTGAACCCAGTGTCAATGTAATACGATTTTCGTTTTTTGAACTGGTATACAAAAGGACCCCACATGTCAACGATATCAATGATAAACGGATTAAATTGTTTACCCGTAGTTTCACGCAAGATACGACCTACAGCTTGAATGATATTTGATTTCGGTGTTGCTAAAAGTATGCTATCCAATGCAGGGATATCTAAACCTTCGTGAGCTAATGAAAATGTCCCAATAATAATTGATTTACTTTCACTGTTCTTCAACTCGTCTTGTTTCATACCACCCATGTACAAACCTATTCGTTCCTCTCCTAAAGACTCGCCCAAAACTCGACTCAATGCAAAACAATGTTCCCTTCGGTCAGTCAATAGGAGAAGCTTCCGCTCAATGTCAATTCCTTTCACTATTTCAAGAATCAAAGCGTTCCGAGAATCCATGGTGGTCAAAGATGTGATTGCCTCAGACATATTGGGTTTGTTTTGTTTTGTTATTGGAAACGGTCCAACAGGTACATATGTTATTGTTTTAACTTTAACATTCACTTGGTTCTGTCTCTTTGTTGAGTAACCGACGTCGCCTAGAAACAAATGCAATATCTTTGTTAAACCATCTTTACGCTCAATGGTAGCAGATAAGCCTAGAACAAATGGCGTATTGAACTTTGAAAATACTTTTGAAAATGTTCGTGTGCAAACATGATGTGTTTCATCAAAGATAGTGAGACCAAAACCATGGAATACAGATGGATCATAGTCTCGCATTGACAAAGATTGTAACATTCCCATGACAATATCCTTATCATCAACATCGACATGAGAACCTTGAATGCGACCAATTCTAGCTGTGGGTAAAAACTGCTTTATTTTTTCAACCCATTGATTCAGTAAAAACTCTTTATGCACTACAATTAATGTTTTTGTTCCCATACAAGACAATACATGCAATGCAACCGTTGTCTTTCCATATCCAGTGGGAAGACAAAGTATACAACCCGAACGAGTACGGAGTGACTCAATGACCTTCGCTGATGAAACCACCTGGTGTGTTTCTTCCTTCAGAATTCCTTCAAACTTTATTTGAATTTGAACTCCCGATTTTATTTCATTTGTAAAATATGGAAAATAAAATCGGGGGACATATATGTGGTTTTTTGATTCAAAATATATCTTGTATTTTATTTGTTGGAAATCGTAATCCGTCTGGATTGGAGAAACAATCAAATCTGTTTCAATCTTTTTTTTCAACTCTTCACTTATCATTGATAGGGGTACCCGAACACCAAATTTAGTTAGTATTAACGATTCGGGTGTCATGGCTTATGTAATCGTAAAATTCTTTAAAATCGTTTACTTTAAAATTGTTTTAAGTTCATTCTTCGCTGAACGGTCTTGTGATTCTAATGTTGTTTTCATCAGTGGAAGAGCGTTGGCTTGTAGATAGGCACGGTAACTCGAAGGATTCAAATCGTTAATGTGCATTAGCCTGTTGTTCTCGACACAATCCATTTGGTACGACGTAAAGGCACGACCATCAGACATTCCAGGGACAACCATCGTTTAAGTGTTATAAACATTTTAATTTCCAATGCATGAAATAAATTGTCGCGCAGAATAACCATCAATAAACTTGTCCTTGTCGTTAATCTTCCTTGGATGAGATTGCTTGAGTAAATGTGGATAGTCTCTAAACAATTTTGTGATAAACTCGTAGGCATGAATGGCTTCATCTATACTCTTGTTACCAGTGACAACAATATTCCCAGTACCAAATATAAATAAAGATGTTGTGTTTCCTGTGTTAGTGTATTCTTTCGTATTCTGGAGTTTCATGTTAATCGCTGGATATGTTTCAGGGTTGTAAACACTCATGACATTATCGAAAGAGTTCAAAACACGGTTTAAAGTAGGTAAATCAATCAAATGTTTCACTGAAAAATTAATGTTCAACATTCCTATATATGCGTCAGATACTTCATATACTGCAATTTGAACACTCTTGTTGATCCATCTAGTGACTTTCTCAATAATCTGATGACACTCAAAATAACAACTCACCCCTGTTATTTGAAGTTTGCCATTTGAAAACAATTTGATAGACTTTTTGGAAACGTCAACATAGTTTAAAGTGATTTGGTTAAAGAATGTTTTTTTTAATTTGCCACGTTTTGAATATTCTAATTCATCCGTGCATTTTTTTGGAACCTTTATAGAAACTCCCTCCTCGTTGAAAGTTTCTGTAAAAGATTTTAGATCAAGACGATTGTAATTAAGGACACAAATCAAAGTGATTGTTGACACGTTCACAAAATGGTCGTTTTTCGATGCCAAATGCATGAATTTGAAGTATGAGTCTGCATATCTGGTAAGATCAAGATATTTTTTACACGGTAAAGGTATCTCCATTGTTTACTTCAAGGAGTTAGGTTCTTTAAGTGAAATTTATTTTGTCTTCCAACTTGCAATTATCATATGGGTACGCAAGGCTCGATCATACTTCAACTGTACTTGTATAGGTGAAAGGGAATCGGTGACGTAATCAAACACGGATTGTGTATTTTTTAGCTCAAAGAAAGAAATCATATTTGTCCAATTGAAAGGACCGCGCAGTAAAAAAGCCATACGAAATTCATCAGAATACACCTCAGAATCTTGACATTCAAATATAATACATGAAAACCTACCTTGTTCGCTTGCGTCTTTCATTTTAGAAGGGCTTCTCATGATAATATCGTTTCCGAAATCAGTCACAGCCTTTTTCAATCTTTCATCACGTGCTAGTAAATTTGCCTTTGTCAAAATACGATTGGCATTGTATCGGTGTGATGACGTTTCTTGTAATTCTTCAAAAAGTGACTGCATTGTCATGAACAGATGAGACAGTCTTAAATCAATTACTTTTTGTGGCGATTACAAAAATCACCAACAGACTCAAATCAATTACTTTTTGTGGCGATTACAAAAATCACCACACTTTGCTTTTGCGTTACAAACATTTCCATCCATTTTGTATGCCCGACAAGTCATACCAGAAACTTTTACGACAGCCTTGGGTTTCGTCTCAATAGGCGGAGCAATACCAACGCCATGCTCAAGGTTCAAATATTCCTGGTTTGATAACAAAATTGTTTTGGACCTCTTCATGCTCAGATTTTTGTATTGCTCGCGGATTTTCACAGATGCATGGGTGATGTCCATGCTGATAGTTGCATTTAGATACAATGTCCTTTAAGTGATTATTTTGTTTTGTTAAATGAAAATGAAGATTGTGTTGAACAAACCCTTTAAAAGAATGACTGGGTCTATTAACGTTCCGAAAAAGGGATTGGTCATATATATGATGCAGGATTGTCATCATTGTCACAAACTTGCATACCGTATCAATGGCGTGAAAAACCACAAACCTAATTTGATTCGAAAGTATTTTGTGTATTCCGAGACGAACAAAACACTACCAAAACACATAAAGTATTTCCCAAGCTTCTTCGTCGATGGCGTAAAGGTTGTGTCCATTCCAAAGAAATACGTCTAGGTTTTTTTATTCACTCAATGTACATGAAACAAAAGAATCTGCAAAACTTGATCATGGTTTTGATGGCAATCAATGTTTGCTTGCTCATGTACGTCTCGTCGAAACAAGAATCGTACACACCCGTGTTTTCTGCGGATACGCCACTGGGATCATTGTTTCATGTGACAACAGATAAAGAGAAACAACAAGTGAAACATGAAAAAAGAAAAAGGGTCAATCACTAAGCTGCTTCTTCAGGAATTGATATAGTGTTGATCTCAACATTCATTGGATCTGAAACTATAAAATTGGATGAACCTTCTAACAGATAATGTCTTATCAGAACTATTTGTAGGTTTCTATTATGAACCCAAAAAGATCCTTGAACTGGAACTGGATCAGGGCGATCAAATGGGAAGGTCACTGGCTGATTAGGTTTATTCGTAACCAATTCATATTCCCAATAATGTTTTTGGGTATCTATATCAAGTTGACTTTCGAAGCGAGACCCATGATAATAGTTACCTCCACTATTTAAAGCGAATATTGCCCGTGTCTCGACTTTATGAGTCCCAGCTCCACTGTTGTAATTCCCCTCGATAGTTGTGTTATAAGGTGCCCAACTCCCCCCCCCGCCATACCTCAAAGGTGCAGGGTATGTAATTATTAATTCGTACTTTATAAAAGTGGTGTCGTCAATAGGTAAATCCCATCTTAACTTTAAGAGAAGTGTCGGCTCATGGACAAGGGAAAAGTCAGTTTGAGCTATTATCCACTTTGTGGATGGGGCGGGGTCCGTAACATCTATTTGTTTTATTATTGGCTTTGGCGCTATATATGGCGCCCAATGACATTCATCTTCGACACCGTCCCAAGTCGATGGTATTAGTCCATTATTTCCATAAGTTTCGAGACACCCATAATCGTCAAATGGTTCTAGGCATGAGTTGTTACTACTGTCAAGGTACTTATTTAAACTTCGACAATAAGCCATAGTGAACGGAGGAATACACTCCGTCACTCCAGTTGGATTTGCACCATAAGTCCATAATAATTGATTATGAGCTATTTCGCACTGTTCATTATCGGTGGGCAATTCACAATTTGGGACGAGGCTATTATAATATTTTTTCGGAGTTAAATTAGAACACCAGACTTGATCCATGTCATAACATATATTTTCCCCATCTATATTTGAAAAATTCGCAAAGCCTATATTGTTACACTCTAATACATTTATGGGAGTTTTACAATCTACATTAATAGAATCAAAAATCCTTCCTGTGTCTTTACATACAAGTTGACTAGCCATCCTACAAGGAGTCGTGGGAGTTGGAGATGGATTTATAATTTTAGCAGCAAAATGTACACACTGAGCGTCCGTTGTAGGTGTTTCGCATAATCCTGTCAATGGATTGAAATGTTTTAATGACGTTAGACAACTGGAAATGCTATTACCAGAATCAACAACAACAACATCCGTAGGCGTTGAAGGTTCTTCTTCTCCTTTGCCAAATAAATCTTTTAGCCAATCTAATTTCTCAATGTGTAGGGAGGTTGTATAAATGCACACGATAACCAAAAATATCGTGAGAAAGATTAAGTAACGAGTAGGTTTTTTCTTCAAATTTGTTAACAATCGCTTAAACGTTTTAGTCACCATTCATGTTAAGACATATAAAAAAT
>Ga0302136_1000695_pt1 | contig 16043 bp, 10 predicted proteins | sample CBN3_20m_MG_FD_203116 | JGI IMG/M metagenome (GOLD analysis project Ga0302136, IMG submission 203116) | Marine microbial communities from Western Arctic Ocean, Canada - CBN3_20m | ecosystem: Environmental > Aquatic > Marine > Oceanic | place: Canada: Western Arctic Ocean | collected 2017-09-15
ACCATCAGGCGGCGACCCTGCGCAAAAACCCAGAAGTGATCATCGCAACCCCTGGGCGGCTGGTAGAACACATCGAAAAAGGCACGCCTGACTTTCGGGACCTTGAAGTGCTTGTGCTGGACGAAGCCGACCGAATGTTAGACATGGGCTTTGCGATCGATATGGAAACCATTGCGCGCGCCTGTCGAACGCAGCGCCAAACATTATTGTTTTCAGCGACGCTCTCCCACAAAGGCATGCCTGGGATTACCCGGATGTTACGGGATCCTGAGTCGATCACCATCGATGAACATCGCCAAGGTCATGACAGTATTACGCAACAGGTGGTGCTCGCGGATGATGTGAAACACAAAGAAAAGCTGGTGATTGCGCTGCTGGCGAAAGAACAGGCGCCGCGTACGATGGTTTTTTGTAACACGCGCAAGCAATGCCAAGAATTAGGGATAGCCCTAAAGGCACATAAACTCCGGGCGGACTACATTCATGGAGAGCTGTCCCAGAGTGATCGCAAGCAAGTGATGAATCGCTTTCGCAGTGGTCAATTCGGAATACTGGTCGCAACCGATGTCGCAGCTCGAGGTCTCGATATCGGGGGCGTCACGTTGGTGATCAATTTTAATGTTGCCCAGTCTGGCGATGATCATGTTCACCGGATTGGGCGCACCGGTCGCGCCGGGCAGGTGGGTAAGGCGATTACCTTGGTGAGTTCCAACGAATGGAACCAAATGTCGAGTATTGAGCGCTATCTCAAACTTCGTTTTGAGCATCGGAAGGTGCCGGGACTCCAAGCCAGTTATCGCGGGCCGGTCAAGGTGAAAAAATCCGGTAAGGCCGCTGGCAGTAAGAAAACCAAAGCCCGTCGGAGCCAGAAAAAGACGGCGCCACCCAAAAAAAGCGGCGGTGAAATCGGCTACAAGCCCCTTAAGCGGTAACGTCAGGCTCAGCGCCGGCAGGGCCGTTCGCGCCCAGGATTCCCATAGATCATCCATTGCGGCGACCCCTTCTCAGTGATCCGGCCAACTCGGTCTTAGGCGCGCAGCGCATGGCGCTGGTTTCTATGCCGGTTGGGCTGTGGTAGGTTGGCTGGGCTTTATTCAAACAGATGGCATTAAGCAAACAGGTTCAAATAAACGGATTAAGGAAGGTAGGGCTATGGACTTAGGGGCAGTGGGCGTTTGGTATTTTCAAGATGGGTTTTCGTCAGCGGAAGCCTCGGAAGCAGCTCGTAAAATTGAGCAATTAGGGTACGGTACCCTCTGGATTCCGGAAACCGTTGGCCGCAGTCCAGTTGCCACGGCTGCTTGGCTGCTGAGCCAAACCACGCGGCTCAACCTGGCGACCGGCATTATGAATATCTATCACCGTGAGCCGGGCGTTACCCTCGCGGCCCAAAACACGCTTGCTGAGCAATCTGAGGGGCGGTTTTTACTCGGCATTGGGGTCTCGCACAAACCCTTGGTCGAAGGCGTTCGGGGCTTGGAATATAAGCCGCCAGTTGCAACCATGCGGGAGTATTTAGAAAAAATGAAAATCTCGCCCTACAGTGGTCGCCCGCCGGCAGACAGCCCGTTGACCGTGATTGCGGCTCTGGGTCCGAAGATGTTGGAGCTGGCGGCGAGTCATGCCGCCGGTGCCCATCCCTATTTCAGCTCACCCGAACACACTCGGATGGCGCGCGATGTAATGGGTGAGGGCCCCTTGTTGTGTGTCGAGCAGAAAGTGATTCTTGAATCTGACCCAGACAAGGCACGCGCTGCTGCACGGGCCAATGCCAAGATTTATCAAGGGTTGCCGAACTATCGCAATAACTGGTTGCGAATGGGGCTAACGGAAGCCGATATCAACGATCTGACAGACCGGTTTATCGATACCACGTTCGCCTGGGGCAGTGTTGCAGATATCCAAAATCGAATCAAAGCCCATCAAGATGCGGGTGCAGACCATGTTTGCCTGCAACCGGTCGACCCCGGCGGCAATATGGGACGTTTGGATTGGCAGTGCCTTGAAGCGCTGGCAACGTAAAACAAGCCGGATGGATGGCTCGGGGACGCGCGTGGGCTCGCCTGTTAACGGATTGATGCGGGCGGCAGGTCGTCTGCCGCAAAGCTTCGCCCGCTGACCCGTGACCAGTACACCGCAAGACGTGGGTCTGCAATGGGCTCATTGGTAAACAATTGATTGTCCAAGACCTTGGGGTAGATTTGATCCGCCAGTAGAATTTCACTGCCGGACAAGCGCCGGACGATATGGCGTCGATTCAAATCGACCGGATGGGCAATGCCGGCGGCGCCGATCAGTTCGCCGACCGCCTTTAAGGTGTTTTGGTGAAAGTTACGAACCCGCGATGCTTTCAGCTTGATATCAAGAACGCGATAACGCGTTGGATCCATGGTTGCGATGCCGGTTGGACAGAGGCCCGATGCGCAATTGCGCGCTTGGATACAGCCTAATGCGAACATAAACGGCCGCGCCATGTTGACCCAATCTGCGCCGAGCGCGCAATGTTTCACAATATCGAAGGCGCTGACCATCTTCCCTGAGGCCGCAATTTTGATCCTGGATCGAAGGCCTGCGCCGCGAAGGGTATTGTCGACGAAAACCAGCGCATCGGTTAAAGGGCTGCCAAGACGATCGCTAAATTCCGTCGGTGCGGCGCCGGTGCCGCCTTCGGCGCCATCAACCGATATAAAATCGAGTAAGGGCTCGCCCTCGGTCATGCTTTTGACGATGGCGATAAATTCCCAGGGATGGCCAATGCAGAGCTTAATGCCAACGGGCTTGCCGCCACTGATGACCCGGAGTTCTTCGGCAAAACGAAGCAGTTCTTGCGGGGTTTTGAATTCTGCATGGCTTGCGGGTGAGGCGCAGTCGACGCCCACGTCAATGCCCCGGGTTTGGGCTATTTCAGTGGTGACCTTGGCCGCCGGCAACAAGCCGCCATGGCCAGGTTTGGCGCCTTGGCTGAGTTTGATCTCAATCATTTTAACCTGAGCTTGCGTTGCCTTTTGTTCAAAAAGCAATCGATCCAGGCGGCCGTTTGCATCGCGAAACCCGAAATAGCCGGTAGAAACCTGCAAGATTAAATCGCCGCCGCCTTTGATGTGGTAGGGCGAGACAGAGCCCTCACCGGTATTGTGCGCGAACTGACCTTGCGCGGCGCCCAGATTCAGCGCTTCAATGGCCGGTGGTGATAGGGCGCCAAAAGACGTGCCGGAAATATTCAGTAAAGAGATGGCATAGCGATGATCACCAATGCCGACCCAGGTTCGAAAATCCTCGGCCTCGATGTGTAGGGGCGCGAGCGAGTGATTCAACCAGCTGAAATCTTCCTGGTACATGGCTCCGATCGAGCCGAACGCTCGAATTGAAAATTCGGATTTGGCGCGTTGGTAGACCATGGCGCGTTGGTTTCGAGAGTAAGGCAGCTCGGCATCATCGTCTTCCCAGAAATATTGTCGCAGTTCAGGCCGAATGCTTTCAAAAAAGTATCGCAGCCGGCCTAAAACGGGGAAGTTCGCCCGGACCGCGCTGCCTTTTTGAAAATAGTCTTCAATGCCCAAGAGCATGAGCAGGCTCGACAGGGCCAAGCTGCCGATTAGCCAGGGATTAAACGGGCCATCGATGATGAGCCAAGCCGCACCGGCAAGGGTTGCAAGGGTTGCGTAGAAGACAACGGAATAGCGGCCAAATAACCAATTCATGGCGAACAAGGCTCTAAGAGATTGCTGGCAGTTAAGACTAAAATCGGGCTGTATTCAAGCTGCAGGATACGTGGGGCCGCCAAATTGATAGAGCGTAGAAACACAGGCCAGTGACGGATAGCTTCGGCAGGCTGCCAGGGCCCGAGCGCGGCGCGCCCACAACCTGATCTTTATATCCAAGCAATGACAAAAAGGTAAAGCGACGCTAAAAGCAGTTGTAGCACGGCAAAAATAAAAGCTTTGGTGACAAACCCACTGAAGCTCAGTTTGATATTCGCCTTGTGCATTAGGGTGACCGCAACGACCGTTGAGGCAGAACCAATCGGGGTGATATTGCCGCCAAGATTCGCGCCAAAAATCACGCTCCACCAAAGCAAGCTATCGGTGGGCAGGCCCATGCCGGCCAAGATCTTGCCCAGCATGGCTGCCAACGGAATGTTGTCGGTCACAGAGCTGGCAATGGCCGACGACCAAAGTAAGGCCAGGCTGCTTGCGGTTGCCCCCAGGTCTAAAAGGTAAACCATGCCGGTTCCGATCAGCGCCAGCACTTGGGCATGTTCCATCACATTGATGACCATAAAAAGAGTCATAAAAAAGAAAATCAGATCCCAATCGATCCCTCGATAGAACTCATCGACATCATGCCGAAACCGAATCAAGGCAATGAAGGCGAACAATAGGGCAACAAACCCCATTCCCAATTCTTTCAATAGCGGCAGCACCGATTGCAATGAGAACGTCAGGACCAACAACGCGAACAGCACGATGCTGACCTTGAAAAAAGCGGGACTGGGAATGCCTTCAGACTCGTCAAACCCGGCAACGAGTGCTTCGGCCCGGCTTAGGTCTTCCGGGTCGGTTAGCGACTCGATGCGAAAGACCCGGGCCGCCAACAACAGCGTGGCCCAGGTTGAGATGAGCACAAAGGGGGCCGCAAAGAGGAAGAAATCAAGAAAGGTGATGCCAGCGATGTTGCCTAAAATAATGTTCGGCACGGAACTGATGAGCGTCAGCAATCCGCCGATATTGGTCAGCAAGCCTTCGGTGAGCAAAAATCCGAGCAGCAGTTTAGATTGATTGAGCTTGGCAAGGCTCACCCCGGTCAGCGAGCCAATGATGATCATTGCGGTCACGTTGTTTAAAAGCGCTGAAAATAACACGGTCATACAGCCGTAGTAGATTAATAGTTTGCGCGGGTCGCCCTTTGATGCTTTCGTTAACCGGATGGCAAGATAAGAGAACAGGCCGCTCTTCGAGGTGACATCAACGAACAAGCTCGCGCCCACAATAATAGCAATGACCTCCCAGTCGATCCCGGGAATGTACACGGGCAGATGGAGTGACTCATTAAACACGTTGATCACCGGGCCAAAGGGCAGAAGGTCCAGGGCGGTCGCGAGCAGCAAGCTCAGCAGGGCAAAGAGCCCAGTAATGAGGGACTTTTTGGCATGCAGTTTTTCTTCAAAGGCAAGACAGCCAACCATTGCGAGCAGAATGCCGGTAAAAAGCCAGGTGATTGCTGGATCGACCGAGTGTGCTTGGGCGCTGGCGAGGGCTGGATTAGCCGTCAAGGTCAGGGGTAACAAGCTCAATAAGGCAATCCAAGGAGGAATGCTGCGAGGCGGCTTGTTTATGCGCATGCTGAAGGATCCTTGGGTCATGCTAAAGCAGCAAAAAAGGTAGGTCGGTGAATTGCAGCGATAGCGCCCCGGCGATACCTCGATTCAAAGCCCGGGTCGCGTCCAGCGTATCCAGCACGATCAGGTCTGGTTTAGTTTGCTCTAACCAACTTAGGTAGCCATGTTGCACCCGCGTCATGTCGACTGAGTATTGCACCGACAAGTCGGGTCGGTACTGTTGAAGGGTCAATTGGCAATGCTGCAGAAAACGATCTGCTTCCTGCATGAGCTCGCGCTTGAGCGTTGTTCGGGCGACCTGGCTGTTGAGTTCGGGTATGCGCTCGATGGCGGTCATCGTGCGCTCAAACTGATCTTCCGCTTCGATATGGTGCAGGTAAAGAGCGCCAGGGCTGTTGCAAAAGGTACTGGCCCAATTGACGAGGTCATTATTGTTGAGCGGCTGATCGACGACGGCCGCAACGGTCGTGAAACCAGTCGATTCGTTGGGTTCAGTCAAATGATTGGGAAGCACCAAGATGGGGATTGAATGATGCTGAATAAGTGATTGGACCAGTCCGCCAAAGCCCCGGTTCCAAGTATGATCACCCTGCAATAAATGGCGTTGAAGCACGATTAGGTCAGGTGAAAGATCTAACACCAGATTGCCAATACTCAGTTCATCGGCATCATTGCTTAAAGACCGCCTAGCAACAATTGGCGGCATGGGCCTGTTCAGAACGCCAAGAGAGCGCTCGATGAGGGTTGCAGGCGCCGCCTCAGCTAGCTCTGAGGTCAGTATTAAAACGCTATCCAGCACGGGCGGCGCATAGTCGAAATTGATCCGTTGCGCGCGCTTGAAGATTGATTCGAAGAGGTCGAGTCTGAAATCCATTGGCTTAATGAGAGCAGAGTGTGTGGAAAGCCTAAAGGATCTAACTTGGGTTGTTAAGTTAATCTTTGCCGCTAACCCAGTCGCAAACGACTTAAGACCCTGATGGTGCGTTTAGAAAACGCCCGGAGTGCTAGATCGATACTTTGATGGTAGGGTTTAATCTATTGACGGGCGGGCTTGTGCAACGTATTGACTGAGAAGTTCTGTTCGGAAAACTGAAAACAAACTCGGATTAAGGCCAGAAGAACAAGGCGGTCTAATTAAAAATGCCTAAGACAGCGAAAGCCGATGATGGATCGGCCGTCAGTAGAGGGACTTTAAGCAAATGCGCAGGGGCCGGTCTAAAGCGAGCGGGCAAAGGCTGATGGGTGCAGAACGTCAAGTTTCACTGCCGGGTTAAAACGCCCGTCGGTGGGTCCATGAATCTGGCGCCGGTTGTTGCCGTGAATTTTTGTGCTTCGTGATTTGGGGGGTGAATGTCGAAACAACATTTTGAGGTGCTCGTCGTTGGTGCTGGCTTTGCGGGCCTTTATTTAGCCCATAAATTAACGGCCCAAGGACGCACAATACGGGTTCTCGAGCAGGGCTCTGATGTCGGCGGTACTTGGTACTGGAATCGTTACCCCGGTGCGCGGTGTGATGCCGAAAGCTTGGCGTATTCTTTTTCTTTTTCAAGCGAACTGGAGCAAACCTGGGACTGGACCGAACGCTATGCGCAGCAGCCCGAAATTTTGTCCTATGCGCGGCATGTCGCCGATCACTTCAAACTAAGGCCTCTGATCGAATTTAATACCCAAGTTGTTTCGGCAAATTGGCAGGAAACTGAAAAACATTGGCAAATTGAAACCAAACGCGGTGATCGCTTGACGGCAGATTTTTGCGTGATGGCAACGGGCTGTCTGTCGGTACCACAACGGCCAGATATTCCGGGCCTGGATACCTTTCAAGGTCATTTTTATCAAGCCAGTCAATGGCCTCATGAACCGGTCAGTTTTGAATCGGAACGTGTCGGAATCATTGGAACAGGCTCTTCTGGCATTCAGGCCATCCCGGTTATTGCCGCGTCTGCCGCGCAGTTAACAGTTTTTCAACGCACGCCTAACTTTAGTGTGCCCGCCAATAACTATGCGCTGGACCCTGATTGGGTTGCGCAATTTAAGCAGCACTACCCAGCGCATCGGGCGAATCATCGTGTGGGCAATGGTTCTGGATTTGGTGATCTTGATATTCTGCCAAGGCAAGGCGCAATTGATCCGGTCCTATTTAGTGATTTGCCGGCCGAGGCGGCCGAGGCTGTGCTTGAGGCGGCCTGGGCTCGGGGCGGCGCGCGGTTTATGGCGGTGATCGGCGATACGCTGATGAACCTTGAGGCCAATCGGTTCGTGCAGCAATTTGTCCATGACAAAATCAGTGCCCTGGTGGACGACCCGGCAACCGCCGAGGATCTGAGCCCAACCACCCATCCGATTGGCACTCGGCGGATCTGTGTCGATATTAATTACTACGAGACCTATAACCAAGATCACGTGCGATTGGTCAATCTGCGTAAAACACCCTTGCTGCAAATTACGCCGACGGGTGTTGACCTCGATTCCGAGCATGTTGAGCTCGACACGCTCGTTATCGCCACCGGGTTCGATGCGATGACCGGTGCTCTGAGGAATATGGCCATTACCGGTGAAGGCGGCTTAGCGCTGCAGGACGCCTGGCTCGAAGGGCCAAGAACCTACCTAGGGTTAATGAGTGCCGGGTTCCCGAACCTGTTTATGGTGACCGGTCCTGGCAGTCCTTCGGTACTTTCAAACATGCTGGTGTCGATCGAGCAGCATGTCGATTGGATTATCGCCTGTTTAACCAAAATGTGGGATGAGAACCAGCAGATCATCAAGGCAGAGGAAGCCGCTCAAAACCAATGGATGGACCATGTTCAGATGGTTGCCGAGGCCACCTTGTTTCCCCAAGGTGGCTCTTGGTATTTGGGGGCAAATGTGCCCGGTAAGCCCAGGATCTTTATGCCTTATGCTGCAGGTGTTGGCGCCTATCGAGTCGCTTGTGACGCGGTCGTTGCGAAGGGGTATCGAGGCTTTCAATTTGAGTAGGTGGGGCCAAATACGGGATGTGCAGCGATATCCGTCTCGACGAATGCGGCGATCAATGCCGCGACTAAGGCTCAGCTTGATCTATTTTCGGCCGAGTATTGTTTGATGAGGTCGTCGGTCTTACAAGCGGGCGCAACACCGCCTCAGGCGCCCCGGGGCCATAGACGGCTGCAATGGGCGGCCGCGCTGTTGTTTTGCCTTGTGATGCCGGCCCAGGCCAGCGACCCACAAGCCTTTCAAATCCTCTATACCAATGACATTGAGAGTGTCTATGAGCCGTTACCAGCGACTTGGCGTTCGGACATGACGCACATTGGGGGTCTACCCAAACTGGCTAGCTTGATTAACACCTATCGTCAGCGCCAGCCCAAAACGTTGCTTTTGGATGCCGGGGACCTCTTTACCGGGTCACTGTCAAAAGCAACAGAAGGTCGATTGGTTTTTGATTTGTACAGCGTGATGGGTTATGACGCGGTGAATCTGGGTAACCATGAGTTTGAATATGGTTGGCAGACATTGGCCTTTGTCAGTCAGCGGGCTCGTTTTCCGTTGCTCAATGGCAACATTTTTTATGAAGGCACGGACATCCCGTTTAGTCGGGCCTATGCCATTTTAAACGTAGGCAGTCTTAAGGTCGCAGTGCTCGGGCTCATGGGGGTCGACGCTTTTTTAAATACCATGATGCCAAGTCATCGACGAGGCTTAACGGTGGTTGCGCCAGAAACGGTTGCGGCGCAGTGGGTGCCCAGATTGCGTGCGGAAGCGGACATCGTGGTGCTGCTCACCCATCAAGGGCGAACGGCGCCGATGCAGACCGATAAGGAAGCGGATCCAGAGGTACAGCGTGGGTTTGAGGCAGAATACGCGCTAGCCGGTGCGGTCAAGGGCATTGATTTGATTGTGGCCGGTCATACTGACCATGGTTTGCGGACACCGGTTCGGCACCCTGAAACCCAGACGCTGATTGTCGAAACCTTTGGGCAAGGCATGCATTTGGGCGTCTTAAATTTGTTGTATCAAGCCGGTCAACCGTTAACCCTGGTGTCGTCTGATTTAGTGCCCGTCAATGCGGACCGATTGCCGGATGACGCAGCGGTTGCAGGGTTAATTCAAGCGGCCCGAGCGCGACATCCCGAACTTTCGAGGGTGGCGGGTGTTTTGCAGGGCCACGCCCCGCGAAAGTACTATCGGGAATCGGTTGTTGGAAATCTGGTGGCCGATGCCCTGAGAGCGAGCGCTAAAACAGATGTTGGCATGATCACACCCGGCGCTTTGCGGGCGGATTTGGCCTCGGGTCCGGTAACCGTTGAGCAAATTCGGAACGTATTTCCATTCCTTGACCGAGTTACGACAATAAAGCTGACCGGGGTCTTGCTGAAAGCCATCGTCGAAAAAGGCCTTTGGCGGGAGTATGGACTGCCGCAGTATTCCGGTATGACCCTAACGGCTGATCTTGCCAAGCCAGAGGGGCAGCGGCTTGTGTCGTTGCAAATCAATGGCTTGCCCGTTATTGATGCCGGCGAATATACCTTGGCTACCGGAAGTTTTACCGCCACGGGTGGCGAGGGCTACCATCTGTTGACGGACCATATTGTTGCGGTTTCGGAGGCCTTGGTGTCCGATGTGCTGGTTCGGTACTTTGAAGCCAAAGGCCAGGTATTGGCGCCGAGCTTAGGCAGGCAAACGTTGCGCCGCTGAGGCCGTTACGGCCCGTCCGGCGGCGACTGTTGATCAAAGCTAAGGCCTAGTAATGGTGCGGCCTGGCGATCGGGGATTTGGGTAATGGGCACCAAGATGCAGTCAATATCGGTTTTGGTGGGCCGCGCTGATCGAAAGCCTGCGCGTTGACGTAAACCGAAGGCAATAGCGCTGCAAAATTTCGGTGATATCAGCGCGCAAAGCGCGGGTTTCAAGCGGCGCAAAGTAGGCGGTTCGTGGCCAGTGTGGTAAAAAAGGGTTAGCAAACGCTGGGCAACGCGCAGGTGCAACGACCTGGCACAAGGCTACTAAATAAAAAGACGATTAATTGAAGAAAGAGGCGGTTAATTGAAGAAAGAGACGGTTATCGGGCGCAGCGTATCAATAAAAGCAGCGTGTGAAATAAATAGCGTGTGAAAGAAGCCGCGCTTAAAGGCGTCGGGCCTAAAAGAAACAGGGGATAAAAAAGGCTAAACCTGAAAAGTTAACGAGGCGCCGGGAACTGGGCGCAGATCAGGGATTTAAATTAACAGGGATTTTACGAAAGGAAGTGTTATGACCATAGAAGCGTTTAGAGCAGAAACCAAAGCCTGGCTTGGTGCCAATTGTCCCGTGAGCATGCGCGATCGACCGGTTCACTTTGAAGATGCCTTTGAAATTTACGATACCGATGACGCCCGGGCTTGGCGGGATGCTTGCTCCGCAAGGGGTTGGACCGCGCCTTTGTGGCCGAAGGCTTATGGCGGCGCCGAAATGACGGCCGAGGAGTATCGAGTTTTCCAGGAGGAGATGGCCGCGATAAAAGCCTTGCCGCCTGAGACCGGTATGGGGCTTGCGATGATTGGGCCAACTTTGATGGAGTTTGGTTCCGAGGAACAAAAGCAGCAACATTTGCCGAAGATTGCCTCCGGTGAAGTGCATTGGTGTCAGGGCTACAGCGAACCCGGATCTGGGTCAGACCTTGCGAGTTTGCAAACCAAAGCCGTTATGGAAGGCGATCATTTTATTATCAATGGTCAGAAGATTTGGACGTCCGGGGCGGATCATGCCGATTGGATGTTTGCGCTGGTTCGAACCGACCCCAACGCGTCGAAGCACGATGGGATTAGTTTCGTTCTGTTAGACATGCACCAGGCCGGGGTCACCGTGAAGCCGATTCCGCTGATCTCTGGATCGTCGCCATTTTGTGAGACCTTCTTCGATAACGCGATTGCGCTGCGCTCGAATTTGATCGGCGAACTTAATAAAGGTTGGACGGTGGGTAAGCGATTGCTGCAGTACGAGCGATCAGCGGCGCCAGCGCCAAGACGGAAAAAGTCCGTTAAGACGCTCAATCCTTATGCACAGATTGGCATGCAATATCTCGGTGAAAGCGGGGGTCGTATCACCGATCTTGAAGCGCGAGAAAAGATCACCAAACAGGTCATGCTCGAAAAATCGATGCAGCTGACGGTTCAGCGCGTCATGGCAGAAGCCAAAACGGGTCGGGCCCCGGGTGCCACGACCTCGATCTTCAAACTCGTCGGGTCAACCATCGCCAAAGAAGGCTCTGCTTTGAAATCGGAATTACGCGGTTTGGCCGGTGTGGGTTGGGAAGGCGAGGGCTTTGACCAAGACGAGCTGGATGCGACGCGAGGTTGGCTGCGCGACCGCGCCGTCACCATTTATGGTGGCACCAATGAAGTTCAGATGAACATTATTGCGAAGCGGGTTTTGGGTCTGCCCGATTAATTGGCTTGGCGCGAGGCCCGCTCGTGCCAAGACGCCTTTGTGTTCTGTGGGGCCAAAACGTTAAATCGCGATGGCGCCTTGTTCAACCAAGGCTTTAATATCGGCTTGGGAAAGGCCTAGCAAGTCGTGTAATACCGCGCTCGAGTCCGCCCCGAGTCCTGGCGGGCTGGTGAGCGGCGGTGGCGTATCGCCTGAAAGCCGCAATGGGGTCTGCATTTGAGCAATCATGCCCAGACTGTCATGGCGACGCTGATGCAGGCTACCACGGGCGGTCATATGAGGGTCTTGCACGACTTCTGCCAAGTGATTCACCGGTGCACAAATTACGCCGTGCGCTTGGGTTAAGGCCAACAGTGTTTGACGGGTTTTGGTCGCGCTCCAGCGCGTAATTTCCGCATCGAGTGCCATCACGTTTTGACACCGTGCTTCAAAATTATGAAACCGGGGATCCTCTGCGAGCTCAGGTCGGTCCATCGCCTGGCAAAGCTTTTTGAAATGCCCCTCCCGAATGCAAATGATGGCGATATACCCATCGCTTGCGACGTAGGTGTTGTAGGGCGCCAGGGTATTGCCGGTATGGCGGTTGCCGGCCCGAGGCATCTGCTGGCCTTGGGCATAGAAGCTGCCAATGGTGGTGGCAAGGGTTGGGAACACGCAGTCCTGCATCGAGATGTCGACAATGGCGCCTTCGCCAGTGGTTTCTCGGCGAAACAATGCGGTGACGATTGCGGCATAAAGATGCGTGCCGGCAATGAAATCCGCGAAGGCCGCAGCCGTTTTGAGGGGTGGCCCACCTTCTTCACCGGTGACGCTCATGACGCCACTGATCGCCTGAAGGGTAATGTCCATTCCCAAGTAATCTCGATAAGGGCCATCAGCATTGCCGTACCCGGTGCTGGAAGCATAGATTAACCGAGGGTTGAGCGCTGTTAGCGCTTGTGCGCCAATGCCGTATTTGGCCATGGTGCCGGGCGCAAAATTTTCTGAGATTACATCCACCTTTTGTGCAAGGCGTTGTATGAGCTGTTGGCCGTGTTCTGATTTGATGTTGATGACGAGGCTTTTTTTATTGCCGTTCAATAGGGCAAAAGGATAGGTTGCTGAAGCTTTTGGGTTGGTTGAACGCAGGGTTTCGCCCTTCAAAGACTCAACCTTGATCACGTTCGCGCCGGCTTGCGCCATCAAAAAACCGCAGTAAGGCCCATTATAGACTTGGCCAAAGTCGAGTGCTGTGAGACCAGACAAGGGGTTCATCGAGGGTCCTTTGACGAGAAAGTTACGCGGAGTCAAACACGTTGGCCTTTTACGGGTCAACCTTTGATGCTGCTTGTTTGTTCTGGACGTGAGGCTATGGGATCAGGGCAGTCCGCTTTTTAATGGGTAATGGCGTGCAAGGCCCCGTGAGAAAATAGTGGACACCCTGTGATGACGGCGATAAGAACCAAATGGCGGCCTCATCGCGCCGAGAAACAGGATGTGGAAAACGGTCGCGTAGGGCGTTTGGATATCCCCCTTGCCGTCGGATTGGCGCCAACACCCGAGCTAAAAGTATGGCGACTCGCTGGCACGGGTTAAGGCGCCAAAGGGGTCCTCGACCAGGCCGGGAGTCGGGCTTTCCAACGGTTTTTTCGATTGTCATCGTTGAGTACAAACCGTATCCTCGAGTCACGATAGGCAGGAGAAGCGATTGTGAATAAAGGTCTTTTAGTGATTGGCATTGCGGTGATCGGCGCCGCCATTTACTTTTTATCGAACGATGTTGGACAGAGCCTGGAAACCTCAGGCAGTGCGCCCGTTATGGCCGCGCCAGAACCCACCGTTGGATTGATCGATGATGCCAGAATTATTGCCGCCGATGATGAGCCCGGTAACTGGCTGTCGTTTGGCCGAAACTATGGCGAGACACGCTTCTCACCCCTGACCCAGATCAATCGAGAAACTGTGAGCGAACTGGGGCTTGCTTGGTTTAAAGATATGGGCACCAATCGCGCGTTAGAGGCGACCCCGATTGTGGTGGATGGCATTATGTTTTTTACCACCTCCTGGAGTCGCGTGTACGCGGTGGATGCCAGAACCGGCGAAACCCTCTGGTCCTATGACCCGAAGGTGCCAGGCGAATGGGCACGATGGGCCTGTTGTGATGTGGTGAACCGGGGTGTAGCCGTCTATAAGGGCCGGGTTTATGTTGGCAGTTTAGATGGTCGTTTGATCGCGCTGGACGCCGGCACCGGAACTGAAATTTGGCAGGTTGACACGCTGGTTGATCGTGATCGGCCGTACACCATTACCGGCGCACCTCGAGTGGCCAATGGCAAAGTCTACATTGGTAACGGCGGCGCCGAGTATGGTGTTCGTGGTTACGTCACAGCTTATGATGCAGCCTCAGGCGAGCAAGTCTGGCGGTTTTATACGGTACCTGGCGACCCTAATTTGCCGTTTGAGAGCCCCGAAATGGAAATGGCTGCGAAGACGTGGAAAGGGGGCGAGTGGTGGAAGGTCGGCGGTGGCGGCACCGTCTGGAATTCGATTGTTTATGATCCGGACTTTAACCAGTTGTATATCGGTGTTGGCAATGGCTCACCCTGGACGCGGGTGATCCGATCGCCGGGTGGTGGCGATAACTTATTCTTGTCCTCGATCGTGGCATTGGATGCCGATACGGGCGAGATGAACTGGTATTACCAAACAACCCCTGGTGATAACTGGGACTATACCGCGGTTCAGGATATGGCCTTGGCGGAGCTTGAGATTGAAGGCGAGCCGCGCAAAGTGCTGTTGCAAGCGCCTAAAAACGGCTTCTTCTACGTGTTAGACCGCAGCGACGGCGAACTGATCGCCGCGAATCCCTATGCCACGGTAACCTGGGCGACGCATGTTGATCTTGAAACCGGTCGACCTGTTGAAAACCCAGATCTCGACTACAGTAAAGAAGGTAAGTGGGTCCTGCCGGGTCCACTGGGCGCGCACAATTGGCAGGCAATGTCGGTCGATGAGGCAGCAGGGCTGGTTTATATCCCCGCGCAAGACAACCCCTTATTCTTTGATATGGCCTCGGAATGGAAAGAGACCGGCGTCTATAAGCACAAGCCCAAAGGCTGGAATACCGGTTTAGAGTTCGGTCGCTTGGCCCAAGTGGTGTTGGAGAATATCGCTGACCAACCCATGCCTAAGGGCTATTTGAAAGCCTTTGATCCTTTAACTGGGGAAGACCGCTGGGTGGTTGAAATTCCGCATTATTGGAATGGCGGCGTGCTCGGTACCGAGGGCGGTCTCGTGTTCCAGGGCAATGCGCTGGGTATGTTCACCGCTTACGACAAGGCCACCGGTGACAAACTTTGGGAATTTAATACCTACACCTCGATGCTGGCGCCGCCCATTACCTTTGAACTCGATGGCGTGCAATATGTATCCGTGCTGACGGGCACGGGCGGCGGGGACTTGTTTGGCGGTGAGCCGTTGCCACCGGTTGCAGAGCACGCGTCACTCACCTATAGCAACGAAGGCCGGCTGTTGGTGTTTAAGGTGGGCGGAACGGCAGAGCTGCCCGCGCCCACCATCAGAGATCGTAGTATCCCCGAGCGGGATGTCGCAGGTGTCGAGCAAGCGAGTATCGCGCGAGGCGAGATGGCCTACAACGAAAACTGTGCGGTGTGTCATGGCTTCCTCGTTCGATCCGGTGGCGCGATTCCAGATTTACGTCGTGTGAGCGATGAGACGATTGCGATCTGGGACCAGATCGTCATTGATGGCCTATGGTCTGCCAAGGGCATGGCGGGTTTTGGCGATGTGCTGACGCGAGACCAATCTGTTGATGTCATGAACTATGTGCTGGCGCGGGCAGAAGAAGACCGATTGGTGGCCGCGGGTGAAAAAGAAATGCCACAAATGACATGGCTCACGGGCGGCGACTAAACGCGATTGCAGCAAAGTCGAACGCAATCGGGTGGTGGCGGGGTTCTGATGAACGCGCCGTCTGCCGGTACTGCTTTGCTGGCAGGCTTCAGGGCCGTTGATCCCGATGAAAGGCGTCGCCCAAGGTGCCCCCGGCAGTGCTTGCGCCCCCAATCCGGTTGTGCGATGAGCGCAAGGTTAGTGCCGCTGGGTCAGACCTCGGGTTGGACGTGCAGCGTCTTGTTTACAATGATCGCGACTTTCGGTATCTAACTTGACGCAATCGCGCGTTGCCTGTTGTGCACGGTTTGATCTTGCGAAGAGTCTGACCGTAAGCGGTTGTTCTTAAGCGGTTGTTCTTAAGCGGTTGTTCTTAAGCGGTTGTTCTTAAGCGGTTGTTCTTAAGCGGTTG
>Ga0302136_1000698_pt1 | contig 16004 bp, 9 predicted proteins | sample CBN3_20m_MG_FD_203116 | JGI IMG/M metagenome (GOLD analysis project Ga0302136, IMG submission 203116) | Marine microbial communities from Western Arctic Ocean, Canada - CBN3_20m | ecosystem: Environmental > Aquatic > Marine > Oceanic | place: Canada: Western Arctic Ocean | collected 2017-09-15
GCCTATTAACTACACCGTCACTGTTGATAGCCCTGTTGTAGCAATAGTCAGCCTAGATACTACGTTAGTTGTGTTAACCAACGAACGACCTTATTTTGTTCAGGGCAGTGACCCTTCTTTTATGACTGTAGTAGAGGCTGACATTGCGCAAGCCTGTATAGCCCCACGTAGCGCGACTAAGTTAGGGGGAGAGTGCTATTTCTCTAGCCCTGATGGCCTTGTGGCTGTTAGCCCGCGTGGGTCTAAGATAATTACTGAAAACATATTCTCTTATAGGCAGTGGAACAACTACTTTGAAACAGACAGTATTGACGGCTACGTACATGATCTAAAGTACTATGGGTTCTTTAAGTATAAAAACACACCTGCTTTAACGGGTACTTTTCCGCCAGACTTGAACGGCGTGTTTATCTACGACATACCTACTAGGCAGTTTACTATGTCTACGATTACCGCCACTGCGGGCTTTGCCGACCTCCGCTTTGATAAACTTTACCTAATCGCTAACGACAAAAATGTAAGGGCATGGGGTACAGGCGTTATAGAGCAATATACATGGAGATCAAAAATATTCGGTATGCCTAGCGAGGTTAGTTTCTCCTGTATGCAGATAGAGGCTGAGTCATACGAAAACCTAACTTACAAACTATATGCAGACGGTTTGCTGCTTCAAGAGGGTACTGTACTGAGCAGAAACATGATTAGAATAAAGTCTGTTTTAGCCCGCGACTGGGAAGTGCAGCTACAAGGTAAAAACGAAGTATTTAACATAGCGTTAGCTCAAGCAGGGCAGGAGCTAGCTAGTAAATGAGCAAAACTTCAAAAAGTAATTTACCAACTATATCGTCTAATGTAGATAAAGACTTACGCATTTGGACAGACCGAGTGCGGGAGCTTCTGGAAGGCAAGGGCGGGTTTATCGTAAGTAGAGATGCACTAATAGGCGCTGGTGTAGTGTCTGGTACGCCCGGGGGCGGTATAGGCCCGCCCTTAGACCCTAATCCTAATGACCCTGTAATTATCCCCATACTTGTGCCCCCTAAGCCAGAATATTTAAACGCTGCTGGGGGGTGGGCGTATATAAATTTAGAGTGGGCTACTCCTCCCTACTACGGCCACGACAGAACCCTAATATATAGAGTGCTGGGGGAAGTAGCCCTAGATGCTCCTGTCGAATCAGAACTTACCTTTGTAGCCGGTATAAACGGGTACGGGAGTGTATGGTCTAACAATGTAGGCACTGGGAAAACATATACGTATTTTATACGGTATCAAAATCTATTGGGCCAAAAAGGGCCGTTTAGTAAAGGTGCTATAGGCGTAACGGCTATTGATGTAGAAGAAGCTCTAAATGCTTTATCGGGTGAGATAACTACTTCCCAACTAGCTAGTGACTTGCGGGCGCTAACTGACGGTTTAGAGGATAATTACGTTGTAAAAATACAGAAAGGCGGCGTTGCTTCTGGGTTTGGCCTTGTGTCTAAAGAACACGGAACAACAGGCAAAATAGAAAGTACTTTTGCCATACTCGCTAATAGATTTGCGCTTATGGCCCCTGTGGAGTTTGACCAAACTAACGAACCCTCTAGTAGTTTGGCTAAAGAAGGAGATATATGGAGGCGAGAAGAAACTGACGCCGAAGAAGTTACGACAGACTACTTCAAGATTAGAACCGCTGCCAACAAATGGATAGATTTTGACCCTGTCCCCTTTGTCGTGCAGACCACTCCCTCTACTATAGGCGATGTCGCCATCCCTGCGGGTGTTTATATACGGGATGCGTTCATTATGGACGCTTCTATTGCGAACGCGAAGATGGGCATCGCTTCTATAGACACTGCAAATATAGCAAACGCTGCTATTACCCGCGCTAAGGTAGGCTCATTGGACGCAGGGGACATTATTACAGGCGAACTCAAGTCATACAATTTCAGTAATGAGGCGGGGAAAGCGGGGTTTTTTCTAAAGTTGGGGCAGGGTTTTGTAGAAACAGCAGCGGGGGATGAATACATACAAGAGGACGTATCTTTCATATTGCGCAGCAAGGGGCTGACTTACCCCGCTCTTGAACTAAACAACCAAGTAGTATCTATATCCGGCGCAGTGATACGAGACTATATACAGTCTGGTACGTACAATGACCCTGAAAAAGCGGGGTGGAAGTTCGATGTAGTAAAGGGCACTTTTAGAATTAAAAACGCTGCTGGCGAGACTATATTAGCATCTGGCGGCAACGAAGGAGCTGAAGACCCCGAAGGAATTGAAGACCCCAATTTTATCCTAACAATAATAGACGATAAAATTAAAGAGATTGAAAGACTTAACAAAGAAGCAAAGAAAGCCGCCGACGACGCAAAGGACGCCGCCGACGAGGCAAAGGACGCTGCCGACGATGCCGACGACAAGGCGGGGGACGCCAATGCCGCAGCAGGTAGCGCAAGATATTACGTTGATAGACTCGATGACAGACTAGAGAAAACTTTTAACTTTGACTCGCGTACTAACGAGTACTCCTTTGCTAACAATTATACAGACTTTTTCACCAGTGATAACGACCTTAAAGACTTCGCTTTCTTGGCTAAAGTAACTCCCGAGAATGTTTCTACTTATATCGGAGTCGGGGCTATTCAACAGGCTAGTATTGGTAGGGCGGCTATAGGTACAGCGCAAATAGACGATTTGGCAGTAACAGAAGCCCTAATAGCGAACGCAGCAGTACAAACACTTCAGATTGGTAAGAACGCTGTTGTAGTTGGTTACGCAAAAAAGAGCGCACGACCCGGCGGCAATGACAATCCACTAGGGGGCACCCTGCAAATTGTGGCTAATGTTACTGCTTCTGGCAGCGAAGACGGTTCTGGACAGATTAGGATTTATGCCAACGACGGTAGTGGAGCTTCGACAGAAACAATAGAGGTTAGACAATCAGGCGGTAGCTTTAATGCTTTTTCATTCCCTATTTCCGCTTGCCATCAGTCAAACGCTACAAACGGAAATGTTGGTTGGGTTGTCGAATGCACTAGGACATCTGGTAATATGAGGTTCGGCACTATTACAGCCACAATCAATGTACTAAAGAGGTAGAATGAAATACATTTTAACTTATGATACGCACACTCTGGCAATTCTACAAACTGCTAACGGCGGTTCGCTAGAAAACGAAGAAATATACGCCGCTACACTGCCTAACGCTAAAGCGCTTTGTATAGACCATCCTTACATCGACTGCGAACTACATTACATGGAAGGGGGGCAGGTTAAAAACAAAATGCCGTTCCCCGAGTTAAAAATCACTAATGGCAAAATACAGAACATTCCCGATAACACACGCGTTGAGTGGCCTGATTATGTAGTTACAGAGGAAAGCAGCGAACTAGAGTTTGACTCTAATGTTAGCGGGGAGTTTGTATTTATATTTGACGCTCCACGATACTTAACTCATACGAGAATAATTAACTATAATGTCGAAACGTAGCATTAGCCGTGACCCAACAGTATCGCGGCGCAAAGAGTATATGAAGCTGGAAGGCGAAGGCGTGTCACAGAAGGCACTTTGGGCTGCGCTAGAGGCTTTACAAGCGCAAGGCATAGATATTGGGCCGAAAGCAAAGGAAGTACTAGATAAGAGGACTGCTATTAAGCAAGGCGCGCCTAAATAGTGACTACTGACGAAGTAGTTTCGCCTGTGTCTGAAAACAGGTTAGTTTTTGACCGAAAAGAGCTTATAGGTGCGTGGGTAGCGGTTCAAACTGGGCAAGATACGACATGGGGAGACTTCTACGCTATGGGTATTATGAAGGGAAGCGCTGTTATTTCTGGGGTAGTGTTTAATAATATGAACGAATCCAACTGTACGGCGCACATTGCTGTTGAAAAACCGACCAAATTACTACTCGACCTTATAGCAGCGGCGTGTTATTACGTCTTCAACCAGTGTAGACTAAAGCGTATGACAGGCATGGTGCCCACTAGTGACCTAGATGTTATAGCTTTCGACAAACATATAGGCTTTGAAGAAGAATTCATAATGAAAGATGCTGCCGCCGACGGCGATATGCAAGTTTTAGTACTAACCCCAGTGACCGCGAGTCGCTGGCTGGAGAGGGCACATGGGTAAGAAATCAAGCGAAGCTCCTGACTACTCAGGTATGGAAGCAGCCGCGCAGTATGCAGCGGAAACGTCTAGGGACTTAGGCGGAAGGGCAATAGACTTTGCGGAGCGGCAGTATGCAGAAAACAAGCCTAGGCTTGACGCGATTGGAGATGGGCAAATTGCTGCGCAAGCTCAGCAGTTAGAACAAGGTAAGGACTACTTTGACTACAACAAAGAAACTTTTAGGCCGTTAGAACAGGGCTTAGTTTCTGACGCGCAGAATTTTAGCAGCGCTTCTTATGGCGAAAAAATGGCGGGTGAAGCCTCTGCCGCTGCGGGTAACGCCTTCGCAAATACACAAAAATCACTAGCGCGTTCTGACGCAGCGCGGGGACTTAACCCCAACTCACCAGCCGCTAGGGCCGCTAGACAACAGGCTTCACTAGGTTTAGCCGCTTCCAGAGCTAACTCTATGACAAACGCTACCAGTCAAGCTGAGCAACTTGGTTGGGCTAGACGCCTAGACGCAGGTGGCTTAGGTCGTGGTTTGGCAGGTGCATCTTCCGCAGCCTACCAAGGTTCTGTGGGGGCTGGCTCTGCGGGTGCTAACACTTACCAAGCTGCTGGGCAGAATTATCAAGCGGGTATTTCTTCTGGTGCGGGCATATACAATGCTGGTTCACAGACTCAAATGAGTGGCTTGAACAGCATTATGGGTACTCAGACGGATATATACTCATCTAACCAAGAGATGCAAGGCGCTAAGTTTGGCGCGGTTATGGGCTTAGCTGGTGGGGCAATGGGTATGTCTGACCGTAGGCTTAAAGAGAATGTAGAGTTCCATCACAAAGATATGAACTTGAACCTTAACTTCTACACGTTTAATTATATAAAAGAACCAGATCGTACGTTTGTAGGTCTTATGGCTGACGAAGTTGTTATTAACTACCCATACGCAGTAGAACTCGGCATAGACGGATACTACTCTGTAAACTACGGCGCGCTTAACACGCGTATGCTTGAGATAACTGGCAAGGAGACCGCGTAATGGGTTTTGCAGCAGGTATGTACGCGGGCCAAAAAGCCGCAGAAAGCGCGATTGATAACTTTAGAGCATCTAGGAGAAATCGCGATGAGCGGCAAGTTCAAGCTGAAATAGAGGGCTTGCAGACAAAAAACGCCGAAGAAATAGAATCTTCCACTGCCGCTGGCGGCGCTTATGACGTTGAGCAGTTAAGACTGGCTAGTATGACTCCACAGCAGCTAAAGGCGCAACAAGTTGGCTTAGGCACAACCCCTGCTGGCAGCATTCCGCAAATGTCTCCTGTTGATAATCCGCAGTTTAGACCAGACCCAAATCAGACAGTTGCTCAGGGGCTAATGAGGCAACCCGGAAACAGCGAATTACTGTCAGCCTACCCAGTCGCACCAAACTCACAGCAGTCTCGCTCTCCTGCTTCTGGGCAAGCTATGGGCATGGGCGCAAGGCCAGAACAAGTTGCCGCTATAACTCAAGCAGAGATGTTACGTAAGCGCGAAGGGTTACTACGTAGTCGCGGACAGACAGACATGGCTGACGATGTAGCTATCCGTGCATCGAACCAAGAAGACATTGAATACAGACAGGGCAGAGATGTTAAAGAAGACGAGCGTAACGCACGTAAGGACTCGCAAGACGATCAGGTTTTTCAGCAAAATCTTAAAATAAACGACTTTAGGATTGCTGAAGGAGAAAGACAAGAAACGCTTTACGCGGCTTTGAAAGCTACGTCGGGAATGAACGACGAAGAAAAATTTAATAGTAGAGCGTACCAAGAATTAGACGACGTGCAAAAAACAGCGTATCTAACGCATAATACCGGCCTTAGAAGGGCGACAATAGATAACCTAGCAGCATCAATGGAAGGGAAAGTAAGTGGCGCTAAAACTACGAAGGAACTTCTTGCCCTGTACACGGCAGAAGAAACTCTAACTGCGGGCACTTATGTTGTAATGGAAAAAGGTAAAGACGGTGGGGTAGAGCTAGTCACTTATAGCGATGACGACGATGTAGAGCAAGAAAGGATGCCCTTCGCAAGTGAAAACATGATGGAACGCTACATGCGCACCAAAGCTACAGACCCCGCTTTAGCAGCTCAGAGTTACTCTACTGAAATGAAGGCGGCGGCGACGACGATGGCAGCTTATAAGCAGGATATTTTTGATAACAAAATGTCGATATCAGAGGCTGTAATGAAAGGGACGGATACCCTTATTAACTCTGAAGTCTATGCGGGCTTAGACGACGACGAAAAAGAAATAATGAAACTTCAGATATTTGCCCCATTAGAATCCCTAATGACGGCAGACGAATTTACTAATTTAGTCGGCGGTATTGATATTCCAGAAGAAGGTGACAATACTCTTGTAAGTTTTCTAAAAAAGGTTTTGCCTAACTCTGACCCACAAACTGTATCGTACAGCGCGCAGGACGGCGACCCTTTGCAGGGTTCACCTGATGCTAACAAACAGCAGCGGCTACAAAGCGAGATTACAGAACTTGAGGAAAAAGCGATAGACCAAGCGCCTCCTCTCTATACTGACCAAGATGGCAACCTCCGCGAGCCAACACCCCAAGAAGCCAGTAGGCAGAGGCAGAGGCAACAGGGTCTTGGCCGTGGGGGCGAATACAATGGCTTCTTGGGCAACTACAATGCAGAAAAAAGCCAAAATGCAAACTATGAAAAATTACAAGGTTTGTACGCTGAACTAGCTGAATTAGAAGGGCAAAACTCCGCGAATAGGTCACAAGCCAGAGGGTTAACGCCGGGAAAGTAACGGGAGGGTCTCCTAGCCCTCAACCCCCAGCACCCAAAGCGGCTACGCCACCAAAAGAAGGGTTATCAAATGCCACTACCTACAGGCGATTAGAAACGCAGGGTGGGTATACCCCTGCATCTACTGGCAACCCTAAACTTGATAAACTTGTTGACCAGATTATTCTCGCAGAAAGCGGTGGAAACCCCCGTGCGAAAAGCGATGCAGGTGCTATGGGTTTGATGCAGGTTATGCCAGAAACAGCTAAAGACCCCGGCTTTGGGGTAGAGCCTCTTTTAGACCCGTACGACCCTGTAGAAAACGTCCGTTTTGGACAGCAGTACATAGCCGCTATGCTTAAACGGTATGGCAACGACCAAGAAGCTGCGCTAATAGCTTACAACGCTGGCCCCGCCAACGCAGACAAATGGATAAAATCAGGCAGAAATTACGCCTCGCTGCCGCAACGGCAAGAAACTGAGCCTTATGCTAGAAAAATAATGGAAGGGTTTAACGGATAATGGCTAGAGTATTTAACATGGATGGGCTTAGAGCCGCCGCAGGGAATCCTGACATAAGTGACGAACTTCTTGTCAGTAAATTTGCTGAGTATTCTGGGCGAAACATGACCGAGGTGGCAGACTACCTTGGTATGGACACTGGCATAGGTGGCGGTGCGTTTGGCACTGGCCTAGCTGCGGGTTCTGACCAAATACAAGGCTTAGGTTATGGCGCACTCGCTGCTGGCGCTGACGCGTTAGGATTTGACGGCGCAAAAGATTATTTAAACGAGCAAGTAGAAACTCAGAACATACAGGCACAACTGAGCAACAACCCAGATATAGCCCAGCGAGTAGAAGACATAGACGGCTTTGGCAGCGGAGTTGATTTTTATGTAAACCAATTAGGTAAGCAAATTCCTATAATGGGTAGCATTGTCGGTGCTGGCTTAGTTACTGGTGGACTAGGTGCAGGGGCTGCGGCAGGTGCGCTTGGCGCTGGTTACGGTATTGGTGTCGGCTCTCTATACAACGAGTCTGTAGAGGGAGGCAACCCTGACGCTGGCACTTCGTTTGTCAAAGCCATTCCCTACGCAGCCGCAGAGGCTTTAGTACCTCTAGGCATTGGTAAAATGCTCAGAGGAGCGTTTAAAGGCAAATCAAGTACTGTCGCTGCTGGCGCTGACGACCAAGTTGACTTAATGAGTGGTCTGGTCAATGACGCTTCTAAGTTAAAACGCGTTGGTAAAGTAGGGGGCACAGGGGCAATTGCTGAAACTGTCACTGAACTAGGCCAGACAGAACTAGAAATGTCTATGCGGGACGACCTTACAGACGAGGAGAAAAGCTCTCGCAGGTTAAACGCGGCTGTTACTGGTGGACTTGTTGGCGGAACCTTTAGTGGAGGTGTTGCCGCACTAACACCTAACCCTGCGGTAGACAAGACTCTCGAAATAGACCCTGAAGCGACAAACGACAACGCTGAGCGAGAAGCTGCTGAAGCTGAAGCAGAGGGAGTCCCCACAACTACTGCAACGGAAAACGAAGCGGGCGAGCTTGACCTTGCTCCAAACACAGGACAAGACCAAGCCGCTGAAGATGTTGAAGCTGCTGAAGCCGCCGCCGCCGCTGAGGCACAGGTACAACGTGCAGCAGAGAAGGAGAAAGTTAGGCAGGAACTGGAAGTGCAAGTAGGGGGGAGCCTAGACCGTCAACAACAAAAAGATAAAGCAGGGGAAATAAAAAACCTAAATTATGACCTAGAACAAGCAAAGCAAGCTGCCCCAGTGCCGACAGGTAAAGGGACGAAGAAGCAGCGAAAAGCCGCAGGGGTATCCGCAAAGAAAAGCATAGTAGAAGGAATAGAGGGACAAATAGCCGCTCTTGAAGAACAGCTTGCAGCTAACGATACTGCTAATACTGCGCGTGTTGATCTTGAGCGCTTAAATGTCGAAGACGTACTGCCGTCTGAATATAAAGCTGAGCAAGAGCGCCAGCAACAGGAGGCAGTTGAAGCCGCTAGAGCTGCGGCTGAGCAACAGCAGCAGCAACAGCAAGAAAGCGAGCCAATAAGTGACCCCGTTACAGGAGCTGACCCAGTTGTAGAAGGCGACCCCGTTGCTGACCCCGTTGCTGACCCCGTTGCAGTAGCTGACCCCGTTGCAGGGACAGGCCCAATTGACGTAACTGGACAAGAACAGGGGCAGACAGGAGCAGACCCAGTAAGCGAAGGCTCGCCAGAAGCGCGAGGGGAAGCAACTGACGACATGGTGTTTACGCCAAAAGAAATGGAGCGAGCAATAGAATCAACTGAAAACGAAGCTCTAAAAGCCGAAGTTACAAGCACTGAGGGTGGCACAACGGGTAAGGTCACTAAGTCGCAGAGCTTCTTAGCTGCGGTAGCTAGACATTTGAGAAGCCCGACTAAAGGTGGCTTTAACAGGATGTACAAAGCTAATCCTGACAGCGAAGGCGGCGTCATAGTAGATAAAGAAGGAACCGCTGCTAATAGCCAAGAGATAGATAGCATACGCGAGGCATACCTTAATATTCTAAAACTAGGTTCTATTTTCCTAAACGATGGAAAGCAGCTTGCTAAGAAAAAAGATGATGATTCAGCAGCAGCCTCAGCAGAAATACGTTCGGAACAAATGCCCGCATTAGTGCAAGCCGTAGAGCAGTTTATAGAACTTGTAGGTGGCGAAGCAAACGCCAACGCTATTATGGCTGTTATAAAAGGCGCTAAGGAGGTAAGGGGTGGCAAAGACTCGACTTCTAATGCCTCTGCTTTTGAATATGCTAATACTCTGTTTGGGAATGGTAAAGCAGAGACATCTAGCCGTGAGGACTTCGCAAGTAAAGCTGACTCTGTTGTATCAACTCTGTTTGCCGCATACAAAGACGGGCGGCTAAACGAAAACTACGACATAGCGCCACAGGGACGCAGTACGCGCCCCAATAATAAAGAGTTAGGCAAGCCTACTGGCGGGCAAACCCAAAAAAGTCTAAAACTAGCCTATAGAGATGGGTATGTGCCCAACGGCAATAGGCATTTAAAAAAGGCAAACTACAAAGGTTTGCTCGGCGTTATGAACAGGGCCGCTGATTCTGGCAACGCGACAGTAACTTCTAGGATGCTTAGGAAGCTGCTAGATCGTGTGATAAAAAGCCAAAGAGCGGCAGGGATAGCAGAAACAAAAGTAGTGTTTGACACTAAAAAAGATGCGAAGCCTAGCTACGACCCCAATACCGATACTATAACTTTTCCTGAGTTTGTAAGCGCAGAAGTAGCTTTGCACGAAATACTGCACGCTGTACTTCAAGGGTATGTCTATACGAACTTTGGCAAGAAAAACGCAGCGGGCGCGGCTATCAAGGTTCTTGCCGATAACGTAAACTTAGTAATAAACACTGACTTAGCCAAAGTTACTGGCTTAACCGACCAGCAAAGGCTGGAAGCTGTTGAAGTACAAAACATACTTAGAGAATTACGAGACAGCGCAAAAGACAAAAACCAAGGCATGAAGAACGCAGTGCTTGAGCTTATATCTTATGGCAACACGCTGTACTCATTTAAGTTAATGCTCAACAACTTACCCAAGCCTAAAACCAAAGAAGCTAACAATTGGAAGCTCGCTGTTGAGAAAACTTGGCGGGGAATAATAGGCGTTTTGCGTAAAGTCCTGCCGCAAGTAGAAGGAGTAGGGGAATCCTCAGCTTCTCAGGTACTAGATGCCACGATAGCGCTACTGCAAGAAGCTCACGACAATCCTACTCAGAGCGCGCCTTTGTCTGGAACAGTCCTTAAAGCTGACGTAACTAGTGAAAGCGTTGCTGCCAAGACTAATAGAGACATGCGGGGATATAGCAAAGGCACTACGTATGGCATAACTAAGCCTTTGTTTGATTTTGTTAACGGTATGCTGCCCGAAGGTACTCCAGCTAAGTATCAAGCCAAAATCAAAGAAACGCTTGTGGACTTCACAAAGAAGCACCCCAACATAGAAACGATGGTTCGATACATGAACCCCAAGCTAGCGTTTGGGATGCCGCTAAAGCAGGCTTTTGATACATTCAAGACAGATAAGCACACCATCGTACAGCTTGCAGAACTAGTTTCATCTAAGTTAAAGCGGCTTATAGAGACAGACATGGACAGCGCACAAGCCTACTTAGCCTACTTGGATGGAGATAAGAACGCTCTGGACAATGTAACAGGTGGCAAACTCATGGCGGCCCGTGCTGACAACTTAATAGCGTCGCTCAAAGAGAAAACAAACTCACTGCCTGAGAGCATGAGTAACTTTTTCGCGGGTAAATTTACTGAAAACTTAATATTTGTCGAGGGCGACGCTGACATTGGGTCTAGCACTCCGGGCATGAAGAAGCTAAGAACTATAATAGGTGAAGACCGTAAGAAAGACGAAGAAAACTTAACAGATGAATGGGTTTACAGCTCAGAAGTTGAAGACGCGGACGGCTCCGTGCCAGAGGGCACGCCGCTAAACACAGGGGCTGAATACTACCGCGTAGTAAAAATGGATGAAAACGGCAAGCCAATGCCCGACAAGCACCAAGGGTACGTTCGCCGTGACATTGCCGAACTGTTTGGGGGAGAAACTGTGCTGGACGCAGAGGGCGTTTCATTCGCAATTTATAAAAACGGCGGATTGTGGAAAGCTGATGACTCCAAAGGTAACGGCATTGTTACGTTTACTACCAACAAGACCGTAGCCCAAGCATTGAAAGACGCTAAGACTTTGGAAGAAAAGATATTAGCCGCCGATGATATTGGAGTGGCTATACTTAATACAGCAAACACAATAGGTACGTACTACGCGTCTGCTCGGTACTTTAGAGCATTATTTGAAACGGGACGTACGAACGGCAAAATAGACTTAGATGCTGAAGAAAGAGGCGAGGTGCCCGTTATCTGGGAAAGTCTTGAAGAACTTAATTCGTACTTAAAAGACTCAGCAGAGCGCGATGGAGTGACATTCAAACCAGTGCCCGAAGATAGACCAATAAAAACCAAAAACCTCAAATCAGTTGCTACGTCTTCTCAGCTCCGCGTAACAAGCTCATACGTGCAAATGCCTGACACTGTAACTATGAAAGCCGAAGGCATTGATGTAGAAGTTTGGGGTGATATATCAGGCAAGATAGTCTCTGGCCCTGTATACGCTGCTATGCAAGACATGGCAGCTAGGGAACAGTTGTTTAGCAGTTCTTTTGGCAAGCGTTATAGCAAGGTTCTTAGGCAGTTTAAATTATCTAAGACGACACGTAACCCCGGCACTCACATGACCAACGCCATATCTAATTTATCGCTTATGATGGCGCACGGCATATCGTTTGGGACAGTTAGATACGCAGCGAAAATTCTATACAAGTCAGCAATAACTCCCGACAAACTTACTGGCGCTGAAGTTGAGTTTTTAGCCAAGTTTGAAGCGTCTGGCGCTTTGCTGGGTAACTTCTCTGCCACTGAAGTGAGTCACAACGTAGCTGAGCGTATGGCTAAAGATATGACCGACAAAAACAACGGCGACTTAGCGAGTAGGACGCTAACTATGCTAGGTATTGAGGGCGGGCATATAGAAAGCGTAGTTAGGAAAGCGGGTAGGAAAGCGGGCCGAGCAGACAAAATGTTTCTGGATGTATACGCTGCGGAAGATAACGTATTCCGATTAGCTGCGTTCCTGCATAGTGCTGGTAAGGCACAAGAAATTAACTCTGACGGCGCTACAGACCTTACATCTGACATGAATCTCACAGACGCACAGTGGGATGAAGCTGGTAAGTTTGGCCGTGAAGCGTTCCTTAACTACGACATTGACTCCGCTGCGCTAAATATGGCGCGGCAAAGTGTTATGCCTTTCGCATCGTGGACATACGCTGTTGTGCCTGTGCTGACAAAGATAGCCCTAACTAAGCCGTGGATGCTTGCCAACGTGCTAGCGTCTTATGCAATGGTTGACACGTTTGCTTCTATGCTTGCTGGTGAAGATGACGAAGATCGCAATAAGATGGGCGAGGCGTACCAAGAAAGATTGTTTGGTTCGTTTGGCCCCCACACTATGATTCGCATACCCTTTCTAGGCAGTGATAAAGACCCTGTGTACTGGAAGATGGGCGACTACATACCGCTAGTTAGTACAGGACGAGGGGTGCCGGGAGGTACGTTCGGGTACAGCAACTGGCCCGGAGGTCTCGCACCTAGCGGCCCGTTCGTTATAGCCGCTAGTATGGCCCTAAGCGTTGATGCCTTTACGGGCAGAAAGACTAGCGACCCCACCGACACTGGTATGGACACCACTATGCGCAATGTGGGTATGGTGTTTGACATGTTTATGCCTCCTGTCGCTAGTAATAGAAACAAAGACAAACTAATGAAATGGATAGACGGCACTAAAGACTTCACAGGGGAGCCGATGGACGGTATGTTTGCTGCTAGGGCGTTTGGCTTTAAGTTCTACAACCCCACCACAGACAAAGAGCGTCAGATTAAGAGTAGCAGTGCCAAATTTATTAAGCGGGACTATGGTATGGCTATCTCTAGGGCTAGAAAAGCGGAGTATAGGAAAGGCACACCAGACTTTGCTGGCCTACGTGAAGAATTAGCCGACCTCAGAAAAAGACGGCGGGATGAACTGGACGAGCTTTTCGGCAGAGAAAGAGAAGATGATTAAGCATTTCTAGTTTTCTTCATACGAGCAGTTTTAGTGCGAGCAAAAGAGCGGTTAGTGCCTTTAGCGACTACTCTTAGGTTCTTTGGGTTGCACTTAGCCCCGCCCATAGCCATTGGGATTTTATGGTCTACGTCCATATTATCCCCTTTCCTTGCTTTCCCAGCCTTAACCATAATGGCGCGAGTGCAGTTGCGGGCAGCGCGGTTCTTCTTTTGCTTAGCCGTACCGTGGTAGTTATCATATTCTTTACGGTAGTTACGCTTCTTCGACGGCATTTGTTGGCCCTCCTAGTATAGCCTCAAGTATTTTACTGTGCTTTATAGCCTCAGTGCCAGCCAGCCCATCTATGTATCTCTGGTGCGTGAGGTCTACCACTATACAGTAGGCTTGTCCGGGGTTTCTTCCGGGGCACCCTTTATACATGGTCACACGTTCGCGCGGGTTAAGTAAAGCGCCCATTTCTGACAGCTCATTAGTCACCCTAGACAAGCCGTCCTTCTGCCTACCTAGCCACGCTTTTAAGGCTTTTTGGTTTATAGCTATGTAGCTGCCTTTGCATATCTTGTCACCATCTTGGACTACTTTTATACGGACATTGGCTATTTCAGTCTGTCGCCCTTGGACAAGATTCTCTTTAGAAGCGCTGCCCATATCAGCAGTAAACACTAGAGTCTTGTCATTCTGCTCAGATAAGAACTGCCCTATTATATCTAGCGCGTCACTACGCTGGGAATCGGCTTGGGCATGGGTGTCCTTTAGGTGGGCGATTAGGTCTAGTACCGCCTGATCTTCGTCAAAGCTGATAAGCCCCAAGTGCTTGGCTACCTTGCACATCATCCAGCCAGAAATAATCATAGGCTCAGCGTACTTATCTACTTCTTTAAACACCCTGCCAAACTTCTGGTGAAACTTGTCGCGGTTGCCGTGCCACAACTTGGCATCACCGCCGCTTTTAATCACAGCGTCAACTAGTTCTGGATAAGCCCAGCCATAGTTAGCTGAAATATCGTCAAAGAACCTATCGGACGGGCTAATACCATCCTCACCTTTCTGTACCAGCCGCCTGTCGTCATGCACTATCTCTAAGCAACGTGCCCGTAGCGCGCTGTCATTAGACTGTACGATGTCGAATTGCTGCGTTAGGGATACGTTAGTAGTTACGAATGTCGGCCCTGTCCAGCGCACAGGGTCGCGTAGATCACGGGTCTGGGTCATAGAGTTCTTCTCTACGCCAGAGCTAAAATCATACGTCATATCCACAGCTTTCTGTGGCTCAATAGTTGTAAGCTCATCTATGGTACAAGGCAACTGGTTAAGTATCCCCCGTATCTTATACATGGCGTTCGCGGTATCTCGGTGCTGCATAAGGAGTTCTTTGGGATGGCCGAACATGCTGTTGATCGCATACAACGCAAGCGTCTTACCTGTTGTCGTCTTGTGGGAGTATATAGACACCAGCCCAGTGCTGTTACCAGCCGCACGGCTCAGCACACTGCCCATAGACAGCAGCATAACCATGCGGAGCATCTTAGCGTCCTCTCTGTTGAGGATTTTCATAGCCTCGACCCAGCCTTCCCGCGACCCCTTGCGTCCAATAATACTGTCGAATCGTTTGGCACCGCCGCTCAGCCTTCGAGGAATGCCACCAGACGGGCCACCTATAACTAGTTTGCCACATAAGAAGGAATTGTCATCCTGCCAACCAAAATACTGGTAATCAACGCCGGACTGGTTCGCTGCTTGCACTTTTGATAAGTAGTCCATCAAGAAGTCCTTTATGTTATTCATCTGCGCTGGGCTTCGCCCATCAAATATCTGCCTGTGAAGCAGGAATCCCTGCATTTTTGCGAGGGTTAGCACATCTGCATCGTGATCTTCTTCCTGCCAGCCGTCTTTGGGGTACTTAATCGCTAGAGTAAACTGTGATTTCCCGTCAAAGTGGTTCTTAAACGTATTAGTAATGTGCATCTGGTAATTAGTTATCAGCTTCCAAGACTTACTCTCCAGCATAGTGCCGTCGTCAGCCTCGACTTGCTCAACAATTTCTTTATATATCTTGTTGTCCTTAACTACATAGCTGTCAGGTAGCTCAATCTCTAATGCTTCGCCCTCCTCGTTCTCGACAGTAACAGAAGTCTGCGCGCTAAGCTGGGCGGGGCTTGTGATGTTGCCCTTGTAAGGACATTGCTCACAGCCAGCAGCACAGTGCTGCTCAAAAGACTTACATGTGGGTGGGCCAGTACCAGAGTAGCCCTCCATCTTCTCGACACTCGCCGCCATATCAAAGTCAGGGTGGTCGCCCGCCATAGCTATGATAGACGCTTCTGGGTCTACAGTGAAACTAGCGAAACCCATAGTGGCGCGCCACAGCGGTTCTTCTATTTGTTGCCCCGCTGCGTCAGTAAAGCCACCGCTTGCTATGAT
>Ga0302136_1000719_pt1 | contig 15847 bp, 12 predicted proteins | sample CBN3_20m_MG_FD_203116 | JGI IMG/M metagenome (GOLD analysis project Ga0302136, IMG submission 203116) | Marine microbial communities from Western Arctic Ocean, Canada - CBN3_20m | ecosystem: Environmental > Aquatic > Marine > Oceanic | place: Canada: Western Arctic Ocean | collected 2017-09-15
CTTGCCTTTCAGCCTCCCGTGGGGGCAAGGGTTGCAGTCCACGCACCGGTGTTTCACCCTCCCGTGGGGACACGGGTTGCACTCCTTGCACTGGTGTTTCTCCCTGTCATGCGAGCACCGCTTTTGTCCCACCATTATGCACAACCGTGCGCGCTTACGTCTGCGCTTCGCGGGCCTCGACGTGAGAAGAAGGAGTCGTCGTAGCTTTCCTTTCGTGCCTTCCCAGAAGCTCGTATTTTGCCAAAAAGTTGATTTTTCCAATGCCTCAAAGACCGCCCCAGAAATGCGTCGCAGTGTGCGATGCGCGGAGCGTTGGGTGTGGCCGCGGCGGCGGTTTCCGCCCGCGGGGTCTTGTCGCGCCGCGCGCCGTACAACGCGGCCGCGCTTCCTGGCCGTGTACGGGCAACTAGTGTGGCGCGTTTCTCCCTTCGCCCCGACGACGCGGACGGCCGCCGTGTTCGCAAGAAAAGCGCACAAATTCCGACGCCGTCTGTAGAGACTTGGGGAGATGAGCCTCCTTCCCGTGATGCGCGGGGGTACGGCGTGTGGGACGATTCAGTTGACGAGTGGGACACAAATGCGCGAAACCGGAGGGGCACGACGAGTTACGACGGGGCACCTGACGAGGAGGAGGAGGAAACAACCAGAGACAGCAGCGGGGATGTGCGAAACGGGGATTACGACGACGCACCAAAAAACTCTTCCCGGGAAGATTTCGGCGCTCAAAAACAAAATCGGGACGCCGGATTCGCCTCCGCCCTTCCCGGCGCCGCGGGCGGTTGTGTTGCGTGGGTCATGAAAGCCATAGCGCTTGTGTCCGATGCCACGGCGAATGGCTTGTCCGGAATTTTCCCAAAAGCCGTGCCGAAGGCGACGCTCAAAACGCTTTCCTATTTCCTGTGGGCGCTTGCGTTCTTCGCCGTGTTCCAGAAACTGTTGTCCACGCTAACCTTGGTCGGAGGGTTAGCGCTGCTCGCGGTTTCAGTGGCGAGCGGCGAAACATCCCGGTCCTCGGGATCGAACCGCGGCGGTGCTGGTTTTGATAACAGAAAGGGTAACCGCGGAGGAAAAAACAGAATCGAGTGGGGCACGCGGAGCGAATCCTTCGACGCCTTCAACGACTTCGCCGGTAAAACAAAACGAGACGACTTTTTTCGCGGCGCGGAAAAACAAACCCGAAGGATGAGGGAGTTCTGGACCGAGGACCTGTCCCCGGGACGGGGATATTCCCGGCAGGGGTACGACGGCGATCCCCGGGAGAGACATCCCGGGGATGTAATGGATGGGGATGAACAGACGCGACCGTTTCGCGGGGACGGAGTGAACTACGGAAACGCCGGGGGCGGCGCTTCTTTTTCGGGCCGCGGCGCGACGGGCGGGGAGGGAAGAAAGTTTCGGGAAGATGAAAAAAAGGGTGATGACGCTTCCGAAGACAAACTCGGGTCGGACGACTTTTCTGGAGAAGAAGGTTTCGTTATCCCGGGGTCGCAACAAGATTGGTCGTACGCAGCAACGGAGGCGGCGGCCGCGGCGGCGGCGACCGCGGCAACCGCTGTGCGGTTCGCGCAGAACTTCGCGATCGGCAACCCTGCCGAACAATCGGTGATAAAAAAAAACCAATCCAGTCCCTTCGACGGCGTTCCAGAAGCGGCGAGCGCCGGGTTCGCGTTTGACGAGTCTGGTATGGGAAAACAGTCTGGAAAGTCTATGAATGAGCCTGAAGCTGTTGAGCCGGTCCTGGTCGACCCCGTTCCGGTCGTTGAGCCCGTTTCCTTCGATGACTGGGTCGGGCGAGACCGGGAGTCCAAAAGCAAAAGTGAGGTGGGAAAAAAAACAGAAAGGTTCGGCGACGATTCTTCTGAAAACGAACCCGCTTCTTTTTCGAAACGCGACGCGCGCAACTCGCGAGAAACCCCGTTTCAACCCCCTTTCAAGGAAACCCGATTCGATACCGGGTATGATACCGGGTATGACGACGGGAGGTTCGACTCGTACCGGTCAAGGGATACACGGATGGAGGCGGGGTACGACCGGTGGGCGAACACGACGAGGTCGGCGCTGAACGGTTTTTCGGAAATCGCGAACGACGTTTTCGGGACGGACGACGAAGACGAGAATCGCGGTTCTCAAAAAACGCGAACCGGTGGTGGCGGAAACACCCGCAACCGGTTCCGCGAGTTTCTCACTGGAAAGTTCGGAGGGACGTTCCAGAGCGATTTGGTCCCGGTGCGGTTCAGGGATGGGGATGGGGATGGGTCGTATGAATCGTATCCGCAAACAGTCTCGGAATGGACGGACGACTTCGGCGACGTCGCGCGGAGACGGAAACCAAAACCCGAAAAAGAAAAATCTAAATCAAAACCCGAATTCGAAGTAAAAGACAGGCGCTTCGTGGACGGCGCGTGGGTTACCGAGGGTAGTGTTGACACTGATGACGATGTCACGGACCCGCCGAAAGTTACGACGACGAGGTAAGATGGTTAGAGTAATTGCCGGGACGTCGCGTATGAATGCGTAATAGTGTAAGATAAGAACTTTTAGTTAACCGTTAACGAAACGCGGGCCCCGCCATCACCGTGTCCGTGAACACGGGCAGCCCGCCCGGGTTTTTCAGCTTGGTTTCAAACGCCGTCGCCGACGCCTTAGCGGTTTCGTCGTACGCGGCATACGGCGCGCACTCCGAGGCCATCTTAACGAACAACGTGTGCCACCGGTTATCGGAGGTTATTTCCTGCGGTTGCGAAGGAAAAGTGTCAGTCTTGAGTATGGGTGTACTGTATGGACAAACAGTGCACTTGTGATGTATTTGTAAGAGTTGCCAGTACTGGTACGTGTTACGGCCGTACTAGCAATGCTACATACGTCACAAGTAGTGCACGCAAAGAGGGGCGGTAAACAGTGTCTGGATTTGGGAAAGCCCCAACACGCACCGGGTGAAACGAAGTGGCCATGAGTTGTTTTTGTTTCACCGCGACGATTATTTTCTCGAGACCGTCGCCGCGTTGCGTTCTTTTCTCCGCGGGTAGTGTATACGACGCCATGACCTCCACGTCCGGCCCGGCTGACAAGATAGCGGGCGCGCGAATGAACAGCGCCCGAAAGTTTTTATCAAGAGAGTCGTCCCCGGGGATGTCACAAGGCAGGGACGTTTCGAACGAATCAATCTGCGAGCCGAAGAAGTTGCGATCCACGGTGACGTCCAACCCACCAAGAAGTTCCTGGCCTCCCTGTTTCGCCCCCGCTCCAATTCGATCGGCCAGGAAAATCAAACCAGCACAGGTACCCCACACAGCACCGCCTTTGGCTTGGAAATCACGCAGGGGCTCGAACAGGTTCCACCGGCGCGCGATGTTCGCCATCGTGGTGGACTCGCCGCCCGGAATGATGAGACCGGAACACCCCGCCAGCTGTTCCGCTTTCCGCACCTCCACCGCCTCCCCACCCGCCCGTTTGACGTGCGCGCAGTGCTCCGCGAAGGAGCCCTGGATCGCCAGGACCCCGACTCTGGGCTTTTTGGGTTGAGATGGCATCGTGTGTCGTAAACTCACGCGGCAAACGGGCGTGGCACTTGCGCAAGTGCCGGGGGCGGCACGATGGCAAAGAGTTTGGGAACAATCGTTGCGGCGCAGCCACGTGTCCTTCGTTTCAGGGGAGACGATTTTTGGCAAAAAAAAAAGCCACGACTTCGACCACGACGTTTGCGGGGGCGCAGAAGAGCGTGCGCGCGGAGTGTCGTGGCGCGCGAAAATGCGTGTCAAGTGATGCTCGCACGGAAGGATGAAACTCCAGTGCAGGGACAGTAACCCGTGTCCTCACGGCAAGGTGAAATACGCCTGCGTGCAGTGCACCCCCTGCCCTCACGGCAAGCTGAAACAGAGCTGCACGGTGTGCACCGGTTGCCCTCACGGCAAGCGGAAAGACAAGTGTGCGGAGTGCAGCCCCTGCCCTCACGGCAAGCTGAAAGGCAGGTGCGCGGCGTGCAACCCCTGCCCACACGGCAAGCGGAAAAGCGACTGCGTGAAGTGCAGCGGTTGCCCTCACGGCAAGCTGAAACACGACTGCACGACGTGCACCCCCTGCCCGCACGGCAGGCTGAAAAACAAGTGCGCTGCGTGCACCCCCTGTCCGCACGGCAAGCGGAAAGACAGCTGCGCGGCGTGCAACCCCTGTCCCCACGGCAAGCTGAAGCGCTACTGCGCGGTGTGTAAGTCAGCACGCACCGAACCGCCAAGTTCGCCCGAGATCAAGCTCGAGCCCGAGGTCAAGCAAGAGCCGTTCACTATTCGCGGCTACTTCGGGTTTGACGACGGCGAGTAAACCAGAGCGTGGAAATTAAGTACCGTTGTTTTCTTTCACTCCCGCGTCCTCTACGCCTCTCTCTCGTGTACGATTTTCCGCACCTCTCGTTCCAGGTCAAATAGATATTGATCCTCCACCTCGATTGAACGCATGGCGTCGCACAGGTTGAATAAATACGCACAGTTCGGCCCGCTCGGCCCGACCGCGTTGGCGATTTGCGCCGCGCTCTCCGCGACGCCCCCCGCCGGCTCGCCGAGCCAGTTCAGGTTCACCGGGTCCTTAGTCGCGATGTAGGTCAGGGCGTTTCGAATAATAACGGAACCGTGACTAGATGTAGTAGTAGCAGTACTACCACTACTTCCATTACCATTCATACCCCCGTCCACCCCGTCAAACAAATCGATTTGCATCCTCTTGTCGTACTGCTTCTCCCGAATCTCCAGCAACTGCAAAACTTGGTTCACGTTCTTCGGCGCCACGCGGTACGCCGCGCCCCAGCAAGGCGGTTCTTTAGTTGCGTCGCACTCCTCAAGCGTCACGGTCCTTCCAGGACGGGCGACCGTCCCTCGGTGGTCCGTGCTTCCTTGGTGGAACCTGCGGCGGTACCCGGGTAAACAGCAAACAACCCTCTCGTCGTACTCGAATCCGACTTTCCAGACGATAGAACCGTAGCCGAAAACCCACAGGTGTTCATCAATAGGTAAATCAAGAGGCGCGCGGGGCATGTAATCCACGGGGTGGTCCATCGGGGTTTTGGCGGCTTTTGGGGGGGTCATCGTGCGCGTCCGGCCGGTACCAGTCCGGCCGGTAACGGACACGCACGCGGAGGAAACCGCCCGGGACGACGCGTACATCGTTGTGTCAGCAAATCTCGCGCTGGTTTTTCGTTTTCCCGAAAATAAAAGAAGACTCATCACCGAAAACGCGAAAAGCCACAACCCACAATCGGCCGCGCGTCGTCGACCCAAACGTGGCCAAAAATGGCCGCCACGGCCCGGTCCGCGTCATCGTCCGTGATGCGGATCACCACGTACAACATGCTCGCGCAGTGCTACGTGCGAAGCGCAATTTTCGCGCACAGCCCGGGACCGGCGCTGAAGTAAGTCCCGAATTTGAGAAGAGGCAAACCATCCACCGGCCCCAGCTCGTGACCCTGAACCCAAACCCTAAACCCTGACGCACCATCACCCCTCCTTCTCACCACGACTCACACCAGGTGGAAGGCCCGGTCCAAAACCCTAACCTCTGAGCTGTTACGGTTAGATTCGGACGTGTTCGCGGTGCAGGAGATGGATCAGTTCGAGGAATTCTGGAAACCATTTTTCGAAACGAACGGGTACGCGGGGGTTTGGAAACGAAGGACGCAAGGGACGGCGCAGAAGAAAGACGGGTGCGGTTTGTTCTACAAGAGAGCACGGTACGAGCTGCTCGCGAGCAAGGGTATCGAGTATAACGACCTCGCGTTTGGAAAAGAATGCGCGGGTCAGGACGGGTGCGACGACGGATTCTTTTTGGCGTGCGCCGAGTCGCAAAAAAACCCGACTCTGGAAACCTTGGCCGCCGCATCTCCCGAAAACGACGCCTCCGACGCGATTGCGGCGTTACCTCCGGACAAAAAAAAACACCTTCGCGATTGCGTCGGGGTGCTTGTGGTGCTCCGGGAGAAATCGGTGGGGATGGTAACTGGGGACGGTATTTCTGGGGACGGTATCCCCGGCGGGGATGGAACCGTTTCCGGAAACGAGGAAATCCCCGTCCCCACAAACGAAAACAAAAACAAACCAGTCGTGATCGCGTCCACGCACCTTTTCTGGGACCCGGCGTTTCCCGAAGTCAAGCTGGCGCAGAGTGAGCGTTTGTTGAAAGAAACCGCGGGGTTCGCGGACCGATTTTTAGCAGGTGTGTCTCCACTGGACGGAGTGTCTCCACCTGACGGTAGTGACACTAAAAAAGGTACCTCTTCGGCGGGCGAAAAGAAAAAGACGATGCCCGTCGTCATCGCGGGCGATTTCAACAGCGTCCCCGGAAGCGAGGTTTACCAAACCGCGACGCGGGGCATCCTGGGGACGGTGGGGAGACTGAAAAGCGCGTACAAAGAGGCGCTCGGGACGCCAGGGGTGGTAAAAGCGTCCCCAGGTGGGGACACGAAAAACGACCAAGTCACTCCCGATACGCACGGCGAGCCGATTCACACCAACGTAACCCCGAACTTCACCGCGTGTATCGATTACGTGTTCGTGAGCGAAAACGTGCGCGTGACTTCCGCGGAACCAATAGACGGACCAGCTAGCACGTTCCAGGGGTTACCCGACATGACTCACCCCAGTGACCACCTGCCAATCACGGTGACGGTGGAGTTTTAGGGGTAGGGTTTAGGGTAGGGTAAGTCCATCAAGAGGTTGATGTCTACTGTGATGTAAACGTTTGTTTGTTGATGCGTCAAAAAGTCTGTGAAAGTTATTTCTCGAGCTTCAACTCGACTGATCGTCGGCACTAGCTAGTCCAAGTTGAGTTTTCTCGCTTCCCGTCGCAGCATCGCCATCTCCCGCTTGCCCAACGCCGGTCCTCCTGTTTCCGCCGCTCTAGCCGCTTCTTCGCGTTGTCGCTTAACGATTTGAAGCACCTCTTTGCTCTGTTCCTCGTCCGTGAGAAAACCCGAGTACGCGGCGTTGCTTAGTACGAAATCGGGCCGAACCGGCGCGGTGTTTTGCGCCGCGTATCGCGCCAAGTGTTTCTTACTCCGCAAACACTTGTCCTGCGCCCATTCCTTACCCGTGTGAAAGCCCCCGTACGACGTGCTCGACGTCGCCCACAGCCCGGAAACGACATCAGCGCCGCCCGGGGATTGCCTTATCCGGTTAGGATGCACGCCTCGCTTTTCCCACGCGTGTTGTTTTACATTACCTGCGTTGGAAGCACCACTACCTGATTTCGTGTCACCACCTGTACTCCAAGCGTCTCGCGCCACTCTGGCCATCTCGTCCTCCACCGCGCCTCCATCGCGGTGCGCCACCACTGCGTGCGTTGCGCGTGGGTCAACCACCAACTTCTGACCCAACGTGCGTCTGAAGTGCTCGGTGCCCCACCGCACACCGGCTCTGCCTCGATCGGGGCCGCCCAAAGGGTCCGACTTACTTCCCAGACGCATTCGCGGAATTCCCGCCCATCCCCCAACGCCGAACTCCCCCGTCCCCGCGGGTTCCGCGATCTGCGACCGGCGTCGGGACCGTTCGCGTATCGGGTCGTCCATTTGGTCGGGACGCCAGCCCGGGTGGGTGTGATTCGACGGGTGGTACTGCAAATCGGAGTTCGTGGTGGTCCATTTCGTGAGGGAGGAGAAATCTTCGCTCTCGGTTTCGTCAACGACGTGACCCGGGAAGAACGCAACAGGAGGACGCGCGGGGACGGTCATTTACGGGACGAAGTGATGACACGCGTAATAAGCGCGTGGACAACAAACGAGACACGCGAGACTCAGGTACTCCACGCGCGACCGTGACTGTGACTGCGGGAGGACTCCTCGATGGGGGTACGAATCGAATCCGAATCGGGAAAGTTTCTGCAGAAAATCACGCGCGAGAGCAAAACAGAGTCCACGAAAAGGTGAAATAATGTACCTCGTGTATTCACAAAGAGTCTCGCGACTGGATACACTCCTCCTTCCTCACACGTCCGCGGACGTGCTGAGCCGGATGATCCTCTCCCTGACTGCCTTTTCCGCGGTCCTGAGTCGGGTGGAATGTGAAACGGCACCGAAATCCAGAATCAACGCTCCGGTCGCGGAAACCGCAACGCACGCGCTCAGCGCGCCGCTCGCCGAAACCGCCGACGACGCGTTTTGGAACACCGCAATCGAAACCGCGCGCGCGTCAAAGTTGCCAGACTCAAACGCATACAGAAGCGACTGCGCAGCCGCTGTTGCGACATCCCGTACCACCCAGTACCCGTTCATAGCCGTTGCTGTCATCAAAAACAGGTGCGGCACGACTCGCGCCACGACGAACCCGGCGCCGGCGGCGAACGCGAAAACGGTTCGAACTGCGATTGGCAAGGAAAAGGGTCAGTCCCGTTACTTCGTAATGTGTATCCGGGATTGGGTAGTACCGTAGTGGTGTGACTTTCCGACTGTACTCCATAAAACGCAGGTAACAGTGCGTTTGTGCTATATGTAGCGACTTCCTTTGAATGACAGCCGTGGACGTCACGTAGGGGCTTGGAACAGTGGCCGTTGGATTTGGGAAAGCCCCGAGACGTACGTAGTCGGCGCGGGTCTCGCGACGGGTACCCGCTGCTTTTTTTTGCGATTTCTGAAACGTTTGCGCCGACCCGAGCGATCCAGGCCAATGAGAAGACAAGAACCGCGTTGAGCCCCATGCCCTGTCTCAACGCCAAAACGCACGCAAACAACACCAAGGAATCCACCACTCGCGCGACGAACGATCGTTTTTGGTCGCGCTCGCTTCGCGTGACGCCCGGGGTTGACGAACCGGAAGAGCTCGCATCCGCGCCGACCGCCGCGGCGAGGAGCCTGGTAACCGCGGCGGACGCGCTCGCAACGGCAACGAGGGATGCGGATGCATATTCCGTAACCGGTGTTTCCACCGTCAGAACACACTCCAACACGGCTTTTGCCACGGTTCGAATGGAACCTCCAACACTGTTTACCCACCGACCGTTCACGAAAAGGAGGTTGAAAGTTTTTTCGTCGCACCCGAGTTCGAAAACGCTTCTCGTCACCAAAAACGCGACGGTTGTCGCGATTACCAACGCCGCGACCGGAGATGCTGTTTGTACAGAGCTCTTCAAGTTCAAGCCCTTGCCGGCCTTGCCGGCCTTACCACCGGTCGCCGCGGTCGCCCCCGCGGCGCAAACAGTCACGAAAAAATGCACCAACACGATCGCTGCTGTTCCCTTGACAATCCCGAAAACGTGCGGCTGAAAGTTTCGCGAAACGTCTTCGTTCAGGATCCAAAAAACGTACCCCGAAAGCGCCGCGATTGAAACCCGTCTGGAGTTTCGCGCTGATTTTTCGATCGCGTCGGTGAGTCGTGTTGACTGGTGTTTTCTATCAATCCCACCACTCCCACCTTCGTGTTTCACCCAGGTCATCTGCAGATCGTTGATCAAGCCGCGCGCGAACCCGGCTTCGCAGTACGCGAAGTAAAACTCGAACATTCTTAAGAACTTTTCGCTGTACCCGAGTTCGCCGGTTATTTTCGGTGCGTTGGCCATCATCCTTTCCCTCCAGAGCCGTAAGGTCACGGCGTAGTGGTTGCCTATGTCTAAGTAGCTGTCTAACTTCAACCCAACGCAATTTGCGGCACCTTCCATGGCGCCGATTGAGGGTAAATGCCCCCCAGGGAAAATATACGCGCGTATAAAGTCGCTTTCGCTTTGGCAGTAACTCTTGTACCGGGCGTTTGGCATGGTTATGACTTGGATGGCGCAAACACCTCCCAACTTCAGCGCCTTGCTCACCGTACCGAAGTAAGAAGGTAAGTGTTCGTGTCCAACCGCTTCCAGCATCTCGATCGAAATCACGGCGTCGTAAACGTCGGAAACGTCGCGGTAATCCCGGATGACGATTTCGATTTGGTTCTGGTTTTGGTGTGATACAAAAGGGTCAGTCTTCCCGTAACTTGTATGAGTAATTACTCTGGACAATCGGCAGTACTGTATCGGGCGATATATTGGACGATGGCCTGGACAACAGGGAGGGGTAATCGGTCGGAACAGTCGCAGGCGCGTTAGAGGTAAAACAGTCGTGATTGTGCCGTGTGTAGTCGTGACAGTTGTTACGGGCGGTGGTACACGCGAACAGTCACGAACGGGTCCGTAAACGGTGTGTTGACGGATTTGGGGAACGCCCCAAGCTCTTACCGTTAACCCCGCCCGCGCCACGCGTTTCGTGGCCTCCGCATGCTGCTCGTTACTCAGGGTTAGCCCGGTAACGTTCGCGTTGGGAAACCGTTGACACAGCCGGATCGCGAGCGCGCCCCAGCCGCAGCCTATTTCCAAAACGGACACAGGGTCGGTGAGGGGTAAACCCAAGCGGTCGATCATGGCGTCTATTTTGGCGTACTGCGCCTGTTCCAGGTGTTCTTCCCGTTTTTGGAAATCATTGACATCAATTTTCGAAAGCGCCGTCCCCACGGTACACGCCTCGCCGTTCAAATACGGACCGTGAATTCCAGATGAATAAAGCATGGTTTTATCCAGAAACAGTTCGTAAAACGAGTTACCCGCGTCGTAGTGGTACTCGATGTTCCGTTTACTTCCCTCTTTCGTGTTTGAAAGCGCGGCGTGCGCGGCGAACTCCACCGCACCGCCAATTCTTCGCAGCTGTTTTGGGAAAGAAAAGGGTCATTCGCGAGTCTTGAGTATATGGGTGTACTGTATTGGGCGATGTATGGACAAACAGTCACCAGCTGAGAGATAAAACAGTGCACTTGTGATGTATGTAGTGCACTTCCTTTTAAAGACGGCGGTGTACTCGAACAGTCACAGAGGGGCTGTAAACAGTCGGAGGGATTTGGGAAAGCCCCTGCACGTACCGCTTCGGAAAGCAAACCCACGATGTCCTTGCCCAAAGATGGCACGCCGCTGTCCTGTCCGACCGCGGACCCGACGTTCGCCGGGTGCCCCGCGCAGAACAAATCTAAAAGGTCGTAAAGGGTACCTGATTGTAAAAAAGAAAGTGTCAGTCTCGTGTGGGCAATCAGGGAGGCGGAATGTGGTGATTGGGAAAGGCCCTTACCGCTCTCAAAACTGAAGTCGCCGTTCATGTACGACTCGCCCAAACCGATATCCGCGCGCGTCACCGCATTTACGAACAACGCGTTGTCCCACACTTTGATTGTTACACGAAAAGTGGTTAACGTCTTGTATATCGCGATGTATGGAGAACAGTCACCAGCGTTAGAGGTAAAACAGTGTGTGTCGGATTTGGGAAAGCCCAGGACGCGTACCTCGCATCACGACTTCCTTTACCACGGGCAACCCGTCCATGCCGAGCTCGGGTTTCTCGCCGTCCTCGGAGGTTGTTTTTTTTGCCTTCTTCCCCGTCATCACCAGCTCGTCGCCGTTGGGCAGGAGCATTCGGAACGTCCGTCCCGGAGGTACCCAGGACCCGGCGACGCGTTTGAACAAAGGGACGCACAACTTGTCGGTCCACGAAACGCGCGGGTCGCACGAACGCGGTTTCCAGGGAGTGACGCTTTTTGTTTTTGTTTTTGTGGTTTCGTTTCCGCCGTCGACGGAACCGTTCATCGTCGCCATCGCGGTCAACGCGTCAACCGCGCTTTTAATCCCATCCTCGTGGAACCCGTACCCGCACCACGCGCCTGCGAAGTACACGTGGTGTTTGCCGTTTTTTTTCTGAATTGTTTTCTGGGCGTCGATCGCGGCTTTGTCGAACAACGGGTGCGCCAGGGTTACTTTGTGCTGTGCGGTGCCTGTAAGCGATGAAATAACCGAAAGAGTCAGTCGGTCGTGACGTGTATATCCGGGATTGGTATGAGTAAACAGTGAGTAAACAGTCAGGGTACTGGGCAGAGGGAATAGTCCCTTCTGGTCGTAATAGTCCCTTCAGGTACGAGCATTCGCGATGTATGGACAAACAGTCACCAGCTTCGGTAAAATAGGGAGGGTGGATTTGGGAAAGAAAAGGCCCGTACCTTCCCGCGGCGGCCGCGGCGGGTTCAGGGTGACGAAAACGTCCGGCGCGTGTTTCGGGAGGTTCTGGAGCAGGTTTACCCAGTACGTAACGCACACGGATTGCGAATTTTCGTTGTGGTTGTCGTTGTCGTTGGTTTCTGCAGGGTCGTCTAAGCTTCCGTTGGTTCTTTGTACGTCGTCGCCACCTCGGGTGCCTTTCAAGCAGTTCCAGGACGCCCAAGCATGTCGGTTCGCCGGCATCAGGGATTTATCCGTGTGCAGGTACACGTCGTTGGGCTGGTACCGGATTCGTGTCAACGCCGCTTTGGTTTCGGAGTCGATACCCGAGTCCTTTAACAACGCAAGGGCCTGGTCGGAGTGACACGCCATGATCACGTCGTCGAAGGTTTCAATGATATCCTTTGCTCCTTGTGTGTACTTGACAGATACCTTGGCGTTTCCGGTAGGGTCCGTGATCACTTCCACCACCGGCGCGTTCACCCTAACCGAGCCCTCCGGCAGCGCCGCCACCACCGCGTCGACATACGCCGCGCTCCGTCCCTTCACCACCCGCCAAACCGGCCGCTGCACAACGTTCAGCAAGTGGTGGTTCACCCAGAACGTTATCAAGGTGCGGATGGGAAACTTGTGCGTGTCCTGGTCGGAACAGCTCCAAATCGCGGCGCACATCGGGACGACGTAGTTTTCGGCGAAGAACTTGGAGTACCCGTTCGTTTTCAGATAAGTCCCCAGATCGACGTCTTGGTACTTGGCCTCGTTTTCCGGCAAAAGCACTCGCGGCGCCTCTCTTCCGAACCGCAAAATCTCCCGGATCATGTTCAGGAATTTAGGTCGTACCAAGTTTCCTTTTTGCGCGAAAACCGCACCCAAACCGAGGGACCCCCACTCCACTTCGGACGTGGAAAGCGCGAAGCTCATGTCGCTCTTTTTTTGTAAAAGAAAAGTGTCAGTAGTGTATGGGCAAACAGGGAGGCCGGGATTTGGGAAAGGCCCAATTACTTTACCTTTTCGGACTGCACGCCAAGCTCGGCGAACAAACCCACTAAGTGCGGGTACGTGGTGAGGTTGAACACCTGGTTGTTTGTTGTGGCACGCGGATTTGGGTTTGGTGTGGGGGTGGTGTTGAGGGTGTGTAAGGTTAGGTAAGGGGGGTAGGTAAGGGTAGTTTGGAGGAATGAGTGGGGAAACAAAAGGGCGCGTCTCTAGACTGTTTGGCGCAGCCGCCGCGAATCATCACCAGAATCAACGAACTGCTTGTTAAAAACCAAACGTTTCACCTTTCAAAAAACAAAACAGCACGCACCTGAAACCCGAGGTCCACCGGCCCGACCGACGAGCCCACGGTCAGCGCGTGGCCGCCGCACTTGGCGCCGGCCTCGAACAAGGTGACTTTGTGTCCGTTTCGGTGCGCCAGGTACGCCGCGGACAGGCCCGCGATGCCTGAACCCACCACCGCGACGTGTTTCCCAGTGGAGGATGGCGATCCGTCATCGGCAGAGCTCCCGGACGAAGGCGCGGAGCCGGGCGCGGCGGTGGTCGGTGGCTTTTTGGGCTTTGACGCGGAAAACATCCCCATCGGAAATGCGGATTGCTTTGATTGGCGAAAATGGGTGGCACGTTGTGGCGACGGAGTGGAGCGTGCGGGACGCGAGACGAGGAGGTCGTCGGTCCGCGCCTCGCGTGCCGTCGCGGTCGCAGGCGCGGTGGTGACCCGAGATTGGCGCGTTGGGGTGTGTCGTGAGGACCCGCGCGAACAGATCTGTTCCCGCAAAGCGTACGCGCGAAACCTCGACGTGGCACGCGAAAAAGCGAGTGCCAGGTGCAGGCGGAAACAGAGATTGCGAGAACCATTCGTTTCGGGACGACCAAAACCTGACGATTCAGCTCCTTTCTTGGTCGCATCGATTGAAGTTTGGGACGGGCAGTCGCGCGCGCGCGACTCGAGGCGCGGTGCCATGTCTCGTGACGCATCAGTCGACGCACCTGCTGCTGCTTGTGATGAGGGTGACGACCTCGTTTTGTGCGACACGAACCGAGGCCACCCCTCGCGAACCGGGTCCGTGACGCACGACACCCCAAGGGATGTTTCCACCCTCAACGACGTGCCAAAAAACCCCGCGCCCAAACGCGTCCTATGCCGCGACAAACGAACCGGCGCGGCGTTGGAGGGCGCGCCTCGGGTTTCCTTTTCGCCGGAGGACGACGTCGTTTCCGAGGACACGGTGGTTGACGTGGAATACGAGGAACAACCAGCTTCAACACAGGGCAGGGGATTGAAAAGCGCACCACCAGAGCCGCCCGAGTCCCTGTCTGACCGGCAGTCTGCGTTCGCCAATGCGCCCCGACTTTCTCGGCAGAAATCATGGGGCAGCGCTAAAATCGCTCGCCTCGACGCCGAAGCGAAAGTCGCGGACGCGAAACACACGAAACGAAAAGCGCAGAGACGACAGTTACCCCTGTTATCGAAGCTTCGATACGTGTTGCTTTGCGGCGAACCGATTCTGGCGGAACGGATGTTGAGTCAAAGGTTAACGCGGCAATCCACGCTCGCCGCGATGTCGGCGACGAAAATGGAAATGACAAAAATAGACGCCAATCGCGACGGGGACAAGGATTTCGACACCCACTGGTGGATGATTCACCCGTTCTCGCACTTCCGCAGGCGGTGGGACCTTTTCGTGGTCGCCGCGACCGCGTACGTCGCGCTCTTGTCGCCGTTCGTCATCGGTGCGGGCCTTTCCCAACCCCAAATCCAAAGACTGTTTGCCGATTGTCCAGAGTACCCGACTGCACTACAAGACTGTTCGGCCCGATTACGGGTGACTGTTTACTCATAAACATGGCCCGAAACACGTTAACCCCTTTTCCGTTCACAACTAGGGTTCGACGTCGCCACCACGCACGGCACGTGGTTGTTCGCCACCGACCGGTTCGTGGACTGCGCGTTTCTTCTCGATATCGTGTTGAACTTCCTCACCGGGTTCGTGGAGTCTAACCGGGGAGGGGTGGTTTTGGAACCGGCCGCGGTGGCTAAACGGTACCTGCGAACCTGGGCTTTGTTGGACGCGGTGGGTAAGTATTTCCCACCCAACACATTTCGCCTCCCTGACTGCCCATACGAGACTGACACTTTCTTTTTTATCGTATCAGCCTCGATTCCGTTCGAGTTGATTTTTCCAGACGCGTCGCGAGGGAACGACTTCAACGTGATCACCGAAAGTAGTTACGAAAGTAGTCACGAAAGTAGTTACGCGCCGTCCCCGCCTCCGTTAGGTAACTACGACTCGCCTCACGGGGATAACAGCATATACCGCCACGCCAAAGTTGTCCGCGTGATAAAGCTGATTCGTTTGCTCAAGCTGTTCCGGGTTTTGAGAGGTGCGTATTTCCCACTAACCACATTCCGCCTCCCTGGATTGCCCATACGAGACTGACACTTTCGGCTTTTATCTCTCAGCCACGCGGGCAATCGCGCGGCTGGAACGCGGCCTAACCATCCGGCACGGCGCGTGGCAGATCATAAAGTTCATCGTGGTGGTGCTTACGTTGGCGCACTGGCAGGCGTGCGGGTGGTTCTTGGTACACGCGGTGCAGAAAAGTAACTGGAGTTTAGGTGGGAGTGGCGGTGTCGGTGGTGGCGACGACGTGTTAAGCACAAACGAAGAAACGACAACCTGGGTCGACGTGTTAGCGGAAAGCCAAGGCACGTACCCGGAAACGCTAGACAACGACACCAGGTTTGCACAGTACGTCGCGTGCGCGTACTGGGCTACTACTACGATGACCACTATCGGGTACGGGGATATCGTTCCGGTTACCACGGTGGAGCGGTTTTTGGTTATTTCAGCGCAGCTAGTGGGTAAGTGTTTCC
>Ga0302136_1000720_pt1 | contig 15833 bp, 18 predicted proteins | sample CBN3_20m_MG_FD_203116 | JGI IMG/M metagenome (GOLD analysis project Ga0302136, IMG submission 203116) | Marine microbial communities from Western Arctic Ocean, Canada - CBN3_20m | ecosystem: Environmental > Aquatic > Marine > Oceanic | place: Canada: Western Arctic Ocean | collected 2017-09-15
TTAATATAGAATATATAATTTTATTTTTTTTATACATAAAACTATTATTTAATATAAAATAATAATGCTAATATAATAAATAATATGAAAGAACCTGGACCAAAATGTTTAGTATAGTGAATATGTCTTTTATTGGGACATATTTTTTTTAATTGAGATAATTGAGTATTTACATTCGACGAAGCTGAATTATAATGTTCTGTACAACTAAGATGTAGAATACTAGTACTAGTTAATATAGATAATATAAATAAGAAATTTTTATTATTTTTGAATGGAATTTTAAATAAAAGTAAATAAAATAATCCTATATAAAAAATATAATCTGTATAATGATCTAATAAATCACCAAAATGAGTTTCCATTTTATATTTACGAGCATAGAATCCGTCTAATGCGTCAAATAAATATGTTAATACTAAAAATAATACACCTAATTCATATTCTCCTAAATATAAATAATATAGACATAATATTGAACATATTATATTAATTCCAGTAATCATATTAGGTGTAAAATTAAAATATTTAAAATATGGGCATAATAATTCACTAATATCAATAAATATATTATCTACAAAATTATCCATATTACTGTTAATTTTTCTCATAAACTATATATATATATATATATTTAATTATATATTTAATATAAATATATTTAAAAAAATAAGTAAATAATTATTTATTAACATACTTAATGATAGTGGAAATTGACTTATTTAATGATTTAGATATAACTAAAGCGAATGATTTTATGGATCATATTAAATATATTTCACGAGAACTAGTTCATTCTGTTGTAAATTTTTATTTAATAAAAATTTGTGGAAGTGATTATGAAAAGAATTATTTTCCATTGAAAGATTTTCTAGGTATTATAAGTATTTACCATTATCCAGAAGAATTTTTATTAAATAGTGATGAAAAAAAAAATATAAATGATTTTATGATTAATATATATGATTTGAATAAAAATTATAAAACATTAGATATATCTGAATATGTTGAAAAAAATATAAAACCATTTACTCAAAAAATTAGAAATATTTTTGTTAAAATTATGGATAATAATAGACAATCTATATGTCAAAATTACAGTAAAATTTATCATAATTTTAAAAATTTAGAAAAAGATATTGATGATAATGATAGTAAAAATCATATTAAAACATATAAAGAACAATATTATACATTATTAAAGGAAATATTATTAGATAATACAGATTCATATTTAGATCAGCAGGAAAAAACACAAGAAGATAATAATGAATATGATAATTTTAGGAAAACATTATTTATGGATAATTTAAAAAAAGATTTGAGTAAGGAACCACCAGTCTTTAATGGAGTGGTATATTTAATTGATATTATCCGCAAGAAATTATGTTTCATTGCACCGGTTCATTCAAAATATAACTATATTAAGGAAAAAATAAACAGTATATTAGATATTGATTATTTTAAACAATTAGCAAGTAATAATGTTTTTGATTCTAGTAATTTATTAAATGTATTTCAATTTATTGTAGAAAAAATTACAGAATTTCAAGCAGAAAGTGACAGTAACAAATTGAAAGAGTGGGTTGATACAATTAAAAAAGAATATTTAGATGATTTTTCAAATGATAAATTGCCAAGTTTAATGGACATGATATTAAAAAAAATAGAGGAATTAGAATTAAATGTATCAAAATATAGAGAACATATTTATAATATGAATGATAAATAATATAATATTATATATAATAAATTATATTTGTTTATATGTGGAGATTTATTACATTATGGTCATAATATTAATGTACCACAAAAAGAAATAAAAAAATGTGTATTGTTCAATATGAAAAATATGTTACATTTTATTGAATATGTAACAGAAATCTCAACTTCTATGATTATTGATAGAATTAAAACACGAACTTTAGATAAATATATTTAAATTATTTATTCTGTCGAAGAGTTATAATCAGGTGGTGAATTATTTTCTGTTTCAACATAATCAGGTGGTTCTAGAGGCAACGGATTATTTATTTTAATATCTTCGGATTTTTTACAATATGGGCATTTAAATATAAACCAAATTATTAGTGAAAGCATAATATAAGCACATAATACACTCCAAGTCATTTGAAATAATAAGATGTTTTTTAGAAAATACAGAGTTATACTCCATAAAAAACTAATAAATAAAGCTATTATACATAAATTATAAAAAGTATACTCGTCGTCTTCGGGCATATGTAGTATATTTACAATTGTTTGAAATTATTTATTACAAAAAAATCAATTTAAAAATTGATTTTTTTTTTTAAATTATATTAACCCCACCCCTCCCAACTCTAACCCTATAAAATGCAAAAACTTTTAAAAATTATGAAATATGTATTTCCCTTTGATAATAATGTTAAAAACATATTATTTTATCTAATGTTATCACCTCTTATGAATTGTATATTAACATATATATATTTTTATAATTGTGGTGGTTATATTTCTGGAGTGTTGGATATTATATCTCTTATCAATCCATTTAATTCATGTAATTATTTATGTTATGTAACATCTACATTGATTACTATGAATTTATATATCAAATCATATATATTTTATATTACAATGATTTTCCTGATTACATTATGTATTTAGAAATCTATATTATTAATTTTAGTAATATTATGATTTATTAAGGTATTTTTTTTTACAATATTATAACTATGATACATAGATATTTCTAATAATCTTTTATCAAAATAAGGTAAAATAATAAAAGAAATACCATAACAAAAATTAAAGTCTTCTGTAAAATAATAAATAAAATAGGTATCAAATTTTAATCTGGATAGATTATTTTTGTTTTCTTCAATATAAGAATGACAAATAAAAGTGGTATCTTCAATTTCATAAGTTTCTTCTAGAAAAGTATTATTATTAAAAGTTGAAAATGTAGTATTTAATGTTGTAAATTTATATAAATCACATAATAAAATTTCATTATCTAAACCATTCATATGATTCCTATATGTTTTTGAATTATTTTTCCAATATAAATAACTAGTATAATTATCAAATATCATAAAATTATTATGTAAATATTCTATTTGATCTAATTCAGGGCGCCAATGTTTAATTTGTGTTGCCATATATAAATTTTCTTGACTATTATTTAATTTATCAATATATTTTGATATACAATTACAAAATGATTTATTTATTGTATAATATTTATTTATATTATTGTAATCATAAATACATATTATTTCTGATATTTTTTCTATAATATCATTCGGTAACATAACAATAAAGTTTATATAAATATAAAAAAAAAATCAATTTAAAATATAGTAATAATATATTTATTAATACAATTAATATTTATCAGTAACTAATCGCATACTAACAAATTGACTTTCCATTTCTTGAATAAATAATTTAGTACAATATGGCATACGTACTTCATCAAAACTATAATTATTATTGCAAAATTTGCAAGAATATATTTTTTTTTGTGGATTCACAACACCAATCCTACCACACATTTTACATATATAACATTTATAATTATCCGAACGAACAGTATATGATTCTTTTAGAAAACTTGACGCCCCATGAGAAATTAAACTATCGCGCTCCATTTCACCTAAACGTAAACCACCTTCACGTGCTCTACCCTTAGCAGGCTGTCTTTCTAATACTGTTTTAGGACCGGTATCACGTGATTGAACTTTATCATGAACCATATGTTTCATTCTTTGATAATATTGGACTCCCATAAAAATTGATACTGACATTTGTTCTCCGTTATATCCATTATATAACACTTCATTGCCGTATTGTTCATAGTCTAATTTTTCCATTATTCCTGTTATATTTTCTAATTCATTTCTATTTTCAAATGGAGATGCGTCATAAAAAGAACCTAAAACACTACAACTTTTGCCTGTTATACATTCTAATAAATGTCCTGTAGACATTCTACTTGGAACTCCGTGAGGGTTTATTATAATATCTGGAACGATTCCATCTTTTGAAAACGGCATATCTTCGTGATTTAAAATCATTCCTACAACCCCTTTCAATCCATGCCTAGACCCAAATTTATCTGCATATTCTGGAGTACGTTCCATTCTTATTCGCACCTTACAGAATTTACTTTTATCTGATTGTTGTGTAGAAAAAATACCATCTACAACTCCAAAATCATTATGGTGTATTGTTGTACTTTTATCTATTATGTTTCCATCTATTTTACATGTTTTACCTATTATAATATCATTATCTGTTACATATGTATTATTTTTAATTATACCAGTACTTGAATCTAATTTATCATAATTATTACCTGTTTTACGTGTCAAACTTTCGGGAACCTCAAATGACTCTTCATCTTCAATATATTCTATATAGGTTCTATAATAACTTGAAGTAAAAAGACCTCTATCCAATGCAGATTTATTCAATATTACTGAATCTTCTTGATTATATCCAGTATATGAAGCAATTGCTATAACAACGTTTGTACCACCCGGCATATCATTGTATTTTATATTAGAAGAAATTTTAGTAAGAACTAATGGTGTTTGAGGATAATGTAATATATGACCCATTGTATCCATACGTTTATTAAAATTGGTTGCAAAAATACCAACTGATTGTTTTGCTTGAGCCATGCAGAATAAATTACGTGTTTTAGGATTATGATTCATAAATGGGATAATACTTGGTAGGGCACCAAAAATTAATTTTCCATTTAATTCTAAATATTTATAATTTTTATCATTTATTTTTTCACTATCTAAACATATTAATGTATATAAACTTTCTTGAGGGTCAATATACTCAATTGGTGCTTGATGTTGTATTAATATTGGAGTATACTTATCAATTATTTCATCATTTAATGAAATTATATCATTAGATATATCGAGTTTTTTACTATCTTCTAAACTACCATTTATTAAATAATTCCACGATACATCATTATGTTCAGCATTTCTGACCAATATATTGTCTCCATTTTCTTTTTTTTGTAAAACATAGATTAGACGAATACATCTTCCAAAATCAGTTAAAATATATAATTCCTTATATTCATAATTAAATGCTATTGATATTTGATTTAAATTTTCATTATTATTTATTTTTAAATTATTTCTTTTAATTAATCTTAAAAAATCTATAATTTTTAATATATTGTCATTAACATAAATCCCTATAAAACAACCATTTACAAATATTTTTATATGGTTTACATATAATGTTGGTTTTAATTGATTATTTCCAAAGTCTAAAAATCCATTTGTTTTACTAAATAAATTTATAATTGCACTATGTGCATTTCTATTTGAAACAGATATTATACACCCTATTGACATATTTTTAATTAACCCTGAATTACCCCCATCTGGAGTATCTATGGGACATACATAACCCCATTGAGTTGCATTTAATCTTCTGGGTCCTATTATTTTCATATTGGAATCTATTGGAGTTTGTATTCTTCTTAAATGAGAAATAGTTTGTAAATAACTTACTCTTAGTAAATCTTGAACTAATCCTTCTTTATTAAAAGAATATCTATCTCTATTTATTGTTTCATTTAAATTATCATTTGTCAATGTTTTCTGAGTATCCCTTACACCCCAATTTCCTTTAAAACCTCTTTTAAAACCATCGCTAATAATATTTTCATTATTTTTAAATATATTTTTAATTCGTTCCTCATTTGGTTCTATTTCATTTACCTTTTTCTTATCTAATTCTAATTCATTTATTAACTTATTTAATATTGAATTTTTGAATTTTATATAATATTCCCTAAATAATGTTGATAATAAGTAGCCACTTGTTTCAATTTGTTTATATTCAAAAGTATCTCTATTTGTTATATTTTCATATTTTAATTGAACTTTTAATAAATTAAATGTCATATATCCTAAATACATTGCTTTTGATAAAGTATTTTTTTGATGTGGTAAAAAATTATTATATAATACTGATAAAACTAATTCTGAAATCTTTACATCCCCTTTAGAATAAATTTGTTTTTCTAATTTTTTATGTATATATTCAATTGCTGATTTGCGATTCATTATAGGTATAGCGTCCATTCGTGAATATTCTAAAAAATTACAAAACTCGTTATATTTATCATTATGTATAGAAAATATCTTATTTTCTTCACTATTATTATATGGTAATAAATCTTTCAATATAAAATCATATATTTCCCTGTCACTTTCATAACCCAATGCTCTAAAAATTATAAATAGGGGAACGTCCTCTCTTAATCCTGGAAAACTTACTAATATGCTAATATTATTTTTGTCTATTTCATTTTTATTATGTTTTTCATATATATCTTCCATATCTTCTATATCATCATTTTGTTCTGTTTTTTCTCCACCATCTTCTATATGTATATTTTTTTTACTAACCATTTTTTTCAATTTAATATATGTATTTTTTGCTGGACTAAAACTTTCAATCTCAGCAGATTTAACTTCGGTGATTAATATATATTTTTTACTTGAATCTGTGTGAGTGTATAATTTATTATATGCTAATCGTTCTTGTGAAATAATAGTTTTTTCTTTACCGTCTATTATAAAATATCCACCTAATTCATTAATACATTCACCATGTTTGTACAGTTCATTTTTATAGTCTGCCCCTAATTTACCCTGTGTATTTATATTTAAAATACAATAGTTTGATAAAACTTGTATAGGAATTTTACATAATACAAATTCTTGATTAGTATCAAATTTAATATTAATTATTTCATTAATATTTTGTGCGGTATGTAATTTTATCGATATTTTTTTTATTATAATTTCTAAAAAATAATCTGAATTATTTAATCTACATTCATTTGGCGTTAAATCTGAAAATAAACTATTTTTTTTTCTCCGTATTTCTATATCACTATTATCTATTGCTATTTCCAATATATATGTATTTATTTTTTTTTTTAATTTAAAATATGGATGATTTAACATTTCTCCTGATTCTAATTTATTAATAAAATCATTATATGATTCAAAATGATGTTTATTTATTATTGAACTTTCTATTTGATTAAAATATTTATTAAAATCATTATACCATTCAATATTATTCATTAATATATATTATATTATATTATTTTTTTCATAATTTAAATGCCGCCCACAATATTTTCCTATTTTTATTTTATTTTTACATTGACATCCCTTATTTTTACCGGTTCTATTTAATGCTATACATATCTCATTATTTTTTTTTAATTTTCCCCCATCTTGTCTACAATATGGGCATTCAGATTTTTTTGCATATTTATAAGACATTTCAATACAATCATAATGAAAAATATGACCACATTTTAATTTAGTCAAATTAATATCCAATATATCGCTACATATATCACATATATTATCCATTAATTAATATTATTTATTTTATATCTAAATATTTTATTTCTATTACATATTTAGATATAAAATATTTAATCGGTATATTTATATTTCACAATTATAATTTTTTTATTATATATATATATATATATATATAACATGAACAAAAATAAAAACCTTGATAAAAGTACTAAAAAAAACAATATACTTAATGATTTCACAAAAAAAAATATTTTTAAATATATGTTTTCGGGAAACTCTATTTTGAATTATAAATTAATTTTTTATTGGCTTCCACCATTAATATTTGTATTTATATTGATTTCATTTATTTTTATTACTAATTCTGAATCGGAGTATTTTATTAGTGTAATAAGTGGAGTAATTATTTACGTAGCATATTTTTTAATTGATGTTATATATCAATTTATATTATGTAAAAAAACAAATAAAATTAACTTGATTATAAATTCTATGAAAAATGCATTATTACCATCCATTTTTGTTTTCGTTGGGTATTTGTTATCTACTGTTTTACGAGATGTAAAAAAATGTAATATACAATATAGGGAGTTGGGTATTGAACATACTAATATTAAGACACCGGGTACAATTATTTCAAGATTGATTAATATTCATAGAAATAATATTATAGTATCTATATTTTTCTATTTATTTTCAATTATATATAATAATCCTGTAAACAAAAAAAAATGTTCAAATAATAATTTATGTTAAATCATCTATTCTTCATCCTCCATATTATTTTTTTTTTTTGCCTTACGAGATTTCTTGACGGCTTTGGTGGATTTGCGAGATTTGCGAGATTTGCGAGATTTCTTGGCGGATTTGCGAGATTTCTTGGCGGATTTGCGAGATTTCTTGACGGATTTGCGAGATTTCTTGACGGATTTGCGAGATTTCTTGGTGGCTTTGCGAGATTTCTTAACGACCTTAGCGGATTTGCGAGATTTCTTAACGACCTTAGCGGATTTGCGAGATTTCTTGGCTTTGCGAGATTTCTTAACGACTTTAGCGGATTTGCGAGATTTCTTACCCCCTTTCATTTTTTGTGATTTGCGAGATTTTTTGCGTGATTTACGTGATTTTTTGCGTGATTTACGCGATTTCTTAGCGGATTTGCGAGATTTGCGAGATTTGCGAGATTTACGCGATTTCTTAGCAGATTTGCGAGATTTGCGAGATTTCTTAGCGGATTTACGGGATTTGCGAGATTTCTTAGCGGATTTACGGGATTTACGGGATTTGCGAGATTTGCGAGATTTCTTAGCGGATTTGCGGGATTTGCGAGATTTGCGAGATTTGCGAGATTTCTTAGCGGATTTGCGGGATTTGCGAGATTTGCGAGATTTGCGAGATTTCTTAGCGGATTTACGGGATTTGCGGGATTTGCGAGATTTGCGGGATTTGCGAGATTTGCGAGATTTGCGAGATTTGCGAGATTTCTTAGCGGATTTGCGGGATTTGCGAGATTTCTTAGGTCCACATTTGCGTTTTTTGGTGTCCCATTCACATGTTTTTTTTGCTGACATACACTTCTTCATTTTGCGAGAACCGCATTTAACTTTTTTTCCTCCTATCATTATATTATAATATTAGAAATTAATTTAAAATTAAATTAAATTAAATTTAAATTAATTTAATTTTAATTTAAATTTTATTAAATCATGAATGTAAATATTTAAAATTACGCTTATATTCTAAATATAATAATGAGTGAGAGTAAAAATAAATTATTAATGGATAAAATTAATATGTTTTTTGAAAATGATATTAATAAAAATGTATTAATAAATATATTAAATAATAATTTTAATATATCACTAAGAATCATAGATTGGTTTGTAACAAATTATTGTAAAAAATATAATATTTTTTGGATAGAAAATAATCAGAGATTTGTAGTATATTTAAATTATAAATTACAATTAAAAGCATATTCAAAGAAATATTTTGATCCATTTTGCAGAAGAGAAAGAATTTTTTTTCATTATAAAAATGAAGATTATTTAGAAACAACTGTTGGTCAATTAAATTTTTTTAAATGGATAATTGAACACAACATTATTAATTATATTAAAAATAATTACGAAGATATAGAATGCGATATGCAAAATACAATAAAACATGAATCAGATAAAAATTTCAAACGCAGAGAATTATCAAAATGTGCAACTAAAACTATTAATGTAAATGATACTAAAACTATATTAAGTTTTGAATAAAAATTATTGCTGTAACCAGGGCATAGCTTCTATACATTTATTTGATACACTACCAAGTGCTGTTAATACATATAAACAACCAATATTAGATGAGCTCTCATTAATTCCACTTGATAAAAATATATTAAAATCATCCAAAATAGCTTCTTGTAATTTTTTTTTATTTATTAATTTATTATTATCATAGAAGTATTTTGTATTAAGTAATTTAAATTTTGAAAATGGTTGAGATTTTATTTGTTGAACTATATTATTTTTTTCATTTAAACTTAAATTACTGCGAAAGTTCCATATATCTTCCAATTGTATCCACAGTTTTCTTAATTGGAATATAGAGAGGTGTGTAAACCATTCTATTGAAGTGTTATAACCAAATGTATCTATCTTTTGAAATATTTTAATAATAATCTGATTAAATGATTGTTCATTTGATAAAATTTCAGGTTCAAAATCAATTGATATATTTTTTGTCTTTAAGTTTTTTATTAATTCATTATATTTATGTATAATATCTAAAGAAATTTCAAGGCGATTATAGGGATTTATAATACTATTGGATTTTTGATTATCTAATAGTAATTTAAAACTCCGTATATCAAAAAAATATATACTATTTTTTTCATCCTTAAATGAGAAAAAATAATTATAATTTATTTTATTTTTTTTTTCAAATGTATAAAAATCACTATCATTTACGCATTGTAAAACTAATCCCGGCCCCTTCAACTCATTTATATTATAAACAAGTTTTTGTCTTATTATACTTTGAATTTTAATTATACGTTTCAATTCATACTTATATTTACTAATATCGGAAATATAATTCTTAAAAAATATAATAACATCTTTATTCTTTAAATTTATAGTGAAATTATAATTATAATATTGTAAAATATATTTAACTAATACTATATTTTTTTTTAAAAATATTTGACTTTTTTTTGTATTAATATCACAAATATTAATATATTCCATAATAAATATATTTATATCCTTTTCATTAAATAAATTTTTTTCTATTGTTTCTACATTTTCCTCGTTTATATGTTTATTACATAATTTATTACAAGAAGAAGATATTTTAAATGAACATTGCTTGAATGGGTTTGATTTACAACGTGCAATACACCGCATTTATATATATATATTTTAATATCTTATATTTTTAAATATTTTAAAAATATAATATTTTTACTTATTTTATTTGAATAAACTATATATAATAATATTAATAATAATATTAAAAAGTATGAATAACATAAATATAAATTCAATAATAAAATTGAAAACACCATACGAAATTAAGAATGAATATAATATTTCTTATGAAGATACTTTATTTATAAACAATTGTAGAAGTACAATTAATAATATTTTATGTGGAAAAAGTAAAAAAAAATTAATTATTGTTGGTCCATGTTCAATTCATAATTATGAAGAATGTTTAATTTATGCAAAAGAATTAAAAAACAAAATGAATGAATATCCAAATTTATATATTGTAATTCGTTTATATTTTGAAAAACCACGTACTATTAAGGGGTGGAAGGGGTTTTTATATGATCCTGAATTAAATAGTTCAAATAAAATAGATATGGGTTTAATAAAAACTCGTAAATTATTAATTGAAATTACTAAAATGCGAATTCCTATAGCAACTGAATTTTTAGACACTATCATTCCTCAATATATCGATGATTTAATTAGTTGGGGGTGTATTGGTGCTAGAACAGTTGAAAGTCAATTACATAGACAATTGGCTTCAGGTCTATCTATGGCAATAGGGTTTAAAAATAGAACAGATGGTAATAAAATTATAGCAATAAACGGCATGTTATCATGTAGAGAACCACATTCTTTTTTAGGTATTGATATGAATGGTTGTGCGTCTATTATTAATACAAATGGTAATAAAAATAGTTGTGTTGTATTGAGGGGTGATTGTGTAAATGGTAGTAATTTTCATAAATATGATATAGAAGAGACTGTCGCATTATTAGAAAAAAATACACTAAATCAATCTATTATAATTGATACATCTCATGATAATACATTAATAGATGGTAAGAAGGATTTTAAAAAACAAATTACAAATTGTAAATATATTTCTAATGATTGGCAAAATAATAAAAATATAATAGGATTAATGATTGAATCGAATATAAATGAAGGAAAACAAAATATAGAAAAATCGCCACTCGAATATGGTATCAGTATTACGGATGGTTGTATTAATTTAAATGATACGTTTAATATTTTGAGTGAATTAAATAATTCTTTATCTCTTTAAGTATTAAATAAAATAATTTAGATTTTTTTTTATTTTATTATTATATATATAGTATGAAAAATGAGATAAAATACGGTATTGTATGCCTTGATTTGGATGAGACTCTATTTCATACAAAAAATCATCACATATTTTTTAGGCCTAAATTAATTAATTTTTTAAAATATTTAGATAAATTCTTTTATTTAGTTGTTTTTACCGCAGCTACAAAAGACTATGCAGATTCTATTTTAAATAAAATAAAATGGGAAGAGAATAAAAAAGAAGTTAATGCAAAAGATATGTTCGTATTAAGATTATATCGTAATTCGGTTACATCAGAGGGGAAAGATTTAAAAATAGTATTAAAACGATTATTAAATAATAGAATAAAGAAAAAAAATAATATACCTAAAAATTTTTTATATAAAAAAGTAAAAAATAAAAATGTATTAAATCTAGAAAATATTATTTTAATTGATAATCTTGTTCATAATTTTTTAGATGACCAATTTTTTAATGGAATCCCTATTAAAGATTTTTATAAAAATAAAAAAGATTGTAATTTAGAAAATATTAAAAATTTTATTAAAGGATATTTAAAACAATTAAAAAAAAAAACCAATTTATCATTGAAAACATATTTATATAATAATTTATACAAAATTAATGATTGTTTAAAAATTGAATACCATAAACCCCAATGTTAATCTTTTTTATATGTTTTAAATATTTTATCTAATAAATATAATCCAGTACCATAATTATATTTACTTAATTTATGATGAATATTATGTTCTATTCCCGCAAAAATATTCTTATATCCAGAATGCGATATACAAGAGTTTGCCGTTGCTAGAAATATATACAAATAAATTGTTAAATAATATCCTGGACACAAAATAGGCCCAATTAAAATAGACCCAATATTAATAAATAAATGTTCTATAATATGTGCGTCTAATGCCGAAACCGCTGCGGGATTACTTTCTCTATGGTGAAATTTATGAATATTTTTATATATAAAAGGTATTTTATGAAATAAATAATGAAAAGTATAAAACCATATATCCACACACGAAATATAAAATAAAATCTTACAAAATTCTATTGTAATATTAAATTCATTGTACAGAATTATATTACTATTATCAATATACATTAAAATTGGTAATGTTGCAAATATTTGATTTACTATTGAACCCTTCATACTATCATAACAATACCCCCAATATGTTTCAGTAATTTTATTTATTTTATATTTATCTAATATATTTGTCTTATAACATATACAATCTAATATTAAAAAAAATAATGATACTATCCAATAAGTAAATATATGGATATAAATTAAATTCATTTTATTATTGTTTATTTATAATTTTAAGTTCGTTATATAAAAAAAAAATTTAATTATTATTTTTTTTTATTTAAAAATCTGCATCTAAATCTAATTCCATTTCATTATCTTCTATTGATACACCAGCCTTACCATATTCACCTACACGTTTTTCAAAAAAGTTTGTTTTAGTTCTCATACTAATTAAATCCATAAAATCAAAAGGATTTTCAGTATTATATATTTTATTATATCCAAATTGAACACTTAAACGGTCCGCAACAAATTCAATGTATTGTTTCATTAATACAGAATTCATTCCAATTAGATTACATGGCAATGATTCAGTAATAAATTCTTTCTCAATTTCTACCGCATCCTTGATTATATTATAAAATGTTTCACTATTTAATTTATCTTCACGTGTATGATATAATTCTACCGCAAATTCGGTATGTAATCCCTCGTCTCTACTAATTAATTCATTACTGAATGTTAAACCTGGCATTAATCCTCTTTTTTTTAACCAAAATATAGCGCAGAAACTACCACTAAAGAAAATACCTTCAACACACGCAAATGCAACTAAACGGGTGTTGAAATTAGATTCTTTATCGTCAATCCATTTTATTGCCCATTCTGCTTTTTTTTTCACACACGGAATTGTTTCTATTCCATTAAACAGTTTAGTTTTTTCACTTTCATCGCTTATATATGTATCAATTAATAAAGAATATGTTTCCGAATGTATATTTTCCATAGATTCCTGAAAAGCGTAAAAACATTTTACTTCTTGGTCGTCAATTTCATTTATAAATCTATTATGAATATTTTCATTTACAATACCATCACTCCCTGCAAAAAATGCAAGGATATTTTTTATAAAATATTTTTCATTTTCATTCAATTTTTCCCAATCATTTTTATCTTTTGTTAAATCAATTTCTTCTACAGTCCAAAAAACAGATAAGGCCTTCTTATATAATGTCCATACACCAAGGTACTTGTTTTTAATTGGAAAAAGAGTATAATTTTTGCTCATTTGATTGTTTATATATATATATATATATATATTTTTTTATATTTAAATAATAATATATATTATAGAGATATAATAATAATAATGAAAAATGTACTATTATTTAATAACATACCTTATAATAAAATTATAAAAAAAACTACAAGTAACGAACACCCATATAAAAATATTTTTATTAATGTTTTTATACTGTTATTCTTTATTATTATATTGGGGTTATTTTTATCTTATAGATATAAATGTAAAAATAATTTAAATAATGATATTATAATTAACAACGCAGAGGGCGATACAAAAAATGATAATACTATTAATGATGAAAATGATATTATTATAGAACAGAATTCTAATGATATAAAAGAAAAAAAAATAGTTTTAGATGAAAAAAATAATAATAATTCACAACAACATATTATAAATCAAAAAAATTTATTATTAGATATACAAAATAATAATTTTGGAAATAATCTAGACAATGAAGATGAACAATATAAATTAATATAATAAATTTCGTTTTAAACTTAAAAATTAAACATATATTAAATTATTATGGCCGAAGATTTAGGATCAACAAACATTACTGATTTAATAAATGACGATGATACTGATATGAATGATGATATGGTTAATAAAATCTTAAATGAATTAGAAAATGAAGAACCAGAAGATAATAATGACTTAAACTTAATGGAAGAAAATAGTTTTCACAATGATTTAAATAATACTTTTTCTACTAACCAAAAAAATCCAATTTTAGATTTTAGAGACCCTGATTTTAATAATCACAATAATATAAATTTGGAATCTGAAAATACCGTAAATAAAATAAACAGTATAATAAATGACAGTAATGGATTAGAAATATCTTCAATTGCAACTATTATAAATAATTTTAAATTACCACTAATTGTATTCATATTATGTATTGTATTCAATAACCCGTTGATAATGGAAACAATTTCAAATATTTTATCTAATATAATAAAAAATAATAATATTTCTTCTTATATTTCACTTACATTGCGAACCATTATAATTTCACTAATCTTATTTTTAATTAACTATTTTGATTTATTATAAATTATTAATGATTAATTGATCTAATGTAAAATATTCATTTACATTATTTGGCAATTTTCTTTTAATAATTATTGGAGTTTTTTTTTGTTTTAACTCATATTCAGCTATTTCAATAGGATGTATATAAGAACTAGGAGGTTGTATTAATGGTTTTCTACCAGATTCAATTTGTTGTGCGGATATTCCAATTATTTTAGCATATTCATATTTTGTTAAATATGGTTGTGAAATTTTTATATCATTTAATTTTTCATGTATTTCGCTATTATTTGTAAATGGTATAATATCCGAATCTAGTTTTTCTATATTTAAATTATTCATTATATATATATAATATATTAATTCAATTTTAAATTATTTATTTATATTTTAATTTTATTTATCTATTCATATTCATCATCACCCTCCAATTCACTCTCTAAATCATCTTTATCTAATTCATCTTTATCTAATTCATCTATATCTA
>Ga0302136_1000727_pt1 | contig 15739 bp, 8 predicted proteins | sample CBN3_20m_MG_FD_203116 | JGI IMG/M metagenome (GOLD analysis project Ga0302136, IMG submission 203116) | Marine microbial communities from Western Arctic Ocean, Canada - CBN3_20m | ecosystem: Environmental > Aquatic > Marine > Oceanic | place: Canada: Western Arctic Ocean | collected 2017-09-15
CCCCCGCGTCGTGCTCTCCATCGCCATCCCCAGCACCCGACGGTTCCCCGCCATCGAGAACAAGGGACTGCGCATTCACGGGCCCTTCTTTGAACTCGTCTTTTCCCGAACCCGTAGTGGGGGGTGCGCCGTTCAAAATCGCGGCGTCCACGCCTGTGTCACCGTGGCCGACATCGCCCATCACCACATCCACCGGCACAGACACCGGCGGCAATTCCGTGGCACCAACCTCGGGCGTGGACATCGCGTAGATCACGCGTTATTTTTTATTAACACTGCCGAACTCGACGGTTTTTCACCTCCCGTGAGACTCACTTGGTACGGGTACGGAAACGCCTGACTCGCGCACCCACCGGCGTTGGTAGTGTGTCACGCGACGCACGCAAAGACGCGATCGGGGAAACCAAACCGCGCGGTACCCAGTGTATGCGAAGCGACGGTCCGTAAGCGATCTCGGAAGTTTTTGGAAATTGTTGTGTTGTTGGGGATTCTTTGCCAACGCGGCGTGCGGGGTCTGGCACTTTCGCGAATTGAAAGACTCACTCAAGGGGTTCCTGGGGACGGAACTAACCGTGATTTTTCCCGCCCATTCATTCCCCAATTAACGGTTGTGTCGCGATCTCGCGTTGCCACGCAGCTGCAACAAGGTCACATCCGCGTGCCACGCCCCCATCACTGGTCTCCAGTACCACCCCAGAAACGTCTCGCCGTCCGGGAGTCCGAACCGTGAACGTCTCGCTGGCCCGGGAGGCCAGCACACTAAATACCCATACACATGAGGAACTCGCGGGGGCGGATCCCGGAACCCGCTTCCACACTTTTTGCCAAAATAAAAATATTTTTATCGCCGAACTTTGTGTGGTAACACCCTCGCCGTGCGAAAAAGCCACGACGCGCCATTCGACTGCGCGCTGTCCGGTGTCTCACCGCGACGGGGCGTGCCACGATGCGCGCGCGCGTGGTGCGCGTGGTGGTGCTGCGCGTGGCGCTGCTCGCGCTTTTGGCGGTGCCCGCTTTTGGGGACCAGGCCGAGGACGCGCTCAACAACGCCGTGAATGCGTTGGTGCTTGGGGACGATCCTCTTGACCCGTACGATGACCCGCCATCCTCGGTGAACGCGTTCAGCAGAGGGTCTGATCGGGATGACGAGGACGAGGACGTGAAGGAGTCGGGTATCGGGCAGGACGAAGCCCTGGAGTTCAACGCCGAGGGTGACCCGTTCGTCGTGGTGGACCGCCCGGTGAGCGGTACCGCCATCGACGCGCCCCTGGATGACGAAAACGAGTTCGAGCACGACTTCGCGATGGACGCGGTGGACGATCACGATTCGACAGATTTGGACAACCCCGAGTACGCCGCCGCGCTCGACTACGACGACTTCAACGTCACACCCAAGCGACACGAGAAAAAGGAGGAGGAGGAAGAGGAGGAGGAAGAGGAACAATCTGATTCAGATTCTGATTCAGATTCAGAACGCGACGAAGCGCGCGTCGCCGCCTCGAGACCCACCCCTAAGGAACGCGGAACTAGGGAGCCTAAGGAACGTAAAACTGAGCTTAAGGAGCAGGAGGAGCAGGAGGAGCCTAAGGAGCACAGCACAACACACGGGAAACCTCCGGTAACAATAAGCGATTCCAAATGCGGCCCCGGGTCCCGCGTCACGGTTCCTGTGTATTACATCACTGCAAAGTCGGCGACCAAAAACCCAAAACAGGTTGAAACCGAGTTTGCGAGGGCAAACTCGGTTCACCGAGTCGAGTCCTTCGAAGCGGATGACCCGTCCAGGGCGGATGTTATCTGGACATTCGCCAGTCTTGGCAAGATCCCGGTTTCGTCAACCGTGGTTGATCCCAACGCTAACGCGCCGATGCGCGAACGGATCGGGCGGTTGAAGTCCATCGGCAACTCCGTTTCGCACTTGCGAGCCGTCGCCGCCGCGTTCGACGCGGGCGAGGACTTCGCGCTGGTGCTGGAGGACCACCAGGGCAACGAGTTTGAGCAGGAGTGGGGGATGGACCTCGCGACGTTCATCACCACGCTTCCCGCGGATTGGCGCATCGTGAACCTGGGGGCGTACTTTTCGGAAAGCGAAGACGTGTATGCGCTTTCATACCAAAAGGACGCGGCGGGCGATTTAACCGTGGTGATCCCTACGCTGGTCGACGAACCGCGGCACGAGATTCGGGAGTGGGTGACGCAGTGGGACGCGGCCGGCCGGCCTAGCGCGCTTCCGCGGCCGTACCGCGTGTCGCCCGACGCGCGCCTCGCCGGAATAAAAGGCGGCGTCCCGCAACACAAAGGAAGCAGCGCGTGGCTTTTGAACAAACAAGGCATGCGGGCTGTTTTAAAGAAGTACAGGAGGCCGGACGGGAGCATGCACCTGGACGGCGCGAGCTGTACCGAGTACGAAACCTGTGTGGTTTCCGAGGTGCGTGTTGCGCGTTTCCCAAATCCCGCCTCCCTGTTTGCCCATACAATACTGACACTTTCTTTTACCTATCGTAAGGCGTTTCGGGACGGCGGCGGGATTTACGAAGCCACGCCGGCGCTGTTCGTGCAGCGACCCGGGCCGGAGCAGCTCAAGAAGTTCGACACAACCGTTGACGTCAACGACGTGCTTACCATGTTCCGAGGGTTCACCAAAGACTGGCTTAGCTTCGTGGCCGGCGAGTCAAACAACGGGTTCCTGGAACACGCGGTTGGCGAGACCGCCGCGGCGAAAAGCGGGGCGGCCGAAACCGAGACGTCGTCGTCGTCAGCTATGGGAAAAGATCTCAAGACGTTTCCTAAAAAAGAACGCCGCGCGCGTCACGCGTCACGCAGAAAAGCGGCTCTCGGCGCCGCCGTGTCAGTCACCCCCTCCGACTCAACAAGCGTCGTGGCGGATTCCGTGAAGCAACACGAGTTGCGAGTCATCGCCGCGTCTTTGATCGCGGCGGGCGCCGCGGACGCAAGCGCGGACGCCAAAAACGCACCCACCGAGTTCACGTACGGGTACGTTCCGGAGGTAAGTGCTTTGAGCGACGAAACGCAAAGGCTAAACGCTGCTGCAGCGGCTGCGAAAGCACAGGCGGCGGCTGAGGTCCGGGCTGTTTTGGACGAGCAGAAGACGCGCGCCGCCGCCGCCGCGACCGGGATTGACTGGAAAGCATATGCATTGCGCAACGCCGATTACGGGGAGGAGCCGTTTTACGGAACCGGAGTCGGACCGTTTGTACGCCCGAAAAGAACGCACAAATACATTGACGAAACAGGGCCGTTGTTCGAAACCATGGCGCAGGCGGAGAGGGCGTTTACCGAGGCGCTTGCGGTGAAGGAGATGGAATCGAGGCAGAGGGAGGAAAAGGGGCGAGAGGGAAACGCCGAGGCGGAGACGAACCGCGCGCGCGGCGGGGACGGACACTGGCACTCCAAGCGCGGAAGAGGCGGGGTCGCCCTGGACGTGGCGTTGCGAGCGAACAACCTGGACGTGGCCTCGACGGGCATGAAGCCAGTAAGGCAACACATCCACTTCAAGGACGAGCCGGTGGTCACGGAGGGGTTCGACGTCGCCCCTGCGGATCCCAACGCCGCGGCGCCGCGACAGAAGGAGGACGATGAGAATGCCGTCGCGAGCGTCGGGGTGAAGCCGGCGCGGCGACAAGAACCGGTTCAAACGAAACCGTCCGCGAAAATATCCCGCAAAGCAAAGAAGGTCGTCGCCAGCGCCGGGCACGTCCATCACCACGCCAGGGGGGCTCCTTCCGTGGTGGACAAAGATGGGTTCGAGTGTGCGGCGCGCCAAGCGGCGTCTCTTGGAAGCGCGCACGAAAAGTATTCTTTCGCCGTTTTCGACGAGCTGGCCGCGGCGGACCGCGAGACGGCTGCGCTGGGAGCGGCGCAGCAAAACGCAGTGCCCGTGCGCGCGGCGCTTCTCGCGGCTGGAGGTGTGGCGGCGTTCGTCGTCGTGACAAGGCGCGCGAAGCGGAGCATCGCGAGCGACGCCGAGCGACGGCCCCTCGTCGCGAGCGAGTGTTGAGTACATTTTTTGTAATCCACACAGAGGTTGGACAAAAGTTCTCGTAAATAAAGAGACACGGTGGCAGATAAACTGTGACGAGTTAACGATGAGTTGTCGATCTCCGCAAACGAGCGTCCCACAGCGCCCGTCCGAAAAAGCAAGGGACGCATTGAAATATCGGCCCCTCTCCGCAACGGGCGGGAGAGGGAAGGGCTGGCGTGTTGTGTTACGTCATATTGGTCGGCGCGCGCTTGGGAGCGAGTTCGCGCGGGGGAATCTTCGACCACGTGCGGCGCGGTCGGAGAGGAAGGGAGGCGAGGGACGCGGACGCGCGGGGGGGTGTTCGCGTGACAGGCGGGTGCATTGTCAGTTTCAACCGGCGGCGTGTCACGTTGATTGGGCCGGGGGTGCCGCGTGTTGCGTTCTTTGGTGCGAGCGCGATGTGGCGCGCTGCGAAACGCGCGGCGGAGGCTGCTGTGCGGTCAGCGGGAAGAGGTTCCACGGCGAGTTCCTCGCGCGCGAACGCGGTGGATATCAGTGCGATTGGAAGGGTCGTTCGTGACGGCGCGAAACCGGGGGGGGGCGCGGGGAAACCGGGGACCGCGCATGCTTTGAAAGGCAAGGGGGGAGGGTACGGTCCGCAAAACCCCGGGTGCGCTCGGCGTGACGTGCGTCACGACCGACCGGGTGTGGACACACACAAAAGCGGGGCGAAGCAAGCGCGCGGCGACCAGCGGCGGCGAAGCATGCACGCGGAGGGTTTGCTTGAGCTTCGGCATTTGTGGGAGCTGGAAGCGGCGGCTGTCCGAAACGCCCAGCGAAGGGCGAACGGCGAGTCACCGACCACAACCGCGTTCGCCATGGTCACCGCGCTGCGGCATGCGGGGCTGACCTGGATAGACATCGCGACGCACGCCCATGTGCGGCAAGAAGCCACGCACGGCGCGGCGCACGTGGCGGGTTTAATTGCATCAACGCCGTCGCGCGTTTTCAACGCCACCGGTTTCGAACGCGCGGCGCGGCGTTCGGTACACAGACTCACGAGCGCTATGCCAACCCTCGCTCTGCGGCACGCGGGAGGCAGTTGGCAAGACGTGGTGTCGCACCCCGCGTTTACGTTTCTGGGAAGAGAGCGGAACGACCTTTGCAAAGCGCTGTTCGCGCGAGGCCCGACGGTGAGCGTGGGAGGCGTCGCCGGCGCCGCGACGGCGCGTCTCCCGAGCGTCTCCAAGCCAGGCCCGCGGTTCCCGGAAATCACCGAAGAAATAGGGGCGTTCATCAGCTCAAGCGCTGCGTTGAGACACGCGGGGTGTTCGTGGCTTGACGTGGCGAAGCACGCCTCGTTCCACGCGTGCGTAAGAGCGAGGGTCGTGGGTGGCGCTTACGGCGTATACATCGCGACATTCGTCAAGCACCCGTTTACGACCGCGATTTGCACCAGCGTCACGAAGTGCGTCGCGAGTGACATTTTCGTGCAAAAAGTCGTCGAGGGCAGGGATACGATCGACACCAAGAGGGTGGTGTGTTTCTTCGTCCTCGGTCTGACCTACGTCGGCGCGTTCCAGTACGGGCTGTACAACCGTTTGATGAAACCGGTTGGTGATGTGTTGACGAAGCGGTGGGGCGCCGGCGCCAGCGTGGGGTTGATGGTTTTCGCGGACCAGGCCCTGGTGTGCCCTTTGCTTTACCTGCCAACCTTTTTCGGCCTCAAAACCTGGGCCAACGGCGAGTGCACTTCCTTGCAGTTGCCCGGGACCATTTGCCGGAAGTCACAAGAGGCGGTTGTGGGGGGGGCGAACGGAATCGTATCAGTGGTGAACGGCGATCTCGGCGGTGAAATCGTGCCCACCACCGCGAAGGCGCCGGCGGATTCGGGGTGGCTCACCCTCTTCGCGCTGTGGGCGTACTGGGTCCCCGCGCAGGCTGTGAACTTCTGGGTGGTACCGAGACACCTCACGATTCCCTTCATGAACGTCATGGGGTTCGGGTGGAACGGGATTATGAGCGTCATGAACGGCGGGACGGGCGCGACGGCGGACGCGGAGGTGGACCAGTCCGACGCGCTCGTCATCGCCACGCTTTGCGTCGCGGGGGAGGAACCAAACGCAAACTAGTCAAATAAAGTTCAAAGCTTGACGAAAGCACGTCAAGCCGCGCGACAAAAAAGAAAAGCGCCAACGTGAAAGCCACGTAGCGCAGTCGCCAATGTACAAGTAGTCTTTGCAATAACACCCCGAGTGTTTATCAAACCTTGGAAGGTTTTCTCTCATCGTACGATTCATACGTATCATTCATCGCGCTATCCTCACCTCTGTTCGCGGCGCGTGGTCCGTGACACCATCGCATCTGCCGCGTATTTCCCCGCCATCCGCTCGACGTTTTTAGTGCGCAGCCGTTCAAAGTACGACGCGCCGTCTGTCTTCTGTGACACCGCGAGCTCGGTCGTTTTTTTCGCAACCAATGTCTCAGTCTGCGTCTCCATCGCCGGCGCGCCCGCTCTATTTTCCGAAGCGCCTGGGCCGCCCGCCCTGCTATTGCTACGCTTGTTTTCCGAATCGCGACTGCTGCCTGCCCTAGTATTACCACTGCTGTCTCCCCTCCACTCCCGCAGCGCCTCCGCAAACTCCCGTCGGTTCGCCTGCTCGTCGAAGGCGCCGTCGAGCAAAGACGGCGCGTCGTTTTCAGTTTCGTTTTCGTGAGCGGCCGCGTCGGCGCCGCCGTGCCTGTCACCGTCGCCGTCTCCCCGCCACTCCCGCAGCGCCCGCGCGAACTCGTTTCGGTTCGCCAACTCGTCGAGCGTTCCGTCAAGAAGCGACGGGGTTTCGTTGACGATCATAACACCCCCGGAGGTGGTGGTGGTGTTCGAATAACTGTTTCGCGAAGTCAGTGTCGGCGGTTGGCGGTCGAAAACGAGCACCTGCGCGTCGCCTCGGTTGGAAACAGAAACCTGCTGATCTTTTTCGCCCGCCGCGAAATCGCCCATCGGTTCGATCATGTCGTTCGCGTCAGGGTTCCAATTGCAGGTTTCGATGCTACCCGGTGCCTTGGCGTCTTTTTGAATTCGCAACGCGCGCCCCGAAACAGGCCGCGCGCCGGCCGGCGCCGCGGGCGGTCGCGGCGCTTTGGCGGCAACGATGTCTTTTCCGGGATTTGGCATTTTGTTTTCGTGGCTCCAATCAGATGGAACGGGGTGGTGGTCGGTTTGTTGCCCCCCGTGTCCCTTTCGTGTGGGAGGGGCGTACACGGAACACGTCGCGCGTACCACCACGTGCGTCACCTTCGGCGTGTGCGGACGCGACGACGACGACGACCCGGGCAAACACCGGGACGCGGAGGCGTTTGCGTTTACACTTCCCACGACGCGTGCTGCGTCCAGGGGTGCCAAGCGTCTTCCCGAACGGCTTCGCGCGTTGCCTGCGGTGACCGCGGCGATCGCGGCGCCGCGGTCCGACACCACAGCTCGGTCCTTCGCTCTCTGAATACGCTCAAGCTCACCAGAGGTGAGCTCCCGTAGCTTCAACCCGCCGGTATCACGCGTACGAAGCGTCGAGGGCCGACTCGAGCTCCAGATGCGGCCTCCGTTCGCCTCCATCTGGTGGCTCACCTCACTCCGGGCCGTCCGCTCGCGAGCCATGACCACCTTAAGCTCCCTCAGCTTAGCCTGCATCGCGCTCTCGTCCACGGACGTAACACGCACGGGCGGGGCGCGCACGCCCAGGCCGCCGAGCGGCCCATCTCGGCGAGACATGGAAGTGTCAGGAAACAGATGAGGGGTCTCAAAGTTGACCGATTTTGATTGTGAGTGGTGATTTTTCGTTTCTGGCGGTGTGGGTATTAACGGCTAAGCCTACTTGTATCTCCTCGCAAACGTCAAACCCACCAGCGCTAAGGCCGTGGCGTATACGTGTGAAGTTGATGCCGTCGCTCGCGCGCTTGATTCATAATCGCTCAGCACGAGCTTTTTGGGAGGCGGCGCCGGCGGCGGCGAAGGCGGCGGCGAGAGCGGAGCGTTCATCGCCGCGTCCGCCGCGACCGAAGCCACCGCAGCGAGTGTCGCTTCCGTTTCGAACGTCGCGACTATGGAAACGTCGAGTCCTGGTATGGCTCGCATTTCGTCCATCGGATTGGTGTCCGTGGTCGTCGCGGCGACGCCCGCGCCGGCGAGGTTGGCGAGCGCCGTCGCGAGCGTCGCGGCGTCGACCGTTTTGGGGTTCACAAACACGGTGACACTAAACGTCGCCGTGGCGTGGAGTCGACGAGTTGAAGCGCTCGTGCTGCTCGCGGTGGTCACATCGCACGCGCCCAGACCCGCGTCGAGTTGCATCTTCACAAACGCCTGCGCGCACGCGTCGTTTTCGTTTTCCGCCGCTAGCGCCATTTCAACTTTTTTAACCTGCACGCCGGCAATCGCGGCGTCCGCCAGGAGTTTCACAACCGCCCTGGTCTTCGTGTCGCCCACGCTGGCGAGAAGAGTGTCGCGAGTCTCCTCGGCTTGCGCTTTCTTTTCCGCGGCATCCGCGACGATTGCGATTGTTTCGTTGGACATCGGGGGGGGGTACGGAGTCGACGGCGGTGGTGGAGGCGGGGGCGGCACTTCAGACACCAACACGCACGTCGCCGTGGCGTTGTACTCACCCGTGCGAGAGTCACATGTTCGCGCCTCGAGGAGCGCGAACCCATCGCCGCACGTTGCCAAACAGCTCGCCGTGTTTACGTACGCACCCGTGTGAGCGTTACACGTCCGTTGCCCGATACGCGTAAACCCGTCGTCGCACGTCGGCGCGCACGTAGAGCCGGGGGAGAGCGCGGCGGTGCAATTGCCGACGTCGCCGTCGGTTGGCTGGGCGGACGCGTCGCACGTGTTTGATGCGCACATCGCCGGAGACGTCGAACAACACGCCCCGGTAAGCGAACATGCAACGCAACACTCGCCAGTTTGTTCGAATACTGATCGCATTTCCGCCTCGTCGCAGCAGTAGTCACCGCCGCATTTTCCAGAAGCGCACAAGTGGTCGTTACCGTTAGCCGGGGCATAACAATTTTGTCCAGCCGTTAACTTCTCTGTGGTGCATGTCATGTTGTTCGCGGAGCTATCCGAGGAATTGGTTTGCGCCGGAGACGGCGTTGTCGTGTTCTTTTCGGAGCTATCCGAGAAATTGGCTTGCGGCGGAGGTGTCGGCTGTAGCGAAGGTGGCGGTATGCTCGAAGACTGTTGGCACGCTGCTGTGGCAAGGCATGCGCCGGTGTTTGAACAAAGAGTACAGCATTCGCCGCTTTGGTCGAAAACCGAAACCATTTCAGCCGCGCCGCAACAGTAGTTGCCTCCGCACGTTCCAGACGCACACCAAGCATCCGTTCCGGAGCAACTCGCTCCATCGGCAAAAAATGACGTGCACCAGTCCGTTTAGGGGTCCGGATGAAAGTCGCCTTCCTCGCACGATTTGCGACATTGATACCCCGTACTCATTTTGTTATATGTTTCGTACCCATCTTCACATTGCGCGCAGCCATACTTTGAGGGATTTCCATCGTGAGGATCGAATTCAGTGGCACCGCAGGTTTCGCAGTTCGGGATAGATGAACTAGAGCAGCATACTCCCAAGCATTGACCTCCATCGTAGCAGTCACCGTCCGAGCTACACGTCTCGCCAATACGGGTAACTCCTTGGACTTGGGCGCTCGCGAAGGGTACATGTACCGCAGTCAAGATTAGGATACCCACGAGATTAGCAGCATGCGAGATTTCATGATACGGAGCGGTTGTCGTGGTGTGCCACCCCGTGGAGGCGCCGACCGTACGTGCAGACACCGATCGACACAGCATCGCCGCGAGTACGAAAACCGCGGTTCCCGCGGTTCCTCGGCCCCGAACACGATACGCGTCGCGTGTCATCGCGCCGTCATCTCTGCCGGCTCGGAACACGAACCCCCCCTTTTGTCTACGCCAAGAAACCGGGATATTTGTAGATCTTGTCCGACTTGCTTTCTTTGGTGGCAAAAGAGTGATTATCTACGACTGGTAGACTGGTCACAAAGACTCTCCACAGCCACCAGCTTTACAAAATGTACTGCTGACATCACACAGTTGAGGGTCAGACAGTCATCCAGAGGTGAAGTTGGTTTGCAAAAACATTTTCAGTAACAACACGTCGTCTCGCTCTCTATGGTTCCCTCACGACGTGTTCATCACAATGTGTTCATGTCTTTAAGTTCCGGGGTCCGTCCGTCGCCGGTGGTGATCGTGTCTTTAAACGTCCCTCCCCCCGGCACCATGGGCAACACGTGTTCCTGGTGCGGGAACATCACGTCCAGGAGGTACGGCCCGTCGTGGTCCAGCATACGCTGAATCGCGGGCCCCAGGTCCTCTTTCCGCACCACGCGCTCCGCCGGCACCCTGAACCCCTCGCAGATCTTCACGAAATCGGGAAAAATGTCCGCCTCGTTTTTCGTGGTGTGGTACTCCACATCAGGCGACCCCAAATACGTGTGCCCCCGGTTCGCGCCGTAAAACCGGTCCTCCCACTGCACCACCATCCCGAGGTGCTGGTTGTTCAAAATGAACATCTTTACGGGGAGGTTCTCCGCGTGAAGCGTGGCGAGTTCCTGGATGTTCATCACGAACGAGCCGTCGCCGTCGATGTCGATCACGACGGCGTCCGGCCGCGCCGCGCACGCGCCGATGGCGGCTGGGAGGCCGAACCCCATGCTCCCCAAACCCCCGCTGGTGAGCCAGTTCCTGGGTTCGTCGAACTTGTAGTGCTGCGCCGCCCACATCTGGTGCTGCCCCACGCCGGTGCTCACAATGGCCTTGCCGTCAGTCATCTTGCAAAGCAGCTCCACGGCGTACTGCGGCACGATGTAGTCGCTCGTGTTTGAGTAGGAAAACGGAAACTTCGCGCGCTGCACGTTGATCGCGGCGAGCCACTCACTGAAGTCGAACGTGGCTTTCTCGCCGCGAATCAAACCGTTCAGGGTGCGAAGCGCGGGCTTGATGTTGCTAAAAATCGCCGCGTGCGCGTGTTTGTTCTTCCCAATCTCCGCGGGGTCGATGTCGATGTGCACGATTGAGGCGCGGGCGGCGAAGGCTTCCAGCTTCCCGGTCACGCGGTCGTCGAAGCGCACCCCGAACGCGAGTAAAAGATCCGCGCTGTCAATAGCGTAGTTCGCGTACACGGCGCCGTGCATGCCGAGCATGTGCAGTGAGAGGGGATCCGAAGCAGGGTAACACCCCAAGCCCATCAGGGTGTTCGTCACCGGGATCCCGGTGAGCTCGATGAACTCTTTCAGTTCGGGAGCCGCGTCCAAGCACCCGCCGCCCGCGTAGACCACCTGATACGATAAAAAAGAAATGTCAGTCTCGTATGGGCAATCAGGGAGGCGGAATGTGGTGATTGGGAAATACGTACCGGTCTTTTCGAGTTCTTCAGCATATCAAGCACCTGCTGCATCTGCGGGTTCGTGGGCGGGTTCGGCAACCGCGACAAATAGCCGTTCAGGCTAACCTTCGGGCCCCAGTACGGCACGGACATGAGCTGCTGCACGTCTTTCGGGATGTCGATCAGCACGGGGCCGGGCCGGCCGCTTGACGCCAGGAAAAACGCCTCCCGCACCACCCGCGGGATGTCCTCCACGTTCATCACCAGGTAGTTGTGCTTTGTGATTTGCCGCGTGATTTCCACGGTGGGGGTTTCTTGGAACGCGTCCGTGCCGATCATGCGTCGCGGGACTTGGCCGGTGATTGCGACCATGGGCACGGAATCAAGCAGCGCGTCCGCGAGGCCCGTGACTAAGTTCGTGGCGCCAGGCCCAGACGTAGCGATGCACACCCCGACCTTCCCGGTGCACTTCGCGTACCCCTCCGCCGCGAACACCTCGCCTTGTTCGTGCCTGCACAGCACGTTCCGGATTTGCGTCTTGCTTTTCGTCAAGCTCTGGTGGATCTCCATGGACGCGCCTCCGGGGTACGCGAACACGCAATCCACGCCTTCGCGTTCCAGGGCTTCCACGAGAATATCCGCGCCTTTCCGGGGTTCGTCGTCCCCGAACCTCGACACGAAGTTGTGGACCGGCCTTTGCGACGCGAGGTCCTGCATTTGCTGCGCCGTGAGCGCGGTTTCGGTGAACATGGAGGTGGGCTGTGGTTGGAAGGGAAGGGCGGGAAGGACGGTTAGCGTTGGGTTGGTTGGAAGGGAGCGAGGGATGCCGAAAACGTCGAAAATTTGCGGAAAGAGACTTCCCCACGTTTTGGAAAATCTCGGAGTCGGAATCGTATGGCGCGCAGTCGGGAAACTTGGCTATCGGGCGGCGCGATTGGGGCCGAGGCCGTGTCGCGAAGTGCGTACGTACCGCGAGCTGAGACGCATCGCTCACCGCGGCGGTGGCAACGGAGTTGCGCGCGGCGCGAGACGCCTGGATGGGAGGGAGGGGGGAGGTCAGTTGGGTGGCCGGGGCGTGTCGTGGCTTTTTATCGAATCGGCGGTGGTCGGTGGCCAACCAACGCGAAGCTCGAGTAAAAAGGGTAGGGCTCCGCGGGATCGCGCGCCTGCTCACGCGCGGGTACGTCTTTCGGAACACCACGCGAACCAAATGGCTGGACCAAACCAATCGCAATTACACGGTCGCACGCGACACCTGGCGCGGGGAGGTGGTCGCCAAGCCTCGGGGCGACGCCCCGCGCGCGTTGCGCCGCCAAGATTCATCGTCGCCCGGAGAGCAAAAAGTGGTTGCGAATCGAGTGACGTCGCCGCGGTCCGGGACGGGTACGCACCTTGGCGTTGGTGCGGGGGCGGCCGGCGGTGCGACCGGCGGTCGCGAAGGCGACCGCGGAGGCCGCGGACATGGCAGCCGACATCGGACTCGAGTTTCCCGTGTGCCTGTAGGCGCCGAGGGCGACGAATCAATGGCCGGGGCTGCGACCGCCCGGGATATTTTCACTCCTTTCACGAAAAGAAGGCTAAAAAGACGAAACCAAAAAGCAACAACCTTTGCAACTCGCCGCGCTCAAGAAGCACATGGCCGAAGCGTACATGCATCTCCGCATCCGCGACCTCCTGAACACTCCCCCCGAGGTCCTCGCGGGGCACTTCGAGACGTGGTTCGCGGAGCGTCTGGCTCGTTCAGAAGCTCACCTTGTAGAAAACGAGTTCGTCGGCGCCCTGAAGCGAGCCGCGAAAGCAGCGACTTTGCTCACCGCCGAGACACGACACACGTGGATCAACGTCGATGTCGTGTTCAACGGCACCGGCGTGACGTGCGCCCGCGTAGAAGCCGCGACTAGGTGGCTCGGTCTGGAGTGCGTGACTGACAGGACTACACCTTGCGCACAAAGCAAGCGGCTCGTGAAGGTCCGGCGGTTGACGGACAGGACACACGATATCCGTGAATACGACGAGGCCTCTTTTTTGTTCCCGACCGCGGACTTGACCGCGTTGGAGCTTCACGGTCAAGCCTTTAACCACCGGGGGCGGCGGTCTAAACACGACGCATACGCCGTGAGTTGTGACGCCTGCGGCGTCGAAAACGGAGTCGCGGGCATCGGATGCCACCAAACAATCATGGCGCATCGCCAAACGGATCGCAAGTACTGCGACGAGTGCCTCACTTCGGGCAAGTGCGAGGACGACCCCGACTACGGGTACAGCTGGGAGCCGTACTACTACCACTAGACGTCGCGTTAATTTTTTAGGGAAGCGTTGTTTCTCGCCGTAATAAAAAAACAGTTTTCTTGTCAACCCGCTATGATAAATACGTAGCAAAGTTGGGGGCTGGGAAAGGGAAAGAAGGGATTTTGAAAGGACAGAAGGGTGAAGAATTAGGCGCGTCATGCACGATTCAACCCGCTATGATAAATACTCACACCGAACTACCCCCCCCTAATCCCTAATCCCTAATCCTCCACCGCGAGCTTGTTCGGCCGAAACGCGCGTTTTCCAGACACGACCCTTCTCCGCCTGGCGTCCGCGAGCAAAGCAACCGAGGTGTCTCTTGCCAGTTTGCACCGAACGTACCCCGCGTTTCGCTCGGATAGAATGTTCACTAACCGATGGCGCAACCCGTCAATCTCGGCACCCGCTGGGACGCGAAGTAAAACTCGGCTCGGGTCCACCGCCCGACCCGCGACGTCAAGCAAGTCACGGATACCGTGGTTTCGGGCCCTTTTTTCTCTTGATTTGAGTTCGAATGATCCGAGTTTTGAGTCTTTGGAACAGTCACCTCCCGTCGTACCGCCAGTCGTCTCCCTCGCATCCGTTTCCAAAAGCGCCCCCGCGCGCTTCGTCACGAGCTCAATCAGCTCGTCCCACAGCTCGTCGTCGCCTTCGTCGAGCGGGTCGTCCGGGTCGGGCGCCGCTCTTTGTTGTACAAGCGCCACCGCGCCTTCTATGTCGTCCAAATCGATCAACGCCCGTAACGCCCCGCGAGTCGCGCCTAAATGACTCAACAGACTGGCTCGGTGTCGCGCGAACAAAGTTTTGCGCGAGCGCCAATGACTCGGACGACCGTTTTCTTCCAGATTTGGATTTGCGTCGTTCGTCAATTTCGTTGTCTCTTCGTCCTGCACAAACCCAGCAGCTTCCGTTTCGAACCTTCTCACCGTCTCAAGCGCCGCGTGCAGATCAACCCCAACCGCGTCCCGTAAAAAGTCACCCAGCTCGTCCGGGTGGAACTCGGCGAACAAACCGACTTGGTTGTTCAGGTGGGAAATCGGCACCGCGCTCGCGTCCGTTGCAAACAACGCGCGGAGGTACGTGTGGTAAATCTCGCGAGCGCCCCTGGAACCCATGGATGATGAGCCTGAAGGGTACGCATCGTCTTCGTGTTCGTCGCTGTTTGTATCGGAAACACTAACAAAGAAAACCGTCTTCGCCAGCGCATTAGCAATGAAGTCGGGCGGCGCGACGTCTCGTCGGGCGACGAACAGCGCGACCGCTCTTTCCGGGTCGAGCGCAGCGAGCGGCGCGATGGCGTCGGCTAAGCTCTCTGACGCAGCTGCCATTTCAGACGCAAGGACTAGCCCTAGCAAATCGTGCCGTTCGATGAAATCCAATACCGTCGGCCGGCCCAGCGCTAGGTGCGCTCGCAGCGCCCGACCCGGCTGCCCGTCCGCGAGGTAAAGCTCCGCCAGAGACTCGCGCAGGGTGCCCAGAGTACTTGGAGTATCAGTGTTTTGGGTATCAGTGCTTTGGGTATTTTGGATATCACTACTTTGGATATGAGTACTTTGGGTAACAGTACCTGTTGTCCTGGCATCGTTTGCGTCATGCGTTCGCATCCCCGCCGAGGTTTTCCTCGTCTCAGCGACAACCTCCGCGACCTTCCGAACGCACGCGGCGAGAACTCCCTTGACGCCGTACAGGCTCGACGGCCACGACTTGAGCGTGGCGAGAAACTTGGCGTGCTCCTTCTTGTTCGCCAGCAGAAAGTGTAACACGGATTCGTACGTCTCGGTTGGCAAAGTAGGCAACCCGGTGGGGATGTACGGCACCAACTGCGCGAGCACGTTTGGGTTACCGCAGGTCATACAATGGAACACCCACCGTTCCCAAAGGCGCGGGTCGTTCCGTAGCAGGCGCGAGGACGACGTGGCGATCTTCTCGACGAAAAAAGACGCGGCAGAGGAATCGCTGCTCAAACTTTGCGCGAGCATATACGCGAGGTACGCCTCCGCGACGTCGTCTCGTTCTTGTTTTTGGTCACCCGCGTCGCACAACAAAAGGGCTTGTTCGAACTCGGGCGGGTGCA
>Ga0302136_1000728_pt1 | contig 15736 bp, 13 predicted proteins | sample CBN3_20m_MG_FD_203116 | JGI IMG/M metagenome (GOLD analysis project Ga0302136, IMG submission 203116) | Marine microbial communities from Western Arctic Ocean, Canada - CBN3_20m | ecosystem: Environmental > Aquatic > Marine > Oceanic | place: Canada: Western Arctic Ocean | collected 2017-09-15
CGACGGCGCGCTGCGCGCCGCACCGGCGGCAGGTGGCGAAGACCTCGGCCTTGAGACGCTCCCACTCGGCGCGGCACGCGCCCTTCTTGGTCTCTGGGTTGGCCTGCGACTTGGCTTGGATCGCGCGGCACGGCGCGCACCAGGCGGTCGCGAGCGTGGCGATCGTCTCGCGCGCCGCCAAGAAGGCGGCGCCGTCCTTGGCCGCGCGCGCCTCGCCGAGCGCCTCGACGACCTTGGTGTACGCGGCGGCGTCGCGCGGGTGGTACTCGGAGGGCACAAACTGCTCGTGCGCCTTGCGGCCGTGGCATTTGAGGCACTGGATCCGAAGCGCTCCGCCGAGCGTCTGGCTCACGCGCGGATCGGCCGACCGCGGCGGCAGCCAGCGCCCCGGCGCCTCCTCGGCGACCGCCGGAGCTGCTACGGGAGGCGGTGCTGCCGCAAAGTAGTTGTTGATCGTAGTGGGTTTTGTCGGAACAGCCTTGCGCTTGCGCGACGACATTACAGAACACACGCTGCGCTACACACACACGTGCCACAACACGCAAGTCACTGTCCCTGGCATCGGCCTCGCACTCGCACTCGCACTGTGCGATTGTCAGACGACCAACGCTACTACGTGCTGCTGCGGGTGGAGAATTGGATGGCGGCAGTGCGGGCAGGCGTGGAGCTCGTTGCGCAGGTGCAGCTGCGAGGCGCAGTACCGGCAGATCCAGTGGGCGCACGCAAAGATGGCGCGGTCGTCGGGACCGATCGCCTCGTCGTAGCAGACGGCGCACTCGGAGTTGAGCAGCTCCTCCATCTCGAGGCGCGCCGCCTCGTCCCTGGCACGCTGCGCCTTGGCCTTGGCCGCGTCCTGGCACGGCGTGCAGGTGCGCCTGCCCTCGGGCTTGTTCCACTGGCTCGCCGAGTAGTCGTCGCGCGGACGACGCGTGTCGCACTCGCGACAGCGCCGCGGCGCGGTCTCGCGGAGTCGCTTGGCCGCCTCCTTTTCGTGCTTCTCGTGCTTCTCGTGCACCTTGTCGAAGCGGGCGTGGAACATGGCGCCAGCCTTGCCGACGATGCGCGCGTGGGCGGCCACCCGTTGCCACTCGCCCTTGAAGTCCTCGCGCTTGTCGACCTCCTCCTGCACGCGCGTCACGAGCTCGGCCGTCGTGTTGACATTGTCAATGTCGCGTGCCGATGCCGCGTCGAGCTTCATCGTGCCGTCGTCACCAAACGTAAAGTCCAGCACGGTGGCCGAGGAGCTGCCGCCGGCTCCGTTGAGGTTGAGCGACGAGAGCGCCTGCGCGATGGCACCGCGAAAGCCCGAGTGGCCGCTGCCGTCCTCCGCATCGGAAATCGTCTGCTCCGTCCAAAGAACCCTAACACCGTCGGTCTTTGGCGGCGACGGCTCGGCAGGCTTGGGCTTGGGCTTGGGCGGTGGCGGCTCGGCAGGCTTGGGCTTGGGCTTGGGCTTGGGCTTGGGCTTGGGCTTGGGCTTGGGCTTGGGCGGCGGTGGCGGCTCGGGCGTCGGCTCGGGCGTCGGCTCGGGCGTCGGCTTGGACGTCGGCTCGAAGCGCTCCTTGGACTTTTTGCCGTTGCGCTTCTTGAGCTTGCGCAGCGCCGCGCGCCACTCGGCCGTCTCGGCCACGCTCAGGTTGGTGTGGACCTGGCCGTACAGGATCTTGTCCACGAGCGCGTCGGACATCAGCCCGCTGCGCAGCACCTCGTCCATCTCGTCGAGGCGCCGCTCCTCCCAGTCGCGCTCCACGTCGGGCGGAAGGTCCTCGGGCTCGTTCAACCACTTGTTCAAGTCCTCGGTCTGCTTCTCAAGCATCTCCTTGAGCACACGCGCTTTCTGCTTGGTGTCGTACGGCAAGAACGGCTGGCTCCACTCCCACTCCCACGGCCTGTCCTGAGGACGATCGTCCGTCTGCTCCCTGACTGCCTTGTTGCGCTCCGAGTCCGCAAGTAACTCGACCGCGTTGGCGCACGCGACCGTCTTGAGCCGGTCTTGCACATCCTTGCGCTCCGGGTGCTCGGCCGGCATCTTGGCGAGCACGTCGCGCAGCATCTGGGACTTGGTCATCGACTTGGAGTTGTCGAAGTACGAGGTCCAGTCCGGCCACTCTGGGCTGCGCGGCGGCGGCGGCGGCGGCGGCGGCGGCGGCGGCGGCGGCGGCGGCGGCGGCGCGTCGGCCGTGCTCTTGTGAATGGCATTGGCCGACAGCCGATCACGCTTGGACTGTTTGCCCATGCGAGGGCGTGTGTACGGTGGTGCAGCTGCGAGGCGCAGTCCCGGGACTTCTTAGAATGACTAGACGGACACAACACGCAAGACGCACGCGCACGGTCCTCTAGCGTCAGCTGCAGCCTTCTTGCCCCAGCAGCGGGCGGCATCGCTCAATTGGACAGGAAGTTGTACGTGATGTCCAGCGAGGTCGAGAAGCTGTGGACATTGTGGTCGATGTCGTGCTCGATGGCGCGCTCCTCGGCCGCAAACTTGTCGCGGAGCGACTGCATGTCGCTGTCGGAGGCCGCGACGGACAGCTCCGCCTCGACGCGCGCCTTCAGGCCGCCCTTGGCCTCGGCCATCAGCTCCGTCCGGGCATCGTGCCACGAGGAGTAGTCCGCCGGGGAGATCGTCACGGCGGTGTTAGAGAAGTCCCGGACCTTGATCTGGCTCTGTGACATGCGCGGGACGCGCATCAGCAAGTGCACGCAATGTGCGTGCTGGCAAACGCAGCTTTACCTCGACCTGGGTCTTGACCTGCGCACCGACAGAAAACGAGTCAGAGAACGCGTCTTGCGGGTGGTGGTGCGCTAGGCCGCGTACCATGGGAAGGATCGTTTCATAAAGGCTGCTCGATATTTTCACCTGCGATGGGGTGGGCGTACAAGGCAGTTTGCACTGTCAACGGCAAAGGGTACGTGGGCATCGTGTTTGGAAAGGACAGGACAGTGAGGCTCCGATGGAAGGATCACTGCAGCAAGCGGTCGTGCTGCAAGGCCATCAGCGCCGCAATTGCAAAGCACGGAAGGGAGGCATTCAAACTGGAGGTGTTGATGGAAGGCACAAGAGAGGAGCTGATTGCGGCCGAGCCAGAGCTCATCAAGGCGCACGGGACCAGGGTTCCGCACGGGTACAACATTGCACGTGGGGGCGAGGGTGGAGGCGCGTGGGGCGTAGATGCTGAGCGCGACGCAAAGCTGAGGGCAGATTGGAAGGCGGCCACGAAGCCCGAGTCACTGACCAAGGCAGTCAAACGGCTCGAGAAGCTGTCAAAGCTTCCTCTGATCGAGTACCACGCTGAGATGGCACGACTGAAACGCCGAGCCCAGAAGCGTGGCATGCCACCAGAGAAGCTTGAGCGTTTGTATCCGAACACGTTCACGCTGGCAGAGATCCGAAGGATGCAAGGGAAGACGTGCGGCATCCCAGGCCCCAAGGGTAATGTGCGACTGACGGAGCAGGAGAAGCGGGCCAACAAACGCGCGCGGAAGCGGGCTTGGGATGCCGGGCAGCGTACCAGCCCCTCGGGCATCCTGCGCACCACACAGGAGGACCGGTCATGGATGTTGCCATCGGACAGTGAGTGAGATGGGCGGCACGCACATAGAGATCTCGCCCATCTGGAGCTTCTCGGCGTTCTCACTGATGGCCGACACCAGCGGGTGGTCGGCCGCGACCAGGCAGAAGCGGCGGGCGGTGACCTCGTGGATGCCCTTCTCCGCGAGGCTGCGCAGCCAGACGCGCTAGCTTAGTCTTGCGGATAGTGTGCGGGCACAGGGCTGAGCGTCGTACTTGTCTGATGTGTATCCCTAGGTGTCAAAATGGGCAAGCATAGGCTTGTGCGAAAGCCACTCCGAGGCGGCCAAAGCAAAGGCGAGAGCAACGCGGGAGGAGACACGGCGGCTCAAGGCGGCTGGCCTAATCCCAAAGGGCCGCTCATCAACAGCACGACGAGCCGGAAATTTCCTCGCAAACTGTGCACAGGCGGAGGACAGGTCATGGATGTTGCCGTCGGACGACGAGTGTGAGTAGGGGTTTGAGTCGTAACAAATGCCTCGTATGCAAGCGCGGTGTCGTCCTGCTGGAGCGAGCGCGACACGTGCGTGTCCGCGTTGGGCAGGCTGATGGCGGAGTACGCCTCGCCAGTCTGCGAGAAGGTCGAGTCGTCGACGCCGGTGATGCGGACGCCGAGCGCAATCGGGAAGGTCGACTTCTGCGACGCCATGTCCATCTGGTGGAGGACGACCGACTGCGCACGGAACAAAGGTGTCAGCGTGGTGGTGGTGGTGCGTCGTAGATGGGGTATCGGTAAGGCCTCGCACCTTGAGGTCGCCCTGGGCCTCGGAGGTGCCCTGGAGGTCGGTGAACTGTGCAGCAAACAAAGGGACGGTGATAGGCAGGCAAAGTAAGTAAGTGTGTGTGATGGGCATCGTGGGTATTTTGCCTTCTTCTGCTGGAAGATGGCGCGCGTGGCATCGGCCGACGGCGGCGCCCAGGTGGCCTTCTGCTTGCGGAGGCAGAGGTCCGAGAGCGAGGCGCGAATGTTGATCACGACCGTGCGCTTGAGCGGGTGCTGGGGGTTGGAGGTGTTGAAGTCGTTGGCGCCAGCGAGGTGCTGCTCATTGTCCATGGCCGCGCCCGTGCCGTGCGCCATCGCGCCCGACGGGGCGGGCGCCATGAAGGGGCCGGGGCCGCCGGCGGCGGCGGCCGACTGCATGATGGCGGGGTCAATGTGCAGGGTCTGCTGCATCGCTTGGGAGAGATCGGCGCGGGGCTCGGTGCGGATCGACATTGTGGTTCCTTTTGCTTGTCACACACTCTCGACACACTCTCGACACACTCTCGACACACCGACACTCGACTTATCCTACACGACTAGCTATCGGGTGCCATGCACACACACACACGGGCTGGTACGAGGTCACCGGGCCGGAGGCCGTGCCGCCGTAGACGACCCAGCCGGGCGGGTCGCGAATGGAGCAGTGCGGCAAATAGGTTGCAAAGGGCTCCATTCGCGACCTATTTGCCGCACTCCGCTGTCAAACCACGAGCTCGTGGTTTGGTGCCAAACCACGAGTGGCCATTGTCTCTGGCAAAGGCCTCGCACGCGGCGGCGTCGAGGTCGGCGTACGTAGCCCGCTGTGGCGCAGGCTGATGGCGGAGTACGCCTCGCCAGTCTGCGAGAAGGTCGAGTCGTCGACGCCGGTGATGCGGACGCCGAGCGCAATCGGGAAGGTCGACTTCTGCGACGCCATGTCCATCTGGTGGAGGTCGCGACGGCCTGGGCGCTGTACGAGACGGGCGGTGGCGGCGGCGGGGGCGGTGCGCATCGCCGTCGTCGTCCGCACACACCTGTTGTGGTGGGCGCTGCTGCTGCGTTGTGCGCTAATCTGGAGGGCCCAGCCGTGACATCGACGACCGTCGGCGCCCGTCGCGATGAGCGACGCTGCTGGCAGCGAGGCCGAGTCGGCGCCGCCCGCGCCCAATGGGCACGCCGTGCCGGTGGGGCCGCAGCAGCATCCGCTGTGGCAGCGCGCGGCGGGGCAGGGGCCGCCGCCGCCGCCGCCCAAACGGGCCAAGCCGCGGGGTGCCGGCACCACCACCACGACCGTCATGGGCAAATTTGCGCCCATCTCGATGGCCGCGCTCGAGCTGCGTGCGCGCAACGAATTCGACGGCGCGTCGTCGGTGGGTTCGGAGCAAAACGGCGTCGCTACGAGCGGCGACGGGAGCAACGGCAACACCGCCAAGAAGCGCTCGCGCGGCGCCGACGGAGCGTCGCGGATGCCCGGCACCCGCGACAACGACGACGACGACTTTGACCCGCTCGACGGCGGGGAGGGCGACGAGCAGAACGTGAGGTACTATGACGAGACCGCGCGGTCCGATGCCGACGACCGCGACGACAACGACACAGACGCGCGGTCGGAGGTGGCGAGCGGAGCCGACGTGGTGGCCAACGCGGCCTTTGGCGGCGGCGGCGCCGGCGGCGGCGCCGGCAGGGCGGGGCGCGGCAAGGACAGCAAGCGGCGCTCGGGTGCGGGTCGCGACAAGGACTGCACGACGCTCTCGGTGACGTCCGACACGGACGACGGCGCGTCGATCACGTCGTCACAACGCCGCAACGCGCACTGCCGTGCCTTTCCGGTGTCGGGCGTCGACTGTGTGGGCTGCGCGCTTCCGGCCAAGGTGACGGCCGTGGACGACTTTGTGCGCGCGTCGTGCGACAAGATGCAGGAAGCGGCGCTGTTCAAGATGGCGGCGCTGATCTACCAGCAAAAGGTGGCCGAGCCCGCGCTCGCCGAGGACGTGCCAGTGCCGGGCTGGGCGTGCGCCGCTGCAATTTCGAACCCAAGCCGCCGTGATTGGATTTTTCAGCACAAACCGCGTGGTCTTCAAAAACGATACAAAATCGTGGTATCTGTCGCGCAGTTTTGGCTTGTTCTTTGTTCCCCGGATTGGTGGTGGCATCCACCATGGTCAACTGACCAAAAGCCGCAAACGAAATACCCACGATGCCCACAGCCAGCAGCGGCACGCTCCTACACGGAAAGGCACGGCAGTGCGCGTTGCGGCGTTGTGACGACGTTTGTCTTTCCCTGATGTGGCAGGTGGAAGGACATTCGCGCCCACTACACCATGCACCGCATGGACCCGCGGATGCAGCGCTTCGAGAACATGCGCACGCTCGCGGCCATGCGCAAGACCCTCGAGCTCACGCTGCTGCGCGAGGACGAGGCCTCGGGCGAGCACGTGCTCGACAAGGGCAACGCGGAGCAGATCATGAAGATCATAACACTCCAGTCCAAGGAAATCACGCTCCTACACGAAGCGACGAACAACGCATCCAAGAATACGGGCAACCAACCGCCACCGGGGGCGGCGTCCAAGAAGCGCAACTAGGAAGGAGGGAGGTGGGAGGTGGGAGGTAGGAGGTAGGAGGTGAGGGAGAGCGGGAAGGAGCCTAGACCCACGACGGACAGACGCGTCCCACGCACGCGACGAGTCGCTCGTGCGCATTGGTGTCGGTGGTTGTAGTAGTAGTAGTGTCGGTGGTGTTGATGGTGTTGATGGTGTTGGTGGTGTTGGTGGTGTCGACCTTGACGTTGACGTTTACAGGTGCCCGAGGATCCATTCCTTGGAGGCACGCACGCATCGCGGCCGCGAGCGTGGCGTCGGTGAGGTAGCCGTAGCCGTACCAGCCCGCGTCGCCGTAGCATCCGCGTCGGAAGAACTCGGCGTCCGCGGCGACGGCGCGCGTGGCCACGTCGAGCAGCCGCCACGCGGCGAGGTGTTGCATGGGCGGGAACAGGTCCGTGCTCCTGCGCGGCAGGTCGCGCGCCGGCGTGCCGCAGTGCTTGACGCAGAGCAACGCCGCGCACAGCAGCCCGCCGGCCGCGTCCTCGGACATGGTGCTGGTGCTGGTGGCGAGGAGCTCGTGATAGAGCGACTTGGCATCCCGCGCGTCCTTGTGCAACGCGCAACGCACAAAGAATGGCAGGAGCGCGCGCAGCTGCATGCACCGCATGGCCGATGCGCGAGCGTCGTCAAAGAGCCGTTGGATGCCAATCTCGGCCAGGCACTGTGCATTCTCAGCCAGCAACGGAAACGTCTGGACGCCGCAGACAACGTCAATCTCGAGATGGAGGACGCGTTCCTGGAGCTCGCGCAGCTCGACGACATTGTGCGGATCCCAGGTGCCGACGGTGTTCTGCTCGTCGGCCGACAGGAACGAGTAGGCGACAAAGGCCAGCTCGAGGGTGCGTCCGCGCCGCTCGTCTTCTGCGATCGGCTCAAACTCTTGGTAGAACAGGGTCTTTCCGGCGCGCTCAAACTTCCAGGCCACGGACAGGCACGCGGCGAGCCGCATCCGCGTCTCGAGTGGCAGCTCGGTGTCGCGATCGCAGACGGTGTCCGCCGCCATGCCGTCGCACTCGTCGGGGCGCAGGGCCCAGACGCGCGCGAGCTCGATGGCGCCGGCGAGCGCGTTCCATGCGTCCGTGCTCGCTTGGCTGAGGTAGGTGGTCGCCAGCGAGCGTGCCACGTCGGTATCGGGGGCGGCGTCCCACTTGCGCTTGTGGTTGGTGTGGTTGGTGTGCATCGTGTGGGTCACGTGCCGCTGCTGCTGGAGCGGGTTGCGCGGTCCGCGCATGAAGCGGGCGTCCCACGTTCCGCTGTTGACCAGCGCGTCGTAGACCGTGACCATGAGGCGCGCGGAGAGCTCGAGTGCGGTGATCTCCACCGGACCAACCTCCAGAAAGGCAGCGCTGACCGCCTTCCTGGGCACCAGCCTCTCCAACGATTGACGGGACGTGCTTCGCAACACCATTGCCGTCGCCGCGTTGGCGTCCACAAAGGGAGCGGGCAACGCCCAGAGCTCGGGTGCGGAGCCGACGACGCAGTCAAAGATGCGCGACGTCCAGTCCGCGCACGACGATGCGCCCTTCTTGACGGTGCGCCGCGCGTTGTTGCGGCTGGTGGTGGCCTGGGGAATGGCGATTGGCGAGCGGTGCGACCGAAGTCGCTCGGGGCTTCGTAGTCGCCTGGCGCCTCGACAGACTAGCACCACCCCCATGAGACCTAATCCCACGCACAGCAACTGCGACTGCGACCGCGACCGCGACGTTGCGAGTCTGAGAGTCTGAGAGCGACGCAGCGCTAATCGCACCCACGCTCCGAGCCTCACAATCTCCTCACTACTGCAGGAGGGGTGAAGACCACGACCCGCAAGGCCGGGTGCAATGGGACTGGGTGGAGGTCCCAATGGCGCCAAGGCTACGTTCAAGCACAAGTTTGCTAGCGCGTTCAGGGACTTTGACACGCTGACAGATGCGCGCACGACGGTCGGCGTGTCGCGCGCGCAGACGCTGGTCGTGGTCGATGGCAACGTGCTCGTGATGCAGACCCCGTCGTCGGTCGACACGTTTGCGGCCTACGTGGGCGTGCTGGTCAACCAGATCAACGGGGCCATCCAGGCCGGCGCGCACGTCGTCGTCGTGTTCGACGAGCCAGGCGCCATGACGCGCGCCAAACAGGAGGAGCAAAAGGCACGCGATGCGCGCCGCACGCCGCAGACACCGGTCTGCTCCGACGACCTCGTCGCCTGCCCGACCGACGACAACTACCGCAAGACCGAGCTTGAGGCCACCGGGCTGAACGTGCGTCTCCTCATCAACCACCGGCCGGCGCGCGCGCGCTTCTACGACGCGCTCTGCGTCGCGGTGCTCGAGCACCTGCGCACCAACCTGCGGGTCACGGAGGGCACGAGCTGGAGCGTCACCTTTGACGGCGTCGACGGGCGTGGCGCCGACCGGCCGCAGGGCGCTGCGCGGGAGGTCGGCATCCTCTCGTCGCACCCCGAGATCTGGGATGCCGTGCTCGCGCGCGAGCAGCCCATTGGCGAGGGCGACCTCAAGCTCACCGACGTCTGCCACCGGGTCTACCAGCAGCGCGTCGCGCACCCCGACTCGCCGCTCGCGTCCGTCCTGCTCAACATTCTTTGGACGATCGACACCGACTCCTTTCTCATCGAGCTGCTCCAACAGTCGCGGCGCGAGGCGCGCCCGGAGGCCGCCGACCGCAACGAGCTCACGCTGCTCTGCCTGCGCGAGCCGGCGCGCAAACGCAAGGGCGAGGTGGTGCCGTCGTCGGCCTACTTTCAGTGCATCGACATGCAGTCTTTCTACGACGAGGTCATGGCCTACGTCTACGGTGCCAACGTGCAGCTCGGGAGCCGCGCCGACTTTGCGCAACGCAAGCAGCACACGGCCGCACTGCTGGCCGCGAGCGTGGCGCTCTGCGGCTGCGACTTTGTGCAGGTCCGGGGCATGCGCTGCGACCTCGTGCTGCCGTGCGTGCGCGACGTGGCGCGCAACGACCCCGCGGCGCTCCAGACCATGGCGGGGGTCTTCACCGGCAACGCCGGCGACGTGCGGACGGCGGGGGACGGCATCCGTGCCGTCATTCACAACTTTTTGGATTCCATCTGCGGACTCGGAGGACGCATGAACAAGACACACGACAAGGCGAGTGCCTACAACGACCTCCAGATCCTCCGGGCATGCTGGATCACGAGCTACTGGCTAGGGTACGAGTTCAAGGAGGTCACCAACTGGGGCTTTTGTCACGCGGCGCTGGACACCACCGAGGGGGTGGGGGTCGAGATGATCGTGCCGCCGCCAGCGGCGGCGGCGGGCACGTCACGAAAGCGCACGATTGTTGCACACGAGGACGAGGAGGAGTAGGTAGGCCTGAGGATCAGGCTGGGCCGAGATCAGCTCGTCGTGGTCGCACGGCGAGTACTCGCTGGGGCCAACAATGTGTGGGAGGGCACGTAGGCGGGGAGCGCGCCCGTGTCGTCGTCGTCGTCGTTGTTGTTGCCAGTGTTGTTGGTGTTGGCGTCGGTGTCAGCCACCATTGGTGTATCGATGCTCATGTTTGCGGGCGTGTCCTGCACGTAGCTGTGGCTGTGGCTGTGGCTCGGCGTCTGGCTGAGGCAGGCCGTGGCCCGATGCGCCGCCGAGCCGAGGCGCTGGACCACGGCCGACCGGAACTCGGCCTGCGACTGCGGGTCGTTTGGGGTCTGGGACTGACTCGCGAGCTGCTCGTACAGGTCGTCCTCGGCCTGGGCCGCGTTCTGGCTGGCCTCGCGCGTGGCGTGCATGCGGCGCGACAGCCGCGAGTGGCCCGAACTCGTGGCCATGCGGGCGTAGCGGTCGGAGGCCTCGCGCGCCTGCGCGCTCGTCTGCGACGCGCCGAGGGCGACGTTGATCTGCTCGAGCAGCTTGTTGCCCTTCTCGATCCAGCAGTACAGGCTGCCCGAGCTCGTCTCCTTGGCCTTGTGGGAGCAGCAGCGAATGTCCCAACCAAAGCCAATCTGCTCCTGCCCCGTGGTGGTCTGGTCGACGTCGGGGCGGTTGAGGTGGCGACCCATCGGACCGCGCAGCGCCGCCGGCGCCCACCACTTGTCGAGCGCGAGCGGAAGCCGCTTGTCGATCAGCACCTCGTGCCCCTGATCGAGGAGCTCGATGAGGAGCTGCTCGGAGGTGATGGTGCGCGTCTGCTTGAGCGTCGTGATGGTGTGCACGAGGTCGGGCGCGCAGAGGCCGACGACGCGCACGACGAGCTTGGCGGCATCGGCCTCGGTCGGGCACGTGGCGCCGGGCGAGCGAAACTTGTCGGGCACGCGCGCGCCGTAGAGCGCGGTGTAGTTGTCGCCCACGAGCTGCCCCTGCGAGTAGAGCGTGAGCTCGAGCTCCGACACGCGCATGCCGGTGGCAACGTCCTCAAAGCTCACAAACGTCGCCATGTCGAGCGACCCCTTGCCCTCTGCAAAGGGGATCTTGAAGATCGAGTCGAGCCCGGCCGCGATGCTGTCGGGGTCCTTGGCGTAGCCGAGGAGACCGCGCGAGCCGAGCACGTCGGTGAGCACCTTGGGCTGGACGTCGTTGCCCATCATGAGCGCGTGCATCTGAATCGGCACGGCGTGGCCGCGCTTGGAATCGAAGAGCGTCTCGTCGACCGTGCGGCGGATGGCGGCCGAGCTCGTCTCGCCGGCCGTCGGCTGGCCGTCGGTGGCGACAAAGACCTGCGCGGTGCCGCCGTGCACGTTGCAGTACTCCTCGACGACCTTGTGCGCAAAGAAGAGCGCCGCCTGCAGGTTGGTGCCACGGCCCTGGTCGCGCACCTGGGTGCTTGGCACGTAGATGCGCTCCGTCTTGGCGACCCACTTGTCGAGGTAGCTGGTGAGCGCGTCCGTGTCCGAGATTGCCACGACCTGCGCGTTGATCTTGTCAATGTGCGCGCCGTCGACCCAGTTGCCACTCGAGCGGTGCACAAAGGTCGACTCGAACTTGCAGTGGTTCTGGTCGACCCAGGCCGCCGTGCCCGAGAAGCCAGCGATGGCGAGCGACGTCGCGGCAAACTGCGCCGGCGAGAGCGTGGCCTTCAGGTAGGCGGGCAGCGCCTTGAGCATGCCGACGACCGCGTGCGCGGCGCTCTTGGGATCGCCACCGAAGATGTCCTGTTGCCAGGTGGTGCCCGCCATCGACGGCGAGAGGTCGAGCATGAGCATCACGAGCGTCGCCGTCGGCGTGCCCGGGGTGCTGAGCAGGAGCGGCTTGGTCCAGGGCGTGGTCAGCGTCTCGTCGGTCTTGAAGCACAACGGGATGAAGTGTTGCAGCGGGTGCACGGTCGTGACGCCCAGCGCCATGCCATTGGGCGGCTCGGGCGCCGGCTCGACGTCGGCAGCGGGGACGGCATCGGCAGGCGCCACCACCACCAGGTCGTCCGGCGCGACGGCGCTCGGATCGTTGGCACGCTCGCGCTTGATGCGCGGCGGCGTGCTGAAGCCAACGGGAACATTGTTGGTAGTGGTGGTGGTCGCGTCGGCGGCGTCGCTGAGGTCGGTGGCGCCGGCAACCGCAGCGGAGCGCTTGATCGGGGGTGGCATCATCGTTGCAGCGGCAGACATGAGAGAGAGAGAGAGAGAGAGCGGGAGAGGGACGGAGCGGAGACGGGCGAGCTGTCAGTAATGGGAACACAACCCGCAAGCCGTCGCTTCCGCAGCCACTCGCGCACCTCGGTGCCACAGCAACGCCCTTACGGCTGGCTGCCGTGGCAACAAGGGTGATGCTGCGAGTGTTGCGAGTGCTGCGAGTGCTGCGAGTGCTGCGAGTGCTGCGAGTGCTGCGAGCTTTTTTTGACGCTGGAGACTTCGAATTTTTCATCAATACCGTCACACCCGAAACGCTCGCTACACGCTCACACGGACACTAGGTACGGGAGGGAATGGCGAGTGCAGCGCCGAGCCGCGCAACGAGCTACGCCACGCGCTTCGGTGCCCAGGTGACGACCTTGATGGTCTGGCCCTTGCCGCCGCACTTTTGCACCTCGGTCTGCTTGTCGTGGGTGGCGAGGGTCTCGCCATTGGGGCCGCTCTCCTCCTCCTTGGAGCGCTCGATGCGGGCGGCCTCGGCCATGAGGCGCGCGCGCTCATTGGCGAGGGCGACGTCGGAGGCCGCAAACTCGACGCGCTGGGTGTCGAGCAGCAGCCGGCGGGCGATGACCATGCCCGGGTGACCGCCGACGCCGGAGCGGCACTGCTCGGCGCGATCGGCGACGGTCAGGGCGTTGAGGCTGTCAATGTAGCGTTGCACGCAGGCCGGCAGCGCGACGTCGCACTGCGGCTCCGGCGGCAGCACGAGCGCGTCGGGCTCGGGCTCGCCAATCGAGGCGGCAAAGCGCACGAGGGCAAAGTGCTTGGAGCGACGCTTGGCGCAGCGACGGCGCCAGGCGCCGTGCACGGTGTCGCACCAGTGCTGGATCGACGCGCGGTAGGCGTCGCACGCGGCCTGCTCGGTCTCGAGCGGCACAATGCGGCGGTTCCACACGGGGCCGACGGCGCGGAAGCCCGGCGGCAACTTGTCGCCGGCGGCCTGCAGGTCGGTGCGGCCGACGGCCGGCGGCGCGGCGGGCTTGGGGAGCTGCAGGTCGACCTTGCCAGCCGCAGCGATGCCCTCGACAGTCGACCGGCGCGCGTCGTCGGGCTCGGGATAGGCGACGGTGGTGCGAGCGTACGGGTGCGCAGCGCGGCGCGCAGCGGAGAAGGACGGGCGTTTCATCATGGCAGCGGACATTGGGAGCGAGGGGGTGTGTGTGTGTGTGTGTGTACGAGAGGAGGAGCAGACAGATTCTGCCCATTCCAAGCGTGCGAGCCGCAAGGCCACAGTTCTCGCGGCGCGAGCGCTGCGCTCGGGGCCGAGGGCGGACCCCACCGCCCCCGGCAGGTGCGGTACCCCGCGGGTTCCCGGGGGTGCTCGCTTTTTGACACGGAATATATATATATATATTCCCGTAGTTTCCCGGAAATTACCCTATTTTGGGCCCAAAATCCCAATTCGCTGCAGCAGCGGGCTCCGGACTTGGGCAAATCGCGGCGCTCGGCCGCGGGGCGGGAGTGCAGCCACGGGCTGGCACGGGCCCCTCGTGCGGACGCCTTGCTGGTTGTGTGCACACGATAGACAGCTCGCCTCGCCTCCCCTCGCTCCCTCTCAGTCAACAACCCCTCGCCGCGTTCGATGCCATCTGGAGTCATGAAGAAGTCGCAGCAGCAGCAGCAGCAGTCTGCCCAAGTCGCTCGCAAGAGCATGCCGCAACCGCAGCAGCAGCCTCGGCCGCAGCTGCCGGCATCCAAGAATCGCCCGGCGCCCACGGCCACGACCGTCCCGAGCAAGTCCAAGTCCAAGTCCAAGTCCGCTGCGCCGATGCCGCCGATGCCGCCGCCGCCGTCGCCGCCCAAGAACGTGCCCGAGTACGACGATGCCGACGATGCCGACAGCGACGAGGACGCGCCGCCGGCCAAGCGCGGGCCGGTCGTCGCGCCGCCGGCGCCGCTGCTCAAGAAGAAGAAGAAGAAGAGCCCGCCCGCTGCCGAGGCGCCGGCGCCGCCGCCGCCGCCCGTGGTCAACAAGAAGCGGCCCGTGGCGGACGCCGCTGCGGCGCCGGCCAAGAAGGCGAAGCCATCGAAGCCGTCGACGGCGCTTGTGCTGCTCGACTCGGCCGCGTACGCCGACCTGCCGGCCGAGCTGCGCCGCGACAAGGCTGCGGCCAACCGCGCCAAGGCGGAGCGGCAGATGGAGCACGACCAGGTCGTGGCTGCCACCTACCAGCGCTTTGTTCGCGAGCACTGCACCAAGGAGCAGCAGGAGACGGCCGCGGCGGCGCTGCGCGCCTCGCAGGCCGGGCTGCGCAAGGAGTGGGATCTCGACGGTTCGTCCTCCAAGTACGAGGACGAGCGCCCGTACGGCTCGCACGAGATCGACTTTGCGCGCGGCGCGGCGGGCAAGTCGCGCCTCAGCAGCACGCTGCTGTCGGACGATGAGGACGAGGCGGTCGATGCCAAGAAGCTCGGCAAGAACGGCAAGCCGAAGCGCAAGAAGCGCGAGCGCGATCCGGAGGCGCCGAAGAACCGCTCGGGCTACAATCTGTTCGCCACGTCGATTGTGCACGAGGACGTTGCTGCGCGCAACGAGGACCTCGAGAAGATGACGGAGGCGGAGCGTGCCGCGGCTGCCAAGGAGCGCGGGCCGAGCGTCACCAAGACGGCCTTTGAGCGCGCCGGCCCGCTCTGGAAGGAGCTCAGCGATGCCAACAAGAACGCCTGGAACCTGAAGGCTGCCAAGATGAAGAAGGAAGCGCAGGACAAATACGACGAGGTGCTGCGCGAGCGCAACAAGAAGCAGAAGACTGCTGCTGCGCCCGCCGCCGACGGCGACGCCGAGGTGCTCGATGCTTCGGATGACGACGACGACGAGGAGGCCGAGGACAAGGGCGACGACGCTGCCGAGCAGCAGGAGGAGAACGGCGGCGAGGAGGACGACGACGACGAGGAGGCCGAGGACAAGGGCGACGACGCTGCCGAGCAGCAGGAGGAGAACGGTGGCGAGGAGGAGAACGACGAGGACGACGATGACGACGAGGCGGCTGCCGCCGCGGTCAACGACTGAGTCGCAGCGGGGCCGTACCCGGCCGACCTGCCGTCGGAGCCCGAGCCCGGCACGGTCGAGGAGATGCGCCATTGGGTGGCACGAGGATTCGTTGTGGTGGTGAGGGGTGTCGAGTCGTATTCGTCTTGCGTGTTGTGAAACCAAGAACGCCAGTGTCCTTGCTTGCTTGCTTTCCGTTTCACGCCCCATGGCTGCTTCGGGCGCAGCCGAGGAGGAGGTGGAGGTCGCCGTGGCGCGC
>Ga0302136_1000749_pt1 | contig 15448 bp, 22 predicted proteins | sample CBN3_20m_MG_FD_203116 | JGI IMG/M metagenome (GOLD analysis project Ga0302136, IMG submission 203116) | Marine microbial communities from Western Arctic Ocean, Canada - CBN3_20m | ecosystem: Environmental > Aquatic > Marine > Oceanic | place: Canada: Western Arctic Ocean | collected 2017-09-15
ACAAGTCTTAATAGTGTCATATACTTCATCATAGTTCCTCACATCTCCTTGGAATTTGATGAGATGATATCCCTTTTCTTGAAGAAGTTCACACATATAAGATCCATCTTGACCATTCGGACCCGTAACTATAGCTGCATACATTTAAAGATACAACAAGTGTAAACTTTAAATGCGTATCGAAGTATCTCAAGGAGAGCTTATTGATAAGATCACAATTCTTGAAATTAAAGATGAACGTGTAAAGGATGAAGAGAAGTTGATAAACATTCGTCATGAGTTGGACATCCTGCTCAAATATGAGTTTGAGACTGTTCTAAAGAAAGACTTGAAGTTGGTAAACAATGTACTTTGGGATCTTGAAGATGGGATTAGAAAGTGTGAAGCTGATGGTAATTTCGGTGATGAATTTATAGAGAATGCAAGGAATATCTATAAATACAACGATGAACGAGCGAGAATTAAGAAACTTATAAACGTGGAACAATGTTCGGAAATTATCGAAGAAAAGAGTTATTAAACAAACGTCCAAACTTGGTCGCTAAAGACAGTTTTGACTGTTCTTGGTCCATAGTACTTATGAGCTACATCTAAATGAAAAAAGTTTTTATTTGGGTTACCAATGTTCATAAGTTCTATCATCCAATTGTATGAGCTATTCATACAATGTACTTCCTCAGCGTTTTCAATGACTGAAATATACTCAAAAATGTTAGGTCGATCACATTGAAAGAATTCCTGTTTTTTATCTGTAAGTTTAGAGTCAGGTTTATATATGTACTTATCTGTTTTTACGTCAATGACTCTATCTCTTTCTGGATCATCATGGACGAAGATATAATTTTCCTTATCGATTGTAAATTCTTTAGACTTGTCCCGAACAACTTTAAATTTGGAGTACATATATTTTGGATTCACACCCGCTTGAATGTATACACCATGAGCCCAATTAGACATTACACTTCCTTGTTCTTGGGTCATAAAAGCCCACCCACCATCATCTATCCCATATGTGGCGAGTGCTATGACATCTGCATCCTTAATTTCTTTCACCTTGGACCAGATCTCTTGAGGATTTGTATTTTCTACGAGAATAAGGTCCACCTTGTCGGCTATATCCTTATACATGAATCGAACACTTTCCTCATGACAATTCTTAACAACGACAACTACATTATCAGTCTCAGCAAAGTGTCTCACCATCCCGTTAAGCATGATTTGATCTCCTAGACCCAAGTGGTGAAGAATGACTTTCACCATTTAGTCTTAATTGCATCAAAAACTTTAACTATCATATCCTCTGTCACAAACTGACTATTTCCTATGTAGACACCATTATCATTTATAATTGTTGCATTGGGTACAGCGACACTATCTTTCCATTTTTTTAGGAATGGATGGAGAAGAAGGTTTCCGGAAACGATGGGTCTATATTCGATTTGTAACTCATCAAATATTGTTTTCAATTTTAACATATCTTCTTTTCGTTTACATATGAATGGTAATGCAAAACTACTGTTACCTGGGTCATTATACGGAAGATAGAAATGTTCGGGGTTTAGATGTTTCATAAAACATTCAAAGTTTTTACGTCTACTCTCAATATTCGCGTCTAACCTTTTTAATTGTTCGAGACCTAGAGCAGCATTGAGTTCAGTATTTCTGAAATTATATCCATCCGTGAGAAAAAGAAAACTTGGATCAATATTTGGATGATGTTGGATCGCTATTTTGTATAGATCTGGTGATAGAAGGCGAGCCATACCGTGACTCCGTTTGATTTTCATCAATTCGTAAAGTTCTTTGTTATCGGTTGAAATCATTCCACCCTCGATGGTCGTCATGTGATGACCATAATAAAAACTAAATGTACCACCTAACCCTGTACTCCCACGTTTCATACCATTTGGTGCTTTTACTCCATGGGACTCACAGATATCTTCAATAAAAATCGCATTGGGGTATTTTTTCTTAAGTTTTTCCACTGGTGAATTTAGTCCAAGTAGATGGGTAATAAACACAATCCGAATATCCTCTTCTGGTAAGGTATCTAAATTGAAGCTATACCTTTCTAAATCTACATCACAGAAAACGGGTTCGAGACCAACTTGGAATACCGGTGAAACATTCGTAACCCAGGTACATGCGGGGACCAGGACCTTTGATCCATTTGGGATGGCATACTTTTCTTTTATAGACGCCATGAGTAACAGGTTTGCGGTACTACCAGATGTAACATACAATGAGTGTTTACAACCAAGCCATTCACTCCATGCATCTTCAAATTCTTTCACCTTTGGTCCACATGTATATTTATCAGTTGAATTAATAAAATCGATAAGACATTTTTTATCACCATCAGTGATGGCTGTATCCATGAGAGGCCACCGCATCTTTATTAGATCCTCTTAAGTTCCTTTTAACTTTGTATAGAAGTCATCTTGTTTATCTTGCTTCTGGACACTCTTAACGTGCCACAATGCGTATTGAGGATTGGCTTGTAATTGCCCTATCTTATCAGATCCTATGAGGCGTTCATGGAGACCTAGACTCCAACTAATTTTTCCATTATTTTTAAAAAAACGACACTGATAATCCGGCCAGTTGATCCAACCCATTTCATTAGTGGAAAAATTCAATTTCTTACACCATTCTTCAGTGTATCCGGGTATGATGTTAATTCTGGGTAGAGCTAGAATGTCGCCATCAAATGTTTTTATATTCTCTATTACCGCTTCTCGTGGAATTTCATCTGCATCTAATACAAAAATATAGTCACCCGTACACTTTGTAATGTGATAATTTCTATGTTCTGAAAAGTTTCCACAGAATTCACGATCGTTCACGATGATCCTCTTCTCAAATTTTTTCAAAACACTACGAACCTCTTCTGTAACTTTACCCGAGTCTACAAGTACATTGATTTCATCTTCATCGTCTATGACTTTCACAAGAAAAGATAGAAGTGAGTTTAATTCGTTGTCTTCATTACAAACACAAATAGCATAAGATATTTTCATATAAAATATATAAAGGACAAAACTTTAAATAGAGTATATGAAGACGATCATAAGTCTCACGAGTATACCACCCCGTTTCAAAACCCTCCCTGCCATCGTATACGACCTCGAAAAAAACCAATCTGTAGATGAGATTTGGGTCAACATTCCATACACATACAACAGATTTCCGGATGTTGAAGTCGTGGTTCCAGACTTTTCGATGTGCTCCAAAGTCGTACTGAATAGGTGTACGGACTATGGACCGGGTACGATGTATATGGGTCCAGCACACGCTGAAAATTGTGATGCGGACCTTGTCATCGTGGTCAATGATGACACGAAATATCCACCCAACATGAGTAGTAAACTCGTTGACTTGTACAAAGAGGACCCATGTTGTTGGTGTCTATCTGGATTCAGGGTAGATGAATACGTTCGTGGTGATGGACGTGTACCGAGATATAATCGAGAATGTATCGATGTCACTGAGAGTTACGGTGGAGTTATTCTCGATATGAAATGGTTGAGAGAGATGAAGGATGTCTTTTCTGATTTTTACAAACTCACGTATAACGATGATATAATCATTAGTAATTTACTTTCCAAGATGCATATCCCCAAGAAAAGTATTTGCGACCAAACTATGAACATTGGTATGATTAAACAATATTCATATGGGATGGGGGAGGATGCTCTATTTCAAAATAACGGAGAAGGGAGTCATTTTGAAAACAACAAAAGAGTATTTAAACTATTAAGTGAAAAAAATCTAAGTCATTTTTAGACTTTAAAGTTCACCATTTAAGAATTTAATACTTTAAGTACTTCGTTCACTGCTGGGTGTCGAACGATGTCATCATTTCCCATTTCAATGTGTGTAATGTATTCTAGGTCTAAACATTGCATCTTATATATCAAATTTCTAAGACCGTTATCTTCCCCTAAATCACTCTGTTCTAAGTCACCCGTGACGATGAGCTTCGTACCTGTGCCTATACGCGTGAGAAGCATTTTCATTTGATTTGGTGTACTATTTTGCATTTCGTCTGCGATGATGAGGGTGTTGTTGAATGTTCGACCTCTCATGTACCCCAATGGTTCAATAGAAATACACCTATCCATTTGAGCATGGGTCATAGACTGTTCAAAAATATCGTACATTGGTCTGGTCCATGGTTGCATTTTCTGTTCCATATCACCTGGTAAATATCCCATATCTTCATCTGCTGCGACAATTGGGCGAGTGATTACAATTTTGGGACGCTGAAATGTAGCTACATGGTCTAGTGCAACCTGACATGCCAACATCGTTTTTCCAGAACCCGCTGGTCCAGTTCCCACGATTATAGGTTTATTGGACCTGAGTGCGAGTACATATTTACACTGACCAGCTGTTTTTGGGAAGTTCATCTATATTAATTAAAGATTATTTCCTTATATGAATTAAATGGAGTTCCACTTGATAAAATTGAATGTAAATGGAACGTATTTGAGTTTTCAGGATACTGATAAACACAGGTTTTTGGGTTTTAAAGACATTGCAAAAGCTAATGACTGTGTAGATTATGTATCATCATATAGATCAAAGTATGGTATTTGGCCAGTATTCGATAGGTCTAAAGGTGCGGTGAAGGTTGAGAGGATAATGAAAAAACGGATACGACCACCCGAAAGAGTAAAGTGTTATCTAGATATTGTCACGAATGATTTGAATACAATTGAGTGGCAAGCGTCTCGAACAAACACGTCTTACTTTTATATATTGGATTTTGAAGCAAAAACAAAGGAGACTTCAGAGTACATTAACATGTATGGTATGGAAATTGACCCTGACCCATTTGCGGGTACTTTTTTATATAGAGATCTATTGGAGTTTAAATTTAAGTGTGAGTGAACTTAAAAGTAAGCTGACTTGTATAAATAATGTGTGGCATCCTATCCCTCTTCGGTGAAGAAGTGGATGTTTCATCCCACCTCCTTTCTCACCGGGGTCCAGATGATTATCGTAGTACGACACTAGGTAAATGTCGCATGGACTTTTACCGACTCGCCATCAATGACCTTACCGACGCTGGTATGCAACCATTTAGGGATGGTAATGAGATGTTAATTTGTAACGGCGAGATTTACAATCATAAGGAGTTTCGTAAGGGAAATGAAATCAGTACGAGTGATTGTGAGGTACTTTTACCACTCATCAAAGATTACGGAATGATGAAGACACTTGAACTCATCAATGGTGATTTCGCCTTCATCTACACCAATGGTAAGCGTGTAATGGCTGCGCGTGACCGTGTGGGTGTTCGTCCCCTCTTCTATACGAGGTACGCACCCAATTCTATCGCGTTTGCGAGTGAAGTTAAGGCACTTCTCTTCCTACACTCCGAAATCAAAATCTTCCCCCCAGGTCATATCTACGATTCGTACATCGATAACTTTGTGTGCTACCATAATGGGTACTGGAGAGTGAACAAATACATCAAAACTGGATTTCATCGACAGCTTCGAGAATCTTTCGAGCATGCCGTACTTGAACGACTTGGAAATACTGATCGTGACACGGGGTTTCTCCTCTCGGGTGGTCTTGATAGTAGTCTCATCGCTTCAATCGCTTCTCGTAAGCTTGGTAAGATCAAGACATTCTCCATAGGTCTCGTGGGGAGTCCGGATCTACTCGCTGCTCGTATAGTGGCAAAGTACTTGGATACTGACCACACCGAGGTGATTTTCACACCTGAGGAGGGTATTGCCCATCTGAATGATGTGATCTATACATTGGAATCGTACGACACGACGACGGTGAGAGCGAGTACACCAATGTGGCTTCTGTGTAAGTACATCAAGAAGCATACCCAATGTCGCTACATCTTTTCTGGTGAGGGGAGTGATGAACTTTTGGGGGGTTACCTCTATTTCCGTAACGCACCAAATGTTGATGAATTTGCGTGTGAAAACATGCGACGTCTGAGACTGATTCACCAGTTTGATGGGTTGCGAGCGGATAGGTGTGCGGGTGCACATGGGTTAGACTTAATTGTCCCATTTCTTGATAAGAATTTCATCGACTTCTGTATGACTATTAACCAGAATGAAAAGATGGGTGGTATCGAGAAGAAGATTCTTAGGCAGGCATTTGAGGGGTACCTCCCTAAGGATATTTTATGGAGACAGAAGGATGGTATGAGTGACGCTGTGGGGACGAATTGGGTTGATGAGATTAAACAGTATGCGGAGAATGAGGTTGATGATGCGATGTTTCAGAGTACACGTGTGAAATCGCGTGGTCATAACACACCTTTGACCAAAGAGGAGGCACTTTATAGAAGTATATTTTGGAGAATGTATGGGAAAGATAACGATCATCTCATCTCTGAAATCTGGAGACCTAAATGGACCACAATCACCGATCCGAGTGCGCGTCTACTTATAGAAAAGAAACCAATGTAATATAAATATGGCTGAGTTCGTGAAAAACTTTGATTGTAAAAATGAGAAGCATGTTATGTGGCTCAAGGAAGTTGGTTGGGGTATGGCAAAGATTACAGCTGGTGAGAAGTATGATATCTCCAAAACTGTTAATGCTAACCCTCTCGCAGGAAACCCCAAGATGAGTAATCCGATCGATTGGGCGTATATTCACTTTCAACTGGCTATGAAATATACAAACGCTGTTCTAAATTGTGATGCGTTCGTCCCCAGTTCCAAGTAGTTCAGTATATTCATTTAACGTAAAATCTTGGGGTTCTGCATTTTCATCCATGCGTATGAGTAATATCTTACCCTTTACCTCTTCCCCATGAAACGGGAATGGTAAAGTGTTTTCATTCTCTATCAGACCATGTTCGGGTTTCATGATGACTACATCTATATCAGGCCACTGTCCAATAAATGTACCCCTACCTGATAATAATTTGAAAATTTCGTTTTTTGAAGGCTCGATGTCTAACTCTATTTCTTCGAGTTGATTTTCAATCTCATGAATGAGAATAGCTCTAGTCATCTTAATCACAACTCATAAAAAAATATTTACGAAATATATATAATAACAATGGATCGCATCACTATGATTATCTTAGCGGTTGCGTTAGTGGCTTTGATCTACTTCGCCATCGGAACTACCGGTAAAGAACGGGATCCAAGGTTTGTTTTCAGTGAAAAATATCGCCCTGAACAATCTGCGTACAAGTACGGGCTCGTTGATACGAACCCCGCTCGCCGCGTCGGTGCCTTTTTCGATACCTGCTCACCCGAAAATATGGGAGATTGTAAGCGTAATGATCCCTACAAAGGTTTACCCAAGCCCTAAGTCATGAATATTTTTCATGTATAATTGTATAATGGAAAACCCAACCCGCCAATTCGTCATCAAGAGATTTTCTGAAATACTGGAACTACCTGTTGATGACGTGATATGTATAAATCTTGAAAAAAATATTTTGAATCATTCGATCACTCATTGTCGTGATGCGGCATGGGAAAACCACAAGTTTACGAATATTTATAAGCACAAGTTTTTACAGCTTCAGTATAATATTCGAAAATCACCCGAACTAAAAAAGAGTATTCTGGATAAAAAAATAAAAACAAACGAGGTGATTGAATTGAAACCCGAAAAATTATGGTTTGATGGACCATACGCGAAGACTATTCAAGAAAGAATTCATAAAGATATGAGGAAGGAATACATCGCGAAGGAGATTAAGAATCAAGATGGGTTTTTCAAGTGTGGACGCTGTAAGTCTTTGAAGACAACATACTACCAGATGCAGACGAGGTCAGCAGATGAACCCATGACGGTATTCGTCAGTTGCCTCAACTGTAACCGAAACTGGAAGTGTTGAGTCTGTGTTTTGAATCTGTTAGATCTGTGTTTAAATCACCGACCGATAAAACAAACGTATACGGTAACTGTTTTTTCATCAGTGTTTTCGTTCTAGCGCTCGTAAATCCTAGGTAGTCATATGTAATTTTATACTTACGTAGTTGTTTTCGTGTCCAATCTATAACCATATCCATCCCGGGTCTCGCAGTGATGATCACTATTTTGTACCCAAAATTCCTGGCTATGTTTAGGAGTTCGATCATGGGTGTATTTGGGACTCCATTCTCAAAGATGAGCGTATCATCTATATCGAACATCACAGCATCATCGGGGCGTACTGGACGTCCCGATATATACTCAATACCTCTACTTTTTAGAGTATTCATTAATATTATTAAAGATTTAAATTTCATTTTCATCATATATGATCATTGACGTTGAATGCGAAGATGGTACAACACAGATTGCGCGTACCATTGTGGAAAGTGAAGACCATTATATCGTACATTTCCTTGAAAGAACATTAGACAGTTTGTACCACTTTTCGACCGAAGAAGAAGAAGTGACGAAAGAGTCGGTCTCTGGATTCTATGATGTCGAAGAATTGGAAGATACTACTCTTTATGCAAAGTTTCAAGATGGATACGTACTTCTCGATGATACTCAGGATGAAGATTATGAATGCACCGATGAGGAAGAGAGTGAAGATGAATCACTCGTGGATGAAAATGAAGAAGAAGAAGCCTAAGTTAAAAATATTCACCGTATAAAACAAATGGAGTATAAGGAAACAAAAAAACGCGTAACCAAGAACGATAAGAAAAACAAAAGAGAAGTATTCTCTCAAAAACACGTGAGAAACGTACTTAAACAAAAGGAGCACTCGTTGAGTAAGAGAAACGATGTCCCCGTACACCCCCCCGAATGTTCACTACTCACAAATGGACGTCTCAATGTACGACGAAGATAGAATTTTCGCATTCATCGGTAAGACGGGAAAGAAGTTTTATTGGCTCACACACATACTAGGTCTCGATTACTTATGGTACGATAAGGAGCGTAAAGTGTTTGAGATTTGGGGACCCCTTTTCACCCATATAAATAATCAATCTGAACATGTTATTCGATGTGAGTTGGAATATTTTATGAAACCTAAGTTAGAAAAGACAACCTCCCAAAATCAAGATGTTTTACAAACAACCATCCAGACCTGTTAGAATCAAAACAGAGGTTCCCTCGGGTTTGCGATGTCAGAGTGGTACGTTATACGATATAATGAATCCAGGTGAATATGACCATTTTACATTCGTAAAAGGTCCAGTGTATATGGAAGAAATATACTTGCGATTATTGAAAAAAAATAACGATATTCTCGGTATTCCTTTCATTGATCCCATGTTACCTAAATCTCCTCCATTTGTTCCACCGGCAGTATCTCAAGAACCCGAATTGGATGTCCCGGATCGCGTCTATTTAAAACTTCGTGTTTTAAAAAATGGTATAGTCCGTGTGAAATTGTGTGCTGCTATGTGGGATTTATGCGAGACATATTATCAAAATGTTCGTAAGCCACCATTTAAAACTGTCTTACAAGCATGTAAGTCTCATGGATTTAGTACAAAATTTATCGAGCGATTAAAAAAAAACAACGAAAAACAACTTACATACGCTAAAAAGCTACCTGATATTTTCCAAAAAATATTTGATAAGGAACCCGTAAAAAAAGTAAAGAAGGAAAAGAAGAAGGAACCTGTAGTAGATGTATCGGAAGAAGTTGTAGATGTATCGGAAGAACCTGAGGAAGATGTTGTTGAGGAAGAAGAAGTTCCGGCAGATGAAGGTGAACTCGATGTGGAACCTGATGAGGAGGAAGCTGTAGAGGAGGAGGAATATGTATCCGATGGAGATGATTAGCACACCTAAGTAAATCACAAAAATGTAATAAATCATCTAAATATGTTTATCACCAACGTTGTCCTCGCCAACCAAATCCTCGATCGTGGCTTCTTCTATACCCTGAAGGAAGCGACGCGTCACGCTAACGAACAAACTAAGGAGAAGATCTGGAAGCTCCCCAACAACTCTGTCTTCTTCGGTGACATCGAAGTTCGTGTCTACAACACCGACGACTACAAGAATGAACATTTTCTTTCTTTCGTTGATTCCTGTTGAAATAGCAGAGATGTCATGTGATCAACATGTCGTCAAGATCCAATTGGAAATTTGCCAAATGCTTTACACTGCTTGGTTCTTTTCTAATGAGGAAAATTATGTCCAAGAGAATGCACCATATACAAAGGATGGAAAGAGGCGGGGATACCGTGCCGCACACCCAAAACATCCAATGACTATGTGGATCGGGTCAAGCCTGAAAAATTATATCTATGCGTGTGATATTGGGATCGCATTGACCCTCGAGTACACTTGTAGATATGGTAAGGTGCATTCATGTGCGGAACACTTGATATGGTTACGGAATCATCATCCATCACACTTTGAGGAGCGCAAGAGTGAGACTGCATACTACTCTAAGGAAGGAATCCCTGAGTGTATGCCCGACGAGTATAGGTGTCCGAGTGTAGTGGATGCTTATCAAATGTATTATATGGTGGAGAAGATGGGATTTGCTCGATATAAAATCCCTGTGGATAGTAAATGATTGTAGCAACAACTTTTTTCAATCACCCACATATCAAAGGTGTTATTGAACTAGAAGAGAATGGTACCAAAGTTGTAATCAAAGGAACCCTAAAGTCAAACAAATACAAAAATAGTACGCACGGTATTCATATCCACGAAGCAGGTGACCTAACCGATAATTGTATGGGAGCTTGTGGTCACTTCAATCCATATGGTAAGAAGCATGGTGGTCCCAAATCTAAAGAGCGACACGTTGGTGATCTCGGTAACATTCGTTTTGATTCGAAAGGTGTCGCCAAAATTAGAATGGAGGATTCACTGGTGAAGCTCCGGGGAACAAAGGCGAATGTCATTGGAAGATCTCTCGTGATTCACGAAGATCTAGATGATTTGGGTCTCGGTGGTCACTCAGATAGTCTAAAAACTGGACACGCAGGAAAACGAATAACGTGTGCGGTCATTGGCTATTCTAAGAAGATGTGCGTATAATTTGCTTAAAAAGATGACGTCATCATATATAAACGATGTTCGGTATCGCAAATACCTTTACAGCTCCACCAGTTAAAGTCACAACTGAGCGTAAGTCTGAGTACCATCCAAGAACTTACAGTCAGTTTATTAAGGGTCTCAGGAACAACGAACTCCCAGTTGTAGTGGTCAAACCCAGTCAGAATGTTGCACAGTTTCAGGAAGAGAATGGTGATTATGGGGATGTTCGCATTGTTCAAACGGAACAACTTTGGCAGACCCTGATGGAAAGTGATGCTGAAGTACTTGTTGATGCTTCTGGTCCTCCCATGACTTACGCTGAAACTGGTATCATGGTGATTCTTGGTATTTACCTTTTCTCTGTCCTGCAAGCCCTATTTGCAGCTCGGGGTGGTGGTGGTATGCCCAATCCATTCATAAAGTCAACTGAATTCACGATGGACCAAGAGGTTGAGACCCGCTTCACCGATGTTGAAGGCATCGACTCTGCCAAGGAGGAACTCGAAGAGATTGTGGATTTCCTCAAGAACCCTGACCGCTACTTTGGGAGTGGTGCGAGGATCCCCCGTGGTGCCCTCCTCGCGGGTGCCCCAGGTACAGGTAAGACCCTCCTCGCTCGAGCCATCGCCGGAGAGTCCAACGTCCCCTTCATCCAATGCTCCGCTGCGAGTTTCGTTGAGATGTTCGTAGGTGTCGGTGCCAAGCGCGTACGCGAACTTTTCGAGCAGGCACGAAAGAATCAACCATGCATCATCTTCATTGATGAGATTGATGCAATTGGGAAGCAGCGTTCGGGTGGTGGTATGCCTGCCAATGATGAGCGTGAGCAGACCATCAACCAGCTCCTCACCGAGATGGATGGTTTCGACAACGAGACTGGTATTGTTGTCATCGCTGCCACGAACCGCCTCGATATCCTTGATGATGCACTCCTCCGTCCTGGTCGATTCGACCGTAAGATTCAGGTGACTCTCCCAAGTGTTCAAGGTCGTAAGAAGATCTTGGGTGTCCATGCGAGGGGGAAGACCATTGACGATACAGTGGACCTCGCAACAATCGCGAAGCAGACGACTGGGTTCTCGGGTGCCGACCTCGCCAACCTTCTCAATGAATGTGCTATCCGTGCGGTGAGGGATGCTGGTGGTACAATCAATAATGAAATCATCGAGGATGTCTATCAGCGCCTCGTCGTGGGTGCGAAGGGTGATGTGAAGTTCTCGATGCGAAAGAAAGAACTTGTGGCGTACCACGAGGCTGGACACGCTATCATGGGTGTCCTCGTCCCCGAGTACGATACGGTACGCAAGGTCTCTATCATCCCTAGGGGTGCTGCAGGGGGGGTGACATTCTTCCAACCCTCAGAGGAAAATGCAGACTCCGCCATGTACACGAAGGAGTACCTCCTCTCTCAAATCAAGGTTGCACTTGGTGGTCGCGCGGCAGAGCAAATCATATATGGGAAGGACAAGATTACCACGGGTGCGTCTTCAGACTATGCCCTAGTGTACCAAATTGCTCGTGAGATGGTGACGACCTATGGTTTTGGGAAACATTTTTTCGATTACCGAAAGATGTCAGAAGAGGCTTCAGCCCTAGTGGATGAAGAGATTGACCTCATTGTTGGAGATTGTTATGATGAGACAGTCGCCACGTTGAAAAAAAACATACCCCAATTGGAGCGACTCAAGGAAAAACTCATCGAGGAGGAGATCGTCGATGGGGATTGGGTCTATGAGTTATTTGGGAAGCAGAGAGATTTTGATTAATATTATTTATACTCTAACACGAAAATTTTATATTGTGTTATAATATAGATATGAGTTTATCAAATCAGGATATAGAGAATCTCAGAAAAAGATTGAACAATAATCAAAATTTATCTATTCCATCAAAGGCTAATTTGAATGCATTTATAAATAATAAGAAAAGTGCGTTTGATCGCTCAGCATTTATGCAACTGTATAATGCTAGAATGAGAAATTTGAGATCTAAGGAGCCAAGTTTAGGAAAACGTAAAAGGTCGTCAGGTAATCTAAATTCGGCAATGGAAAATAACACTAGAACTGTATCTGGGGGGTCTGTGAACCCTAATAAGAATGGTCGAATGTCACCAAGGGGTGTGTTAAGTGGTGCAAGTGGTGCAAGTAATACATCGAATAATGGAAACAATATTTCATCCGGTCCAAATACAAAAAAAGTTCGTTTGAACATTCCTCTCATGACCGCCGCGATGGGAGCTCAACGCGCGATAGCTGCTGCAAATAACGCCCGCAGGAAAGCTGTTGCAAATAACACCCGCAGGAAAGCTGCTGCAAATGCAAGGGAAAAGGCTACTGCTAACAAGGTTAATGCGAATGCGAGGGAAAATGCTGAACTTCTCATGAATGTTTCTAGAAAAGCTGCTGCTGAGAAGGCTGTCGCCAATAAGGTGGTTGCAAACACTAAGGCTAAAGCTGTCGCCAATAAGGCGGTTGCAAACGCTAAGGCTAAAGCTGTCGCCAATAAGGCGGTTGCAAACGCTAAGGCTAAAGCTGTCGCCAATAAGGCGGTTGCAAACGTGAAGACTAAGCCCGCTACCCCAGCTAATAGCGTTAGAAATTCAGTCACAAATATTGGAAACGGAGGTAATTCGTTAAATAATAACGCAAATTCTTCTGCATTTATTGCGCCCGCTGAGAGGGAACGGGGGGCGGACGGGAAGCTCGAGAAACAAGATGATGGTAAATTAATGAAACGAGGAATACTATATGAAATAATTAAAATGGCTAGTCGAACTTCTAATATGGTTAAGAAGAACCCGAAAGGTTTATTGAAATTAATGCCGATGGTAAAGAACGTTAACTCTATAACGGAGTATCATACTTACACCTGGGCACTTCTATACGATATGATCAGTACATTAGAAAATACAAAATTTACACAAATACAAATTACCCCGAAAACCTTAAAAGATATTCACAAGAAATTAATGGTAAAAAATACATACACTACTGGAAGAACATCTACTAACGGTGGGATGGGGAACCGGCGCGAGCACGTATTCAATTTTACGGATGAAGAGGTAGTTGAATTTTTATTTTTAATTTGGTTGGATGGAAATCATGATGATTATATCCATAACTCATTCATAGAATGGTTATACGATAAAAACTCGAATTCAACATATTTTACAAATAAGCATCGCGCGTTAGCGAAAAATTTTGTAGGAGAATTTCCCGATCCCAGAAAATATATAAATAATGTACCGAAATTTCCACAGAATGTTGGAAAGAAAAAAGAAGAACGTAAAAAGTTTAAAATGGAAGCGTTGAAAAATGTCAAGGGGTATGATACGATTCGTAAAATATGTATAGAAACGGACTCCGTGTGGTTTTTTATACACGACTACAATGGCGACCCTTCTCGGGTAAATACCCAAAATCAGACATCTGTAAAAATGGGGTTCGGAACATTTTCTTCTAGAAAACCCGTAAAAACATCATTGGCTGGTAACTTCGAAACTGATTTGAAAATGGGAATAGAAAAAATACTCAATATAAAACAATCAGACTTCATCTTTACGGGTTCCCGTGAGATAAATAATTTAAAACGAAATGGTATACACGAAGTTTCTCTTGACATGGAAACAGATGATATGATTCTTAGTAGAACTATAACTAATACACCTAATTTCAGACCATACGTTACAACGGCTAACTTAATAGACCCAGGAAAATATATGTTATCTATCGGTGCTGGAAGCGACGATAGGACACTACTCTTGAACGCCATGCGAACACAAGATATACAAATTTTAGATAACCTGCAAAGTCATTACCATATAGGTCCTGTAAAGTTTGTTATACGTAACAGTAATTTGAATTTTTTAAAGGTAGACTTGTCTATAAGGAAGGGAGGTCCACCTAAAACTAACAATGGACGGATGCCGACATTAGATTTTTTTCAGTTAATCATTAACCAAACTGATCAACAAAGTGGTGAGATAAAACAAGGTGAAAAAAAGAAAGGGGCTACAACCCCCTCCACTAAAATGGGTAAGTTCATGGGTGATGCATTACAATATATGACAGTGGCTGTACAGAATAAATATAGGGGAAAGCCACGGTATTTTGCATCTGGTGATGGTAGCGCTTGTTTTATGAATGCTTATTTTTGTCAGAAACTTGAAATACCCATTAGACTAATAATTGATACAGGTACAGGTGATATAAGATCTACAGGACTTCGAAACAATGATGTATGATAACGTCAGGCTTAGAGATTTAAAATGTTATAGGATTACATGGCGATTGATAAGACTCAAAAAGATAAACTGACTGATTCGGAGAAGAAGAAGATCAAACAGGCGAACAAGGCGAAGGCGAACCCTGGTAAGGCGGAGGCTAAGAAGGAGAAGAATGATGCTTGCAGGGAGAAACGAAAGGAGGAGGGAACCACCAAGTCGTTCGCTTAACCTAAGTGAACCCAAAACTGTTGTAAAATTCAACAAATGAAC
>Ga0302136_1000751_pt1 | contig 15433 bp, 10 predicted proteins | sample CBN3_20m_MG_FD_203116 | JGI IMG/M metagenome (GOLD analysis project Ga0302136, IMG submission 203116) | Marine microbial communities from Western Arctic Ocean, Canada - CBN3_20m | ecosystem: Environmental > Aquatic > Marine > Oceanic | place: Canada: Western Arctic Ocean | collected 2017-09-15
GGCATCGCTAAAGACAAACTGTTGAATTTAGTCAGCGCAAAGGGCAAGGTCATAAATGCTCTGGTTGATGATCATCAAACTGCGGCCCATGGCTTTGCTTGGGTGGCCACTTACGTCGAAAGCCTACGACAGATGCAAAGGTGGGCGGAAGCTTTGACGGCATCGCAACAGTTTGGCGAAGTCGAACAATTGATCCATCAAATCGCTTTTGGAGAGTATTTGTGCCAGCTATCTGGTGGCATTCCGATGAACCAAGGAGAAATTCTACGCCTTCAAGACATTGGCTTGACCCAGGAGGACTTAGCTCCTTTGCGTAGCCCAGCCCCGACCCTACTTGCAGAATCTGGCAACACACAAGTTGCCCGCGTCCGGCTTGTCGTGCTCATGCAGGAACGTGAAGCGGACACCATATTGGGGGCCTCTGGCCTAGATGAAGAATTGGAAATGATCCGAGAACAATTCCGACGTTATGCGGTAGAAAAAATAGAGCCAGTTGCTCACGAGTGGCACCTTAAGGATGAATTGATCCCTATGGAGGTGATCGATGAATTGGCTGAAATGGGCGTATTTGGCCTAACAATCCCAGAAGAATACGGCGGCTTTGGACTATCAAAGGCCTCAATGTGTGTGGTTAGCGAAGAACTCTCACGCGGCTACATCGGAGTGGGCTCCCTTGCCACGCGTACCGAAATAGCTGCCGAATTGATCATCACAGGGGGAACAGAGGAGCAGAAGCTAAAATGGCTACCAGCCTTGGCCAGCGCTGAAAAATTACCAACAGCCGTATTTACAGAGCCTAATACTGGTTCCGATTTGGGAGCGCTACGCACACGTGCTGTGCCAAAGGGTACAGATTGGACAGTGACTGGTAATAAAACATGGATCACCCACGCGTCACGAACCCATGTGATGACGCTGCTTGCTCGCACAGATCCTAACACCACAGACTATAAAGGTCTGTCGATGTTTTTGGCTGAGAAAATGCCTGGTACAGATGAGGCCCCCTTCCCGAGCGAAGGCATGACTGGTAGTGAAATCGAGGTTTTAGGATATCGGGGCATGAAGGAGTATGAAATAGCCTTCGATAACTTCCCCGTAAAAGGCAAAAATCTGCTTGGAGGAGAAACTGGCAAGGGCTTTAAGCAGCTTATGGAAACTTTTGAGAGTGCCCGCATCCAGACCGCGGCGCGTGCTGTGGGTGTGGCCCAGTCCGCGCTAGACCTTGCTTACCATTACGCAATGGATCGCAAACAGTTTGGAAAATCTCTGATTAACTTTCCAAGGGTGGCCAACAAGCTGGCCATGATGGCTGTTGAGTTGGTTGTGGCGCGTCAATTGACCTACTTTAGTGCATTTGAAAAAGATCAAGGTCGCCGCTGCGATATTGAGGCGGGCATGGCCAAGCTTTTAGGCGCTCGCACAGCTTGGGCTGCCGCAGATAATGCGCTGCAAATTCATGGTGGCAACGGGTTCGCTCTTGAGTATAAAGTGAGTAGAGTTCTTTGCGATGCGCGGATTTTAAATATCTTTGAAGGCGCCGGTGAAATACAAGCTCAGGTTATTGCACGACGTCTTCTGGGTTAGTCTCCGTAGTGGTATTCATGCAAACAAAGTAAACGCGGCCAGATTTTAACGATGAGGATCACCATATGAGCTTTTTTAGCGAGCTGGTATCAACTATATTCGAGCGCCGCTACCAAAAGGTACTGCTTAAAGAAACCGAAGGCAAGACGACGGTCGAACTTGCAGACGCACTGCTTGGCAGCATTGGAGAAGTGTCAGGGGTCACCTTAGCGCGCAGCATTCTAGATCGCTATGCAATCATGTCATCAAACGAAAAATTAGATTTCTTTGAGTTCATGACAGATAAACTCGAAATAGATCCTGAGTATGTCATCAAAACTTTGGACGCCTTTAAGATTAACCCAAATAAGGCAACCTACCAGGCCTTTGCCGAGGCGAGTGAGCCAAAGCGACAAGAGCTTGCACGAAGGTTAAATCAAGTTCCCGGAGCCACAGCCCAGCTTGTGAAGCTTCGGAAAGATCTGTTAGGCATGGTTAAAGATCGCCCTAAGTTGGGCCCTTTAGATGTCGATTTAAAACATCTATTTGCATCATGGTTCAATCGTGGGTTTTTGGTTTTGCGCCCAATCAACTGGAGTAGCCCCGCGGATATTCTTGAAAAGATAATCGCCTATGAAGCCGTGCATGCAATCCACAGCTGGGACGATTTACGGCTTCGTTTAAAACCAACTGATCGGCGTTGTTTCGGCTTCTTCCATCCCTCAATGCCCGATGAGCCTTTGATTTTTGTTGAAGTTGCCCTGACCAAAGGCATTCCAAACTCAATCCAAGAGCTGCTTGCCGATGAGCGTGACCCAATAAACGCCGCCGATGCAGATACAGCTGTTTTCTATTCCATCTCAAATTGCCAGGCAGGATTGGCGGGCATATCCTTTGGCAACTCCCTTATCAAACAGGTGGCCTCTGACCTGGCCACAGATTTACCAGGCCTATCGACCTTTGTAACCCTGTCACCTATCCCCGGCCTGAACCGTTGGCTGGAGACTTCCAAGCTTGCAAATGAAAATCTTGGCCAAGATGAAGCCTTGGCGGCTCATTACCTGCTGAAGGCTAAAAAACCAGACGGGATGCCACTCGATCCTGTTGCTCGCTTTCACCTCGGCAATGGCGCAAAGGTGCATGCTGTGCATGCGCAGGCAGATACATCAGAAAATGGTGTGGAACAATCGAATGGGACGATGGTAAACTATCTTTACGATCTATCTCAAATTTCACAAAATCATGAGAAATTTGTAGGTGAGAGAATTGTAGTCGCATCTGCTCCTGTCAAAACGCTCAGTGCATCAGTGAAGATAAAAGTATAGGTAGTTAAGGATGGCTAACCCTTTATATGAGCTTCTATTTGGGCGCCACCAAGGTCAGATGACACCCTTTATCCAACTGTCTGATAACACAGTTACGACACATGCCGCGTTTTTAGAGTTGGCTGCACAATACGCACATGTGTTTACGGAGCTTGGCCTTCAACCTGGAGATCGCGTTGCCGTTCAAATTGAGAAGTCCTTACAATCCATTGCGGTTTACGCTGCCTGTACGCAAGCTGGCCTGATATTTTTACCGCTGAACACTGCCTACACGGCAGAAGAAATTTCCTATTTCGTTCATGACAGCGAGGCGCGTATCGTTCTGTGTGACAGTAAGCACGCAGAGGCATTGGAGCCTATTGCCATAGCGGCCAGTGCAATCTTGGAGACGATGGACGCAGCTGGTCAAGGTAGCTTTTCCCAACAAGCCGCGGAGATGCCAACCAAGTTCCAAACAGTGGTACGCTCCAAAGATGATTTGGCTGCTTTTCTGTATACTTCTGGAACCACCGGGCGGTCTAAAGGGGCGATGCTCACGCAAGAAAACCTATTGTCCAACGGTCAGGTTTTAACGACAGAATGGGAGTTCACAGCCTCGGACGTTTTGCTGCATGCCTTACCAATTTTTCACACTCACGGGCTGTTTGTCGCCACCAATATTGCTCTACTAGCTGGCTGCAAAATCCTATTTTTACCCAAGTTTGATCTTAATGTGATCATTAATCTTTTGCCGCAGGCCAGCGTTATGATGGGCGTTCCGACCTTCTATACCAGACTTCTGGACGACCCACGCTTCACAAAAGGTCTCACCCAGCATATACGCCTGTTCGTGTCCGGCAGTGCCCCGCTGCTCACCGAAACTCATTTGCGTTTTGAATACAGAACTGGCCACCGGATCTTGGAACGCTACGGCATGACCGAAACCAATATGAACACTTCCAACCCCTACACAGGCGAACGCCGCGCCGGTACTGTTGGCTTTCCGTTGCCGGGCGTTGAGCTAAAAATTACTGACAGTGCCACTGGGGCAACCTTGCCCCAGGACGAGGTTGGCCAAATTGAAGTACGTGGGCCAAATGTGTTCAAAGGCTATTGGAACATGCCAGAGAAAACTGCGGAAGAGCTGCACGAAGACGGTTTTTTCATCACAGGCGATTTGGGCCAAATTGATGCAGAGGGATATTTACATATTGTTGGGCGCAACAAAGACCTGATTATCTCAGGTGGCTACAACATCTACCCTAAAGAAATCGAATTACTACTAGACATACAAGAAGGTGTCCTGGAAAGCGCCGTTGTGGGCGTGCCTCACCCAGATTTTGGTGAGACAGTAATTGGGGTCTTGGTGGCCGATACTGGCGCAGAACCAGACTTGAAGGCGATAAAACAAGCCATAGCCACCTCCTTGGCACGATTCAAACAACCCCAAAAGCTTATTCTACTGCAAGAATTACCACGCAACACGATGGGAAAAGTCCAAAAGAAGGCGCTCCGTGAACAATTTTCAGATTTATTTGTAACTAAATAAGGACCTTGCTACCATGCCCCACTTGGGGAAAAGCAACCTATAGCTTGTCACTAAAGGTGCGTATCAAAGGTAACGATTTACGATATTTTCAAGGCGTTCTTGGCGTCCGGACCGGGGTTCGGGGTTGATGTCCTGCGCAGTGACTTGAGCCGCAATAGCACTTAGATCACTCTGCATAAGCGCCTTGCCTTCATCTGCGTCCCAGCCCGCGTAGCGCATGTCACGCTCCGCTTCTAGCTTGCCATCTTCTAGCATCTTCGCCGCAGCTTTAAGCCCTGCCGCACAGACATCCATAGCCCCTACATGTCCCAAAATTAGATCTTCTGCATCCAATGATTGCCGGCGTAGCTTAGCATCAAAGTTTGTACCACCCGTTGTAAAGCCTCCCGCTCTAAGGACCTCATAATAAGCCAGCGCTGACTCAGGCACATTGTTTGGGAATTGGTCTGTATCCCAACCAGACTGGTAATCATTGCGGTTCATATCAATCGACCCAAAAATTCCAAGCGCGCGCGCAAGTGCAAGCTCATGCTCAAATGAATGTCCCGCAAGGATCGCGTGGCCCTGCTCAATGTTGACCTGAACCTCTCCCTCAAGCCCAAAGTCCTTCAAAAACCCATAGACAGTCGCAACATCGTAATCATATTGGTGCTTGGTAGGCTCTTGCGGTTTTGGTTCGATCAAGATCGCCCCTTTGAACCCAATTTTATATTTATAATCGACAGCCATCTGAAGCATCCGCCCCGCCTGCTGCCGCTCACGCCGCATATCCGTGTTGAGCAACGTCTCATAGCCTTCACGCCCCCCCCACAGGACATAGTTTTGGCCACTAAGCCGGTTCGTCGCGTCCATACAGGTTTTAATGGTGGCAGCACTAAAGGCAAACACCTCTGGATCCGGATTGGTGGCCGCCCCAGACATGAACCGGCGGTGCGAAAACAAATTTGCCGTGCCCCAGAGCAATTTGGTTTCTGAGGTTTCCATTTTGCTGGCAAAGTACTCCACAACCTCTTCCAGATTGTGGGTATTTTCTGCAAAATTTCGCCCCTCAGGCCGCACATCGGCATCATGAAAGCAAAAGAAAGGCGCACCCAGGATATCAAACATCTCAAACGCTGCATCGGCCTTGAGCTTGGCCAATTCCATCTCAGATCCAAACCACGGGCGCTCAAACGTACGCCCCCCAAAGGGATCACCACCCTCCCACGCAAAGGAATGCCAATAGGCAACTGCAAACCGTAGGTGCTCTTTTAGAGTTTTGCCCAACACAACTTCATCGGGATTATAATGACGAAAGGCAAAGTCATTTTGTGACTCTGGACCTTCATATTTGATGGTAGGAATACCTTTAAAAAAGTCAGCCATCAGAAACCTTTATGTTAGCGTTTTAAGAGCCCTATAGGCCGCACGGTATGAGCTTAAGCCAGATAGGAAATCATCCTGGAGTGAGGGGACCGGATCGACCACACGTACAATTTTTGGTGCGGTGGCAACATCCGAAGGCGAGCCACCAGCGGCCATCATGCCCAGCCGTGCCGCTCCAAATGCCCCGCCAAAATCGCCAGATATGGGAATACTAATGGACAAACCGAGTGTGGTAGCAATCGCTTGGACCCAATATTCAGATTTTGAGCCACCACCTACAGCAAGCAACCGTTCAATTTTAGTACCTGTTAAAGTAAGCGCATCAAAGCTATCGCGGACCGCGAACGTTACACCTTCAATGACTGCACGTGTCATCGCACGGCGATCAGTTGCATGATCAAGGTTTAGAAAAGAAGCCCTAACGGCGGCATCATTATGTGGCGTTCTCTCGCCACCAAGATAAGGTAAAAAAAGCGTATTTGAGGGAGCTTGAAGTGGGCCAAGCTCGGCAGTCATATGCTCAGGGGCAGCCCCCAGAACCCGACCAAACCAGTTCATCGCATCCGAGGCAGCGAGGATGACACCCATCTGATGCCAGGTATTGGGCAGCGCATGGCAGAAGGTATGCACTGCACTTGCCGCATCGGGTTGATAGGTATCTGATGCCGCAAACAGTACGCCAGATGTCCCAAGGCTCACAAAGGCATCACCAGATCTGACCACACCCACACCAATGGCGCTGGCGGCATTGTCGCCACCGCCACCCGCAATGATCACATCAGTTCGCAAGCCCCACCGGCGGGAAAGCGTGCCGCGTAATGTCCCAGACACCTCAGAGCCTTCAACCAGGCGCGGCATATTTGATCGACCCAGACCTGTGGCGGCCAGCAAATCATCGGACCAATCGCGTCTTTCCACATCAAGCCAAGAGGTTCCAGCGGCATCAGACATCTCTGCCACGTGTTCCCCGCTCAACCACAAGCGCAGATAGTCTTTCGGCAATAGAACCTTGGCCACTTGCGCAAAGATATCCGGTTCATGGGTGCGCACCCATGCAAGTTTGGGCGCGGTAAATCCTGGGAATACTATGTTACCAGTTAAGCGGCGAAATATTGGGTCCCCGTCAAGTTCAGCAGCCTCTAGCGCTGAACGGGTATCGTTCCACAGTATGCAAGGCCGCAGCACTATGTCACTTGAATCCAGCAAGGTTGCGCCGTGCATGTGACCAGAAAGGCCAATCGCACCCACTGCGCCCAAATCAATTTGGCTGGCTAATGCCACCATAACGGCCTCGGCGGCATCAAGCCAATCTTGCGGCTCCTGTTCTGACCAGCCATCATGCAATCGAGCCACCTGCAAAGGCGCTATGGCCTCCGCACAAATATTTTGGGCATCGTCAATGACGAGGCCCTTTAAACCTGAAGTTCCAAGATCGAGGCCAATAAACACCGCTTAAACCGCCGCTTTAGGGTTTTTTCCCAAAATTATCATCGATAGAATATCATCTTCTGTTACATCTTCTACGCGCTCAGTTCCAACCAAAAGACCGTTTTTCATCACGCTAGCACGGTCACAGAGCTTCATCACATTGTGAATGTCATGCTCAATAAGGAAGATGCCAAGTCCCTGCTTTTTTAGTTCTTGGATAAGCTCAGCAACCATTTCAGTTTCCTGCGGGCCCAATGCGGCGGTCGGCTCATCCATGATGAGGATTTTGGCGTCAAAATACACCGCGCGGGCAATCGCAACAGACTGGCGTTGACCACCCGACAGCGCGGATACCGGCACATTGAATTTTTGGAAGTTGGGATTGAGACGCGCCATAATTTTGCGGGTTTCCGCCTCCATTCTGCTTTCGTCCAAAAAGCCACCAGATCCGATAAGTTCCCGGCCAAGAAATAGATTAGACGCCGCATCAAGATTATCCGCTAGGGCAAGGGTCTGGTATATTGTTTCGATATTTTGATCACGCGCATCGCGAGGGTTATTAATCGTAACCTTTTTGCCGTTAATATGCACTTCGCCAGAGTCAGCCTTGTAGGCTCCAGACAAGCATTTTATCAATGTCGATTTACCCGCCCCATTGTGCCCTAGAAGGCCCACAACCTCACCGGGGTAAAGATCAACGCTGACCTGATCTACCGCTTTAATACCGCCAAATGCGATCGAGATGTCTTTCAACTCGACCAAAGGAGTGCCTGTATTGGTCATAATATGTCTCCTCACTTAACGCGTTTATTGTAAATAATGTCGAGATAGACTGCGAACACTAGCACAACGCCAACGACAATTCGCTGAATTGCGCTGTCAAATCCAATTAACACCATGCCAGATTGTAGGCTTTGCATCACTAATGCGCCAAGAATGGCACCATAGATTTTACCAACCCCACCAGCCAATGATGTGCCGCCAATAACGGCTGCAGCAATCACATAAAGCTCGTCCAATGTACCCAACGCATTGGTGGCAGAATTCAAGCGAGCCGAAGCTATAACAGCTGCGATGGCCGTAAGCATGCCCATCAGCGCAAACACCTTCATCGTAACCCATTTTGTATCAATCCCAGCTAAAGAGGCGGCCTCTGGATTACCGCCAATGGCGAAAACATAACGACCAAATCGGGTACGAGTAACCAAGATGGTCATACAAATACCGACTGTAATCAAAATTAGAACTGGGATCGCAAAACCATGGCTGATAAAGGTGCCCTCAAGGTCTTGCCCAATTTTTGTGCCATACTGACGTACGATACCTTTGGGCCACGGGTAAGAGTTTACTAGCCGCACAGCGCCAATAATTGTTGCCCAACCTACAATAGCCAAAAAACATTCTGCCCAGATTGGACGCAAGCGAAAGTCATGTTTACGCCGCGATTTACGCCCAGTGTAAATGATGTACGCGACGCCCAGGCAAGCCAAAGCGCCGACGATCCAACTGCCTACAGCACCAACAGCGCCATATGGACCACCACCTAGAAGTGCAAAAGTACTGTCCACGGGTGAAATAGTACGGCCACCAGCGGACAAGAAGGACATACCTCGCCATACCATTAAGCCACCAAGCGTAACTATAAATGCCGGAATGCTTCTATAGGCAATTAGCCAGCCGTGGAGTGCACCAATCAATGTACCAAAAATTAAGCCAGCAATAACTGCTAAGATCCAGATGGACCAATGCCCAATTCCAACGAACTGCGGTAGTATCTCTACCTGCAAAAGCCCCATAGCCATGGCGATAACACCAATCATTGATCCAACAGATAGGTCAATATTGCGGGTCACGATGACCAGAACCATGCCAGTAGCCATTATACCAATAGATGATGTCTGAACCGATAGGTTCCAAAGATTGCGCGGTGTCAAAAAAGCGCCGAAATTATTAAAAATGACACCATAAAAATGGAATCCTACCCAGATCAACGTCAAAGCACCAAGCATACCAAGCAGGCGAGTATCAATTTCTGTAGAATTCAAAAAACGCGCAATGGCGCCCTTATGACTTTCAGTAGGAGCTTCAGATCTTGGAGTATCATTCATGGGGAAATCCAGCATAGTTTTAGGAAATTTTAAAAGATATTTGTTATTTAGAATAACTATTTCAACACTAATTTAGTACTGAAAAGTGATTGCCGCTTAGCAATCAGAAACTAATATATACAAAAAGAAAAGGCGCCGATCCAATCAGACCGGCGCCTGAATTTAAGGCTATTAGCAGCCGTCAACACCTGCGATCGCACCTTCACAAGCCTGAGCTTTGCTAATGTGTCCGCCATCGATTGCGATGCTAAGGTTGTCACGGGTCAGTGGAGTTGGGTCCAGTAGAATTGCATTAATTGCAATACCTTTTTCGCCACCGCTGAAAGTTGAAGCACCGTCGATATCTGACATTGATGTACCTTTTGCTAAAGCAGAAGCAATTTCACCAGCAGCTTTACCTAAATCGCGCGCATCTTTCCAAACAGAAACTGTCTGGATACCACGAGCCACGCGGTTGATAGCGGCAAGGTCGCCATCTTGGCCACCAACTGGGATCACAAGGCCTTGAGCAGAGAGTGCAGCGACTACGCCGCCTGCCATACCGTCATTTTCAGACAGAACAGCATCAACATTGTTGTTGTTTGCTGTCAGGATTTGCTCCATGTTCTTCTGCGCATTCTCTGGCTTCCAACCATCAGAAAAAGATTCGCCAACGATTTTGATTTTGCCAGATGCAACGTCGTCGCCGATGACTTCCATCATACCCTGAAGCAAGAACATTGCGTTTGGATCGCCTGGATCACCTTTGATGATCGCGTAGTTGCCCGAAGGCTGAACAGCCTGCACAGATTTAGCGATAATGCGGCCAACCCCTACATTGTCAAATGTAAGATAAAACGTACGAGCGTCCTCAATCAAACGGTCATAACCAATAACTGGAATGCCTTCGTTTGCTGCTGCTTCAATAGCAGGAGCAATCGCGTCTTTGTCCCACGCATTAATAATCAGAGCGTCAACGCCCTGAGTAAGCAAAGCTTCAATATCAGTCAGCTGTTTTGCAGACGATGATTCTGCATCAGCTGATACATATGTATTGCCTGCGGCTTCAATTGCAGCAACCATTGCTGCTTCGTCGATCTTCCAGCGCTCTTCCTGAAAACTCGCCCAAGACACACCAATAACGTCTGCAATTGCTGCAGAACTGGTGAAACTAGCGGCTGCAACTGCAGCTGCTAAAATTAACTTATTCATTTTATTTCTCCCAAAAAAAATTTTGCTCTTCAGAGCTGCAGCCACTTAACGCCACTAACCTATACTGGTGGATATAATTCAGTTGTCAAATTAAAATTTTTAAGTTTGTATGTAAAAACGTGGAAAAATGCTAAATGATGATTTTTTACTCCCTAACATCACTGTTTTAGTGAATTTATTGAGTATTCCATCAATGTATAGTTCAAAAGGTGAATTTATGGCTAGGGAAGGATTTAGTGAAAATAACGAATCAATTCCCACAGGAATTGGTTATGGCCCCATCTTGAGGCCATCAGCCCGTGAAGCATATTCGCTGCGACAGCAAATTTTTGAACAAGTTCGAGCAAGTGGTCAAATTGCACGCTCAACAATTGCGCGAACTCTTAATGTCAGCCCTGGATCTGTGACAGCGTTAACTGCTGATTTAATCCTAGACGGGTTTCTGCGAGAAGTGGGAAGTATCACACGCGAAACTGTCCGTGGACGCCCGCCAGTCGCACTAGAGCTTGTACCTGAAGCCCTTCACGTTATTGGAGTCAAGCTGTCAGATGAACGCCATACTGCGGTGCTAACTGACTTTGGCGGTAGCGTTTTAGCAAGCGCATCACTAGAAGCAGCGCCTGACAAGGCGACGGCAAACGCGCTGTTGAGCGCAACCGAAATACTTATAAAACAACTTTGTAATATCGCCCAAATTTTACCAAATTCAATTTCCGCTATTGGAGTTGGTATTTCCGGCATTGTTGATTGCAAAACTGGTATCGTTGCTTGGTCACCACTGTTGCGTGATCTAGACATCCCTCTTGGAAAGTTACTTGCAACTCATTTTGGCACACCGGTTTTGATCGATAACGACGCCAATGTATTAACGCTCGCCGAACTTTGGTTTGGCGCGGGGCGTGCTCTGAGTAACTTTGTGGTTGTAACCATCGAGAATGGTGTGGGCATGGGGTTTGTTATTGATAACCAACTATTTCGCGGCGCTCATGGGATGGGACTCGAGCTTGGCCACACCAAGGTCCAACTTGACGGGGCTTTATGCCGGTGTGGCCAGCGAGGTTGCTTGGAGGCCTATCTTGCCGACTATGCACTCGCCCGTGAGGCATCAACACTCCTTGGAATATCACCTGATAAGGCGCAAAACTTGCCTGAAGTTCTCAAACAACTGTATGAAAAAGCTGCTGCTGGCGCCCCAGTTGTCCGCACAATTTTTCAGCGTGCCAGACGGTATTTGGCAGTAGCGCTCTCCAACATCATTCACCTTTTTGATCCAGAGTTAATTATTCTTTCTGGTCAGCTGATGCGGTACGACTTTCTTAATGCCAAGGAGATGCAGTTAGAAATGCAGGCTTTTGCACTTCACCACAGCCGTCACGAAACACGGATTGAGATTCAGTCCTGGGGAGATATGGTTTGGGCCCGGGGAGCCACAGCCCTGGCACTTAACGAATTAACGAAAACAGTCGTGGTCGAAGGGCGTTAGAAAATTTGAAAAAAATCATTTTAATAGCAGCACTATTAGGGTCACCTGCGTACTCCACACCTTTATTTCGAGATCTTTCAAGTGAACTGCCCCACCATACCTATTCTGGCGAATGGAACCACTTTGTAGGTGGTGGCGTTGCGGTGATGGATTGCAACGGCGATGCTTTACCTGATATTTTTGCTGCTGGGGGGACTGGAGCAGCAACATTATTTGTAAATCAAGGCGACTTTGCGTTTGATAAGTCCGAAATTCCAAAAATAATAGATACCACTGGCGCGTACCCCATTGACATAAATGCCGATGGGTACATGGACCTTTTCGTTCTTCGCATTGGAGCAAATATCATCCTCAAGGGAGGCGAAGATTGCACCTTTATGGATGCCACTGACGAATTTAGAATTCCAAAAACAGATCAATGGTCCACTGCATTTAGCGCCTGGTGGCGCGACGATGGTCTGCCCCATATGGTTGTTGGAAATTATGTGGACTTGCACGATCCAGATGGACCTTTTTTTGCCTGCGACAGCCACCAATTACTTACACCATTGGCTGGAGAATATCACACCCGCCCGCTCAAACCTGGGTTTTGCTCGCTTTCGATGCTCGCTGCTCGAGACGCAAGCGGCGCAATGCGTTTGCGAATTTCTAACGACCGCCAATATTATGTACGTAATGGCTACGAGCAAATGTGGGATATATCTGAAGGCCGGTTTTTGAATAAAACCGATGGCTGGAAAAAAGTTTCAATCTGGGGGATGGGTATCGCCAGCCGGGATATTACTGGTGACGGTCGCGACGAAGTCGTTCTCACATCAATGGGTGACCAACTTTTGCAAATGGCGAACGAGGATGGCAGTTATACCAACGCACCGTTTACAACTGGCACATACGCACACAGACCTTACTTTGGTGATGACGGGCGTCCTTCGACAGGATGGCATGCGCAATTTGGTGATGTCGACAATGACGGCCTAGCCGATCTCTTTATTTCTAAAGGTAACGTCGACCAGATGCCATCAAATGCAATCTATGACCCAAATAACTTGCTAATACAACAGGCCAATGGCACGTTCGTTGAGGCTGGCCTGACATCTGGCGTTGCCAGCGGTGAACGCAGCCGAGGAGCTGCTGTAGCCGATTTTGACCTCGACGGGCGGCTTGATATTCTAGTCTTAAACAGGCGCGCTCCAATGGAAATTTATCGAAATGAGACCCAAAATACAGGACACTGGCTTGGTGTAAAATTAATCCAAGATGGCGGAAACCTCAACGCGATCGGCGCACGGGTCACTGTTGGGCAAGACATCCAACAGGTGTATATTGGTGGCGGCCACGCTGGCGGCCAGGCGTTGCCGCTGCACTTTGGGTTAGGCTCATCCACCGAGGTCAGCATAACTGTTGAGTGGCCCGATGGCTTAGTCAATGTCCACCGGGCTAAAGCTGACCAGACCGTCGTGCTACTCCGCTAAGGGTTTGGGACGGCAAGGCCGCTTGGGACAGATTTGGGCACTCCTAGCCGTCCCACCTGAGCGGATGTGTCGGTCAAGGAGCCAAGAAATGCGACGAGTGCAGACACATCATCCGACGATAGCGTCACCGGATCAATACTCACTGCATTCGAAATAGCAGCTACTTCAGCTGGATCATCCATGATCCGCCAGTCCGCGACATCAAATTGAGGCAAAACTATGCCCAACCGATTATAGTTGGCAAGTCCTGCACGGGGGTCTGCATGAGCTGCCACAAACGCAGTTAAATCGTTGTAAGCTCCTGCATGGCCCCACGGACCTGTCAATTTAACGTTGCGCAATGACGGTGTGCGAAAGGCATATTTATCAGCGTCAAGACCTGTAACGCGAAAACGCCCTTCATCTCGCGCGTGGCTTTGGAACCGTGCGGCCTTACCCGGGCCAACCTGCGGCTGGCCCATCGCGTGAAATTCATGGTCAGTAAGAAGTGCGCCGCTGTGACAGCTTGCGCAACCCGCCACCCCATAAAACAAATCCACCCCCTTTTGGGCTGTGATTGAGAGCATTTTTTGATCTTTCAAAAACGCATCAAACGGCGCTGTATCGGAACGCCATTCAAACTCCATAAATGCGGCGATAGCGTTCGATACATCAGTAAACTTAATATCATTTGGACCATCTATGTGAGCATAAATTTCAGAAAAATCGTCAGCATATTGGCTTACCAACCCCACCCTCTGCGCGATCAAGTCCCAGGCTCCATTTTTACCAGTAAGTGTGCCCTGCCGAACGGCTTGCGAAATCTCATTTTCAGAATAGTGCCCTGCCATTTCATCACCCGAAAGAACTGGAAACATAGTTTGCGCGGATATTATAGAAGCAAATCCACTGACCATTTCGTCTTCTAAAGGGGTTCGTAGGCCCGAAGCGCGCGCCGCATCGACTTCTACACGCCCATCATGAAAAAGTGCCTGGATTTGCTTAGCTCCCAGATTAAACAAAGGCTGGGCGTTCCGAGGAATTCTTTGTTCAGGCATATTGTCTGTGTCCACAACACGATTTAGCCCGAGACCCTTTCCACCATCTCCAAGTGACAGTGAAAGCCCATCCCCCGTCCCAAAATCAGGATGGTGACATGTAGCACAGGCGACCTCCTTGTTGCCGGACAAAAGTGGATCATAAAACAAGAGCTGACCGAGAGCGGCTTCTTCTTTACGCACCAACCGAAAGTCGTCATCGGTCAACGGCTTTGGCAACTCTGCCGCTAAGGCTACATGCCCAGCAGCAAGCAAAATACCAACAAAAATTTTAAGCATTGTGTTGCCCCATGTTTCAATAAGCATGTCCTAATTCAAGCAAAATGGAAAGACAATTGCTCTAACAAAAGCGCTGGGCCGCCTTTAATCAATAATTAAATAATTACCATACTCAAGTATGAGCAGTGATTTGCCTGAGCACAAAATTCACAAATGTAAAGGGCTGGCACTCCTCACCTGATTTATATGGATTTGGACGCGAACAACAGCAAACCTCTTTGCTGGAAAGTGAAAACCCATATTTTCAAACTAACTCCAGCAAGTTTTCTAAACGACAGAAACACTTTTTCATACAGCCTAAAGTTGTTTTTTAATTTAGAAAATAAAGAGCCGAAAGCGCTACAGTTAAATTTTGTTGAGCCATCATATAATAAATTGAAATAATTAACTTTTTATTTTTAAAAAAATTATTACATGATTTTAGTTTAAGATCAAAGGCAGGCTAAATCTTAGTAATGACCCAGCGTAATATCAACTACCTTACAGGAGGGCGTTGAAATCTTTTTCAGTCGCCCCATAATCAATTACGTCACCACTAAATTATTTAGTGAAAAATTAAGTCGGGCATTATGCTCAAGCGGTCGGAAAAAACCGGCCGAACTATAAGGAGGAAAGACAATGGGATATATCTACGGTCGAATTAAACTAATGATG
>Ga0302136_1000755_pt1 | contig 15373 bp, 14 predicted proteins | sample CBN3_20m_MG_FD_203116 | JGI IMG/M metagenome (GOLD analysis project Ga0302136, IMG submission 203116) | Marine microbial communities from Western Arctic Ocean, Canada - CBN3_20m | ecosystem: Environmental > Aquatic > Marine > Oceanic | place: Canada: Western Arctic Ocean | collected 2017-09-15
AAAACTTTTTCAGTGGTTGGAAGTGTAGTGTAGGTGATTGCATCTTTATTAATCCAGTTGGCGACATGAGTCTAGCAAGTTGTGGCATGGGCGGTAACGTAGGACATATATTAGAAGACATTAAGAATGTAGGACCAAAAGAGATCACATGCTACAAAGAAATGTGTATGTGTGGCACAGATATTATTATTCCAAAACATTGGACAGGAAACGAGGTAAAAAGTGAACGAAAAATTCCGATCAGTCATATCGCATAGTTCAGATGACAAAGTTAGAGTAGTCTACTCATGGCATGGCCCAAGGGGACCTATATGGAATACAGAACTCCCAAATATATTAACATTTGCAGGCGAAGCCGAAGGAGTTAATCCAGAAATGACTTCTCGTTTTTTCTGGTCTGATGATATGTGGACTAAACAATTTGCAAAAGCAAAAGACAAATACGAACTTGCTACTTGTCAAACAATAGAATCAGATGCATTGACTCCGTTTATCTATCCTTTCTCTATGACCTGGAGACAACCTTTTGAATCATATTTTATACAAAATTCAGGACTAATAGAATTCTCACATATGCCCAAATGGTTATTGCATCTGTGTTCAGTCTTTAATGGATATATTTTAATTGATCATAGTGTAGAAGCATTTATGTCTGATGCAGAACTTAATGTAATGTTCTCATACTTTCATCTAGGTCATCAGATACCGATGTACAAGATTATCTATCTGACTGGTACAGTTAATGCAACTAAAGTTTATGCAGACTTCTGTGCAAAACATAACATAGATGAACATCGTTCTCATAGAATGCATGTTATTCCATATGCGTCATCACGTGAAATCTTTCATGCTTTTTATAGTGAAATGTTTAAAGAAGGTGGTGCCGGCACGTATCACAGTGAACCATTAAAAGACGAAATTGTTTATGATGATACATTAGTCCCTGATAGATTGTTTTTAAGTTGGAATAGACGTTTCAGAGAGCATAGAACTAGTTTAGCATTGCTACTAGAAAAACATAATCTTATAGAAAAATCATTAATAAGTTTTGCTAAAGTAGACGGCGAAATGAGTAGAAGAACAGTATTGGATGAAATCCAAAAGATACGAAATGCTAATCAAACATGTGTTGGTCATATAATGCTATACAATAATATGAGTCTTAGAATTGATGACGAGGTAGTGCATAGATTTTATAGGCGTTGCCCATTAATTATAGACGGTGAAACAGATATCAATAAGATGTGTGAAGATTATGGTTATACACAAGATTACTATAAAAATACATTAGTATCATTAGTAACTGAAACAAATTATAATGTAACTGAATGCACGTTGACAGAAAAATCATTTAAGCCTATGTTTAATAAACATCCATTTCTTATTGTAGGTGTGCCAGGGTCAATGCAAGGACTGAGAGATTTAGGCTTTCAAACTTTCAGTGAATTTTGGAGTGAAGAATATGATGATATTGAATCTCCTTCTGACCGTTTTTTAGCAATAGAAAAAGTATTACTACAAATTGCATCATGGTCTCCAGAAGAAATATTAGATTTTAAACGCAAAGTAAAACCTGTACTAGAACACAATTTTCACATGTTTAAAGACCCTGGTTCTTTAGCAGTAACAACTAATATGTATGAACATATAACAAATAATTTTAACACAGATTATAATCACTGGTGTAATCCAGAAGGGAGTTGTCATTTTGAATAAAACAATATTAGTATGCGGAGCAGGTGGTTTTATCGGCTCACACTTAGTAACAAACTTAAAAGAACAGGGTCACACAGTTGTTGGTGTTGATCTCAAAGCACCGTTGTATGGTAAATCAACCGCAGATAAGTTTTGGATAGGAGACTTGCGTAACGCACAATTTGTCAACAACTTATTTGACATAGGATCAGGTCATTCCAATACACAGTACGATGAAGTATATCAACTAGCCGCTGACATGGGCGGAGCAGGTTATATCTTTATTGGTGATAACGATGCAGACATTATGCATAACTCTGCTTCAATCAATCTTAATGTCTTAGAGTCATGTCGTACACATAATGTAAAGAAAATATTCTATAGTTCAAGTGCATGTATGTATCCAGAACATAATCAGTTAGACCCAGACAATCCAGACTTAGCAGAACACACTGCTTATCCCGCTAATCCAGATTCAGATTACGGCTGGGAGAAATTATTTTCAGAAAGGCTTTACGCGGCTTATGGAAGATGTTATAATATAGAGATAAGAGTCGCAAGATTTCACAACATCTTTGGACCCGAAGGCTCATGGAACAATGGCAAAGAAAAGTCGCCAGCCGCATTGATGCGTAAAGTTGCTATGGCTAACGATGGTGATGCTATCGAAGTATGGGGCCCGGGTAATCAAACTCGTTCATTCTTATTCATTGATGAATGTGTAGAAGGTATACAACGCATCATGGAAAGTGACGTAAGAGAGCCTCTGAACTTGGGTAGTACACGTAAAATATCTATTAATGATTTAGTACTCCTTATAGCAGAAAGAGCAAACAAACGAGTTGCAATTAATAACATTGACGGCCCTCTTGGAGTTATGGGAAGAACTTCTGATAACAAAATGATTAAAGAAACAATCGATTGGGCACCAGATGAAGACTTAGAAACTGGAATTACAAAAACATATGACTGGATCTTAGATCAGATCGAGTCTGGCGTAGCAGATGGTTAAACGTATTTTTGTAGTCTCACCACATAAGTCTCAAACCTATCAGGCTCTTCCAGGAAAAGATTATCTGTCATATACTTTTGAAGAAGAAATAAAGAATTGTATAAAAGTTCATCCAGATGAGATTTGGATCAATATAGTGTCTGAAATGGAAGTGCATACTATCTTCAGAAATTTCTTAGAAGGTATGCGACAATGGTGTGTCACTCATAGCAGAAAAATAATTATACATATGCCTTCTGGATGGGAGCCTCGAATACTCAACGATCCTATTACAGATGTTAGAGACACATATGGTTATCATTTGATTATGCATATACATAATAAAACTCTTCCCCCGCATGTTCCGCAAACTGATTTTACTAATCTTTTTACATGTTATAATAATAGACAAGACAGACATAGAACTGCACTTGTAAAACGTTTACACCAAGCAAATTTGCTTGATGACGGTATAGTCACGTATAATATTTTAAATGATGATGGCTACGAAGATCCTTATATAGAAATACTTAAAGGTTTAGACTTAACTGATCCATTAGAAAAAGAATTTGAATTGCATAAAACACCAGCTATGGCACCATGTGTATTTCCACCTAGTTTTAATACATCATTAATTGACTTAGTAACAGAATCACGTTATGAAACAGAAGACGATTTTTTCTTTACAGAAAAAACAAACAAGCCTCTTGTATGTATGAAGCCTTTTTTAGTAATGAGTAACAAAGGATTTCATAAAAAGTTAAAAGACAGATTTGGAATAGAACCTTACACTGAAATATTTGACTATGCTTTTGATAATGAACCTGACTACAAAGTAAGAGCAGAAGGAATTGTTCAAAACATGTTAAGACTAAAAGACAGATTCCCGACTCCAGAGAGTAGAAAAGAAGTATCTCTATACTTACATGATAAACTATCTGCAAATAGAGAAACACATCTAAATTATGTATTAAATAAAGAACTAATGACTCCTGAAGCATACAAAATATTTGATAGAGAAGGAGATTGTACACTACACGGTGATTGGGAAAGTAGTCTCGGTTCTTGGCTATCCCATGCTGAACAACAGGGTTGGATCCCGGTGTATGAACGTGATCGTTTTATACATAACGATCAGTAAGTATATAAATAGTACTAGAACATTAATATGGAGAATAATATGAGTTGGTGGAAAAAAGTAAGTAAGTTCTTTGGTATGATTACAGTTAGAAACAGAGATGCTCGAGGACGCTATGTAGCAGATGATCGTAGTACACCTGACGTAGATGAAGCATACACGAAAGTTTACAAAACACCTAAAGGTGCTTTCAAAAACAAAAAGAAAAAATCTACGACTGGTAAAAAAATAGAACTAAGTGCTAGACAAAAACAAGTAGCAAAAACAAGTAGCAGAAAAAAGAAAGCAACCAAAGAATGACACAAAAGTATATAATAGGTCTTGGGTGTTCTTGGACTCAGGGCGAAGGTGGATATCCTCAGGAAGTTGTAGATGCTCACGGCGGAAGAACACAAATCAGATGCGGACAACCTGGACAACCTGACTCAGACTATTATTTACGTGTACATGAACTAGAAAACAGTTGGGTTAATCAACTAACAAAGTATCATTTTCCTAAATACAAATCATTAAATTTAGGAGTTAAGGGTATCGGCAATCATGCGGCTGTCAATCAATTACATTTTGCAGATCAACATGATTTAGAAGACGCAGAAGGTGTTATAGTACTAATGCTATCTGGCTTTGAAAGATTTGATGTCTTCCAAGAAAGACCGAAAGATCATTCAGGTTGGGAATCACCAGACGGATACAACAACGGTGAGTACAGACATGAGAAATGGCGTACTGCTTGGCCGATAGAACAGAAAGAAGGTGATGGTGCATTCTGGAGTTGTTACGCACGTGAACTATGGAGTGAACAATTTGTAGCATCTCATTTTATGATGGCGTTATTAAATTTACAAACATTTGCAAAAGCAAATAACTTTAAAATTGTTTTAGCAAACGCATTTAATCAAAGACACCCTGAAACTATATATGATTGGTTAAAAGAACATACCGGTAAATTAGTAGATCAATTTGATTGGTCATGTTATATACACAATGATACTGACTATGTAGCATTTATGCAAAAGTTAGTAGAGTTAGACGGTAAATTATCAAAAGAAGACTGGGGCAGATATCATTCTGTGTATAATCCAAAAAATATGGATACCCATTCAGAATATTTAACAAACGATGAAGGGTCACATCCTACTATCAAAGGCTATAGAGTCATCGCAGACGAGTTAGCAACATTTATTAAAAAACGAGGGTACATTGAAGAAAGTCTCATTCGTCAACCCTAACTTTCAACAGGGACCTAAAGAGTACAACGCATATTACTTGCCGTACTCTCCGGGTATTGTTTGGAGTTATGTGAATCAATTTGATTCTATCAACCAGCACTATGAGTTGGGTGAGTTTATATGGCGTAGAGATCCTATAGAAGAGGCAGTAGAACTACTAGCAGATAGTGATGTAGTAGGCTTCTCAACATACATTTGGAATCGTGCATACAATCATGTACTTGGTAGAGAACTTAAACTATCAAACCCTGACATCTTTATCTTTGCTGGAGGACCAGAACCCCCAGTGACCGACCCAAACTTCTTTGAGAGATTCCCTTACATCGATGTTGTCGTAGTACAAGAAGGTGAACGATGTGCAAGAGCAATCTTAGAAGAACTAAAGAAAGATAAACCAGACTTCACTGAAATACCTGGACTACTCATTAACGTAGACGGCAAGACTGTTAAGACAGGAGAGCCATTACGTATTAACGAACTAGATGAGATACCAAGTCCATATCTAACAGACGTATTCAAGTCATTAATGGAGAAACATCCAGAAGTTAGATGGAACGTTACACTTGAAACAAACAGAGGTTGCCCATATCAATGTACATTCTGTGACTGGGGTAGTTTAACATACAACAAAGTTAAGAAGTTTGATCTACACAGAGTCTATGAAGAACTAGAGTGGGTAGGAAGAAACGGCTGTGACTTTATTAGTCTTGCAGACGCAAACTTCGGCATGTTCCCTGAACGTGATATGATGATTGCAGAGAAACTAATCTCAGTACAAAAAGAATGGAACAACCCTCAAGCATACACAATTGCTTGGGCAAAGAATCAGAAACAAGAAGTAGTAGACATCGTTAAGAAACTGATATACGAGGGAGGCTCTAAGATGGGTCTGAACTTATCAGTGCAATCAATGGACGATGATGTACTTGCTATTATTAAACGTAAGAACTTAGAGATGAATAAGATTGAACAAGTGTTTGAGTTATGTGAAGAACATAATATACCTCTTTACACAGAACTCATCTTAGGCCTGCCCGGAGAGACTCTCAAGTCATGGAAGAATAACTTCTATGCTCTTTATCGTTCAGGCAATCATACTGGTATTACTGTATATCAAGCACAGTTACTTGAAAACGCAGAGATGAATCTTACACAAAAGAAAATGTACAAGATGGAAGGTAGAATTGTGTATGATTACTTAGTAGGTACATACAACGAACACGAAGTAAAAGAAGGCATCGAAGTTATTACTTCAACAAGAGACTTACCAAGAGATCAAATGATCGAAGCACAGTTGTTTAGTTGGTTTATGAATACGTTTCACATCAACGGCATGACTAACTATATCAGTAGAGTGTTAGAAAAGAAACATGGCATTCAATACGAAGACTTTTATGATAACTTGTTAGAGTATATCAAACAAGACCCTTGGTTAAATGACGAAATGAATCGTATTAAAGAACATTACTTTAACTGGACAGAGAATGGAAAGATAGACCATGAACCTATTCAAGGTATGGAGATACATGGTTGGAATCTTATTCACAGTACAGTCATTAATCTTCAAGGTCAAGGTAAACACAAACAAGTATTTGACATGGTCGAAAGTTTTGTTGAAGAACGTTACGGAGACTTGTTATCACCTGAGTTGTTCCAAGACTTAATGTTGTTTCAACGAAAGTTCTTAATTAACTTTGAAGACAAAGCAGACTATCCAATGAACATACAATTTGAACATGATATATCTGGATACTTGCAAGATCATTGTGACTTAGAAACTCATGCAGAATATGAATTTGATTTCCCTGAAGATAAAGAACAATCACTAGAAAGATTCTGTGAACAAATCTTCTTTGCAAGACGCAGAAACTTCGGCAAGGCATGGTTAACTAAATTATGATTACAAAAAGAATATACTTAATAGGACTTTCAACTGAAGTAGCAGATATGCTACAATATGATGATGAGGTAATGGATGATCATCTGATAGTATCAGAGTTAGATAGAGATAGAGTTGATTCAGCAAACAAAACACTTATTATCCGTAGTGATGACTTTGATTCTATTCCGGAAGACTTACGTGAGGAAAGTGTTTTTGTTTTGCAACAGAACATTGATAAGCCTGACTTTGATCCATTAGTTGTGTTTGAATTTAACACAGACTTATATGAACGAGCAGGATTTGATTATGCAAAATTGTATTTTGATGACATGTTCGGTATCGAATTAAACTCAGAAGCACAAGCATTGTATGAAAACACTTTTAGTTAACGGATGTAGTTGGACAGCAGGAGGAGGATTAGATACTCCTGATACTAAAGAACACATGGAGCATTTGTTCAATCATGTTGTTTGGCCATCACATGTTAAACGTAAATTAGGTTTTGATAAATGTATCAATCTTGCAGAAGGATGCGGGAGTAATCAACGCATATGCAGAACAACATTTGATTGGGTTATGCAACAAGATGCGGAAACATTAAAAAACACTACAGTCATTATTCAATGGTCACATGAAGATCGTTATGAATATTATGTACCCACAGAAGAAGAAAAATCAGACTTTCAAAAAAGATATCAAGTAACACCTGCTTTAGAAGAAGATATCAATCCAAAAATAAAAAATGCTAATTACTCTTTGTTTAAAAATTTAGATCGTTGGGCTAAAGTAAATCCTCATGGTGTTGTGTCGTATATAGAAGACACTCATTCGTCATTAGTGCAAGAGAATGCAATAGACAGATATAGAACTTATACTGATCAAGAGGGAATGTACTCGTGGTTATTTCAAATGGGCTTCTTATATGACTTTCTTAGTCGTAAAGGCATCACATGTTACTTTTGGTACTTCAATCAATATGTTAAAGCAATGCCACAAGAAATACAAGACTATATCTATAATAATTTCCCCATGCTAGAAGACGATGACAACAGATGTCATCACTGGCAATATGATAGAATAGGTGGAGATCCATTCGATTCACACCCAAATGACATGGGTCATTTACAACTTGCTAATTATATTATTGATGCTATCGCAAAGAAGAAAACTATTTTACGCAGACCTTAGTGACTAAGTATTATAACAATCAATTAAAAATATGAAGGAGAAACCCTAAAGATGAGTTCAAAAGAATCCCTAAGAAATCGTTTAGCAACGTTAATGGACAGACACAGAGCATTAGATAAACAAGTATCTGATGATTATAAAAATCGAGTAGATGATTCCATCATTCAAAAAGAAAAATTCGATAAATTAAATCTTAAAAGAGAAATAGAAAAACTACAGAAAGAATTAGGTATGTTAGATAAACAGGCTTAAGGTCTGACCCAATAACCTTTTTGATATTGAACAACATCTCCATACGAATTTAAAGAACACTCCCCTTCTGAAGGTAATTGAGGTTCTTTGACGATATTCTTTTTAATCCCAGTAACTTGCATAATGTATCTATGTTCACTACCTAGATTAGCGGCCATATGAACAGTGTTTTGTTCCCAACCAAAGTAAGAACCTGCATCACCGATACAGACTTCATCTTTAATCCATAACTGATGTCCAGCTTTTTGATTATGTAAGAATACTATGACACGTTCTATAGGTTGATTGTCAGATATGCTATTACGTTGTTTGTATGATGTAAACTTGTCAGTATGAAAAGGTAAGATTTTACCTGTTTCTAATTTGTTAATTGCAATGACTGTTTTATCTAAGAAGTCAAATTGATCTTTAACTTTATGAAAGATTTCGGGTAAGTCTTCAAAGCACATAGCAACACCAACGTCATATGTAGATGTGTCTACAGTTGCATTAAATTTTTCTTCATGTATGTCATTAGTAAACCATGGTAGATTGATATAATCTTCTTCAGTCCATGTAACGTCTACGTTACCCTTAATCATCTTCACGCACTAAGTCTAATGTTACACAATGAAAGCAACCACCGAGTGTGATAGCATGTCTCATGGGTAACATAGCACATTCAATGCCGTGTCTCTCTAATTCTTTTCTAAGAGGGTCTTGCCGTTCTTCTAATGCAACTAAATTAGAGTTAACTGAAAATAAATTCATGCTTACCCAATTAGATGAGTTGCGATAGTTCTGATAGTGTCCTATCGGTACAGGATCAGGAGCCATAATGTAATCCCAATGTCTAAATGGTTCAGGTAGTTGATCTATACTCTTAATTCTGTCTGGGTTAAGTAGCATTAAACCGTCTCTGAGAAAGCACACAGTGCTGTCTAAGTGCATGTAACTGTATATACCCTCTACTGTATGCACTTTGCCGTCAACTACACTTTGTAGTAAACTTGCACCTGCTTTGTTTCCTGAGTTAGACACAAGATAAAGTAAATCATCATTCGCACGTAATACATTGGCGGCATCAAAAGCCGGCTTTGCTTCAGTTAGTGCTAAGACATCAGGGTCGCCTAAGCATTTAGTATTATATAAATCATCACTACGGATAATATCATAAGGGTGTAAATTTTCTAAGTGACGTTCATATGCTTGATATTCGTTACGTCTAGCCCTAAGGGGCATAGGAGTAGCAATAGCCTTGTCTTTATAAACGATAACGGAATCCCGCGGGCAGTAGTTGTAATAATTACACTCTGTGATGTCAGGTCGAACTACCTCTGCGCCTTCTTTTCTCAAAAAGTCAGCAAATGTTTCTAAATCTTCATTTGCTTCATCAACGACTATTTGGGGGTACCTCCCTGTAGGAATGTCTAGTTCATCTTCTACATCAGCATAATTGATGTGACGAAGACTTGTATCAATCTCAGGTATTTGTGCATTGTCTGCAATACCCACGACTACTTTCTTCAGTTGTCCCCATTCATTTTTGCTGTACATAACTATTATCTACTCCTATGTTAATATTTAGTGTGTAAAAGGGCACCCGTTAAAAATATCTAAAGCCTCATAAAACGTTAAATATACATGTAACCGGGAGTAAACAAAAATAGTATGGATTTTACACTTCAATCCTTAGCAACGACAAATAAATCAAAGCCTAAGCCGCCGCAAAACGTAGAGGATCAACGTCACCACGACATGATGCAAGCCATAGCACCTTATGCTAAACCTGCACAACAGAAAAACACTACGCCTGTCTATGTAGATTATAAGACACGTGAAACAACAATGGTGTTAGTCTTATGTCCTGAATGGTCTCCGTATATGCCTCCGTTCTCACTTGCAAGACTCTCGGGTATTGCTAAAGCGGCTGGATACGAAACTACAATCATTGACTTAAATGCAATGGCGTATCAAGCATATAGAAATGATTGGCAACCTAACAACAAACTTCCGTTTAGACTATGGGATCCATCATCGTCATGGCATTGGCTACCACCTACTTACACAACAGACATTCATCCTGTACTCAAGCCTTTACTTGACGAACAGATCGAAAAGATACTTGAAATGAAACCTAGTGTTGTTGGATTCTCTCTGTACTATATCTCAGAAGAACCAAGCAAGTACATGATGGAAGAAATTAAACGTAGAGATCCAAGTATTAAGATATCAGTAGGCGGACCGAACGTACATAAGAGTTGGTTCGACATACAACCTTACTATGACTATGTTGTTATCGGTGAAGGTGAAAACAATTTACTAGTAATGCTTGAAGAAATAGAAGAAGGTGTTGAGCATGACGGCCCACACATCTTAAATCAAGCAGAAGAAGAACGAATCAATATTAATAACTTGCCTATGCCGGACTATGAGTCAATTGACTTTAGTTTATACGATGTACCTAATGGTGTCAACTCTGAGTTCTCTCGTGGTTGTACTGCTAAGTGTACATTCTGTGAAGAAACTCATTTCTGGAGATACAGACAACGACAAGCAGTAGATTTAATTACTGAAGTAGAGTGGTTGTATTATAATAAAGGCACAGATGTTATTTGGTTCATTGACTCACTCATTAATGGTAACGTTAAAGAGTTAAGAGCCTTTGCACTAGCATGTAAAGCAAAGAATTTAAAAGTTAGATGGACAGGCTATGCACGTTGTGATAAACGCATGGACTTAGAATATCTACAAGACTTAGCAGACGGTGGTTGCATCATGTTTAATCTAGGTTGTGAATCAGGTTCACAGAAAGTATTAGATGACATGCACAAAGGTGTAACAGTAGAAGCAATGGAGCAGAACTTCATTGACTGTAAGAAAGTAGGCATCTGGTGTGCAACTAACTGGATCGTAGGCTTCCCAACAGAAGACTACCAAGACTATTCAGACACTATGACATTCATGTGGCGTAACAAAGACAACAACATGAACAATGCAGGACTCGGTGTTGGTTACGGACTAGGTCCTGAAACGATTGTCGGACAGAATCCACATGCATACAATATCTCTTGGCACAAGTATCAAGGACATTGGATATCACAAGACTTTAAGATGGGCGGCACTCATGTAATGATGAGAGTTAAACTTATTCATATGTTCTTAGATTTCTTTGAGGGTATGTCAGACGTACCTGTTACATATCCTGTTAGAGATGCGTTAGTAAAAGAACACTATCATATCGTATTGAACAATGAGAAGTTAAAGAAAGAAGTTCCTTATGAAGAATTCGATTACAATATTATAAAAGCAGAAATTAAAGATCGCAACGGTAACCCTAATGTATTTGCGAATTATCTTGTTAATGAGATATGGCCCTTCTTAAGAAATCTTTGGAGAGCAAGAGGTGGTTACAGAGCAACTATTAAATTTGATCCAGATTTAGATCAAAAAGAATTCGGAACACAATATGGCCCGACTATGTTTGATGCAGTATACAACTTTGAGATAACTGACGAAGGCATATGGTCAGCAGATTTTGAGATGAAGTTTGATCAGATAGATAATTATTTAGATGACAGAGAGACTCCAGAGAATGGAGGACGTAAAGGTGCGTTCTATGCACAAGACTATTCACGCATACAAGCAAACACTGCTAAACGTGCAAGAAAGTTAGCGAAAGCAGACTGGGACGTTAACGAAGGAAGATCAGGACAAGACTTCTCTGACTTATTAAGAGAAGAACAAGAACTAAACGATACTATTGACTTTTCGTTTGAATATCATTATAAAGGTACAGGTGATTGGTCAGACACTGAACCATATGTCATAACACTTGCAGAAAAAGCAGAAAGACGAGACAACACAAAAGACTTAGACTTACCGGAGAAGAAAGAAATGGCTCAGGCTATTTCATTAGATTCGATTATCAAAAAGAAACCGCAAGTAGGCAAACCAAAGAAAGAAACTACACTTGTTTCTGGGGTAGACACTAAGTTATTACCATGAACCCGATACTAGAATTAGAAGAACAGATTTCTAACTTTTTTGGCTCTCCGTATGCTGTTGCAGTTGATTGTTGTACGCATGGTATTGAATTATGTTTACGACTTTTAAAAGAAGGCGACACTAATTTCGATTATCAATACACATGTCCTAACTGGACATACTTGTCAGTGCCTATGACATTTGAAAAATTAAACTTAGATTGGAACTTTACTAATCAGCATTGGTCAGAGTATTATAGTATAGGAAACACAAACATTTATGATGCGGCTGTACTATGGAGAAAGAATTCTTATATACCCTCAACTATGATGTGTGTTAGTTTTCAAATGAAAAAACATTTAAGTTTGGGTAAAGGCGGAATAATATTACTTGACAATGAAGAAGATGCTGATATACTAAGACAAATAAGATACGACGGTCGACCAGAGTTAGAATCACCTTGGGCAGACCAGGATATAAAACTGTTCGGTTATCACTATCAGATGACATTTGAAACTGCTGAGATGGGTGTAAACAAATTTCAAGAGGCAGTGTATAGAGAGCCTAAACAATGGACGTGGAAAGATTATCCGAACTTATCTGAGTATAAAATATTTGAGAAGGGAGTGTTGCATTGACAACAGAAACTGAGAGAGGCCAATTAGGAGTCACTTGGAAGAACGAACATAAGTTATTACCATACATTCGACCTGAAATGTCTACGTATCAAAAAGCAGAATACGAGAAAGCTGGCTATAGAGTTAATCATATGATTAATTTTAATGTTGAAGAATATAAAGATTCTATAATTCCAAATTGGGCTACAACAATAGATAAAATCTTTGGCTTATACGATCAAACACTAAAATTTATTAGAGTTAGTCAGTATGATGTTATCCCACCTTATTACATAAGCACAACAGAATATTGTGACAAATACAAAGGTGATCCAGACACGTTAATGAATTCTCTTTTGATGTTAGAAGATTGGCAGCCTGGCCAATTACTAGAAGTCGGTGGAGTCCCTCACACTAACTGGAAACAAGGTCAATGGTTCAAGTTTAAGTGTGATAGAACAATATCATATGCAAACGTCGGTAAGAAAAAGATGTACATGATCGAAGTATTAGGTAAAGAATGTTATACAGGTCAATTAGAACATCTATTCCCATTAAACGTACCTAATGTTTACGAGAAGCCTGAAGCATCACATCCATTTGTGCAAACATCAATTATACCATACATTAATCCTCACAATGATAGTCAACGCATGAACTTAGTTTTCATGCATAACGGTTATATTAAAGAACTAGATGACATTAAGCATGACGATAAAGGTAGACAAAAGATTAACAATTTTGGAATAACAGTTTGGTTGTTTGAGCCGATGTGTTGTTATTATGATGGAGAAGAATTTACGCAAGGTTTCTATAGTGAGTTTAGTTACCCGACAGATACTAAACGTATGCGTTCTAAAGAATTAGATTCAGTCTTAGCCTACTTAATACGTAATAAAATTGATCCGTTTATGGTTAAAGTTGCATCCGGTGAGTATGGTATTAAAGAAGGGTTTCCTTTCTATACTCAGGCTTTAGAACTAGAATGTGATGACTTGTATGTGCGTACACAACGACCTATTATAGGATTAGATGCACTTATTAATGACAACTATATAAAACATGATTTTTCAAAACATTTTATATCACTCAACTGGAGATTTACAAAGCATCGTCAACTTATAGCAAACTTCTTAGCAGGAGAGAATGGATATCTTAGTTGGTATTTTAATGATACAATTGATGTAGTCAAAGATAAATTGTATTTCGATATTGAAGAATGGAAAGACGCATCACCTGTAGTTTATAAACAGTTACATGATAATAATTTAATCTGTCAACAGAATGCACCTTATATTGTTGACAAGCCGAGTGATATAGGTATTGATTCACAGACTGCTATCTGGCCTAGTGTCGCAGAATACAAAGATGGACAAACGCCTTCATTGTTTAACACAAAAGAAACTATGTTAGCAAATTTCTATAGAGATATATTCGTAGACATAGTAACAGAAACTAGATTCGCACAGTCTTGTGCAAACTACAGTGAAAAAGTGTTGCAACCTATGCAATACATGAAGCCGTTCATACTACTAGCACCACCGCACACATTAAAATATCTTAAAGAGTCTGGTTATCAAACATTCTCAGAATTCTGGGACGAATCATATGACTCAACAGAAGATCACGGTGAACGACTAAGAAAGATATTAGAATTAATTAAATCTTTACTAGATAAACCTATTGAAGAACTACGTAATGTTTATCAACAGATGTTACCAGTACTAGAACACAATAAAAAGTTATATAAAAAATTAACTAACACTCCTAACTATACTAATACAGAGTTCCACGATTAATGCAGACTAAAGTTTCACATGATGACTTTCTAACATTTGAAGGACACGGAGATGATTGGACAATCAACATCAATTCTTCTCCTAGAGAAGCAGGTTCGTTTTATGAAGAAGCAATTAAATCCGCAGAAATAATTGCAGAAGAGGCTGACTCTCCGATCTATATAATGTTCGGTGGAGGTAATGATTGTGAGTATATGATCAATGTCTTTAATCAAACCGATATAGATTTTAATGTTGCAATCATAAGTTACGGTAAAGATTTTAAATACAATGCACATGATACAAAGTATGCTTTAGATTGGTGTCACAAACATAATAGAACTCCTACTATTATTGATTTAGATTTAGAAGACTTTGTTAAGAGTGGTAGAATGCTTGAAGTAGCAGAAGAATCTATGTGTTGTGAATATAGAATGACTAGCACTATGGAAGGTGCAAGTAAAGTAGACGGCACAGTTGTTATGGCAAACGAGCCACAAATATGTAAAATGAAAGATGGCACTTGGGCTTGGGAAGAACATGAAAGAATAAACAGTTATGGTAACTGGTGGGAGTCTAAGGGTATAAAAGGCACATCAGACTTTGGATCATATACAGGAGAGCAAGTACTTGCCTT
>Ga0302136_1000761_pt1 | contig 15330 bp, 12 predicted proteins | sample CBN3_20m_MG_FD_203116 | JGI IMG/M metagenome (GOLD analysis project Ga0302136, IMG submission 203116) | Marine microbial communities from Western Arctic Ocean, Canada - CBN3_20m | ecosystem: Environmental > Aquatic > Marine > Oceanic | place: Canada: Western Arctic Ocean | collected 2017-09-15
TTATTGCAAAAGCCAACTGTGCTGGGTCATTATCAACACCATAAGCTTTCACAAACCCCATCATGCCAGAATGCAGTGGCCCGGCCGCCATAACGTCATAAAGTTGGGCCCGGTCCACACCGGCCACATCCGCCATGGCAAAGGCTTCAGCCATAGCATTAGCAACAGTCATTGCAAAAAAATTATTGATTAACTTTATAGTATGTCCAGAACCAACCTCTCCTAAATAGAAGACATTCTCACCTAGATCCCTCAAAATTGGCTCAACCGCATCAAAAGAACTTTTGTCTCCCGAAGTCATAATATTCAGCAAGCCATCCTTAGCGTGCGCAGGTGTGCGGCCTAATGGGGCGTCTAGAAAGGTACCACGGGCTTGCGCCACTTCTATCGCCAAAGTGCGGCTACTGCCCGGAAGGGACGTACCAAAATCAATGACGGTCGCACCGGGAAGCAAACCTGCGATCACACCGTCGTTTCCTCGCATCCGGCCTTCCACATGATCAGAAGTACCCATGCACAACATCACCACGTCGCTTGCCTGTGCAACTATTTTTGCAGTTGTAGCCTCAGTTGCTCCACGTCCAATGGCTACATCCAAATAAGTGCGATCCAAATTTCCCAAAACAGTTAGCTGATATCCAAGGTCTTGTAAGCGGCCAACCATAGCGCCACCCATTAAACCTAAGCCAATAAATCCAATAGTTGGTTTGCCCATACTTTATCCTATCAAAAATTTATATTAAGTGGCAGAATCGTACTTTATTGCACCAAATTTTGCTAATCCTATTCAAGCAGATTTGGTGGCCTTATTAGAGGTGGGGGCGGCAAGTTGGTTTTCCAATTCTTGCGCAATCGCAAGGGTTGATGCGGCATCTGTAACGTCAATTAACGGCTCATCTCCATTAATCACATCAACAAAATGATCCAACTGCGCTTCCAGTGGCGTTCTTGTATTCTGCGCTGGTTCAAACGCAACAGGCTTGGCAGAAGTACCCCAATCAGTACCCTCCCAGACAGTCATCGATGGAAAACTGATAGCGCCTTTTGTTCCTGTGATCCACATCATATCTTGTTTGGTTGTACCAATATTTGGGTTCTCGCCAGTACCCGCCTCAAACCCCCAAGGACTAGGAGTGGTATCGGCGAAACTGATTGTCCCAACAGCGCCATTTTCAAATGCCAGCGCAATAGCACCACTTTCAACCCGCGTTGATCCACGTAGCGATCGTCCCCTTAAGGCGACCGTCTGGGTGATTTCACCAATAACAAATCGCAGGATATCGATATCATGCACTAAGTTTATCATCACAGGACTGCCATCGTCAGTACGCCAATTGCCTTCAAAGTAAACATCTGGCTTGCGCATGGCCCATAGGACCGAAACGTTAACCACTTCACCAATCAACCCATCCTGGAGGCAAGCTTTTAGCTGCTGGACCACCGCATGATAGCGGCGGTGATGCCCAACGAGCGAGCGAATATTTTTGCTACGCAATGCCGTTTCCAGCTTTTTTGCGCTTTCAAGTGTCTCGGCAACTGGTTTCTCGATCAGCATGTGCCAGCCACGTTCTGCCGCTTCTATACCGTGGGATGCATGTAAATGGGTTGGAGTCGCAATGATCACACCATCCACTGGCATCATGACATCGCCCATCTTGGCGAAGCGGGGCACATCAGATTGTATCGACATATCAGGATCTGCCAAGCCAACAAGTTTGCATCCAGCATGAGCCTGTACGGCTTGTAAATGTCGGAAACCTATTAAGCCACCACCAACAACCAGAATGTACTTCACATTACAGCCCCGATTTGCCAGGGCACAAATTCATAATCTCCAAGGCCCTGCCCTTCTGACTTTGTCACCTCGCCAGATGCCACGCGCAGAAACATCTCATAAATCTCACGACCTTTATCCTCTACGCTGATACCCTTCGATAGTATCTCGCCAGCGTCAACATCCATGTCTTCAGACATGCGATTTGCCATCTCACTGTTTGTTGCGATTTTAATCGTAGGTGCAGGCTTTGATCCAAATGCAGACCCCCGCCCAGTGGTAAAACAGACAAGGGTACAGCCGCCAGCAATCTGACCAGTCACAGAGGCAGGATCATATCCCGGGCTATCCATAAACGTGAAGCCTCGCGCAGTGACAGGTTCCGCATATTTATAGACCCCCATCAAAGGCGTGGTGCCACCCTTAGATGCCGCACCAAGTGATTTTTCCAAGATCGTAGTCAGACCTCCCACTTTATTTCCAGGACTGGGATTGTTGTCCATTGATCCGTTATTGCGCGCCGTGTAATCTTCCCACCATTTAATCAAGCCAATTAGCTTATCACCTACCGCTTGATCTACAGCTCTGCGTGTCAGCAAGTGCTCAGCGCCATAAATTTCTGGGGTTTCAGCCAAAACTCCAATTGCACCTTGGGCTGTCAATAGATCACAAGCATAGCCTAATGCGGGGTTTGCGGTGACCCCCGACCACGCATCAGAACCGCCACACTGCAACGCAACCATCAATTCAGATGCAGGACATTCCTCACGCTTTGCTTGGTTAGCAATTGGCAGCATTTCCATTATTTTATTTATGCCTAACTCTATAGTCAGGCGCAGGCCTGCAACTTTCTGGATATTCATAGTTTGAAATGTTGGGCTCTGCTTTAGGCCATAAGCCTCTAACAACCAATCAATTTGGTTCATTTCGCAGCCCAATCCGACCATAAGAACCCCTACATGGTTGGGATGTTTAGCATAGCCCCACATGACACGCTGCAGAGCTTCAAACCCGTCTCCAGAATCCGCCATTCCGCATCCGGTTCCGTGTACAAAAGCCGCCACGCCGTCAACATTTGGGTAATCCGCCAAAACCTCTGGTGTAAAGTGATCGGCAATCATCCGTGCGGCAGTCGCCGAGCAATTAACCGACGTGACTATTGCAATGTAATTGCGCGTACCAACCCTTCCGTTTTCACGACGAAAACCCATAAAGGTATCTTGCTTTGTAGCTGGAGGCACGGGACGCAAATCAGTTGAAAATTCATACTCCATCGCAGTGTTCCGAAAATCGACGTTGTGCGTGTGCACATGATCTCCCGGCATAATATCGCAAGACGCATAGCCAATAAGTTGGGCATATTTGCGCACAGGATCGCCAGGGCCCATCCGGGCAGTAGCCACTTTGTGTCCCGAGGGAATTGAGGCTGTTGTGGAGACACCATCGACAAGGGTGCCGAGAGCCAGGCTCCGCGTTGATGTCACCACTGTATCAGCGCGGTCTAACCGTACAAAGTCCATTTTTTGCTCCTCAAAGTAACAATCTCAGGCGCAGTAAGGCGCGTCCGAGGACCATCGATGAATATCAATATGCGGGACCTGCGCCAATCTCGCCCGAGCCGCTCCCCATTGATCTTTGCAGGCACGCCAGTCGCGCAGTTCCGTTTCTGGACGCGCGCGTGAACGGGCTACAAAATCAGGAAAATGCGATCGGCCAGTCGGCTGCCCTGTCGCATTAAACCTAATATCAAAAGACCAGCGAAAGCCATCGGTTATATTGGTTAGTGAGGCATGCGGCGTCAGCGGATGAAACAACACCGCCCCGCCAGCTTTGACCGGCAAGGGCAAAGCTTTGGTTTCATCCACAAACCCATCAGCGATGCCCGTTTGCGTACGGGCACAGTGGGGGAGAATTGTCTGCCCTGAAGCTTGTGGCTGAACCTGTAAGCACCCATTTTCAACCGTGGCGTCCGTAATTGCGAGCCATACTGTGACCATATCAGTTTGATCGGCATCTTCCAAAGCCACAGCGCGATCTTGGTGCCAGTCTGTTGCTGTAATATGGGCCCGCACTTCAGCTTGGTCCAATTTAGCGGCCGGCGGTTTTAGTCGCACGTGCTGGATTGGGTTGCTGGTCAATTCAGGGCCGATTAATTGCTCAACTGCATCCAACAAGGGGGCAGCTGTCAACATTTCAAACACCGCTGGTCCTATATGAAAAGGTGTATCGTCCATGATACGATCACCCGGTAGCGAAATATCCATCGGTTGGAAGTAGTCACACCCAGCCTGATATGCACTTAACAATTTGCCCCAAAAATCCAAATTCGCACCAGGTGCTTGTACCAAGCCATCGGCAAACCAACCCTCGTAAAGACCGTCCAAAAGATCAGCATATTCAGCTTGGACCTGCTTAAGTATACTAGCAGGTATCAAGTCTGGAACGACGACATATCCTTCTGTTTTAAATTGCCCTATTTGATAGGAGGTTAATCTCATGGCCTAATTCACAAGAGCAGAGCGATGATGTTTGGCCAAACGAGCATTACTGAGAGCGCAAGTAACTGGATGCCAATAAAGGGCAAGAACCCCTTAAAAATATCAGTCAGGCTAATGTGCGGTGGTGCCACAGATTTTAGATAAAACGCAGCCGGTCCAAACGGTGGCGAAAGGAAACTAACCTGCATGTTCATGCAAAACAGGACACCAAACCAAATAGCAACATGGTTAGGGGCCAACTGGCCAATAAGTCCAATTTCATCGATGGGAAGGCGTAGTACGATAGGTAGAAATACAGGAATTATCAAAAGAACAATGCCCACCCAGTCCATGAACGCGCCCATGAATAATAAAATTAACATCATAACCAGGATCACGCCCATAGTTGGGAGATCTCTCCCAACGATCAAGTCTGCCACATAAGTTGGCCCACCTGCTATCGTGTAGGCGCCCGCAAGAGAAGCCGCACCGATGGTGACCCAAATTATTGTGCCAGTAGACCTTAAAGTGCGCATTAGACTTTCCCAGACCAGTTGGAATGATCCCTCACCTCGCAAGACTGCGATGATTAGAACAGCACAGGCGCCCATGCCAGCCGCTTCGGTAATACCAGTGATGCCACCATAAATAGAACCAAGAACAACTCCGATTACAACAATTGGTGGAACGAGACCCTTGCCCATACCCCAACCAATTTTTGCGCGGTCTTTTCCAAAAACAAAATATATTAGAAGTAGTGCTATTACGACAATGCCGCCCAACCAAGGCATATGATCTAACGTACCAAGCCGAGCAGGGTCACCCTCACTTGCCGCGTTGGAACCAGAAAGTTCAAAAAATGCAGCCCGTAAAAACAAAACAGCTGAGAAACCTGCTACCACTATAGACATAAATGCACCAAAAAGTTTACGCTTCTCAATTGGTTCTGGATCGTTTGGATCTGGTTCTGGCAAGGGTGCATCTTCCGGGCGCAGAGTTGTCCTAACGACGATGTACAGAATGATCATCGACGCCAGCATAAACCCCGGAACAAAGGCTGCTGTAAACAGTGCTTTGATAGAGGTTTCTGTGATTAAACCATAGATAATTAGAACAATTGATGGTGGAATCATAGTGCCCAACGAACCGGAAGCGCAAATCACACCAATTGCGAGATTTTGATTGTAACCCAATCTCAACATTTGAGGCAGTGCTATCAAGCCCAAAAGCACCACTTCACCGCCAATAATTCCTGACATCGCAGCCATTATAACCGCCATAATCGAAGTCACGATTGCAATTCCACCCCGTGTGCGGGATAGCCAAACATTAAGCGAAGAATACATGTCTTTTGCAATTCCAGAGCGTTCCAAAAGTGATGCCATGAAAATGAAAAGTGGTACCGATATAAGAACATAGTCAGTTAAGAGCCCGTATATTTTTTGAGCGAGAATATAAAGTGGCCCCGTCCCCGGTCGGCTGGTTAACATTCCATCGCCAAAACTGAGAGGGTTTAGTAAAAGTGTAGGTTCAAACTTCAGTACCAAAACTAAAACAGCAAGGGCAGCAGACGCAAGGCCTAGGGGCATTCCGATGGCCAGTAATACGATAAGCGTCACCATTAATATAAGTGAAATTGTTCCAATATCCATTAGTCTTGTCCCACTGCGCGTTTCAGCATTTCAATTTCTTCCTGATCGGGTTCATCTGTATGAACTTCAGGCTCTTTATTCCAGTCTGCGAACAGGTTCAGTACCGCTTGGGATGCAACCAGAGTGATCACAATCAAAATCATCGGCTGCAACGTTGCAGGGATTGGCGGATTGAACGCAGATCCGTAAAGCTCCCACCTATAAAGTTTATTTACAAAAACCTGTTTGTAGCTGCCATACACCAAAAAGAAAGCAAACATGACAATCAACAGGGTTGAGATCGTATCAAAAACTCTTTGCAGCCAACGCGGTGCAATATCATAGACCAAAAAGATGCGGATATGACTGCGTTGCTGCATCGCGTAAAAGCCCGACATTAAGAAAACAAAGCTAGCAAACCAAAGTGTCATTTCATTAGCCCATTCAGTTGGCTTTTCGATGATGTAGCGCAAGAAAACTTCATACAGCATGACTGTAGTCATTAGTGCAATCATCATCATTGTGACACGGCCAATGAACAATGCCGCTCTGTCAATACTACTAGCGCCAAGATACTCCATGCCCGCTGCGCGTACAGTTCGCGCTCCTATAAATGCAAAAATGGGAGCCAAGATTAACGCAGACAAATCAATAATATCAATATGCCCACCAAAGATCCCACTTAAGTTTGGAGTCACGTCACTAATTAAATATATGGCTTCGATCTGAGCTCTCAAAGAATCTGATTTATAGGGTATCCAGTCCAACAAAAAGGCTGGCAGATGCCAGATAAGCCAACTCATCGTACCCACGAACGCTAATGGCACGAGCCACTCGATAATTCCACCTGTTTTCTGCATGTTGATATCCCCTCGCCGCTATGCGTCGATACTATAGTAATTAATAAAATCTCGATCGGGTTCTACGCCGATTCCTGGTCCAGTAGGTATTGCGACACGGCCTGCGTTCGATTTGACCTGCCCTTGGATATCCAAAGGCTCGACTAGCAGTTCGTCGCGGAATTTATTGTCTGTGGTATCGAACTCAAGCATTGGCTCCCAAGGATGCAGACCACCAGGCAAGGGCGGCATTGCCGCCAAAAGTTGTAAGTTGGTAGCGACAGCAATCGCGCTGCCCCAAACATGGTTTATTACGGGTGTAAAATGCGCATGACACAATGCTAACACCCTCAGATATTCAGAAATCCCACCCAGTGCACAAACTTCCGGCTGTGCAATATCCAATCCACGGTTCTCAAGAATACTGCGCCAGCCCCATCGGTTGAATTCAGCTTCACCGCCAGAGATGTTAACCGTCAAGCCCGCACGTAATTCGCGATAACCATCCAAATCTTCTGGCGCAATAGGCTCTTCAAACCAATAGGCATCCAACTCCTCAAGGGCGCGGCCTACATAAAACGCATCAGATGTCGTGTAGCAGTGGTTGGCATCAACCATGAATTTAAAATCATCACCAACTCCACGCCGGACGGCTTCACACAGTTGAATATCTGGTTTTGGACCAAAACCAGTTTTCATCTTAGTGGCAACAAACCCCATGCCGCGGATTGCTGCCGCATCATCTTCAAAGCGCTTTGCAAGATCAACTATAGGTTCATCCCGCAGCATCATGCCGTAACCATAACAAGGAACATTGGTACGATGCGCTCCACCTATTAACTTGTGTAATGGTAGGCCAGCCACCTTTCCAGCTATATCCCAAAGTGCAATATCCACTCCAGACAAGGACTGCATGGGCATGCCCTTTTGTCCATGATCTCGCAAAAGGTTATAAACCTTGTGCCAAATCACGTCCCGATCCATTGGATCCATCCCCAACACTATCGGCTGAATAACCTTTTCAACAATACCCTTATTACCTAAAGCTATATTTCCTGGACCGAAACATTCACCCCAACCGGTCACACCCTCATCAGTTTGAACCTCAACCAAATGCGCAGTGCGGCTAGAATAGTATTGTTGCGAATACCCTAATACTTCGGGCATGTCATATTGAAGTACATGACTTATGATGCGGGTAATTTTCATATTATCCAGTCGTTATAAGTAGAAACGGCAAGGCCATAAAACAGCCTTGCCGCAGGAATTTAATCAGTAAGCGTTACCGATTACTTCATTGCTCCCAGGTTCTTTAGGAATGCAATGTGGCTCGCAAGAAGCGCTTTGGCCTCTGGCGTTGTCGCAAATTCGGTCCAACCAATTTGTACGGCCGCACGATATTTTGCAAGATCTTCTGGAGCCCACTCATACAAGTTGATGCCCTTAGCGCGCAGGTCTTTAGCCGTCTGAGCATTTTGGACTTCGTTGATGGTCGCGTTTTGCAACGCTAGGCTTTCCATCGCAACTTCGATGATTTTTTGGTGATGCGCAGGCATTGCGTCCCAAACAGACTTGTTACAAGCTAGGTGGTCTGCTGGCATGGAGTGGAAGCCAGGATAGTTTGTGTGCTCTGCAATATCGTACAAACCTAGGCCAACGTTGTTGGTCAAGTTTGCCGCATCTGCACCGTCGATGATGCCAGTTTCAAGCGCAGTAAAGATCTCTGTGAAATCCATAACAATTGGCGATGCACCCATAGCGGCGAATACTTTTGTTGCAAGGCCTGGAGGTGAGCGGAATTTCCAATCTTTGAAATCAGCAGCTGTCCGAATTGGTTTTGTTGACGCCAGTGACTCTGGGCCCGGGATCCACCATCCAACAAACTCCATATCGTAACCGTTATAAAGTTCGTTTAACGCGGCGCGTCCACCACCGTGCAGCATCCATGCCATTTGCTGGTATGGATTCTGATAACCACCAAGCAAATCACCAGCAAACTGGAAGGCAGGGTTCTTACCAGTTTGGTAGCCACCACCTGTCATGTCACAATCAAGGATACCTGTTGCGGCAGCATCAAATGTTTCAACTGACTTGACGACCGATGAAGAGTAGAACATTTCAACGGCGATTTCGCCATTTGACATTAATTCGATATCATCAATAAATTTTGCAGCCATCTTACCCGAGAGTTGCTCAGGTGAGAAATGTGTCTGCATACGTAGCTTAGTTGTAGCGTGGCCATCAGCAACTGCTGATGATGCAGCCATAGCTGCAACTATAGCAATAGATGCAGCTGTTTTTAATAGTTTCATATATTGTCCTCCCAGACGTTAAGCGCTTGAATTCGGAACCCCAAGCAGGTCTCCACACGAATTACGCTGTTAGTAGGCTAGGCTGACAATTCATGATCAGCAAGATAAAAATGAAATTTCTTATAATTTTGATATTTTAGTATATTCTCAAAATAATTGATGTTACAATTAGTACATAATTAAAATAATTTATGTTACAGAATGAAAAAATGGCATATGACACCGATATATATCGTGAACTTAAAAAACGTTTAACTACGAACGAATTCTTGCACGGTGCCAAAATAAGGGCAGAAGTTCTGCGCGAAGAATTTGGATGCTCAGCAAGTTCAGTACGTGAAATTCTATTGCGCCTATCGACACAAGGGCTTGTTAACTTCCAAGAGCAGCGGGGCTTTAGAGTGCCCGAGCGTTCCTCACAAAAACTGATCGAACTGACACACGTTAGGATTCTGTTAGAGGGGGAAGGTGCCGTTCTTTCAATCCGCCAAGGTGGTGTTTCTTGGGAAGCGCAGCTGGCCGCGGCACATCATAAACTCATCCACATAGAAACCCGAATCCAGGTACTGGATGACCCTGGTGAACTAGTCGAAATTTGGTTCGACTGCGAAGGCGAGTTCCACCAAACACTCATTTCAGCATGTGGGTCAGGCACACTGAAGCAGTTACACAGCCAAGTCTATGCGCAGTTTAGGCAACAGTTAATGGAAGCAGACCGGCTATTTGACTTCATATCAGCGAATATCAAACAACATGCTGAAATTCTCGATGCGGCGCTGAAAGCAGACGAAGCTCTTACGCGGAAACGGATTCACGATCATTTGAAGCGTCACCTGACAGGCAAAACAATCGCAGCCCAACCACCACCTAGCGGTCAGTGAATATCAACATAATACTATCGGCTTTTAACATTGTCTGAGCTCAGATGCAGAATAGTGAGGTCTTCGGAAAAAGCCAGAAAATCGAAGCTCATTGTCCCCAACAAAGTCGTTTCTAATAGCTATTAATATTGCAGAGGTTACTTATTACAAAATTCTTAATACATAAATCAATTTCAAGTGGATTATGGTCAAATCTAAATCCCTGCAATACTCTGATATAAAGGTTACATAAAAACTTAGATGATTAACAAAACAATCTATAAATCAGCTTAAACAGGGTTGAATTTTCATCTTGGCCTAAATAAAAATTGAAATAAAAATTGTGAGAAAACATTATGGGACAAAGACTTAAAGGAAAGCGTGCGTTAATTACTGCCGCGGGACAAGGTATCGGCCGGGCAACCGCAATTGCTATGGCGAACGAAGGGGCAAAGGTCTTTGCAACAGACATAAACATGGATGTACTTTCCACGATTCGTGATACGAATCTCAAAAATATTGAAATATTTAAACTTGATGCGCGCGATGGCGAAAGCGTCAAAGAAGGCGTTTCCCGCGCCGCGCCAGACGTACTGTTTAATTGTGCAGGATTTGTTCACCATGGAACAATTTTAGATGCCACAGACGATGATTTAGACTTCGCGTTCGATTTGAATGTTCGCTCGATGGTGCGCACAGTAAAAGCTGCTTTGCCTGGTATGTTAGAACATGGTGGCGGCTCAATCATCAATATGTCCTCAGCTGCCAGCTCCATCATTGGTGCGCCAAACCGTTTTATTTATGGAACAACGAAAGCAGCGGTTGTTGGCCTCACTAAATCGGTTGCCGTTGACTATGTAAGCAACGGAATTCGATGCAACTGCATTTGTCCCGGCACAGTTGAAAGCCCAAGTTGGCATGATCGTGTAACTGCATTGGGAGAAAAATTGGGCAGCTACGAGGCCGCCCTGGAGCAATTTGTATCACGGCAGCCTATGGGCAGAGTGGCAAGCGCTGAAGAAATAGCGGCTCTTGTTGTTTACCTTGGCAGTGATGAAAGCGCATTTACGACAGGGCATGCCCATATCATTGACGGCGGGTGGTCGGGACAATGAAAAAAAAGATTTCACACACAGATTTGCGATCTCGCCAGTGGTTCAACAATCCTAATAATCCAGAAATGACGGCTTTGTATTTGGAGCGTTATTTGAATTACGGGCTAACCCGTGAAGAGTTGCAATCAAACAAGCCCATAATTGCAATTGCACAGACAGGAAGCGATTTATCGCCATGCAATCGCCATCATATTGAACTTGCAAAGCGAACCCGCGATGGGATTATAGCTGCTGGTGGTGTCCCATTGGAAATGCCTGTGCACCCCATCCAAGAAACAGGCAAACGACCCACGGCATCACTGGACCGCAATCTTGCCTACTTAGGATTGGTGGAGACTTTGTTTGGTTATCCAGTGGATGGTGTAGTTTTAACAATTGGTTGTGACAAAACAACTCCGGCTCTTTTGATGGCCGCAGCGACAGTAAACATTCCGGCGATTGCCCTTTCTGTTGGGCCTATGCTGAACGGCTGGTACGAGGGGGAGCGGGCTGGTTCTGGCACAGTAGTTTGGAAAGCTCGTGAAAAAATGGCAGCTGGCGAGATCGATGGCGATGAATTCATGAACATTGCCGCAGCATCGGCCCCATCGGTGGGGTACTGTAATACCATGGGCACCGCAACAACAATGAATTCCCTTGCAGAAGCGTTGGGAATGCAATTGCCTGGTTCAGCTTCGATTCCCGCGCCCTACCGTGAGCGTGGACAGATCAGTTATCAAACCGGTAAGCGTATCGTAGATATGGTTTGGGATGATCTACGCCCCTCTGATATAATGACACGCGAGGCGTTCGAGAATGCGATAGTCGTTAACTCAGCAATTGGTGGGTCGACTAATGCGCCCATACACCTGAATGGTATTGCGCGCCACATGGGCGTTACATTAGAAAATGACGATTGGCAAAATATTGGCCATAAAATTCCACTTCTGGTAAATATGCAGCCTGCAGGTAAGTATCTAGGAGAAGACTTCCATCGCGCCGGCGGCGTACCCGCCGTGGTGAGTGCATTGCTGCAGGCGGGAATTTTACCACATCCTAACGCCATTACTGCAAATGGAAAAACGATGGGTGAAAACTGCGCAATGCGACCATCGACCATTGACGATGTAATTGTGCCGATTGCTACGCCCCTTATAGATCAGGCGGGCTTTATAAACTTAAAAGGTAATCTTTTCGACAGTGCAATTATGAAGACGTCGGTTATCAGTCCCGCGTTTCGTAAAACCTATCTAAGTTCACCTACTAGCCCAGATGCGTTTGAAGGTCGTGCAGTCGTATTTAACGGGCCCGAAGACTATCATGACCGGATTGATGATCCCGCCGAGAAAATTGACAAAAACTGCATCCTAGTAATGCGTGGCACTGGGCCGAAGGGATATCCAGGCGGCGCGGAAGTGGTAAATATGCGCGCGCCTGCCTACCTCTTAAAGGCCGGCGTCGAAGCCCTACCGTGCATAGGTGACGGTCGCCAATCTGGCACATCTGGCTCTCCCTCAATTTTAAATGCCACTCCCGAAGCGGCAGATAATGGTGGTTTAGCAATTCTCAGGACGGGCGATATGATCCGAATTGATTTAAATGAGTGCAGTGCCAATATTTTAATCTCTGACGAAGAGTTTATTGAGCGGCGCGAAATTCTCCTTGCACAAGGCGGCTTTCCGATACCGGAAAGCCAATCTCCTTGGCAACAATACTTCCGCGAACTGGTGCAACCGTTCGACAAAGGCATGACACTTCGTGATGCCGATAATTTCAAAGATATCGCACGCAAAAGCATGCCACGTCACAACCACTAAGAAGGACAGCATATGAAACTAGTTCGCTTTGGGCCAACCGGCGCCGAAAAACCTGGGCTATTGGACGCCGCAGGTCAGTTGCGTGATCTATCTGGCCATATAGCAGACATTACTGGCGCCACTTTGGATGATGCAAGCATTGCAAAACTGCGGGCGCTCGACCCTACAAGCCTGCCACTTGTGACGAATGGCCAACGCATTGGCCCATGCGTCGGTAATATAGGTAAGTTTTTGTGCATTGGCTTGAATTATTCAGACCATGCCGCTGAGACTGGTGCAAAAATTCCTGAGCATCCAATCCTGTTTTTTAAGGCGAACTCCGCCATCGTCGGTGCCTATGATGATGTAGTCATGCCTAGGGGGTCGGAGCAAACTGATTGGGAGGTGGAGCTCGGCGTTGTAATAGGAAAAACTACGAAGTACGTCTCCAAGGAGGATGCATTGGGCCATGTGGCTGGCTATTGCATTGTAAATGATGTTTCAGAAAGGCATTTCCAAGCCAACCTGACGGGCCAATGGACCAAAGGAAAATCTTGCGACACATTCGGCCCTACCGGTCCGTGGCTGGTGACACGAGATGAGGTGGAAGACCCGCAAAACCTGAACATGAGCCTGGATGTGAATGGCAAGCGAATGCAGACCGGCAACACTGCAACTATGATCTTTACTGTGGCGGAGATTATTGAACATCTTAGCCAGCTATTCACACTGCATCCAGGTGATGTCATCACCACGGGCACGCCACCAGGTGTGGGTTTAGGGATTAAACCAACACCAGTCTTCCTCAAAAAAGGTGATGTAATGGAACTATCAATCGAAGGTCTTGGCCAACAGCGCCAGAAAGTGAACCAAGATGACTAATCTTTTACAAATAGGCAGCATCACTGAGGCAATGCGTGAACGGCTAGAATCTGCCTTCACAATTCATCAAGTGGATAATTTTGACGCCAAAAAAATCACCCATGTAGTTACCAACGGCCATGATGGCCTTAGCCCAGATATTATGTCCTCCCTTGAAAACTTGAAGGTGATCAGCGGATACGGAGTGGGTTACGATGCGATAGATACAGTTGAAGCTGTGCGTCGCGGAATTGTAGTCACACATACGCCAAACGTCCTAAACGAAGAAGTTGCGACTACTGCACTTTTACTTATGTTATCATGTTATAGGGAAGTTTTACGTGATGATGCCTATGTCCGTTCAGGTGACTGGGAAGTAAAGGGAGGCGCTCCACTTACACGATCAGCTGACAACCAAACTGTAGGTATTTTAGGGCTGGGTCGTATTGGTCAGGCCATTGCTAATAAGTTGGCGCCGTGGAACGCTACTATCGTCTATCATTCACGAAACAAGAAAGACGTCGGATATACTTATTACAAGAGCGTGACTGAAATGGCCAAAGATTGCGATGTGTTAATCTGCATCACACCAGGCGGACCCTCTACAGATAACATCGTGAATTCAGAAGTTATGGAGGCATTAGGTCCAAACGGCACATTGATTAATGTAAGCCGTGGGTCCGTGGTGGACGAATCCGCTCTAATAGATGCGCTTAAAAGCGGAAAATTAGGCTGGGCGGGTTTGGATGTGTTTGAATCTGAACCAGCAGTCCCAGAAGCACTACGTGACTTACCAAACACCGTACTTTTGCCTCATGTTGGCAGTGGAACCGTGGAAACACGGGCGGCAATGGGGGCGCTAACTGTTGAGAATTTGCTGAAGCATTTGAAAGATGGGACGGTAATCTCAGCAGTCCCAGAGTGCGCGCACCTCTGAAGAATTGGCGGTGCCACAGGCTTAAATATGTCACCGCCATCTTTTTTTATTAGTCCCAACAAGGCCTGGAACTCTGCTAATTTAAGCCAATATCTACGTGCACTTTATATGCGCTAAGAAAACAATGTTTTGAACCTATCAACACTCAGCCGAAACCCTTCTTCAAAATTGCCATTACCAGGATGATAAACACTTTCAAACGAAATTACGCCATCATAACTGTCTGCCCTCAGGGCATCGGCCATCGGTTGGAATACATCGGCCATTTGCCCTTCGCCCAACCGGCAAATCTCTAATAACCCACGCGGCGTATCCACTTTTAGGTCTTTGATGTGTACGTGACCCAGATAACCACCACGCACTTCATTATAACCATCCGGATATGCCAACTCATGGCACCAGCAATTATTTCCAGGATCCCAAAGCACTTTTAGATTGTCCTTCGCATCCAACTCATCAATAAGTTTCCTTGCTGTGTAATTGGAGTTTACGAGGGTGCCGTTTCCAGTTTCCACAACTAGCGTCACGCCTTCAGATTTTGCCAACTCAACCGCTGGGGCAATCATCGGGCCCATCGTGTCCCATACACCATGAGCCACATTCCATTTTTCAGCCCCGTTTAATCCCCATAATATTTGTTCTTTTCGTTGGGTCATTATCCTAACAAGAGGCGACCCAACAATATGGGCCATATCAATAACTCGTTTGAGTGCATCCATGTGTTTGGTGTGAAGGACATCACCAGACCT
>Ga0302136_1000764_pt1 | contig 15291 bp, 9 predicted proteins | sample CBN3_20m_MG_FD_203116 | JGI IMG/M metagenome (GOLD analysis project Ga0302136, IMG submission 203116) | Marine microbial communities from Western Arctic Ocean, Canada - CBN3_20m | ecosystem: Environmental > Aquatic > Marine > Oceanic | place: Canada: Western Arctic Ocean | collected 2017-09-15
CAGCCGTTTGTCGGCAAGCACGGGTTCGTAAGCCGTAAAGTTTCCAAAACTGACCCACGTTACCACAGGGCCCGCCAGGAAACGTTCCCACAACAGGGCTCGCCAGGAAACGTTACCCGTAGTAGGTACGTCACGTTACGTGTTCCCGTACTGCCTTTGAATGAAACTGGTGTGGACGTCACGAACGGGGCGGTAAACCGCGTGCCTGGATTTGGGAAACGCGCAACACGTACCTAACTTGGCCAGGATTTTTAACAGCTTGACCTGCATGAACGGCGCCGGGACGCGGTGGTAGTCGTACTGCTTCGGCAGGCGGTGCTCCACGATTTGCTTCAGGATGGACACGAAGGACGGGACCAGGTTCTTGTGCGGCGCGGGGTTCACCGTGATCAGGTCGAACAACGCACAAAGCGCGCTCGACATGACGCTCGGGTCCTTGGGATAAATAAAACAAAGTGTCAGTCTTTTATGGTCAAACAGTCGTCGGCGGGATTTGGGAAAGGTCCAATACGAACCTTGTCGCAAAGCATCGAGCGGAACTTTCCGTGCAGGTGTTCCACCGAACTCGGCGCTCTCTGGTGGAACCGGTGCAGCGCCGCGACTGCTTTTTTCCGGACGTGTTCGTTTTGGTGCGTCAACAGCTCGGTGACTTGCGGAAGCACGCTTGGGATTTGGTCCGCGTTCAAAAGGCGGCAAATAGTGGTCAAGGCGGCGCACACCACTAGGTAGTTATCGTCACGCAAATCACGCTGCACGGCGTTGACGATCAGCAAAATCAAGTCGTGGTCTTCGTTGAGAAACTGCGTGGTGGCGAGGTACGCCACTCGTTTCAGTGACAGGTCGTTCCCTTCCATCGTGGCTTTCACCGCGTGAATGTACCCGAAACTAGCGTCGTGGCCAAGCATCTCCACGTAAAGCAAACGTATCAAGTACTCCTTCATCTTTTCCTTATCAAGCTTTGGGGAACTCAAAATCGCGCGTAACATCATCTGCTCCCGGCGCATTATAGCATCCTCGTCGGTCTTGTTCTTGCACTCGCCTGTGGGCGGGTACCGGGTTTTTGTGAGGGGAAACACGTCAGTAACCGGCCGTAAGTCACGGTCAGATGACCCGCACTCGCTGTTTCGAGGGTAACAAAACAGAGCGAAACCGTGCCTAAGCGTGCGTAAGGCAACCCTAAATCTGGAAGAAGCGAAATGCGTACCGATTTGTCGGATGATGTCATAGAACTCGCGACTCTTCGTCTTGTGCGCGCCCGCGGCGAGGTCCTTGCGCTTTTCCGGCCCGGTCGGGCCGGTGTTGCGCGACATGGGAAGGCGGTCGCGAGCGTACGCGGCTGCCGAGACAGCCGTGGCACACGCGCGCCTCGGTGTGTTTGTGTTTACACAAGGCGCGGCCCAAGGGGAAGGCACCTGTCATCATCTGAGTCGTTGTTGTCCAGATTTTGCACGTCGTGTCAATTTTGAACAAAACTCGGTGTGCCTATAAGTATAGATCGAACCACGAGGTGGTCCGGCGCACAACAAGCCCGCACGGGTCAACGCCGGGGGCGAGTGGAGTTGCTGCTGCCGGTGTGCGGTCGCGGTGTTCGCTTTTGAGTGAGTCGCGGCGTTTGCGTCATGACCCCCGGCGCGACTCCGCCGAAGAGCCCAGATTTTGAAACACGCGCGAACGCGTTTCTGGAGGTTGCGCGTGATACGGATATCTGGAGCATCTCGGACGACACGGAGTCGGACGGGAGTGAAAATGACGCGTACGCGTCTGATGACGTGAGTGATGACTCGGATTTCAGCGCGTCACGGGTGGATTTAAGGGAGCTCGAGGCCCTCATCGCTCGACTACACGCCAGGGGCGTGGAGTTCGTGCGGCCCAAAACCACGCAGAAACACCGGGACATCCACACGCTAGTCGCTTCGGCGCCGAGAGCGCAGAGGCCGACGATCATCCCAAGAGGGTCCATCCCCGGTCTCCCCGAGCCCTTCGTCACGACAATGCATTCCGATGGCGTCAGGGCGCAAAGAGAGGGTTTGAGATGGATGAAGATTTCGAAAGCGGGAGGCGAGCGGGTGGGCGGCAATGGTGGTCAAAAAAACCGCAAGCGCGCGTCGCGGCTCGAGTCGGAAACCACGGACGAGGACAAGACGGCGGTTAAAAAGCGAAAGAAACACCCCACGGAGGCGCAGGCGCACCAGGAGAGGAAATCGGCGTCGTCGCGGCCGATGACCGAAGAAGACCGGACACGACGAGGCCGCGAAATCATGTGGGCGCAGCACCTCGCGGCGCAGCGAGAGGCGGAGGCGAGCGACGCGAGCGAAAGCGACGAAGACGCTGACGCTGATGCGAGCGACCGGGAACCCAGCGTAGCGGGCACCGCGTCCGGGCCTTCATCGCCCTCTGACGCGCAACCGCGTTCTGACGCGGCTGATGGAGGCCGGGTGCTGCTCACGGTGTGCTGGCGCGCGCGCACACGCGCGCGGAGCGGGGCGCAGCCAACCCCGGTTGTTTCCGTCCCAGTCACAGTCGCAAACGGCGAGACCTGCATGCGGTTCATGTCGCGCATGGTCACCATGCCGCCCGGGGGCGTGTACATCCGGGACGCGCAGCTTACTTGGGGGGACTGCGTTTTAGAGCCGCTGTCCGTGCTGGACGGCGCGCAAACTGGGGCGTGGCGCCTGGACGTGCGTTCCGCGGTTCCCCAGGAACTCACACTGCGCGTTCCGGTGGGCGCGACGCTGGCGCACGGCGCGCTGCGTGAGGCGGCTGGGGAAAAAGGAGTTACTGGCGCGTGCGACTTTGCCGTTCGGAGGGGCAAGAATGGCGATTTCAAGTTCACGAAAACTGGCGTTGGTTTCTTCGGCGCCGAACCAGGTGAGGGGGGCGCGACGTCGAGTATCGACGGCTCGCGGTCCACCGGGTCGGGCGCGAAAAGCGCGTCGCTGTTCGCGACTTGTGTCAAGGATTTATCCAACCGAGCGCTGCACCCGGGGCGAACGGACCCCAAGGGCATGGCGGAGATTCTGCGCGCGTACAAAGTCATCCAAGACGACGCCGCGTGTTCGCTGGTTGACGTGGGGAGCGGCGACGGGCATTTCGCGGCTGGTTTGGCGCGGGCGTTCCCAAACGCGGGCGTGTGCGGCATCGAAGCGCAAAGGGACCTTTACGAAGAGTCCTTGAAGTTTGAGAACGACGCTAACTTTATCTGCGGTCTCGCGGAGAAGGAACTGGAGAAGTGCGTGGGCGCGACCGTGGTGATCGCCACGACGCACAACTTCGACGCGTCGTCCGTGGAAGCCACGATCCGAATCACAGCGCGGTTACCGTCGCTGACGCACCTGGTGATGGGCGAGAGCTCGCTTTGCACCGCGCGGTGCAAAGCCGTGGTGGGGCCTTGTTGCTGCTTTGTCCACCTTGGCGCCGAAGAGGTCCCCACGCACTGGGGAAACTCGCACTTGACTTTTTCGCTGTACAAAAGAGTCGCGAGGTGGGTGTTGGATGGGAACAGCGCGGAACGAGTGAGCGACCGCGCGACGCTCGCGGCGCTTGATTCGGGGGAAATAGACGCGTCGTTGCCCATCCCGGTGCGACGGAAAGGAACCCAAAACTCGCGAAGATTTCGCCGGAAAACAGGAGAAACAGTTCGGAGTCCGAAAAAGAACGGGACAAACGGGAAGGAGCGCGGCGCGTCGCCGTCTCCGGTGAGTTTTGACCAAGAAGAACACGAAACGCTGCCGCGCGCGACCCATGACTCGCGAGTTCTCGAGTCAAGCCAACCGCACTCGCCTCGAAGCGAACACAGGTCGCCCCGGGGGGGACGCGAACCGTCGCCCAACCTCGCGAAGTCGCCCGGGTACGTCAACCGGATGCTAAGGACGATGGCGTGACACGCGGAAGGCGGGGTACCGGGTGATTGTAATTGGGTAAAAAAAAGAGTTTGCTTGCCGATTGATCAGTCAACCAAAAATGAACATCATCGACCTCTTACATTTGATCGTCGACACGCCCTGAGCCCGACGCCTCTATACACGCCATACACTCGGTACATACCCTCAATTAACGATTAATCATCGGGCTTAAAGCCCGGAGCGGCCCCAGACCACCAGGGCGAGGGAGAAGGAGAAGGTGCTCATGATGGCGGCCCACGCGACGTTCACGATGAAGGGCTCGCCCTCCGCGACCTGCGCCATCTCCATGGCGGCCATGGCCGCGGGGGCGGACATGGCCTGCGCGATGGCCGCGGTCATGGCGACGCCGGCGACGGCCTGATGGGAAAAGGAGGGGAGAGAGGAGGTCAGAGGATGGCGCGCGGCACGAGTGCAATTCAAAATTTAACAGGAAAAGACTCCAGTCGTTGCGTTTGCCAGGCCAGCCGGTTGTCCAATGAAGCCTCCAGCAGTGAGGGCGGCTTGCGTGTCGCCGGACGACCGCAATGATAGCCGTGCCTACCCCCCAAACCGCCCGTTTCGCCGGACTGGTCGGTGGCTTTGGTCGTGTACGAAACGTCTTGCCTCGATCGAGATCGAACCAAACGTCGCGTGCCTCTCCACAGCGCGTCCCGACTCCGGACGCAAACCCCGTGTGAAGCGATGATGATCGATCGCGCGCGGTCGAAAAAATACACCGCGCCATGCCGCGCCGTTTCCGCGCCACGCAACAGGGGTCGAGTTTCGCGACCGCGCGCGATCGCGATTTCGTTTTGTGCAACGTAACTAGGCATCGCACACACCACACACAGGGTGTGCCTTGGACGCGACACCACGGACACCACGGTGCCGTGCCTCGCGATTGCGAGCCTCGCGGGAGGATATATGTATAGCGCAGTTTTTGCATCCCACACGTACCTTCTGCTGCACGCGGACGGCATCCACGGGGGCGGCAGCCTTGGCGACGATTCCGGTGCGGCGCGCGGTCTTGCCGGCCCGAGCCGCGACGCGGGCGGGGAGCGCAATCTTGCAGGTCTGAGCGAGGGCAGCCATGGTTTCCGTGAGTGTGGTAATGGGGAACAGGAAACGGGAAACCGACCTATCCTTCACTCGCTTTCGAGCGAATGGCTGAGGCGAGGGAGTCACACCAACAAGCTCTGCTGTTTTTGTTTTTGACCGTTTAGCCACGGGCATTTGTGGTCACGGCATGATCCATTTGCGCCTACATCGAGCAGGGAGTCGTGCGTAGAAATTGACTCCCAGCATACTCGTTGCCAAAAAATCTCCGAGCTCGGAGGGGTACTTCAACTGCTTTTTCCGCAGCTGGCATGGCGCGGGTCACTCGTGACGCGCGCAGAGACACGCCGCGCGCGCGACAGGAACGCGAAACACGCGTCGGGAGTGAGGTTCGGTTGTTCTCCTTCCACGCGCGTTACTTCGCGACCGACGGTACCGCGGCTGCAGGTGCGGCGCGACCCGAATCGCGCGCCGTGTCGCGAGCTTTTGGCAAAACCGACGAAACGAACGCAAAATGGCGGACGACGCGGCGTGGGACACGTCCAAGGAGAACTTCCAGCCCCTGAAGAAGGGCAGGGAGGCGAAGATTCTGACCGAGGTGGCTGCCATGCCCACGGGCGAGCGCGCGACCAAGATTAAGGAAGAGCGAAGGTGCGTACCGACCCCCGCTCAGATCTGTCGATTTGGCAAAAAAAGCAACGACGCTCTCGCCGCAGTTTTGGTTTTTGGGAAATTTCTTTTTCTGACCCTCGCTCGCGTCTCTTCCTTCCTCCCCGCAGCGCGTTTTGGACCGCGCTTTCCACGTACGAAGGCACCGATCCGCTCGAGGTTTGGGTTCGGTTCATCAAGTGGGCGGAACAGACGTTTCATTCGGGGGGTCGTGAGACCGAGATTCTGCCGCTGCTGGAACGATGCACCCGGGAACTTCGCGAAGCTCCCGAAAACTTCGAAAAGTACAAAGACGACCCTCGGTACCTGCGCGTGTGGGTCAAGTACGCGGATCTTTGCAAGGAGCCTGGGGATATTTTCACGTTCCTTGTGACGAACGACATCGGACAGAAACACACGCTGTTCTACGAAGCGTACGCGGCGTTTCTTGAAATCAAAGGCGCGTATACGCGAGCGGCGCAAGTGTACGACCGCGGCGTCGTGATGCGCGCGGCGCCGCGGGAGCGCTTGAAGGAAAAGCTGGAGCAGTTCACGCACCGCATGATGCGGCGGGAGCAGCGGAAACAAGAGCTCCGGGAGGCGGGCGGCGTGTTGGAGGACACGGAGGAGTTCGGTTTAGCCGAACACGAGCGGGCGCGGAAGTTCGGGGACGCGCGAGGCGGCGCCGGGGCGGGCCGCGTCCATGATGCCGAAAACCCGGGACCCGGGGTCGTCCGCGGCGCGGTTGGCGGCGGCGTTGCTGGGGTGTTTGGCGCGCCATCATCAAGCGCGGGGGGGGCGAAGCGCGGCAGAGGCATGCGCGGCGCCGCCGCCTCCGCCGCGGCGTCCGCGTCCGGAGAGTCGCACAACGCCGGCGACGGCGGGTTGGAGGTGTACTGCGACGACGAGAACGGGGCGCCAACGCCCGTGACGGGGACGTGGAGAAACCTGCCCGAGTACAACGAGACAAGAAAGGAAAACTCGAGGGCGGCGACGACATGGGCGGGGCAAAAGTTGAAGCAAAAGCGCCCGCGACCCGGACAGGCCGGTGCCGCGCCACCCGCACCCATGCTGGAGGTGTATCAGGACGAGGACCTGACGCTCCTCGAGGAGCGGGAAGCGGCGGACGCGGCGGCGGCGGCGAAGGAGCTTCGGAAAAACGCCACCAACGCCAACGCGCTGCGTCGCCGGTTGGACGCGGGAGGGTCGGCAGGGGTCGAGTCTGGGTTGACCGTCGACCCGATGGCGTACCACAAAAACGGCAACGCCGCAATCGGCGCGTTTCCCCGCCCCGCGGAGCGCAACAACCCGGCGCCGCCGAAGGAACGGCTGTACGCTCCCTTCGTCCCGAGCGACACCACGGATACCACCACCGGAGGCGAGGTGAGCTACGAAGAGATTCGCGCGCGTCAATGGGAAAAAAGGCACGGCCCTGTTGAGGTTTCGGAACCGGAACCCGGGCCGATCATCGCATCGAAACACTTCGCCACGTCCACCGCGACGACGGCGCTCGTGTCGGTGAAACCGCCTCGAGCGGCGAGCGAGTCGCCTTCGTCAAAACAATTGGTGACGAGTAAAAAGCCCCCGGTTTCGGTTGGGGAGTGCGACGCCCCGCCCAGTGATTCGGGAAGCGGCGTTGAGGGTAGGGGAAGGGAACCTCGGTCGTACGAAGCGGCCGGGTCGGGTCTCGCTCCCGACATGGCGCCCGCCGCGGCGGCGCCGCCCGCCGCGGTTGTGCCCGCGGGGCTTCGGTGGACCGCCACGGAGGGCGGGACGTACGGCGATGACCCGACGATGACTCTTTGCACGAAAGAGGCGTGGGGGGACATCATGTCCATGTTTTCTGACGGCCTTGTGAGTGACACGGAGGCGGCGAAACAGAAAGCCGCTACGAAAACAACCGAGCTTCCCGTTTTGGCCGAAACCGATGACGCGTTCGAGGGTCTTGAAATTCGCGAAGACACGCAGTTCGGCGGTTTCGATATTCGCGAAGACACGGAGTTGGTTCCCGCGGTGCTTCCCGCGGCGCCTAGGAATCCCGCGGCGCGAGCGCCCCTCGCACAAAGAGCTCCTGAAACCGTACTTCCATCCCCGGGCCAGAACTCCGCGGCAGGTCACGAAGAGGAGCCCAGCGAGGACGGCCTTGACGTGTATCAAGACACGGCTTTGCTTGACGCCTCTTTGGTCGCGGCGGTGGCTGGTGTGGGCAGTGCCGGTAGCGCGCCGCTGGGGCACGAGGCACGAACTTTACGGGACGGTTTACGCGAGGTGAGTATCGGTGAGCCTTCCGCAAACGGCGCAAATGAGTTTGAGGTGTACGACGATGAAGACAACGAGTTCGCGGCGGACGCCGAGAACGCGGCGCCGGACGGGCACCCGTCCTTGCGCGCCTTCGTCCCGCGGTCAATCGCGGACGCGGCGGCCGCGGCGGCGGCGCTGCAGCCCCTTCCCCTCGATTTAAGGAGTGAGCTTGGATCAGAAAACATTACCGAGTGCGACGACGACGACGAAGGCGAAACAAGGGCGGACGAGATTGCGCGCGCGGAAACAATCATGCGCAACGCTCAACCCGCGATGGAGCTGCGCGGCGAGGATGAGTTCACGGTGTACGCGGACGAGGCGGACGAAACCGCCCCGCCCGTGCGACAGGTACTGCGGTGATCCCGTGAATTTCCGGCACCCAGTGGGGTTTCAAGTGGTGTTTCAACGGTTCCAATTCCAATTCCAATCAACCGGACGTCCCCGTGTCTTTCCATCGCCTAACGCATTTCCGTTCAATCGCTCCATTCTTTGTTGCTTCTTTGTTTCGTTTGCTGTTTTTTGTGTTTGTGTTTTTCGCAGGAGGAGGATCCGAGCGCGCGTTTACACACGCAACGCCACCCGTTCCTCGCGCCGAGGGTTTCAGGAAGGTCAACCCCGAGCTTCAACCCTCTTTTCGGTCTGGACGTTTTGGAGTCTGTGCCGAGCAGCGTTCACGTTGGCGCGCGCGCGCCCCCCCCGACGCCAGTTGCGCCGATGCCGTTGGCCCCGACGCCGACCGGGCGCGCTTTTCCAACACAACACACGCAACACAAACCGGGCGCGCGCGGCGTGACGCACTCGGCGCTCGTGGGTTACTTGGTGGATCCGTTCGACAAACAAACGTTCGCCACCCGGGTCGCGAACGCGCTTCCACAGCTATTTTCTTCCCAAACAACCCGCGCGCCTTTTTTGCTGCCCGGCCAAACCTCGCTCGCGGCGGTTGAGCTCGCGCTGAAGCGCGGCGCGAAACCCGGACGGTTTCGCGAAAAGGTTACAAAACAAAAACAAAACGACGACAAGCTCTTGTTGGGACATTTGACGTACAGCCTTCTTTCGTGCGCGGGAACGGGTGCGGATGCGGTTGTGTTTGAAGGCGAGCGGTGCTTTGACGACGAGAATCTCGACGACGACGACGCGCCCGACGCCGATGAACCAAGAGGCGCGTTCGCGGTGAAGATCCAAAGAGCGAACCTCGCGACGTGGGAGTGGATCGTCAGCAACCGCCTCGCGGAGAGGGTCAGCGAGTGGGATAAGTGCGGCTACGTGAGGCTCACCGAGCTTTACTTGGTGGGCGGCGAACCGGGTGGTGACGTGGTGGAAACCGCCGCCGCCGCCAAAGTCGGCGTCCTCGGGATGCCGTTCGGCGAGCACGGCACGCTTCAAGACGCGCTTAATTCGTACCTAAGTGTGGGGGAGAAGATGGACGAGGTGCTCGTGATGTACTACACAATAGAGCTGCTTCGGGTGGTGGAGACAATGCACATCGCGGGGGTGCTTCATGCGGATATCAAGCCTGATAACATCTTACTCAGGAACGGCGGGGATTCCTGGGAAAACTGGGCCGGGCGGCGACCGGGAAGCTGGCGCGAAAAAGGCGTTTCCCTGATTGACTTTGGGTGCGTACGGCCTTGGGGCTTTCCCAAATCCGCCACACACTGTTTTTATCTCTAACGCTTGTGACTGTTCGGACCGATTACCCTGACTGTTTGTCCACACATCGTCCAATACACGCCCAACACGGGACTGACACTTTTCGTTCCCAATCAGGTGTTCCATCGACTTACGCGAGTACGACCCGTTGGTGAGCTTCGTGGGCGACGTGAAAACCGAGGGGTTCCGGTGCCCCGAGATGGTCAATGGGACACCGTGGACGTTCCAAAGCGACCTTTACCAGGTTGCGGCGACGGTTCACACTCTGCTGCACGGCAAGTACATGCGGGTCATGAAAGGCCCGGGCGGGTACGTACCGACGGCGCCGGCGAAACGGTGGTGGCGCAACGACTTGTGGACCGTTTTCTTCGCCACTTTGCTCAACACTCAGACCCGGGCGTTGAACGACCCGCCGCCGTTGGGGCAACTGCGTAAGTTGTTCGAGAACTACCTCACCACGGAGGGGCTAGGGGGGGGAATAAGAGAGGCGCTGATGCGGCAAACCGTCGCGATGTACGACCAGGCCAAGGCGGCGGAGGCGAAACGGTGAAACCGGGACGTGTTGGGTTTGGGGGAAGGGACGCGGGACTGTGACGACGACTTTAGACGCGCGCGGGCCTCTTGGCTTCCGCGAACGGGGGGTAACCATCGGCACGATACGGGATACGGAGGGGACTTTGCGAGACGAGCGGGACTGTTTTTATTCATTCTATTTCATTGTTGGGGGGGCGCCAGCGACGACGAAAGAGATGACGACGTACCCGAAGCGCGCTCTCAAATACGAAACAGGAAAGTGAAAGTGCACTGACACAACGGTTTTTCGATGCCTCTCACGATTCAGTTGTTCGGGCGCACGCATGGCGGCTTCCCCGGCGGACGTGGTCCCCGACGTCGAGGTCGGCCCGGCGCGGGATGGGAAAAGGGTTTTGAGCAAGGTTGCGTCGTACAGGTTCACCACGGGTGACAACGATACGCAGGCGATTGAGGCGCACTTGTTCGATCTGGATGGCGTTTGGTCGCGGCCATCCCCGATCCTGGCGGAATGGCGCGCCGGGCGCGCGGCGACTTCGCGGGTGCTCGAGCCCGTGAAAGAGGCGTGCATGAACCTGTTCGCCTCTGTCAGGATTTACTTCCGGTACCTCGTTACCGCGGAGGCGTGGATCCTGTGCCTGGTGTCCGTCGCGTCCACGCTGTTCTTCACGATGTTCGAAGTCAAAGGAAGGCGTTTGGCGGTGAACGTGTCCTGGGCGTTCATCTCGTTCGCCATCATCTTCCCGTTGACGAACTCGCTGAACGAAACCTTCCGCCGGCGCGAACGCGCGCTGGAGTGCATCGCTGATGTCAAGGCGTACCTGCTGTCGTACTACCAGGCGCACCGGGACTGGGACTGGGGTGAGAACGGCCGAGGGAAGCTCCCGCGAAATCACGTCGCGAACGTGCGTCTTGTTTTGGCGTCGTGCGTGGCGGACATGCGGGACGTGTTGACTGCTCCTCCCACGACAAGGCAGATCCACTACCACACCGAGTGGGGCCGAAAAGAACGCGAGCGCGTGGAAAACATGTCACATGACATGATCTTTCGAATCAGCACGTACTTCGACCGCATGAGTCTGGCGGTGGAGGAGCTGAAGTACGCCGGGCAGCCGGGAAACGAAGCGAGCCGCATGCGGCAGTACGTCACGCTCAGCATGCGGGCGTGGGAAAACCTGAAGCACATCAAGAAATACCGAACCCCAATCGCCACGAGGGCGTTCGCCCGAGTTTACATATTCCTGCACCCATGGTTCTGGGGACCGTACTACGCGTATTTGGTGGACGGGATGGTGGTCGACGGTACCGGAAACGACGCGAGCTTCGGGGCGGTGGTCGGCACCACCGTTTACGCCTGCGCCCTCTCCGTCCTAACCTCGCTGGCCATGATGGGCTTGTTCAACGTGCGGTACCGGATGGAGGACCCTTTTTTCGATGCGGTGATGGAACAGACTGGTAAGAAAAATGACACGAGGCAACACCTGGGGGTTGACTTAATCCACGTCGCGCAGGAGTTCGCCGAGCTGCTGCGCTCGGTCGCGATGGAGGTGGTGGACGCGGATCAAAACAAATGCGGAGGCGGCCCCGCCCGAAGGGCCTACCCACTACCCGAAAGCAGCTGGATCGCGCACCTGGAACTGAAGCCGGGAGTAGAGATCGTGCGGATACAAAGCCAGGTGTAGGGGGGGTACTTATAGCTGTCTGGAAGGCTTTGAAATCTAAGCCGTTGATTGTCTAAGGGTTTGCTGCCTGCTCTTTACCTACTTCTATAAATGCCTCTTCTCCTTGCGTTGAGCGCGTACAGCGCGCCTCCCCCCGTCGCAATCGCCAGGCCTCCCCACGTCGCCGCGTATGACACGTGGTCGGTCGGTGTTACCCTGAAGGTTCGCAAATCGGCCAGCGCGGTCGGGGCTGGGAACGAGGTTGGCGCGGCGTTGCCCTGGTCGGCGCGGCCGCCGTGCGTGAGCTGGACGAGCGGCGTGTCGAGCGGCAGCCCGAGCGCGCTCGCGACGGCGCGTACGTCCACCCAGTGAAATTGTTTCGTATTTTTGTCGTTATGCGGCGTGAACCTTCCGGGGGTTTCCGACACCCGAGTCACGCCCTTGGATTTCAAACACAAACCGCCCGAAGAGTCTTCCCACCCGACCGGTACCCACCCGCGGTTCACGAGCACGGTTTGTTTCTCTGGCGTTTTACTAAACCATCCTTTGGTTTTCGGTCGGACACTCATGGCGGTGATGAGCGCCGCGCCAGCCATCGGGCTGCCGTGCACGCTCCGCACCCTAGGTGCGACTCGCACGGACTTTTTCAGGTCCAGCGTTCCCTCCACAATCACGGCGGTGTACTCCTCGATTTCCTCGCCCCGTGCCATCGCGTCTAGAACGTCATGCAAACCTCTTTCGCCTTCCCCCAACGCGGCTTCACGAGACACCAGCTGGTTCTTTTTCCACTCCCAGCGATCCAGCTGCCACTTACAAAGCCCTACGCACACCATGCTCGGGGATAACAGAAACGCGGCGCCGAGCACCGAACGAAATCGCCCCCCGCCCGCGGACCCGCCCGCGCTCGCGGACGCCCCTGCGAAACCTCGGGAGAAACACGCGCCGGACGACGGGCGCGCGATGGCCGGCTCGAGCGGGGCGACCACCGCGGGCGCACGCGCAACGCGTGCCACCGCGGACGTGAGCCGCCACGCCGTGTGCCTGCTCGACGCGTACGCCATCGCCGCTGCGGCGAGAGTGCGTCGGGCGAAGTGGATCTCATAGGACGAGTTTCGTTCACATTCACCACGACGTCGACAGTAAAATGCCAACTCACACAACGACACGCGCTTGGACGAGGCGATGTCCGGCAAGGCGGACATGCGCGCCCTCGGGGTGGACCGTTTGTTCGGGGTCGATGGCAAAACCGTTTTGGTCACGGGCGGCGCGCGAGGTATCGGGTTGATGATCGCCGCGGGGTTCGTGGCGAACGGGGCGACGGTGTACATCGCGTCCCGAGACAAACAGGCGTGCGATGCTGTGGCAAATCAACTCACAAACGTGGGTCCTGGTACATGTTTCGCGCTCGCCGCGGACCTCGGAACAGAGGCGGGGTGCGTCGCGCTTGCGAAGGCGCTGGGCGAGCGGACACAAAAATTGCACGTCCTCGTGAACAACTCGGGCACGAGCTGGGGCGCGCCGATGGCGAGTCACGGCGAGAAGGCGTGGGACAAAACTTTCGCCCTCAACGTGAAGGGTGTTTTCTTTTTAACAAGGGAGATGTTGCCCCTTCTGGATAAGGGGAGCACCAAAAGCGACCCAGGACGGGTAATCAACATCGGCAGCATCGCGGGTTTAAAACCGCAAGTGTTTCCCACGTTCTCATACGACGTCTCCAAAGCGGCGGTGCACCACTTGACGAGGAAGATGGCGGCGGAGTTGGCGGACCGGCAGGAAAACGGCGGCGAGAAAATAACGGTAAACGCGCTGGCGCCCGGGTACGTGCCGTCGCGTATGAGCAAACAGTTGGAGGGTTATGACGAGGCGATTGCGATTGCAGAGTCGTTGCCTTTGCGACGGAAAGGCGAGCCGGGGGATATGGCGGGCGCGGCGCTTTTCCTGAGCTCAAACGCGGGCGCGTGGATCACCGGGATCGTGCTTCGCGTGGACGGCGGGCACCTCGCGAAACTGTGATGCTATAAACGTTTTTTCGGATCAATCAATGGTCATCGCCTTCCTCTCCCTCGTCCCCCCCCTCTTCCTCCTCCCCCTCTTCCGCCCCCCCCCCGGCCTCCGCCTCCCCCCCGCCCCCGCCCCCCCCGCCCCATAATAGTCATCAGCCCCTGATCCTCCTCGTCCCCGTCCCCGTCCCGGTTGCGTTTCTTCCCCCCCCCGCGCGCGTCCGCTTCGCGCATCTGGTTGCTCGCGATGCGCTGCGCTTCGTTGACGCGCTCGTTGAGGAGCAGCACGGCGTCTTCCGGTGCGGGGAACGCGTCGAGTTTTTTGCCAATCAGGCGCTCGATTTTCTGGTAAAGCTCCACGTCGTACTGCGTTACTAGGGTCACGGCTAAACCACTACGGCCTGCCCGCGCGGTGCGTCCCACGCGGTGGACGTAGTCCTTGCTGTTCTGGGGGACGTCGTAGTTCACCACGACGTCCACGGACGGAATGTCCAGTCCTCGCGAGGCCACGTCCGTCGCTACCAGTATGTTCCTTTCCCCCGATTTGAACTTGTTCAGCGCGCCCAGCCGTTTGGGCTGGCTCATCTGGCCGTGAATCGGCACCGCGCCAAAGCCTAGGTTTCGCGCGACCAGCGCCAGTCGTCTTGTTTGGTCGCACGTGCGCGTGAACACCATCATGGTTGACGCGCTGAGTTCGTCGAAGAGATAGTTCACGTAGCAGTCCTTGTGCTTCGCCGGGACGAACAGGTACTGCTGTTTCAGGGAATCCACGGTGCTGTACTTCGCGCTGACTTCGACCTTCACGGGATTCCGCAAACAGGCTCGCTGAAGCTTAGCTACTTTCGAAGTCATGGTGGCGCTGAACAGCTGCGTGCGTCGGTCGCGCGGCACCACCTTCAAAATGGCGTCGATTTCCTGTTCGAAATCCAGGTTTAGCAATCGATCGGCTTCGTCGAGACACAACACCTTCAGCTGTTTCAACCCGAAACCCTTGGTGTTCGTAAGGTGGTCCACGACTCGCCCGGGGGTACCCACGACGACGTGCGGTCGCTTCCCTAGCGCGATGCTCTGGGCCATCATGTCGATGCCGCCCACGAGCACCGCGGTTTTAACGCCAATGGAAGCCCCGAGCGCTTCGAACTGTTCCGCGATTTGTATCGCCAGCTCTCGAGTTGGCGACAGCACCAGGGCGAAAAAAGCTTGCGGGGCGTCCAGGAGCTCTTGAAGAATGGGAAGCGCGAACGCGCCTGTTTTCCCCGAACCCGTCTGCGCCAACCCGATGACATCCTTACCAAGCAGCGCCTGGGGAATGGACTCCACCTGAATCGCACTTGGCGTTTTCCACCCGAGCGCCGCCGCCGCGCGCGCGAGCTCGTCGCACACCCCCAGCGCGGTGAACGCGGTCACCGCGGTTTCCGTTTCAGCGGGGGTCAGCACCGCGGCCATGGCGACCGGGAACGCGAGTCGAACGGACAGGCGGACGCGCGTGACGGAGTGAGCTGGGGAGACGAAGCCGCCGCCCTTCCGAGGAAAATCAGGCTTGTCATGCACCGACGAAAGTTT
>Ga0302136_1000765_pt1 | contig 15291 bp, 3 predicted proteins | sample CBN3_20m_MG_FD_203116 | JGI IMG/M metagenome (GOLD analysis project Ga0302136, IMG submission 203116) | Marine microbial communities from Western Arctic Ocean, Canada - CBN3_20m | ecosystem: Environmental > Aquatic > Marine > Oceanic | place: Canada: Western Arctic Ocean | collected 2017-09-15
TTCATCATCATAATATAATAAAAAAATCAGAATATGATAAAGTTTATGAAAGAGTAAAAATATTTAAAAATATTTATAAAGAAAGAAAAAATGATATGTGTTTATTTTATTTAACTCAGATAGTTGAAACTAGAGATTTTGAAATATATAAAAAAAAAATATATGATTTAAAAACTAAATATAATATAAATTGTTATATAATAATTATAGTTTGTTCTGATAAATTTAATGATGATTATATTTTTGAAAATGATATTTTATATATTGTAAAAAAAGTCAAAGATTATAATTATCAATATCATCATGAACACGGAACTGATAATAATTTAGACTTTACAAAAGAATTTAATACTATAAAAAAAATATTTAATTTAGAACTAATGAGTTACAATGATATAAAATCAAATTTCTCTAAATTTTTAATATAAGAAAAATGTATTTATACTATCTAATTCATATCCAATTATTTTATTACAAAATTAAATGATATATTATTATTTATATATTATAACAAAAAATAATATATATATATATAGAAAGTAATGTTTAAATCACCACTTATAACGATGTTAAATTATTAATTGATTTTGTTACTGCGTTTACTGTAATGGTTATATTGGCGTTTGAGTTTGGAATTTTGTATTCTAAACAAGAAAAACAAATTTATCAACATCCGGTATTTTTGATAATAGCAGGATTTTATATATGTTAGAGAATGTATATTTATCTATATTGATAGTAGCCATTTGGTTTTTTATTAAATATATGTCAGGTAAAAAAAATGAAGATAAAACAATAAATAAGAGAAGAAATAATAGATGAGGAATTGTAAATTATAACAAATCCAGTATTTTAATTGATACTTGATGAAGTTCAGATAATATTAAATCCCATAATTGATTATTTAAATTAATATCAAAAGATGACTGTGTATCATTATAATTTTGTATTAATTTACCCGAAGTAAGATTTGTAAGTCGTAAGTATATTTCAGTTTGTATTTGTTCATATTCGGGAATAAATGTGAATAATCTATTTCGTCTATTTTTGATTTCAATTAATTGATTATTTTCAATACCATCAATTTTTCCACAAATATAAAATTGATGTTCTTTAAATGTAAATAAATGGTTTTTATATAAACAATCATTATTATTTGTAATTTTAGTTTTTTTGATTGTTTCATATTTTTTTATGATTTCACATTCATTCTTAATTCCTCTTTGTTTATTAATAAATCCACCAACATAATCTTTAACTGCTGTAGTATTTTTTTTAGATATAATTTTATCAATATTGTTTTCTAATTTTTTTTGAGTTTCTTTTGATTTTACTGTATTTTTTACTTGAATTGATTCAGCCGCTACTTTTTCAAATAGTTTTTTGGATACTTTAGAAACATCATTTTTTGTTTTAGTTTTATCAATTATTTTTTTAAGTTCCATATATTGTTTATCTTCAAGTATTGATTCATTTTTGAATAAGTTTAGTAATTGAACTAATTCATCTTTTGAGATAACATCAAACTTATTAATATCTCTCATGTTAGTTTCTTTTTTTACACGACATAATATGTCATGAATGGTTTCTTCTTGTGATTTATATGGATTTTTATTTATTAAGGCAGCAATTTCTGAAGCATTATAATAAATATGCATTATTAATAATAATTAATAAAAAAAAAAAATCAATTTAATACTTAAATGTTATATTATTCAAGTGGTTATAGGAGCTTGTAATTTGGATCAAATGGTTTAATTTGTATGAAAAAATCAGTTTGTGGTATAGATTTAGCTAATTTTAAAATGTCTTTCTTTGACTTCCAACTAATTATAATCTTTTCCCCAATTTTTTCCGGAATTCCTATTAGAACTTCATCATTAGTATTAGTATCAGTATCAGTATTAATATTATTACTATGTTTTATTTTGTTATCAGTAAGTAACTTACTATTTTTTTCCAACTGTTTGTTTTTATTACTTCTTGTATTTTCTTTTATTAATATAATTAACTTAGTTAATTCCATATTTTCTTTCACTGTTTTATCATTTTTATCTGATAAGTAATTATATCTGCTATAAATAGAAGCATTATTTTTTAGATAATCTTTATTTAAATACTCTAATTTAAAATCAATTAAATCAAGATTCTCAAGTAAGTCATTTTTATAGGTTTCTTTAGTTTGAGTATAAATATTATTATTGTCTAACGTATCTCCAAATTTTGTTATAAAAAACTCTAATGGAAAAAGTTTATTATCTTCTGTGTAACTTAAAATACTTTTACCGTCCATATTTTTTTTATTATCATATATTTTCAAAACTGATATATTTCCTATATCAATTTGTTTATTATAAATTAAATTATTCTCATGTAATCCATATGGTGTAAAAGAGCTTACTTTAGTACACTCGAAATAAAGCTCACTATTGTTTTGTGTAAATATACCGTGTAGATATGTATAATATTTTAAATTTATTTTATATATAAGTGAAATTTCTGTTGGAAGAGCTGAGAAGAGAGTGGTACTAAATGCACTATCGGTTTCTTTTTTCGTTATCTTAAATTTTAATGACTTGAATGTAGTGTTACTGTTCAAATTACTCTCATTAATAGGTTCTAAATAAAATGAACCAAACTTAACTTCTGGCTCTTTATATATATTTGGTATAAACTGTTTGAAAATATTTTTTTCAATATTATTATAATATTCTTCTATGTCGATTCTATTTGTATATTTATAATGTATTATATGAGATAAATAATCTTTGAAGAAATTAATATTTGTAATAGCAGAAATATCTAATAATATCTTGGTATTATTAAACTTGGTCAATATATCGGTATTGTCTTTTTGTATTAGTATTATATATTGTTTTAATGGATGATTACTTAGTGTATATATTTCTTTAAATATATTATCTTTTGTAAGTGTTTGTATCGTGTTTTTTTTATATATGGGTTTTTTCTCGACTGAATCATATATATCAGTTAAAAATATAAAATTGTAATCTTCTATTGTATCAATAGATTTTAAACTCCCATCAATCAATAGTAAGTTAGTTCTATCATTATTTATTTTATTATTTTTAATAGAAGATATATTCATATATAAAATTATATCTTTTATTAAATTTAAAGTATCTTTAATTTCATTAGTATTTAGTTTACTTAATCCATAATTATTATGATTAATAAAATTTGTGATATTACAATATTTTGAATATTTACCAGCTATAGCTTTATTAGATTTTTTTATATCATCTAATATATTATTAGGATAAGTATTATTATATACTTTATTAATATAATATCCATTTAATCTCATATTTAGGTAATAATTAGTATAATATAGATCTGAAATAGTATTTTTTTTTTTATTTTTGTCTAAATATTTTTCATAAATTATTTCGTCGTACTTACACTTATTGTTTGTTTCATCATTATCACATTCATTTCTAAACTTATTTTTCATAGCTTTTATTATATCGCTTTTAATCATACTACCACCCGAAGAAGATGCTGCTGCCTTGCGAGCTACTTTCGCTGCTGCTGCCTTGCGAGCTACTTTCGCTGCTGCTGCCTCATCGAGAGCTACTTTCGCTGCTGCTGCCTCATCGAGAGCTACTTTCGCTACTTTCGCTGCTACTTTTTCTGCTGGTGGTAAACCAGTAAATATGCTCATATTTGTTATTTTTTTAGATGTATATGTAAACATATTACTTTGCGTTTGTAAGTTTTCAAAGGATATAGTACAAATATAATCATTCATTTCAGAACTATCTTTATCCGATATAATAGTTCTACTATCCTTATCAGATATAATACATTTATTACTAATACGTTTATAGTTCGTATCTGATGTCTCAGTTAAATTTTTTAAGCTAACTAAGATTTCAAGATTGTTTATGGACAATTGTGATGTATTCTTTATATGAATATTAATATTGAAGAATAAATTGTTATTATAATCTACAAATACTTGTGAGTTCTGTAAAAGGATATATGGAGTATCCGTATTATCATTGATTCTTAAAGTAATGTTGCCTGCTTCTAAATTATATATAGTTGATTTTAAATATTCAGATTTTCTTGTTTTATCAAATAATTTTACTAATTTTATATTCATATAAAATTGGGGTGAGAGAGAGAAAGAATCTCCATCACCTATTTTATTAGTAATATTATTTGCGGTATTTATTCTAAATTTAATATTCTTATCAGAATTTATATAATTAGTACTTGGTAGTGATATTTTTCTAATTATATATGTTATATGTCTTGGTTTTACTTGTAATATATTAGTAAATGGTAAGTAATAATTATATTTCAAATCATCACCTATAGTATTATTAAGTTTTATAATATACGCACTATTAGTAGTCGTTTTTATAAAGTTATTATTTTTTGAATTAGATAAATATATATTGTATTTATTACCTATTTTAAAAATTTTCAAAGGATATATGTTATTTTCATTTAAAGATACAACTTCATAAGTATTCTTATTAAAAATTAAATTTATATTAAATTTAGATTCAGATTCAGATTCAGATTCAATATGTGTCTTCTTTATGTAATCATAGTTAATAATATAATTAAATGAATTTAATGTTTTGTTTATATTATTTTCTAATGTATAAAATAAATTATTTGCTAATATATAATATTCATAAAACTTAAAATACTGTGTTTTATTTAAATTGACTTTAGATTCAAATCTCTTTATTTTGTCTTCAAATTTATTAATATAATTTTTATATGTAGTTTTTTCATTTATATATAAAATATCAAGAGTATTATTCATAGATGTACTTACATTCTTTATATATGAAGTAAGTAGATTAAGTAATGAACTATTCAAGTTCTTTAGCGTAGTATTAAATTCAGTAATACGCTGATCAAGTGCTGAATTAAGGGCTACATTACTCGCAAGTAATGTATACAATATATTTTTAGGTAATTTAGTAAATGATGTAGACTCTGTATAATAATAATATGGTATTTCATATTTTGTTTGATCTATTTTAATATATGGGTTATTATCAATATTTATACTAACCAGTTCATTATCATTATTAATATTAATATTTATTGATGAACTTAAAGTATTAGCATCTATGATATTATCAATAGAAGTAAAATTATTGGATGAAATTTTATTTTTTAAATAAGATTTATTTTTAAAGTATTCTTTATCATCTTTATATTTGGATATATATTTATATAATTTTAAAATTTTATTAATTTTTTTAAATAATTGTTCTAATTGTAATTTATTGGTAATAATATTATTTTTATTTATTTCACAAACATTATTATCACAACACAAATCACTATTTTTATTTAATATTATTTTACCTGCTTCTTCAATTTCTTCATCCGAAAGTAGTGTTTTTGATTCTAAAATATTATTTACTATAGGATTATTATAAAAAGCGTCATTATTCACAATATCTTTATAACAACCAATAAAATTTAGTTTATTTATAAAATTTAATAAATTTTTAAATTTTATATTCTTAAATAAATCATATGAATTATATATTTTTGTTTTTGATATATCTATATTATTAAGATTATTAGTAGATGATATAATTAATTCATTTTTAACAAAAACTATTGTATTGTTATGCTCTTTCAGTATTTCTGTTTTACTTAATTTAGTATTAGTTGTAAGAATTGTAGTAATATCATATAATGAATCATTTTTATATGTTTTAAAATTTGTATTTATTTTTTCTAATATTTTTTCTAATATATTTAATTTTATAATAATATTTATATTATTTGGAATTAAATTATATAATACATAGTCTTCATCCTCTAGTTGAATTAATGAAAATAATTCATGTTTCGTCGATTTTTCATTATCTTTAGAATAGTTTTCTATATTATCTTTATTTAAAGTATCAAAATTATAAAACTTTATTAATTCCTTGAAATTATTTATAATAATTTCAGTAGTTGTATCATTTGAATTGGTTTTTAATTTATTAAAAATAAAAATGAAATCAGTATCATCTATATTTTTAAACATATCGTATTTTTTATTTAAATCATTATTTGATAGTAATATATCTACAATTTGTATTAGTTGTAAATTATATTTATTATATTTAATTTCATATTCACTCATTACCTTTTTTAAGTCAGTTTTATTGTTTAATATTTTTTCACTTAATGTTGTGATTAATGTATTTAATTTAGAAACATCTATGTTATTATAATATTCGATATATTTTTTTATGAATAATTTTAGTTGACTTAAATAATAATCATTGTAATATGTTTTTATAAAACTTTCAATTTCAGTCTTATAGAAAATAAATAATATATAATCTTTATTTCCGAAACTTAATATTTTATCAGATATATCTTTAAATGTTTTCATTAATTCTATATACACTGTTTCATTAACAAAGTGTTTATTATTGTATTTTGTTTCGGTTGAATTTAAATATAATTTTGTAAATCCTTGTTGAGAGTATCCTAATTTAATATTATGTTTTTCAGATTTGAAATTTTCTAAGTTAAAATTATTCATATCATTATCATATATATCTCTATTTATACTTAAATTTAAATTATATAAATCCGTAAATTTATAAGATTTAAAACTATTTATAATATTATTATGTATTATTATCGATTTATTCGATAAGCCCGATATAGATATATTACTTTTTAAAGTTATTATAATATGTTTATTTGTATTAATAACTTTATCCATTTTAATTTTTTTATTATTTAGTTCAATGTAATTATTAGGAACTATGCGTTTTCCTTCAGTTAGTTTTTTTTCTATAATTATAATTGAATCATTTAAAATATTATAGAAATTTTTAACAAAATCATTTCTAACTTCTAAAGATGATTCAAATAGTAAGTTATATTTAATTTCTACTTTTTTATTTAATGATAATTTATTATAAGTTTCTTTCGTAAGTTGTTTATTTGAATCAGTTACAACTTTTGAATTATTGTTGTTATAATGATTACTTACAATTTTAAAATATAAGTTATAAAAATCATTATTATTTAATTCTGTTAATGAATTCTCAAACATAGTAATTAGTGCGTTAAATAATGTTTTATTTGTTTTACCCGAAGGTGAGGTTAAGTCAACATACAATTTATCATAATCAAGATCGGTGGTTTTCTTAAATATATCCATTTTTTCTTCAATCCATAATTTTTTAAAAGATGCTCTTATTAGCTTTTTAAACTGGTCTTTAACGTCTTTTACTGATTCAAATTTAGTGTGTTTTGAATCATTAATAGAATTTATAATTTCAGTTAGATTGTTTTGGTTTAAAGAACTAAACTTACTAATATCATTATATATAAAAGTACATAAAGATAGTTTTTTTATTAAATTATTTTTCAAATAGTATAAAGGTCCCTTATTAATAAGATTATCTGTAATTATATTTATTTCAGATTCATTAATATTATAATCTGAATCAAGATTATAAGGAATAATAAATGGAATATCTTTCAATGGAAATGATTTAGCGTCAACTGTATTTCCACCTGTTTGACAAGTCAATAAATAATCTTTTTGTATTCCTATATTAAGTTTAATAAATGTCTCTATTTTTTTATCAAAACTGTTTAAAAACTTAGAATGTAATAAGTTATTTAGTTTACATATTTCTATACTATTATATAATTTTAATTCACTCTCTGAAATACTCTCTATATTAGTTACATTTTCTATGTTAGATGAATATGTTTCTATGTTTTTACTAAACTTATATTTATTTAGTACTGTATTAAATAATTCAGGATAATCCATTAATAACTTTTTAATAAAAGTTTCATTACTAAAACAATTCACATTTGTATATTTATAAAATAACGGTTTAGAAGTACTATCTTGTAATTTTAAATAACTTAATTTCATATTATAAATATTAAGATCTATTTCTGTTTTGTTAGTACTCTTTTTTAGTCCAAAGCGAACTGGGCTGTGCTCAATTTCATCACCTTTATAACAACTTTTAATTTCTATAAGATTTTTTTTTGATAAAGTGTCAAAAGCTGCACTGGTAAGTAGCATGGTTTTAGAGTATTTAGTAATAATTGAATCGATCTCTTTTTGTTTTTCTTCACTAAACATTTTCTCCTGAACCTCCAGAACAGCAGCATACATTAATATTTTTTTTATATAACTCCCTAATACTATTATATTATAGCGATTATCAGATAACATTGTTATCTTTTTAAATAACAATGTTTTCAAGTATTTTATATATTCTACAAAATTACTGTTATCATTATTAACTATGGGCAACACGATCTTACCTTGCTCCCCCTCACGACCGAATGTAAACACTGTATTATCATCGGTCCATACCACTGTGTGATACTCACCTGCCGCCACACCAATCACCTTCTTCCCTGCCAGTGCATCGACCAGCCTCGGCACATGCTCATTCTGTCGGCCTCCGTGGCCCAGCCTCCCACTGCCTCCATGCCCAAAGGTGAAGAGCTCCCCTTCGTCGGTCCAAACTGCTGTGTGATAATCACCTGCCGATGCACCAATTACATTCTTCCCCACCAGAGTCTCGACCAGCCTCGGCACAAGCTCATTCTGGTCCCCTCCGTGGCCCAGCGTCCCACTATATCCACTCCCAAAGGTGAAGAGCTGCCCCTCATCAGTCCAGACTGCTGTGTGATAATAACCTGCGGCTGCACCGACCACCTTCTTCCCCACTAGTGCATCGACCAGCCTCGGCACAGGCTCACTCTCTCCTTCAGGGCCTTCAGGTCCTGGCCTCTCTCCTTCCCCGTGGCCCAGCTGCCCATAGTATCCTTCCCCACAGGTTAAGAGCTCTCCTGCGTCGGTCCACACCGCTGTGTGATAATTAGTTGTTGATGCACCGATCACCTTCTTCCCTGCCAGCGCCTCGACGAGCCTCGGCACACGCTCAGTCTGCGTCCCTCTGTGGCCCAGCCTCCCAATGTATCCATGCCCAAAGGTGAAGAGCTCCCCCTCCTCGGTCCACGCTGCTGTGTGAAAAGGACTTACTGCTGCACCAATCACCTTCTTCCCTGCACCTGATAAATGAAGTATATATGGATTACCATCCTCTGTATATTTAGTAACATTAAAGGTCTTGACCAGCCTCGGTACAAGCTCGTTCTCATCCCCTCCGTGGCCCAGCTTCCCATAGTATCCATGCCCAAAGGTGAAGAGCTCGCCAGCCTCTGTCCAAACTGCTGTGTGATTACTGCCTGACGATGCACCGATCACCTTCTTCCCCTCAAGGGTGATCGGTGCATCGTCAGGCACGGTGAGACCGACAGCATACTTAACTTGTACAAATTTTTGGGCTTTCCTAAGTTCCTCGATGCCCGTTGTGCTAACTGCGACTCCCGAGATGGCGCTTCGCTGCATCCCCGGCTGCTTCCATACCCAAAACCGTCCATCATGTGATATTAGCCACGTATTCGTACTTGTGGATATAATTTGTTTTATCCCCGAATTGAACTCCATATGGAGTCCCTTTTTAATAACTTCTGTTAATATAGTTGATGTAGTGGGTAATATGGGTGATGTAGTGGGTAATGTAGGGGTTAATACGTGTATATTTTTATCTGGTCCAAATATATATAGTCCGGACGCAGACCACACTATTATAGACTCTTGCATTTTATCAATACGAAAGACCCCAGTCAGATTCTTAATACCTTCCATCATCTCATGATTCTGTCCCCAATAGTAGGCTTTACCTTCATCCGTCCACAGCGCCGTGCCATTATTTGGCGCTGCCGCACCAACCACCTTCTTATCTTGCAGCTCACCCAGTACCTGCTTCGGCACAAGCTCATCCTGTTTCCCTCCATGGCCCAGCTTCCCATGTGCTCCAACCCCAAAGGTGAAGAGCTCCCCCTCATCAGTCCATACCACTGTGTGAGAACCACCTGCCGCTGCACCAACCACCTTCTTCTCTTTCAGCTCACCCAGTACCCGCTTCGGCACAAACTCCCACTGTTGCCCTCCGTGGCCCAGCCTCCCATTGAATCCAACCCCAAAGGTGAAGAGCTCGCCTGCCTCCGTCCACACGGCTGTGTGACCAGTACCTGCCGCTGCACCAACCACCTTCTTCTCTTTCAGCTCACCCCGTACCCGCTTCGGCACAGGCTCATGCTGATACCCTCCGTGGCCCAGCTGCCCGTGGCCTCCATACCCAAAGGTGAAGAGCTCACCCTCCTTGGTCCATACCACTGTGTGATAAGCATCTGCCGCTGCACCCACCACCTTCTTATCGTTCAGTTCCTGCACCAGCTTCGGTACAAGCTCATTCTGCTGCCCGTCCTTCATTCTGCGGCCCAGCCTCCCATATTCTCCAAGCCCGAAGGTGAAGAGCCTGCCGCCATTGGTCCAAACCGCTGTGTGATAACCACTTGATGCGGCACCCACAAACATACTGTCCTCGCGTTCCAACGCGGACTGCGGGACAGTGGTTGTGTATTTGACCATTTTTTTTTTCGATTTCGAGTAGTAGTATAAGTCACCTGAGATAGTAATCACCGTGGTATGAACTGCTGAGTGTGGGTCGCGAACTATTGCGGTGAGGAAGGAAGAAATTGGATGCGGGGGGGGGGAGAGGGGGGGGGGTTCTAAATAGGTTAATATAGTTTTGCTATTTGATTTGCATGGGGTAGCACCACCTGTTGTGATGTTTGTAATTAGATTTGAATTTTGATTATTATAAAAAATAATATGGGAGTAATCACTGGATGATAGTATTTTTAATACTAAAGAGTTAAAGGAAGAGGATTCTATAGTATAATTATAATTACTTAATAAGTTATTTTTACCATTACTAGTATTATATAGTTTAATTAAAGATTTACCATTTAGTGTATTAAACTCCCAACTTGATATAGGATGAAATTGAGAAATAGTTCCATTTTTAATAATAAATATATTAGTTTCATTTGGTCTATTTGAAATATTAGATATATTTAAGTTATTTGGTAGTTTATTTATATTGAAAGCATAATAATATTTATTTGTTTTTTGTAATGTAATATTAATTTTGAAAGGATCAAGAGTAGGTATTTTACCTCCAATTTTTGCTTTTGGTATTTTTTTAACTAACCAATAATTACCATTAAATGTATCATTAATTGAAGAACACTTATAATTAGAATTATTAATTTCTGATTCGTATTGTATTATTTTATTTTGTCTATTACAACCAGTTTTATGAAAGTTTATATTATCATTAATTGAAATAATTTTCTTATTACTATCAAAATAATATAATTGTGGTAGTGATGTTTTAATAGGATATAATTTATTGTTATATTTAGTAAATATAGAAGTAAAATTCTCGTCTTGTATAAGGTTATTGTTCTCTGTAGGTTGTTTAAAATAAGATGTTGTGTTATTATGATCATATATTAGATTATAAACTTGTGATTTAAAAGTAGTAGTAATTTCGAAATACTTATTATCTCTATTATCGGATATGTTTCTTTCAATTGCGTGATTTTTGAAATATGTGTCATAATTATCAGATTTTGTAATTAAAAGGTCTTTGTTATAAAAAGTGCTTGTTTTACAATCTGTATTATTTATATCATTTTTTTTTAATAACTGTATACTATTACAGTTATCATTTTTATCACAAAGATTTTTTAATTTTAAAATATTACATCTATCAATTTTACAACTACCACATACTTTACAATTATATTCAGGGAAATTATAATCAATACCAATTAGAGATGTGTCTTTAATTTTTGCATTATTACATATTTTTAAATCTTCATAATCACTACAATTTAATCCATTACCATTATAACCTATACCTGAAATATTATTAGTCCAATTAGGTGTATCTTGACATGTGGTGTCTCCTCCTGTAATAAATGTATTAAGAGATGTTTGTACGGGTAGTTTTGTATTTTTATATTTGAAATAATGTGGATTACTTTCGACAAAGTTCCATAAAGCTGTATTTCGGAGGTCATTAGTTAGTAAATCAGTTGATGTAATCCAAAGTAAGTCATCATATGAGTTTTCGTCAGGGCAATAATTAGAACAAGTTCCGTCTTTATTATTAAATAGTGTATTCTTATTCTCTTGTTTTTGAAATAAAGAGCAAGTTTTATCTGTAGTATTTACTAAGAAAGAAGTGCATTTTTTATTATTAATACATATATTAGCACAATAATTTTTAGATTTATATTTTTCATCATTAGGGTTTATGTTTATTTGCAAAAATGAATCTTTATTTGATACGCTTTCTATTTTACATTTTTGACATATTTGTAAATCTAATTTTTTATTTTGAAATGCTAAATATAAATCTTTAGTGGGGTGTTTTAGATAATAATATACTTTGTCTTTAATATGTTCTATTTGTTTAATTAGATAAAATGATATTTGTCCTATTAAATTTGTTGATGGAACTTGATAATCAAAATCAGGATTTATTTTATTTATAAAGTTGTTTCCTAAATATGTGGAGAATGTATTATTCATAAAAGAATATGTATTTGTAGTTTTATTATAGGTTAATTTCCAAATATGATTTATATTACATTTTTTAACATACATTGTATCTGTGGAGTTTTGAATATCTTGAATACAATACTTATCAATTATTTTTTCATTAATTGCGATATTTTTAATTTCAATGTTATTACTTTTATTAATCATATGTTCGTAATTTGTTGAAGCTATGATTCTATTTAAAATAGATGATTTTAAAGTATATAATTTATTAATATTAATTAAAGGATATTTTATATATATTTTTTCAACAGTAATTTTTTTACCACTAATTAGGTTAAGATCTTGCATGGAGTTACGAAAATAATTAACTGTAATGTTATTAGTGGCGCCGGTCAATTGAAGTTTATTAGAAACTAATTTACCTATAACTATATCATTTAAAACATTATTATTTAAATTACTTGAAATAATATAATTTGTGTTGTTTTGTTCTACTTGATAGAAGTCAACTGTTAAACTATTTAGATAATTATGATGATTATTATTATCTAACTCGATGATTGTAGTTAGTGAAGATGTATAATATAATCCAAGTGTTTTTGAATTACTTTTTAAATTAAATAGATTTTTATTGTTTAATGAACTATTTTTTTTAATTAATGTTAAATTAAAATTAGAATCAATTAAATTATCTTTATGATGTGATAGTAAACAATTTTTAGTTTGTACATTATAAGACATACATTTGCAGTCTGAATTTTTAAAACATATATTTTTACAATCATTTATATCAACCGATTTAATAATATTATATTCATTTGAACATTTTATATTTTTATATGAATTATAAAAGTTTAAACTGCCTGCTTTATATGTATTATTATTTTTAATATTTTTAGTGTTGAATATAATATAAATAATAAAAATAACTAAAATAATAATACATAAATAGTTTAACATATTATATTATATAAATATAAAATTTAAATAAAAAAATATTTTAATATTAAAAAATTAAATACATATAAATACATTTCTAAATATATATATGACTTTTTTATCAAATGATCGTAAAATAGATTATTTATATAAAAAACAATTTGACACAGTATCTACTAATTCTGATTATAAAATTTTTGAAGAATCTAATTATATATTAGGGAATACTGTAAATGCTAAATCTATAATATTTAACAATAAACAATTATATAGAGATACAATTACTGATAGTGTACCGAATGAATTATTGAATATTTTATATGATGATAATAATAATAATATAGAAGGTAGTTTAATAGGGAAAAGGTGTAATCGAAATATTATAAAAAAGATAGTTAAATTAGAACTAATATATATAGATGGATCTATAAAATATGATAATAATAATAATATAAATGAAATATCATTTTATCATAATTTATTAGAAGATTCTATACCTTATAATTATGATTTTAGAGGGAGTTATTCATATGAATTATATAAAAAAAATAATTCTTTAATCAATTATACGGATGGTGATTGGATTGTTGATAATGAATCAGGTATTTTATCGTTTTATGATAAAATATCTGGTGTAGATCAAAATAATCCTCCAAAAATAACTTTTTATAAATATATAGGTAATAAAGGTTTATATCCGTTAACATTTAATTCTAATTATTTAATAAATATTAAATCAAATTTAACTATAGATGAAAGTTTAGATATCAAAAAAAATGTAATTATACACAATAATTTATATATTAAAAACAATTTAAATATCGATAGTGATTTAAGAGTAAATAATAATATAAAAGTTGATAATAATATAGATATTACAAATAATTTAAAAGTTAAAACTGCTCGGATTGATGATCTTTTACATGTTAATAAAGTTGATTTTGATAAATATAGTATATTACCGCCCCATAATAACAAAAATAAATTAGTATGTACTGATGAAAGTTTATATTTTTATCATAATAATACATGGAATAACTTAATTAATAAAGAATTATTAACATTTAGTTATGAACAGTTTGTATATAATATAACTGATAATACTCAAAATAAAATCAATATTAATAGAAATTTAACTATTATAGAAATATCTGAAAATTTAACAGATAATGTATATATTGAATTACCTATTATTACTAAGAATGGGGCAGAACTTACAATAATTATGGGTCAGTCAGTTACCCAATATGTAGGTGATTTTAATATTATTATTTCAGGTAAATTTTTAACTACAAATGGAGTAGGACCAAATCCTTGTAATATTAAGTTTTCTAAAACAGGTCAAGCTATAAAAGTTATGTCAATTTTAAATCAAAATTCAAATATTTTTGGATATAATAATAATTACTTCCAAATTTTATTTAATAATTATACTTCAATCACAATTGATGACACCAGTCAAGTCAATCAAACTGTTGAAGACCAGTTAACTCCTATATATTCTTTTGAACAATATACCTATGATCCTAATTCAATTAATAGTATAGATGTTTCAATTTATCAAACTATTATTAAGCTGGACTCGTATCTTAGTGATGATATACATATTGTTTTACCACTTATTGATACGCCTGGAGTTGAAAAAATCATAATATTTGATAAATCCGTTGAAAATAATCTTAATAATAAAAAAATTATTGTCTATAGTAAATTTATTGAACCATCTGGTTTAGGTCCGGTCTTTCTTAATATTGAATTCATCCAAGGAGGTCAGTCTATTAAAGTTGTTTCTATAAAATCTAAATCTAATGAAATGTATTGGCAGATTTTATATGGACACTTTGATATTAACGACACTATTGTATTTAATA
>Ga0302136_1000773_pt1 | contig 15260 bp, 16 predicted proteins | sample CBN3_20m_MG_FD_203116 | JGI IMG/M metagenome (GOLD analysis project Ga0302136, IMG submission 203116) | Marine microbial communities from Western Arctic Ocean, Canada - CBN3_20m | ecosystem: Environmental > Aquatic > Marine > Oceanic | place: Canada: Western Arctic Ocean | collected 2017-09-15
GGAACATGGCGCGGAAATAAGGTTACCATCCACGGATCCGGCATGGGAATGCCAAGCCTTTCTATCTATGTAAATGAACTTATAAAAGATTACGACGTCAAAACACTTATACGCATTGGCTCGGCTGGTGCTATGAGCCCAAAGGTCAAGCTGCGAGACGTTGTGATAGCTATGACCGCCTCGAGCTTATCGACACCTTCCATGGGCATGTTCAAAGAAATAAACTATGCGCCCTGTGCAGATTTCAACCTACTAGAGGCAGCAGTAAAAGCTGCTCGATCACGTAATATTGGCACCCATGTTGGTGGGATTTATTCTGCAGATGTGTTTTATGACGAGCGACCCGACCTCACCGAACAGATGACCCGCCACGGCATCCTTGCAGTGGAAATGGAAACTGCTGAGCTTTACAACTTGGCTGCGCGCTATGACCGGCGTGCTTTGGCAGTCTGCACAATATCTGACCATCTCCTTACCGATGAGGCCCTACCTTCGGAAGACCGTGAACGCAGCTTTGGCGATATGGTCGAAATAGCCCTTGAAGCAGCTTTTTCTTAAAAACGACATTTGATAGCGCCGGTATTGGCCCCGACAACCCTAAACCAGTGACTAAAATAGTCTGATGAATGCTCGATTGATTGATATGGCCCTAGGGCTGGGGGTGGCTTTCGTTTGGGGGCTGGGGCTTGTGTTCGCAAAGGCTGCTATTTCGCATTTCCCTCCTATTTTACTAATGGCTTTTCGTTTTAGCGTCACCGCTATGGCCCTAGTCTGGTTCATAAAACCCAGCGGCGGGCAACTGCGAATGCTATTTTTAATTTCCTTCATATCGGCCACTTTACAATATAGCCTCACCTTCACTGGGCTTGCAGGGTTGGATGCCTCTGCGACCGCTTTAATTGTACAGTTGGAAATCCCTTTTTTAGTCCTGATTGGCGCCATATTCTTGAAGGAATCCCCCGGGTGGCGTCGGTGGATTGGCATCACAATCGCCTTTTTTGGGGTATATCAAATTACCGGAGAACCCCGCATCGGTAATGCACTTTGGTCAGTGGCTCTAGTGATCGGCGGCGGCCTGACGTGGGCCATGGGCCAAGCTATGGTGCGCCAACTAAAAAATATTTCAGGCCTCACAGTAGCCGCTTGGATCTCCATTTTAGCATTTCCACAGTTATTTATTATGTCAGCAATTTTTGAGACGGGCCAATTTCAAGCCATTCAATCTGCTGGCTGGGTTGTCTGGAGTACTGTGGCCTATCTAGGCCTAATTATGACAGCTTTAGGCTATTACATGTGGTACACATTGATCCGCCGCACCCCAGTCAGCGAAGCCGCCCCATACCTTCTGGCCCTGCCCCTGTTTTCAATGGCTGGTGGCTGGTTTTTTCTGGGAGAGATCGCCACCACCCAAACCTTACTGGGTGGTGGCATTATTATATCTGGAGTAGCTTTAATCGTTTTCGAACCAATAAAATAAAGGCTACTAGGTCAATGTTTTTAAACCGACCGCTCCACCATCATCTCTTTAATTGATGCAATAGATTTAGCCGGGTTTAATCCCTTAGGGCAAGTTTTGGTGCAGTTCATAATCGTGTGGCAACGGTACAATTTGAAAGGATCTTCTAGCTGATCTAGGCGTTCACCAGTCGCCTCATCACGGCTATCAACTATCCAGCGATAGGCATGCAAAAGAGCAGCGGGACCTAGATAACGATCCCCATTCCACCAATAGGAGGGACACGATGTAGAACAACAGGCGCACATCACGCATTCATACAAGCCATCAAGTTTTTTGCGATCATCTATAGATTGGAGCCATTCCTTGGCCGGACGATTGGTTTTAGTTTCTAACCAAGGCATGATCGAGGCGTGTTGTGCATAGAAATGAGTCAGATCCGGGATCAAATCCTTGACAACCGACATATGCGGCAGCGGATAAATTTTTACATCACCCTTCACCTCATCCATCCCATATATGCATGCCAGTGTATTGATGCCATCAACATTCATTGCGCAGGAGCCACAGATGCCCTCGCGGCAAGACCGGCGGAACGTAAGAGTTGGATCTATTTCACTTTTGATCTTGATTAAAGCATCCAAAACCATCGGGCCACAGGTATCTAAATCTACGAAATAAGTATCAACCTGTGGAGTTTTGCCATCATCAGGGTTCCAGCGATAAACCTTAAATGTGCGCACGTTGGTGGCACCGTCGGGCTTAGGCCATACTTTACCGCGGGTGATGCGGGAGTTTTTAGGGAGCGTAAATTGTACCATTTTATTTCTCCACTCAAAGAGCGTTAGAGCATCTTTGCATAATGTAATTTGAACTAACCAAAGAACCATAAACCTCAACGGGGTTAAAAATATATAGCATCAAAAGGTTCTCACTTTCGGTGCAATTTGTTCTAGAGAAATACCACCTTCGTCCTCTGTTGTAAGAGGTACAGTGATAACTGGGCGGTGGCTCAACTCAACCTTAGATCCATCTACCCGCGCGATTGTGTGCACACGCCATTTCTTGTCATCCCGCGCGGTAAAATCTTCATGCGCATGGGCGCCACGGCTTTCTTTGCGCGCTTCAGCTCCAGCAATTGTTGCCATTGCATTTGGCATCAAGTTGGTAAGCTCGAGCGTCTCCATTAGATCAGAGTTCCAAACCAAACTACGATCAGTAACTTTAATATCATGCATTTTATCCGCAATAGCCGTCATTTTTTCAACACCCTCCGCAAGGGTTTTTGATGTCCGGAACACAGCCGCATCCGACTGCATAGTTTTTTGCATCTCAAGGCGTAAATCAGCAGTTTGCAGTTGGCCAGAGGCATGGCGTAAAATATCAAAACGGTCAAAAACTTTGTCTACAGAAGGTAGGTTCATGGCGGCTGCAGGCGCCTCAGCATCTACAGTTTTGCCTGCACGAATGGCCGCCGCGCGGCCAAATACAACTAAATCAATCAAAGAGTTTGAACCCAATCTGTTTGCCCCGTGCACAGAGGCACACCCAGCCTCGCCGACGGCCATCAGACCGGGTACGATAGAATTCGGATCCGCCACATTGGGGTTAAGGACCTCACCCCAGAAATTAGTAGGAATGCCACCCATGTTATAATGCACAGTTGGTAAAACTGGAATTGGTTCTTTGGTGACATCAACACCCGCAAAAATCTTGGCCGATTCAGAAATACCTGGTAAACGCTCGGCTAGAGCTTCAGGTTGGAGATGGCTCAGGTTCAAATAGATATGATCGCCATCTGGACCCACGCCACGGCCCTCGCGAATTTCCATGGTCATACAGCGAGATACATAGTCTCTCGGCGCCAAATCTTTATAGTTAGGAGCATAGCGCTCCATAAAGCGCTCATCCTGCGAGTTGCTCAAAAAGCCTCCCTCACCACGCGCGCCTTCTGTAATCAAACAGCCTGAACCGTAAATTCCTGTAGGATGAAACTGAACAAATTCCATATCCTGCAAAGCTAAGCCGGCTCGCGCAACCATGCCACCACCATCACCTGTGCAGGTATGCGCTGATGTTGCGCTGAAATAGGCGCGCCCATATCCTCCCGTGGCCAGAACAACAGTTTTTGCATTGAAAACATGCATCGTACCGTCATCTAGCTTCCAGCATACAACACCTTGGCAAACTCCATCCTCAGACATAACCAAATCAATGGCAAAGTATTCGATATAGAACTCGGCGTTGTTCTTCAAAGATTGGCCATAAAGAGTGTGCAAGATAGCATGGCCCGTACGGTCGGCGGCTGCACAAGTGCGCTGCACGGGCGGACCTTCACCAAACTCGGTGGTGTGGCCACCGAAGGGGCGCTGGTAAATCTTGCCCTCCTCGGTGCGCGAGAACGGCACGCCATAGTGTTCCAACTCATAAACTGCCTTGGGCGCCTCACGAGCCAGATATTCCATCGCATCGGTGTCACCTAGCCAATCAGAGCCCTTGACCGTATCATACATATGCCACTGCCAGCTGTCTGGTCCCATGTTACCCAGGCTGGCTGCAATGCCACCCTGCGCGGCGACGGTGTGAGAGCGAGTTGGAAACACTTTGGTCACGCAGGCGGTGCGCAATCCCTGCTCTGCCATACCTAAGGTCGCACGGAGACCTGCGCCACCTGCTCCAACAACAACTACATCATAGTCGTGTATTTCATATTTATATGCAGCCATTGATATAGTCCTCGAAGTTTAAAGTGCGATGCGCGCTATGGCAAAAACGATAGTTGCGATGGCAGCGTAGGACACGCAAGTCATTACGATGATCCAGATCTTGCGGGCCAACCCTTGCACGTAATCTTCAATCAAAACGGTTACTCCGTTCTTAAAATGCAAGAGGCCAACGCTGAAGGTGAGCAAAGCCACGATAGCTGGGAAAGGTCGAGAGAAATATGCCGTGACCGTTGTGTAATCTTCACCTATCATCGGTCCAGCAGTAAATATGAAGATAGGTACTAAAAGTAGCAGAGCAACGGAAGAGACCGTCATCCACCAGAAACTTGCAGTGCCAGTTTTGGCTGCGCCCATGCCGTCAGCGCGCTTACGGTCAGTCAAAAACGCCACACTAAGCCCCCAGCAGAAAATAAAAAATAGTGAGTGCAGTTAGCACTAGAGAGCCAATGATCATCATCCACCCCATTCTTTCAGCTGCTCGCAATTCAAGGCCACGTCCTGTGTCCCAAATTAAGTGACGCAAACCGCCCAACGTATGATACCAAAGAGCCCAAAGTGATAGGATCATCACAACATTGCCAAACCAGCTTGTGATCACAGAACTTGCGAGTTCAAATGCGCCCAAACTTGTTGCCGCGGCTAAAAACCACCAGACCATTAGTAGAGTTGCCGCCAAAAGAGCATTCCCAGTGATACGCACAAAAATTGACGAAATAGATGTCATTTGTGGACGGTAAATAGTCAGATGCGGAGACAACGGGCGATTGTCACTATTTGAAACAGCCATAATCCAGTCCTTCTAGTAACCTTATTGTAGATATTTAGCGCTTTCATGCCATGGTCAACCCCAGAATGCCACAGCTTTAGGACTAAAATGAACGCGATGCTGGCTCGTAAAAAAAAATATTAACCTTGTGATCACATAGCTAATGATGCGGACTTACGATTTCCCCACCAGAGGTAACTGAAGAATAATTAGATTAAAGCTATTTCGGGATGAGGGCCCAATAGTCTAGATCCAGCAACACATCACTGTGGTATTTACCCTCTGGATCACGAAGCTCAGAAGTCACACCTTTGCTCGCCACCAATCTTAGCCGGATAGCACCAACGCTAGGGTTAGTTGTTTCAGCTAGATCCAAAACCTCACTCCATGCCCGTATTGTATCCCCTGCGAAACATGGATTGGCATGGATGCCAGAGTTTATAGCTGAGATCATTTGCGCATTGCCAAGGCCATTAAACGACAACGCCCGCGCCATAGAAATGACATGGCCCCCATAGATTAGCCTACGCCCATCCGGCCTAGCCATTGCGTCAAAATGCACCTTAGCAGTATTTTGCCACAATCGTGTCGCCATCATATGCTCAGCCTCTGACACCGTAACACCATCTACATGATCAATAACCTCCCCAACAGAGTAATCACTTAACTTAAATAAACTTCCTGATAAAACAGTATTATAAGATGAAAAGTTTATGTCTTTTGGTACAGCTAAATCTGAAGCTAGCACTACATCCCTTAACACTGGCACGACAACTTGGGGCGCTGGAGCCTCAATATTTTTTTTGCGCACCATCACCCAGCGTACAAATGACATCACCGGTTGTTTAAACTGGTTGAACCCCTCAGTACGCACCCAAACAACACCGGTCTTGCCACTTGAATTTTGCTTCAGCCCAATCACCGTTGAGCGTGAACTCAGCGTGTCACCAGGGTAAACCGGTAGCAACCAGCGCGCCTCAGCATAGCCCAAATTGGCAACAGCGTTTAGCGAGATATCCGGTACTGTTTTTCCAAACACCACATGAAAGGCAATCATATCATCTAAAGGACTGCGCGGCAGACCACACGACTGGGCAAACACATCAGATGAATATAGCGCATGGCGAGCAGGATAAAGTGAATAATATAGGGCTCGCTCACCTGTACTTACAGTACGGGGCACAGCGTGCTCCATCACATGTCCCAGCGTGTAGTCTTCAAAAAACCACCCCAAATTAGTTTTCATTACTGCGCCCCAAGCTTTAGGTCTAACGAATAGCTACCGCCGACCTCTTTCACCACGGCTTGACCACAGCGCATAACTCCAACTGTTGCATCATGCGCATAAGTAGGATCGCCATAAAGCTCCCAGCCTTTTGACAGGGCTTCAGACACCTTATGGCAAAACTCAGTTGAATCGTCACCAGTCAACAATCGATAAAGCATCATTTGAGTGCCCCCAACTCTGTGATGGCTACAGCTTTTGCCAATGTAGCCTGCGCCACCTTAACGTGTAAGTTTTCTACAATCCTTCCGTCAACCACGGCGACGCCTAAGCCCTGCTCTACTGCCACTTCAAAGGCTTCTATTTGACGTTTAGCCAATTCAATCTCCTCAAGTGATGGCGCAAAAGTAGCATTGGCAATAGCCACCTGCGCAGGGTGGATTAAGGTTTTACCGTCAAAGCCCATATCGCGGCCTTGACTGGCCTCAACTTTAAGCCCGTCATCATCCTTAAACGCATTATACACGCCATCCACAACAACAATGCCAGCAGCCTTCGCAGCCAGCACACATAATCCAAGAGCGGCCAGCATTGGGCCACGTCCAGGATCAAATCTCGAATTCAAGTCTTTTGCCAGATCATTTGTGCCCATCACCATGCCATCAACATTAGGCGCGTCAGCTATTTCAGCAGCATTGAGAATGCCCCGTGGGGTTTCCATCATCGCCCAGATTTTTGTGGCTTTAAACCCATCATGCTTCGCTAATTCATTGCACAAATCCATAATCATAGTGGCGTCATCAACTTTTGGGAGCAAAATAGCTTCAGGTCTCACAGCAGAAATAGCAGATATATCAGCCGCGCCCCAAGGGGTATCCAGGCCATTGATCCTAACTATTTGACCACGCTCACCAAAACCACCTTGCGCAAGCTGTTTAACCAGCACCTCACGGGCTAATGCTTTTTCATCTATCGCCACGGCATCTTCCAAATCAAAGATGATAGCATCCACAGGCATGCAACGCGCCTTTTCAAGCGCCCTGTCTCGGCCGCCAGGTATATACAGAACAGAACGATAGGGACGTAAAATCATATCAAACTCGCAATAAAGTTGCGTATATTTGCCATCTTTGGCAGCTAAAGTACAAGCCACATTTGCCACAATGCCACGCATTTTAGCCTCTGTTGGGCAAAGCTCAGGCTAAACCACACCAAATAGGCTAGATTGTCGCACAAATTAGAGATCAAGCCAAGGAGGCCCAGCCCCAAAACCTTCCTACTAAATCCCCAAAAACAAAAAATGCTTACAGCCGCACCTATAAATAAAAATCCTGATATTATCCGGGACCAGCCTGCACCTTTATAATGCTTATATGCCTGGATTCACCTAAATCAGGCTGCGCTCTAACAATTAGATGAATAAAACTACCAACAAGCTCCCTTGGCACGCGACGGAATTAGGTGTAATCCGTTTTGCAAATTCATATTTGAGGAATAATCCAATGGCACGACCTAAAATAGCTCTTATTGGCTCCGGCATGATCGGCGGCACATTGGCCCATTTGGCAGCCATAAAAGAACTTGGCGACATCGTAATGTTCGACATCGCGGAAGGCATGCCAGAAGGCAAAGCTTTAGATATTGCGCAATCTGGCCCGTCTGAAGGCTTTGACGCGCGGATCTCTGGAACACAATCTTACGCCGACATAGCAGGCGCTGATGTTTGTATCGTAACCGCCGGTGTCCCCCGCAAACCTGGAATGAGCCGTGACGATCTATTGGGCATCAACCTTAAAGTGATGAAATCTGTCGGTGAAGGAATTCGTGACCACGCGCCAAACGCATTTGTGATTTGTATTACTAACCCACTGGACGCGATGGTTTGGGCTTTGCGTGAATTTTCAGCCCTTCCGCATAACATGGTCTGTGGTATGGCCGGTGTGCTCGATAGTGCCCGATTCCGCCACTTTTTAAGCCTCGAGTTTGGAGTATCCATGCGAGACGTTACAGCTTTTGTGCTGGGCGGCCATGGAGACACCATGGTACCTTTAGCCCGGTATTCCACAGTTGGAGGCATTCCTTTGCCAGATTTGGTTAGCATGGGTTGGACAACACAAGACAAACTTGACGCCATAATTCAGCGCACCCGAGACGGTGGTGCAGAGATTGTTGGCCTTTTAAAAACCGGCTCTGCCTATTACGCGCCTGCGACCTCCGCAATTGAAATGGCCGAAGCCTTCTTGCATGATCAAAAACGGGTTTTGCCCTGCGCGGCATATGTGGACGGCGCTTTAGGCCTCAAAGGGATGTATGTTGGCGTTCCAACTATTATTGGTTCCAATGGTGTTGAGCGTGTGATCGACATCCAAATGAACAAAGAAGAACAGGCTATGTTCAACAAATCAGTAGATGCGGTCAAAGGGTTGGTTACCGCCTGTAAGGAAATTGATGGAAGCCTAGCTTAAATAATTTTGTCGCTTTTAAAAAATTAAGAAATTTATAAATATAGCTACGGCTAGTCCACTTTAGTTAGCCGTAGGCTTTTAATATTTTTTAGGTTGCGCCTTAACATCCAAAAAATTGTCTAAATGGCGCGGATTTACTTTATTAGAACTTTAAGCCGATTTTATAAGTAATAAACGTCACTGTACACATGGCGCACTATGTCTTGGCGGGTGAGGCCACGGGCGGCCAACTCTTTATCTGTTTTAGCGCAGAGCGCTTCTATTTGGCATACGCGAGATCGAGAGGTGTTGATGTACACCATAAAATTAACCAACCCAGTTACTGCACGATCAAAGTTAGCGGCAAAACGGTTTTGTTTAGATAATTCTGAGATAACAAGCATTTGAAAGATCCTTAATTCTGATGAAATACAGATAGGATAGAGATGCGGTTGTGAGTAGATCAAAAATCAGCATTTCCGCTATGCATTTTATGCATTGATCAAAACTTTTGATACCAAATGCATTGCCATGGGCTAGCCCTCATCCCTATCACTGCTTTGGCCATCAACCAAAGCCCTCAGCACTCTAAACAGCCGCACCCCAAACAAACCAAGAACACCACCTAACAAAACCGTGAATGCTGACGCGAGTAAGCCTGATACAATCGCCGCGATAGCTACCGCTACAAGCAGTAAAACGAAGGTAATTGTCTGATACTCGCCCTCGTGTATAGGGAAATCACCCAAGTTCAGTTTTAAAAGCTTGACCAAAGCCGGTTCAACATAGGGAGTCGCAAATCCCGCAATTACAGAAAGGATAAATGTCAGCATAAAAATAACTCCTGTATTTCAGCAAAGTTTCGCAGATAATAACATGTGATGAGAATGACCGCCATACATGACTACATCCACAACTTCCGCACACCTAGTAACAACACCTATACATTTAGACTGGCAGGCCATGGTTAGCCCGGTTACATAATAGCCATGACACAGAATTTGATCCTCACCCAACCCGATGATTGGCATCTGCACCTGCGCGATGGTGCTATGCTAGCAGGGGTTGCTCCCGAAAGTGCACGTAATTTTGGTCGCGCTATAATCATGCCAAATCTTGTTCCCCCTGTGGTTACAGCAGCGCAGGCGTTGGCATATAAGGGCCGCATTTTGGCGGCTCTGCCTAAGAGCTCCACCTTTCAGCCGCTGATGACACTTTATCTTACCGAACAGACTGACCCTGATGATCTTACTTCGGCACACGCTTCAGGGCTAGTGACAGCGGCCAAGCTTTATCCTGCAGGCGCCACAACTAATTCCGAAAGTGGTGTACAAAACTTTAATAAGTTGCAACCGATTCTGGAGCGGATGGCCGAGATTGGTATGCCCATGTGCGTGCATGGAGAGGTAACTGATGCCGATGTTGATATTTTTGATAGGGAGGCTGTGTTTATAGACCGCATACTTGATCCCTTGCGACGGCGCGTGCCCGATCTGAAAGTTGTAATGGAGCATATCACCACCGCCGAAGGCACCGCCTACGCCAAGTCAGCTCCAGGAAAGTTAGCCGCCACAATCACCACTCATCACCTAATCATCAACCGCAACCACATTCTTGCCAGAGGCCTAAGGCCACACTATTATTGTCTGCCAGTGGCCAAACGTGAAACGCACCGGCTTGCGTTGTTGGATGCAGCCACCAGCGGCAATCCCTGCTACTTTTTAGGCACAGACAGTGCGCCACATGCGGACAATGCTAAAGAAAGCGCGTGCGGCTGCGCTGGTGTATTTTCGGCTACCAATACAATATCGTGTTTAGCTGAAGTATTTGAACGCGCCTGCGCTTTAGATAAATTAGAGGGATTTACCTCACTTTTTGGTCCAAAATTCTACGGGTTGGCGCCGAACCCGAATAAAATCTACCTAACCAAAGGCCCCCCCATAAAATTTCCCAGCCACATTGACACTGGCGTCGGGCCAGTCACCGTATTTAATCCAGGCATTGAACTTCACTGGAAGGTGATAGATTAACCTTTCAACAACAAAAGAGCCTTACTTATGATTCCTACAAGTTTCCCTGATCACCGCGAAATGGCGCGTCTAACAGCTAGGATGCTGCTTGAAATTCAAGCGGTTCATTTCAATGCCACAGAGCCTTTCATCCTAACCTCTGGCAAGCCTTCGCCAACCTATATTGACTGCCGCAAACTAATTTCTTACCCACGCATACGCAGTACTTTGATGGATTTTTTAACCGTCACGGTGATGCGCAACGCAGGGTTTGAGGCATTTGACAATGTGGCTGGCGGCGAAACTGCAGGCATTCCCTTCGGGGCCCTAGTTGCCGAACGTATGGCTTTGCCTATGACCTATGTACGGAAAAAACCAAAAGGTTACGGGCGCAACTCCCGCATCGAAGGGGTAATGACCGAAGGTCAACGGGTGCTGTTGGTTGAAGACCTAACAACTGATGGGGGTTCTAAAATCTCTTTTGTGGATGCCATCCGTGAAACCGGTGCAGTATGTAAGCATACTGCAGTCGTTTTTTACTATGGCATTTTCCCACAAACCGAGAAAATTTTAGGCGATCATGGAGTGACCCTACATCATCTGTGCACCTGGTGGGATGTGTTGGCTGAAGCGCGCGAGCAAGGCACTTTTGACAGCGCGACCATGCGCGAAGTGGAAGTGTTTTTGAAATCTCCAGAAGTTTGGCAAGAAGGTCACACCACCTAAAAAAATCATAGTAAAAATTGTGGGTGGATTGTGGATTACTTTCGATAGTTCACCTTAATAGGGCCATAAATAGGTTGGAGAAAGATTCTAAACTACGACATATAGTTTTTAATTCCAAAAAAAGTGTCATAATTCTTATAATTTAAGTTTATTAACAAGTTACTCACAGACCTATCCTACGTGGTAAAACCAAAAAAACTGCTCTAACAACGTACCATCAAGGAGATGGGTATGAATGAAATTTCGAGTTTAAAATCCCCAGAAACAGGTTTGGAAATATCTATTGGTCTGCCACACTCCATTGAAGCTGAACAACAGCTTTTAGGTGCAATCCTGACAAACAATGATCTTTTTGAGCGTGTGGCACCCATTCTGGGGGCTGAGCATTTTTATGATCCAGTTCATGCACGCATCTTTGAAACAGCTAGCGCCCGTATCGCCAAAAATAATCTGGCAAGCCCTGTTACCCTCAAAGCCTTTCTGGAAGATGATGCAGGCTTGGCTGAGCTAGGTGGTCCCACGTATTTAGTTCGGCTTGCAGGGGCTGCAATTTCATCTTTTGCGGTACGCGATTATGCCGAGATGATTTATGATATGGCCATACGACGCGAGTTAATCACGGTAGGCAATGAAATAGCTGCCAAAGCCGCGCGAGTTGACGTCGACAGTGAACCTAAAGAACAAATCATCGAGGCTGAGCAAAAACTATATGCTTTGGCCGAACAAGGCAAAACCGAGCAAGGTTTTCAGTCGTTTCTCACAGCTGTGACCGATGCTGTGAAAGTTGCCAATGCCGCCTATCAACGTGAAGGAGGGTTGGCCGGTGTCTCAACCGGCCTTGTTGATATGGACAAAAAACTAGGTGGACTGCATCGGTCTGACTTGTTGATCCTGGCAGGTCGGCCGTCTATGGGAAAAACATCACTGGCCACAAACGTGGCTTTCAATATTGCACGAGCCTATAAAAAGGGTCTTACCTCTTCTGGTGAAGAGGGCGCTGTTGATGGTGGCGTGGTTGGATTTTTTAGCCTTGAGATGTCGGCTGAGCAATTGGCTACACGCATTTTGTCTGAAGTGGCAGAAATTCCATCCAACCAAATTCGTCGTGGGGATTTTACCGAGAGCGAGTTTCGCCGGATTGTAGATGCCGCCAAAGAACTGGAGGCAGCGCCCTTGTTTATCGACGATACCCCGGCTTTACCGATCAGCCAATTGGCCGCTCGCGCCCGCCGTCTGAAGCGAACACACGGATTAGACGTATTATTTATTGACTATTTGCAGCTAGTGCGCGGCACAGGCCGGTCTGAAAACCGGGTGAACGAGATATCTGAAATCACCATGGGACTCAAAGCAATCGCCAAGGAGCTAGACATCCCAGTGATTGCGCTGTCTCAGCTGTCGCGACAGGTCGAAAACCGCGAAGACAAACGCCCACAGCTGTCAGATTTGCGCGAATCTGGTTCAATTGAGCAAGATGCCGACGTGGTAATGTTTGTATTTCGCGAAGAGTATTACAAAGAACGCGAAAAACCTGGTGACCATGAGCTAGACAAAATGGGTATTTGGCAAGAAGAGATGGAACGCCTGCACGGCAAGGCGGAAGTTGTGATTGGTAAACAAAGGCACGGGCCAATTGGTACTGTGGAATTGAGCTTTGAAGGTCAGTTCACACGCTTTGGAAATTTGATAAAACCTTGGCAGCAACCCCAAGAAAATGAATTTTAGAGGATGTCTTACATTAACACTTTTCTAATAACTGACCACTTTTTCCAATATTACCATAAATTTGCCTTGACCACCTCCCAACTGCAGGATCACAACAAAAAATGAGTACAGGAAATTTGACCATAAACCTCAAGGGCATCGCTGCTAATTGGGCTGCTCTGAATGCATTGAGCGCAGATACTGTGCAAACAGGTGCCGTGGTCAAAGCCCATGGCTATGGCCTAGATTCTGGGCCAATAGCACGAGCACTTTATCATGCAGGTGCAAGACAGTTTTTTGTAGCTGCTGCTGAAGAAGCTTCCGTAATCCGGCGCGAATTGGGTGACAGAGTAAGCATCAACGTATTTTCAGGCCACATGCGCGGTGATACTGAAATGATCCACGATCTACATTTGATCCCAATGTTAAACTCCTTCAACCAACTTACTCGCCACCTAGAGGCCCTTCCGGGTCACTCCTTTGGTATTCAGCTTGATACGGGCATGAACCGACTTGGAATGGAGCCTTCCGAATGGGAGGCCGTACGCGATACAGTAGTGACCTTAAAACCTGATTTGTTAATGAGCCACCTGGCCTGCGCCGATGACCCGGCCCATCCGATGAACCGCCAACAGCTTGATCTGTTTAAAACCATGACTGACGGCCTTGGACTTAAACGATCACTTTCAGCAACTGGAGGAGTTTTGCTGGGTCCAGACTACCATTTTGACATAACACGGCCCGGCATTGGCCTGTACGGCGGTGAACCATTTTCCGAAGCGGATCATGTCGTGCATCTTTCCCTGCCCGTGATTCAAATTCGCGACCTAACCGCTGGCGAAACCGTGGGCTATGGCAATAGTTGGACAGCACAGGTTCCATCTCGAATTGCAACGGTTGCTGCAGGCTACGCGGATGGCTTAATACGCGCTATGTCCAACAAAGGCAGGCTTTGGGCAGATAAAACCCCCTGCCCAATAGCTGGGCGAGTTTCAATGGATATGATTGGGGTCGACATAACTCTTTTAGACCATGATCCTGAGGCACTAGATATTCTCAGCCCATATCAAACCATAGATGATCTGGCGGATATGGCGGGAACAATTGGCTATGAGATTCTAACATCCCTAGGTATGCGATATGCTCGCCGCTATGTAAGCCAATGATATTGAGTTTAACAGAAAGCATCATTGCCCTTGGCCGTTTGGTTTTTGGAGTTTTCACCGCTTTGGGCAGAATGGTAATTTTTATTATAACCACACTATCACATATTTTTCGCCCACCTTTTTACCCCAAAGAGTTTGCTTCAGCTGTTATGAATGTGGGGTATCTATCGCTGCCAGTTGTAGGGCTTACAGCCATTTTTACCGGCGCAGCTTTGGCTCTACAAATTTACTCTGGTGGATCCAGGTTTAATGCACCTGAGGTTGTACCACAAATAGTTGCGATTGGCATGGTACGTGAGCTTGGACCAGTCCTAGCTGGACTGATGATTTCTGCTCGAGTTACAAGCTCCATTACAGCAGAATTGGCAACCATGAAAGTCACCGAACAGATTGACGCACTAATTACATTATCGACTGTTCCTCTGAAATATCTGGTATTACCGCGGGTATTGGCGGGCTTTCTGGTCGGTCCTATCTTGGTGGGTGTGGCAGATAGTGTTGGGATTTTAGGTGGTTTTTTGGTAGCCACGCTGACTCTGGGCTTTAATTCTTCCACCTATATCTTAGACACTATCAACTTTTTAACCAGTGCAGATATCATATCTTCTATGGCAAAGGGTGCTGCTTTTGGCTTTATAGCGACACTGATGGGGTGCTATTATGGTCTCAATTCGGGCCGTGGCGCGCTGGGCGTGGGTATGGCGACTAAATCCTCAGTACAAGCGGCAGCGGTTTTGATTTTGGCTGCCAATTTCTTACTTACAGCGGTCTTTTTTACAGCATGATCACATTTGATAACATTCACAAATCTTTCGGTACCAATAATGTGCTATGCGGCGTGGATCTAATCGTAGACCGCGGCCAAAGCATGGTCATTATTGGTGGATCAGGTACTGGAAAATCAGTATTGATAAAAACGGTTCTCGGATTGGTCATCCCCGACAATGGCAAAATATTCGTTAATAACCAGGATATGATTAACGCCAAACGTGACAATTTCCTGAGCAAGTTCGGTATGTTGTTCCAAGGCGGTGCATT
>Ga0302136_1000776_pt1 | contig 15210 bp, 7 predicted proteins | sample CBN3_20m_MG_FD_203116 | JGI IMG/M metagenome (GOLD analysis project Ga0302136, IMG submission 203116) | Marine microbial communities from Western Arctic Ocean, Canada - CBN3_20m | ecosystem: Environmental > Aquatic > Marine > Oceanic | place: Canada: Western Arctic Ocean | collected 2017-09-15
ACTAACTGGCAAATTACAGACATGAAAGAAGGCCAATTAAGAACAGCTATTAGGCAAGCTTTCTATTCTGACCAGTTACAATTGGCTGATGGCCCTCAAATGACTGCAACAGAAGTGCAAGTTCGCTATGAATTGATGCAAAGACTATTAGGGCCAACACTAGGGCGTTTCCAATCTGAATTTTTGAACCCTTTGATTGAACGTGTATTTGGAATTATGTACAGGGCTGAAGCTTTGTTAAAAGAACCTGATACCGTAGAGGGTACGCAAATGGATATTGAGTATGTTGGGCCTTTAGCTAGGTCACAGCGTATGGAAGAAGGCGTGGCAATAGAGCGTTTGTACCAAATGCTAGGACAGGTTGCTCAATTTGACCCCTCAGTAATGGATAATATTAACCATGATTCGGCAGTTCGTCTTAGAGCAGAACTATTGGGTGTTCCAAAATCCATCTTGCGCGATGCAGACGAAATTGAAGAAGGCAGACAGGCTAGGGCGGCACAACAGCAAGCACAACAAGAAGCTGAAATGGCTCAACAACAAGCGGCGGCAACAAATCAGGAATCTCAAGCGGCACAGAATATGGCCGATCCAGCGGTTCAAGACATGATGCAACAGTCGGCTGAAGAAATGGGAATGGGTGACGCTAATGCCGTATAACCAAGACATTGACCAATTAAGAAACGATTACAGAGCAACGTTCTGTGACAGTGACGAAGGGGCGAGGGTCTTGCAAGATTTGCTTAACGCTTATTATAGCCGTAGCAGTTTTGATCCCGACCCTTATAAGACCGCCTTTCACGAAGGCGAAAGATCAGTAATCATTAGGCTGATTAATCTAATGAAGGAAACCAAGGAGTAAACATGTCAGAAGAAATGACCACACCAGAACAGGTAACCCCAACAGAATCATCAACACTTATGGGGTCTGTAGAAGGCAGTGATAATCAAGCACAAGATTGGAAGTCATCATTGCCAGAAGAGTTGCGAAATGACGCAACACTAAGCAACTTTAAAGATATTGAAAGTTTAGCTAAAACTGTCGTTCACCAGCAAAAGGTTCTAGGAAGTCGAATACCACTTCCCAAAACGGATGAAGAACGATCAGAACTTTATACTAAACTAGGGCGTCCAGAAACTTCCGACAAATATGAAATAGAAATTTCCGATGATATGAAGCCGTATTTTCGTGAAGACGATATAACGCAATTCCGCGATGTAGCGCACAACATTGGTTTAAACAACGAACAAGTTGCCGCGTTAATTGAATACCAACAAGGTTCAATACAAAACCAACTTAACGGAAGTGATAGCCAACTTGCGGCTCAACGCAACGATGTTGAAGAGGGATTAAAGAAAGAATGGGGATTTGATTACGATAAACAAATTCGTTCTGCCCAACGTGCTTTGCAGGTATATGGCGATCCTGAAATTATGGAATTAATGAACAGCGAGGCTGGAAACAACCCTGCCGTTATTAAGTTATTTGCACGATTAGGTGCAGAAGTAACTGAAGATATGACGCAAAACACACAAAATAATAGTGTGCGTGTTTCTGTATTAGATGCTCGTCAAGAAATTGATGAAGTCATGTCAAAGCCAAGTGGGCCTTACTTTAATGACCGACACCCAGAGCATAAAGCAACAGTAGAACGTATGCGACAATTGCATGAAAAAGTGTTTGGTGCATAATATATTGCAGAAAGTCAAATTTCTGATACAATGAGTTAACAAGTTTTGCCCGAAAGGACAACAAAACTGTGAGCATGGAGCTTTACAACCCGCTTGAGTGGTAGCGTAACACCTTTAGGTTTCCCGCGAGGATAAAAACCGTAAACCTGTAAACTAGAAATAGTTTATTAACATTAAACAATTGGAGGAATCCTATGTCAGTTCAAATTACTACGGCTTTTGTCGAACAATACAAAAGTAACGTGTTTCATTTGGCACAACAAAAAGGTTCGAGATTGCGCGATACGGTTAAGTTGGAAACAGTTAATGGTAAAGCACACTTCTTTGAGCGTATTGGTTCAGTGTCAGCAGAAAAACGTACTTCACGCCATGCGGATACACCGCGCATGGACACCCCCCATTCCAGACGTAAAGTCACTATGGACGATTACGATTGGGCAGACTTAATTGACAACGAAGATAAAGTTCGTATGTTGATTTCGCCTCAATCGGAATATGCTATGGCTGGCGCTTGGGCAATGGGACGCGCTATGGATGACGCAATTATTGCGGCGGCAAGTGGATCTGCTTATGGCGGAACTTCTGGCGGCACAGCAATTGCACTTCCTTCGGCTCAAAAGATTGTACACGGATCAGCAGGTTTAACTATTGCTAAGTTAATTGAAGCAAAAGAAAAACTTGATGCTTCAGATCTTGACCCCGATGAAGAGCGTTACATGATTGTAACTGCAAAACAATTGTCACAACTTTTGGCACTTGAGCAGATTACGTCAGGAGATTATAATACGGTCAAAGCCCTTGTTCAGGGCGATGTTGATACCTTTATGGGATTTAAATTCATGCGTACACAACGCTTGGCTTTAGACGCTAATGGTAATCGTTCCGTATTAGCTTTTTGCCGTAGCGCAATGGGGCTTGCAGTAGGTCAGGATATTCAAACGAAAATCACTGAACGTGCTGACAAGAATTATGCAACTCAAGTATTTTTATCAATGACTATCGGAGCTACGCGAGTAGAAGACGAAAAAGTTATTGAAATTGCTTGTACAGAATAAGGAGATTGAGCAATGGCTACTGTATATTCAAGTCAAAAAACTCAAACGGATGTAAACAATCCGTCTGAAAAAGTTAAAACAAATGAAATGTCAGGGCGTGTTCGTGTTGCTTTTGGTTCTTATGAAGCCTCAAGTCTAGCGGCAGGTGATGTTATTCAAATGTTTAATTTACCAAACGGAGCGCGCATTGTATCTGGCACACTTGCTAATGATGCTTTGGGTTCTTCAACTACACTAGCGGTAGGTTACGGAGCGCACACTTCTAGTGCTGACGCGGCTGTTTCTGCTAGTGCGGCGGCATATAAGGCGGCAGGTGCAACAGCTTCGGCTGGCCTAGCAGACATTTGCGCTACTATTGCTTTAGGCAGTGGTACGGAAATTAGTGCTAATGGGAACGGCGTACCCGTAACCGTTACGCTAGCTGGTGCAACTGCAAACGGTACAATTCAATGTACTATCCTGTATGTCACTGACTAAGTAAAAAACGAGGGGCTTGGCATTAATAGTGCCTTGCCCCTTTAATTTAGGGAAATGACACATGGCTACAGAAGTATCAATATGCAGTAATGCTTTAAGGCAATTGGGCGATGACCCTATTACGTCTTTAAACGATGATACTACTAGAGCTAGATTGTGTAATGGCTTTTTTAATGACGCCCGTGACGCTGTTTTACGCGCACACCCTTGGAACTTTGCTATAACCCGTGCTAGTTTGGCAAGGCTTAGTGACGCCCCACCATACGGCTTTGCGTTTCAATTTGCTTTGCCTACAGACCCGTATTGTTTGCGAGTTCTGGAAATGGAGGAAGCTAGTTATATATTTAAAATAGAAAATAGCCCAGCAAACGGGCGAGTTTTAGTTACCAACGAATCAAATGCAAACATATTGTTTGTTGCGCGTGTAACTGACGCGGCACAATTTGATACCTTATTTGTAGACGCCTTAACTGCCAAAATGTCGGTAGACCTTTGCTATCCAGTTACGGGTAGTACATCCCTATTAGATAAAATGAACGCTCTTTATGAAAAGAAACTTTCAGAGGCCCGTAGTGTAGATGGCATGGAAGGTGTTATAGACGATCTTCAATCAGACACGTTTACGAGCTTTAGAATTTAAATGGCTAGAGTACATCCATTCCAAACAAATTTTACGGCAGGGGAGCTTTCTCCTTTGCTTGCAGGTCAAACTGACTTTAAAAAATACGTTAACGGCGTAGAAACAATGGAAAACATGGTTGTGTTTCCACAAGGCGGGGCTACGCGGCGTAATGGGACGCGATATGTTGCTGAAGTTAAAAACAGTGAAGACGCAGTTAGGTTAATTCCTTTTGAGTTTAACGTAACGCAAGCATACATTCTTGAGTTTGGTAATCTATACATACGGTTTTATAAAGATAACGGTCAGATTACTTTAGCTGACAAGACCATTACAAACATAACCCAATCTAGTACACCTGTTGTTACGATAGACACTCATGGTTACGTTACGGGCGATGACATTTATATTAATAGCGTTGTCGGCATGACTAATATTAACGGGTCACGTTATAGAATTACTAGAATAGATGATGACACATTTTCATTAGATAGCACAAATACCAGTTCATTTACAGCATACGCTAGCGGCGGGTTTGCCGAAAAAGTGTTTGAAATTGTTAGCCCTTATACAGCAGACAAGCTTTATGATTTGCAGATTACTCAATCCGCTGACGTAATGTATATTGTTCATAACTCTTTGCCACCACAAAAACTTTCCAGAACGGGGCATACCAGTTGGACAATAGAAGATTCATTATTTAAAAATGGGCCTTTCTTAGACAAAAATACAGGCAATAGAACTTTATCAAGCAATTCTACTAGTGGAACAAATAGAACGCTTACAGCTAATAACGCTGATTTTAAAACTGAAAACGGTATTCAAGGATGGCACTCAGGAGACATAGGTAGGCAAGTAAAGCTTACTTCTGGCTATGGAGTTATTACGTCAATTGATTCTGCTACTGTAGCAAGGTGGACTATTAAGGAAACTATAGGAGCTAACGGTACAAATTGGTATTTAGGAGCATGGTCTGGTGGAAGCGGATACCCAGTATCAGTAAGTTTTTATGAGCAACGTTTGGTGTTTGGGGGAAGCAGTTACTATCCTCAAACTGTATGGGCTTCACAGTCAGGAATATATGATGACTTTGACACAGGCACTTCTTTAGCTGGTGATGCTTTTATATATACCATTGCGGCTAACAGAGTTAACACAATACGTTGGCTAGCCCCAGCGCGTGATTTAATTGTAGGCACTTCTGGTGGCGAGTTTAAAGTAGGACGCCCAACAGGTGAGCCGCTAAAGCCCGATAACGTTTCTATAACACAGCAAACCACTTACGGTGGATGGACTACGCAACCTACTCAAATTGGTAACGTAGTTTTGTTTGTGCAAAAACAGCGTAGGAAAATTAGAGAATTTACATATAGGTTTGAAGATGACGCTTACACAGCGCCAGATATGACCCTGCTAGCAGAGCATATTACTGGCACTGGAATTATTGATGTTGACTACGCGCAAGAGCCTGACAGCATTTATTGGGCTGTTCGGGACGATGGCGTGTTACTAGGAATGACATATGAGCGTGGTGAAGACGTTATAGCTTGGCATACGCACACTATTGGTGGGTACAATCAGTTTGACTTTAATCATGGCAGTGTAACAAACTACACTACTGATTCAGAAAACGATGGCTACATAACGTTGTCATCCCACGGCTATAGCACTGGTGACAAAGTAGAGGTAGTCATAGGAACAGGCGGAACAATCCAAGGTCTTGTTAATAACGATACCTACTTTGTAGTTGTAGAAGACGCTAACAAAGTAAAGCTGGCTAAAGATTATCAGCAAGCTATAGATGGCACTACCGTACAAATTGGTACAGCAACAGGCGATGGACACGCAATAAGACAGATTGCTAAAGTATTAACCGTTTCAAGTATTTCAGAAAACACTGAAAACCAAACATGGATTGTTGTTGAGCGCAGAATTAATAACGTTAAAAGAAAGTTTGTTGAGTACCTAGATCCTTTGTTGCATATGGATTGCGCTTTAAGCGGCTTAATTAATGGCAATTCCTCAACTATAACAGGTTTAGAATACCTAGAAGGTCAAGTTGTTCAGATATTAATTGGCGATGCTGTTTATCCAGACCAAACCGTTTCTAACGGCGAGGTAACTATTACTGGCGTATCTTCAAGTTCAGGAACTAAAAGTTTAGAAATTGGCTTAAAATATGTATCTAAGATAAAAACAATGCGTATTGAAGCTGGTTCAAAAGCTGGTACAGCACAAGGACTAAAGAAACGTTTTAATGAAGTTATGGTAAGGCTACATGATACTGTTGGTGTAACAATTAATGGCGATCAATTGCCATTTAGAACTTCATCAACACCTACTAGCCAAAGCATACCTAAATTTACAGGAGATAAAAGAGTAACTAATTTAGGTTGGGGCAAGGACGGTCAAATCGTCATTGAGCAAACTCAACCTTTACCAATGACAGTTCTTGGAATTTCAGGTACTCTAAATACAAGTGATTAAGATGGAGGAAATATAATGCCTTGGTGGATACCTGTGATGATGGCGGCGTCAACCGCCGTGACCATAATGGGTCAAAATCAACAAAAGAAGCAAGTTAAGGCTGATACCGCTTGGAAAAAATATGAAGCTACGTTGAACCAACACGCTCAAAAGCAAAAGAATTTCAAGAATCAAACTAAGCTTCTTTCAGAGCAACGCGCAAGGGCGGGTGCTAGTGGCGTTGCAATAGGTTCTGGCTCATCTTTATTGGTAGGTTTGGCTGACCAAGAAGAATTTGAAAACGATATGTTCATGTTGCAAAAGGGCGTAGACCTTACAATGGGTTCTTTAGAAAGCAGTAAGCAGGGAAAGCTAACTGCCCTTAATATTGCTATGGTTGGTACGTTAGCTCAAGGCGCAACTAGCATTGCATCTCAACGCCAGAACGCGGCGTGGATGGATAAAAAATATGGAACTGACCCGTAATGGCTATAAAATTACCCAGATATTCAAATAATTCTGCAAAAGTTCCGCAGATTAAAATTGCTTCGCAAAACCCTAGTGGTGGAAGTGGGTCTGCATTAACGCAAGTTGGTCAGACATTAATGAAGTCTGTGGAAGCTTATGCTAATCAAAAAAACCAAATTGAAAATGATCTACGGGCTATAGATTTTCAGAATACAGTTAACACTGCCAAAGCAACGGCTGAAGGCAATATTGCTATGTTAGCGGATTCCTATAAAGATAATAACAATTGGGGTACTGCCGCTGGAAAAGATGACGGTAATGGAAATATAACAGGTGGTTGGGAAAAAGGATACCAAGACAAGATTTTGGCCCAACGCAAACAATTTAAAAAAGACTTAAACGAACCTCAGTTCGCGGCTTTAGAAGCGTCTTTGACGCAGTTAGAATTAGCTGGACAATTAAATGTCATACAGCAGGTTAGGGGCGCTAAAGTTAAATATGCGACCCATATCTTTAATCAGCAAATGAAAACTTTTAGTCAACGACTAGATCTTGCAGAAACTCGCACTGCGATTTTAAGCGCCTATAGTGATTTAACAATAGGGTCACCTAGTAATCCAGCAGTATTTCAGGAAGAAATTAAAAATAACGCTGGCAAAGTAGTTCAACCAGCAAGCATGACGGGCCGCGTTATTGGCCCTGTTGCCTATTCAGAAGCCCAAACTAAAGTAAAATCCGCAGTTACTCAAAAGTTGCTGTTAATTGATGCTTTAAATTCTAATCAGGATGGGATGCAAGGGGATACAGGGTTTACTGTCACAGATCCTAGCGGCGATGAAGTTACAAATTGGAAAAAAGCTTTATCGGCTTTGGAAGATGGACAAAATGAATTTGTAAACGCTGACGGTGTAATTCTTACGGTAGATGACGCAGAGAGAAAAGCGGCTATTGTTAACGCAAGAGCAGAATACAAAGTTCAACTTGACATGTTTAAGATTGAGAGTTTTCAACTTGGCAACGATGAACACAATGAAATTCAAGTAGAATTAATAGCCTTGGGGTTTGGAAAGAAAAAAAATGATACTTTTAAAACCCAAGACAAGACATTGTCTGTTAGAAGTATGGCTTTCATAAAGAACAGAATTGCTAACAGCGAAAATATGACGTCTGGTCAGAAAAAAGATCTTTACACTATGTTAACTAATTTAGAAACTAAACAGAAAGCGGCGGCGGCGGCGGCGGCAAAAGGAGGAATTGAAACTTGGGAAACACCTCAAGCAATAAAATTCCAACAAATTGCTAATGTTATGATATTTTCAGGCCAAGTGAAAAATCGTCAAATGGCAAGGTTTCTTGATGTAGGGTTTTCTAACGGCTTAATGGACATTGCAGGTTATCAAAAACTTCAAGACAAAATGACAAGTATTTTAAAGGTTGATGATTCATACGAACAAGAACTTATTGCAACAGCCAGAACAACTATTGAAAAAACTTTACGCATTGATAGTGGCGCTATGGACAGGTTAATGGGTGGCTTACAGGGAATGGCTGTAGGTAGTAACGTTTCAGACATTACAAAGCTATTAGAAAAATCTAGTGTTAGAGAGGGGATTGCATTTGCGGCTAGTAACAATTTGCTTCTTGCCGTTAAGAAAGGTCAAGACAAAGGGTTCTCAATTGAAAATATGTTAGTCAATGCAAATAGCCCAAACTACATAGTAAACGATATAATCAATCGGTATAAAGAAGCTGTTGACCGTAGTGGTGCTGACAACGCCGCAAGGAAAATTGCAAAACTTGCCGTTGACGCTTTTGAGGCAAATCCAACGTTTAAGTTTGTCTTTAATGATTGGGTGGTTGGCAAAGCCCCTGTTCTTAATAATCAAAATTATACAAGGCTAGCAAATGAAACTATAGGCGAATGGATTGAAAGAACTGCGAAACTTACTGGTGTTAGCGTATTGCCTGACTCTTTAACTAATCAAGATAATCAATCAACTGTAAACGTTGTTATACCTTAGTAGGATAAATTAATGGAAATTACCGCCCTACAAATGAAGCAAGCTGGTTTTGATGATGAAGCTATTATAGGTTTTATTGAAGAACAACGCGCTGGTATGGTTGCGGCTGGTTTTACTCACCAAGACATTAATACGGCATACGGACTAACAGTAATAGACTCACCTTCTATCAGCAATTCACTTGTATCAGATGATGGAATTAACAGCGATGGTCTTGTAGTTGAGCCGCCAAAAGCTGTTACGGTTACAAGTAATGAAAAAGAAATTATTGTTGACCCTGATGCGTCTGTCGTAAGCCAGCTAGTAGATCCTTTAATAGAAATAGACTCAAATCTTCCAGTGACCGAAAACGGTACAGTTGCTTTAGAAAACGCAGAACAAAAGGCAATTAAGCCTGTAGCTTTGACAGAAGAAGAATTGTTAACACAAGCCGAATTAGAAACTAAAGCAGACATTACTAGAACAAATAACGGAAGCCTTTTAAGCATTGAGGCTCAAAACGCTTTGGCCCTTGCGACAGGAGGACAAACTGACGCTGACAAAAACCGTGACAGAATTTTAAATGAAAGAACAATAGCAAACCCTTTAGAGCCAAAAACTAAAGCTATGCTTGACGAAGTGCCAGTAGTTGACCGCCAGCGAATTGCTACCCAAATGGCGGCTATAGGTAAAATGGTTTATTCTGTAGATGGCAAGAATGTTATTAGAGAAAATTGGTTAGCAGAAAACTACCCTGAAGTTACGCCAGCAGATGCAAATGTAATATTGCAATCAGAATTAGCTTTGTATGAACACGCAGAAAATTCACTAAGAGCAGGTCATAGAACTGGCAGATATAAAGTTGCTGGCAAGGTTTATAATCGCAAAGAATTTATGAAAAGGTTTCCTAATTTTAATTCTGAAGACCATGAAGAAATAGATTTAGATTTTGATGTTAAGGCAATGAACACTGTTTCATCTACGCTTAAAGAATCGCAGTTAGTTCTAAACGCAATGGGAGCAAAGCACGGCATAGACAAAATTGGCCTTGCTCACATTAATGAATTAGTAAGTTTTTTTGCAGGGATAGAAACTAGCTCACGTTCAATTTACAACGAAAAAGGAACAAAAACAGGTCACTGGCAATTTTCAGTAGATCAAACAAGACAGGCCGCAAACGCTTATTACAAGATAATTTCAGACAACAATGAAGTGCATCCTGATTGGTTGCATCAATTATACGCTCATGGCGATATGACAAGATTGGATGTTGACCAGCAACGCGCTTTAACTTTGGCTTATATGTTTGACAGAAAAAGAGCTAATGGCGAGGACGTTAACACTATTGAGCTTTTAAAGTCTGTTGCAAATCGTGACCCAATGGCAAACGCTACAGCATATTTTGATATTTTTCGTGATGACAGGTATGAAATTGAAGTTGTAAACGGTAAAGAAAAACTTGTAAGAAAACTTAATCCTGAACTAGACGCTAGGGTACTAAAATATTTAGATGCACTAAATGTTGGTGAGTATGATTATGAATCCCCTGAAATTGCGGTTTTTGCCCATGACACTGTAGTAAGCGACTTACCCTTTGGTGATTATGTAATTTCATTGTTTGGCGGAAAAGGCCACCAAAACATATTTACTAACGGTTACCTACAGTCAATGAACGGAAGCATTGAAGCTTTTAACTCAGCGTTAATTAATGGTGAAGAACCTAAAGAAGCTTACAGAAAAATATTTATGAATCAGGACATGAGTTTTACAAAAACTGTTGTTCAAGACATGGCTATGCTTATGAACGATGTTCCTTGGTATGCGGCAGTGGGTGGAGCTTGTTTCTTAGCAGGTTCGGCTACTGTTGGTACGGCAGGTGCGGCTGGTGTTGCATTGCCCTTAGTTTGTGGTGGTGCGGCTATGGCGTTACCTGATGGTATCCGCGATGCGTATTCAAGAGCTTTACGGAACGATGAAGTAGATAATATTGAAGACTTTTTGACTAACTATTTTGATAAAAAAACCGCCGTAGTAATGGCTAAAAGCACTGTAATTGGTACAGCTACTATGGGTGCTGGTTTGGCTGTTTCGTCTGTTTCAAAAAGTACGCTTGCTAGGCTCACTGCCGAAACAGCAACAATGACTATTATGGCTCAAGCTTTAGAAGGTCAAATTCCTTCAATGAAAGACTTTGCACACAGCGCAATTTTAATTGGTGGCGTACACTCAACTATTAAAATGGGTGGCAAAGGCATTAAAAGCGTTAATGATGTAATGCACGATATATACGCTAAGTATTCCTTGCACCCAAGGGACGTAGCTCAATTAGCGGCAACTAACACATTATTTCGTGAACAAATATTACGAGGTGAAATACCAGATTTATTAGTTGAAACTGCGGCTAATGTTGTTGCAAAAATGGAAGCAAAGAACGGCGCTGTTCCAATTATAAAAACTCAATTTCAGACAAATATGGTGGTTGAGACTAGTGTATCAGGAACACAAAAAGGTGTTGTTGTAGCCATTGAGGCCGTTGGTGAAAAAAACGTTTTAAAAGTACAAACGCCTGAAGGCATAATTAAAGTTGATGAAGCTAACGCTCGACCTGCTAACGAAACTAAACTTACAGTTAGAGTAGATACTGATGGCGTAGTGCAAGCAACTAGAACAGATTTAACAGCGGTAGAAAAAGGGCAAGGGCGCGGTACAGTGTCACTGGATTGGACGGCTATTAACCCAGCCAAGCGTGTTATCTCAGATGCTAAAAAAGCAATAGTTGCTATTGAAACTGGCTTGGGAGAAGTTGTTAGACTTGGCACAAGAACAGGAGAGGCAGTATCAAACGGTACTGTAGCGGTAGTTTCAAAGTATTACCCCAAAGTAATTGAGGCTTTTTCTTCTGTTAACGCAAAGGTAGTACAGCGTGTTACTAAGGCTGACACAGTAGCGCAAGTTTTAAACAATCCAGTAGGCGAAGGCGTTAAGTTAAAAACTGGTAGCGCCACAGTAGTTACCCCAAGAGCAACTATAAAAGCTAATGGTGAGTTAGGTTATACGATAGACACTATGGTTGTAGAGGTTAAGGGACGATTAATTGCCGTTCCATTAGAAGCTTATAATGCTCTTAAAAACTTTACTAACGAAATAGGCAGGGAAGCAGGGGCAAAGGTTGTTGCTCAAGGCGATACTGTTATATTTGTACACCCTAAAACCAATACCATTATGGCTAGCCTAAAAGGCGAAAAAGTTAAAGGCAACGCAAAGGATCAAGCGGAAGGATTTAGTAGAGAACAAGACGCTTATCGCGCTAATGAAGCAAGACAATCTAGGACAGATCCTAATTGGGCAATGCCTAAAGATCCTAAGATGCCAGTAAAGCCTCTTTTTACTGAAAAAGACACGCCTTTTCTACAATTGTTTAACACCGCTAAAGGTGTAGACATGATGGATCTAGTAAATATTGTTCGTAAGCACATAGACAACGTGCCTGTTATGGAAGGTATGACGGGAGGATTGCGCGGATATTTCCAATTTAATAACAAAGGCAAAGCAAAAGACACAAAGATTGCAATTAACGAAGCTTTAGCAAGAGATCCTGAAGGCTTTTTAATGACAATGGCCCACGAAATTGGACACATGCTAGACTTTATTGCCAAAGACAGCGTGACTATGAAGCGCGGCAATATACTTGGTTCATTAGCTAGCATGAAAGGCTTTATGAACGATTGGATTGACGGGAAGAACGATGGCGCAAAACCGTTTAGCAAAGTAGAAATAGCCGCATTTAGAAAAGCCGCAGAAATAGAAGCGGCTAAACAAGAGCCTGTTGTAGACGCAGACCTAGCTACTACCTTTAAGGGTACTGGCTTAGAGATTACGCCTCAAACTATTATGGATATTTTCAAGACCACTAATGCTAGAGAAGTAATTAACAAAGAGTTTTATGAAGCTTTTGTTAGCATGAGTGGCCCTTTAAAAAAGCTAGTTATTCGTGACGCAGTTAAAGGAATTATGCACAAAGACCTGAAAGCTTTAGCTGACAGGATTAACAACGAAGCCGCAACAGACCCGTCTGTTAAAGTAGGCTTGTCTGAAAAAGGTCTATTAAACGCAGAAGCTATATTTAAGCGCAACTTTGAAAAGGCAATTAAGGAAAGTGGTCTTGTAGATAAGCAAATAATTACTGCCGAATTACGCGCCGCTTCAATGAAATGGAAACCCTTTGAGCGTCAAGAGGGTTCTAAATACACAAAATACAGAGATAACCCACGCGAATTGATGGCTGATTTTCTCATGGCATGGTTGCTACGCCCACAATGGGTCAGGCTTAATGCACCAAAGACCTATGAAATGTGGGCTTACCACATGGATAAGAAACCTGAACTACAAAAAATGTGGTCTGACATACAGAACGAACTAGCGGCTGGCCCAAAAGGCAGAAACCATGCTGGCATTAAGTCTGTTTATGACATGATAGATAGGTCACAAGAAAGAAAACTAAGTGCTTTAGATTCTGAAATACTAAACTTTAAAAGCAAAGTAACAGGAAGCTTTGATAAACTTGGAATTGAATTTGTAGATACTTTTACTTGGATGTTTAGGCGCGTTCATGGCCCTAATGGCGGTCAAAAATATCATAGTAGCCAATCTGAAAACCTACTTATTAGAGCAGAAAAGTACAGGTATCGCCACGCTATGCTAAAGCGGTACAATGAAGAAATGGTTATTCAGGTAATCAAACCGTTAGAAAACCTTGGCTACAACGCCAAAGATCTAGGCGTGTATTTGTATCTAAACAACTTAGCAAAAAGTTCACAACGCGAAGGCGTAGCTAACCCGTTGGGCGCTATGTCTATGACCCCTGAAATGAAAGCTTATCTAAAAGAAAACGGAGAACGTAGCGTAGAGGATATGCTTCTTCATTTTAACGAAACAAAGCCGCAAATAGCAGAAGCCGCAACGAAGTTTTATGCGGTTCGAGAACGAATGATTCTTCCTTTGATAAAAGAAAGCGGAATGTTCGATCAGAAAACTATCGACATAATTGCAAACAACCAAGAATACATACATTTTAGCGTTACAGATTATCTTGTTCAACGTTTAGAAAAATATGGCCCTAATGCGGCAGTTAGCAAAAGCCTTAAAGGCACAAAGTTTGGAACGTTTAAAGATATAGACAATCCGTTTATGTCTACTATCGAAAAAGATTTAATGCTGATTATGGAAACAAAGCGACAAAGGCTTATTTCAGACACAGTGGATTGGATGAAAGCTAACAAAGATTGGTTGGAAACCTTTAACCAACTTAAAGATGTAAACGGCAAAGCTATTTTAGAGCCTGTTATACATTTTCCCAAAAGAACTGGTGCAAACACTTACGAAGGCCCAGCGCAGGGAATGATGGCAGTTACCTATATTAGCAAAGGTAAAACCAAGACGGTTCATATTGTTAAAGATATGGCGGAAGCTTTCTTCCATGACCCTTCTGGCTTTAACACTGTTTCTAGAATTTTAGAGCTAACAGCTACACCATTTAAAAAAGTATTTACGGAATACAACCCAACTTTTTGGCCTATGAACTTAGCGCGTGATTCGTTTAGGGCAGTAAGAAACATGGAAGGCGCAAGGTTTATTGACCCTCTTAGGGGAGGACAGCGTTCTTACATAAAGTATTTGTTTATGGCTATGCCTGAAGCCGCTAGATCTATTTTTGGAGAAGGCACTGTACGAACAAGAAAGATGGAAGAGGACGGTTTTTTAATTTCTATGGAAGATGGCTATAGAGGCCAATCTGGCGCTATGGCTAGACTTAGGAATTTATCACCTGATGATGTGCAAATAGAATTGTTGCTTGCTAAACACCAAAAAGACGGAACTTTTCAAAAGCTTTGGAACAATAGTTTTGGCGCGTTCTTTAACGGTCTTGGTAATATTGCCCGTGTATTTGAGCGTATGCCTAAAATTGCTGGTAAAAGGTATTTAGAGGACGCTATCGCAAGGGGTGACATTACCATGAGCGAAGGACAACAGATGCTTAAAATCCAAGGCGAAGTTGGGTCACCTAATTTCTTACGAACAGCAAAACTACACGGTCTTACAAACAACCTGTTTATATACTCAAACGCTATGGCTCAAGGTTGGAGAGCAGACGGTAGCGCCTTTATGAAAAACAAAAGAAGTGTTGGCACAAAGTATGTTGCTTATACTGTAATGCCTAAGATAGCCCAAATTGGCGCACAGGCAGGGTTAATGGGGCTTGCGTATTCCGCTTTGTTTGATGGCGTGTCCGAATGGGACAAGACAAACTACATTGTAATGCCTTTGGGAAAAACGCCTGATGGACGGGTAGTGTATTTCAGGATGCCGCAAGATGAATCTGCGCGTGTTATAAACGGCGTATTGGTCAAGTCTTTCAACGCCATGACAGAAGAAT
>Ga0302136_1000777_pt1 | contig 15206 bp, 21 predicted proteins | sample CBN3_20m_MG_FD_203116 | JGI IMG/M metagenome (GOLD analysis project Ga0302136, IMG submission 203116) | Marine microbial communities from Western Arctic Ocean, Canada - CBN3_20m | ecosystem: Environmental > Aquatic > Marine > Oceanic | place: Canada: Western Arctic Ocean | collected 2017-09-15
TACGTTGAAGGTTCTGTAAAGATTTACCTTGTTTCGCAAACGATTCTTGGATAGCAACAATAGCAGCTTTTTGTTCTGCTACTGCGCCTTCCAATTTTGAATTGTTTATCTTAAGAGTTTGGTTTTCAGAATAGAGCCAATAGCCACCTAAACTGAGAACCAATATAATTCCAATGAACAGTTGATTAAACATTAGTCCTCCGAGGACTCTTCCTCAACTGCTACTGTTTCTTCAGGTAACGTAATAGCAGGCTCGTTTCTTGTATGATCAGGCGCGTCATTAAAGTGCGCATCGAGATCTGCAACTGCAGGCGCTTCAGCAGTCATATCGTTGTACTTTGTATTTAAAGCAGTACGGACTCGACTTGTCATATCATCGTCGAATGCTTGCTTTAGTTTTAATGGATTGTTGTCCATTGCGTGTTGAATAATGTCATTTACTGGCATAATAGTTCTCCATGTTATATATTGTAATAGTATTTATACTGATTCTAACCGAACCATTAATCTCTCGGCTCTGTTAGTAACTTGTTTGTGCCATTGAGAATCTCTACCCTCAATAGCGGCTTCTGCCCAATCACCTTCGATAATTGCAGCATGCATTTTCTTAAACTTGCTTAGGCGAGTTCTACCCATGTTAAACATCATATTAACCAAGATCTGTTGGACTTCGTCCGGTAGGTCTCTAAAGACGCCTTCTTTGTATAGGTGGTCACATTCGCTGACTGCAAGTTCGAGATCATGGTCGAAACATTCTTTGACTCTCGATTCAGTAATTGGGGATCCTTCTTCAAGGCCGAACTCAGGGTCCGTCTCCAAAACCAAATGTCCAACTCCAAACGTAGGGTATCCAAGATGGTCTTTATAGACTTCATATACAACACCTTCGTCAATCTTCAATTGTTGAAAGACCGCGTCGCGATCTAACTCTGTATCTTTTCCTAAACCAAACATCTTATTTCTCCAATGATGTAATGTAAATTATCCGGCACTCGATCCCATCTTAGCTTTAGCAGCAGCTTTTTCTTTCTCTCGAGCCTGCTGACGGGATTCCTTTTCTTTCTCAGTAGTATCGGCGTTCTTCTGTCTTTCGTTCTCAGCAGCATGTTTCAATGCCATGCGTTCTTTTGCTTTTTCGCCTTCGTCTTTTAAACGATCAGCTTCGGTAGCTTGCCTTGCTTTTAGATTAGCTGCAGCAACGGCGTCTTCCATTTTAATAGTACCCATGATATCACGCATACGCTTTTTATGTTTCTTTTTGGTTTTTCCAGAAACTCCTGGCTCTCCATCAGGACCAACACCAGCGCCTGCGATGTTACCACCCCCAACATTGTTTGTTGGTTCTTCATCTATATCTTTCTTAGCAGCTTCTGCAATGATATTACCGTTCTCAGCAATAAACCTCTCGAGGGCTGACTCAATGTCTTCCTCGATGGCTGATTCAGTAATTAGATCAGTTGCTTCTAATCTTTGCTCTTCACGTATTAACCATAAGGCTGCTGCGTAAGAAGCAAGTTTAGTTTGACCACCTGGGAGTTTACCTAATAGCTTTTTCAGATTCAATATCATTTGGTCAAATACGCCAAACGCAGATTTCTGAGAATTTTTAGTGAAGTCTTTTCTAGAGATTAGGACTGTGCCTTTCTCGTCGATAATACCTTCCTCGTATGCATCCCACTTCTCAAAAGGAGTTACCAACTTTCGAATTAGCGAGTATACTAAAAATAGATCAACTACCATTTAAATTTCCTTGAGTCTATTTTCGATAAATGTGTTACCATCAATCGAATGTTTACCCATTGTGTTATCGTCGTATACCAACAGTTCAGGCATAAAGTTCAAATATTCCACGAATGGTTTTAAGTATTCGTGGTATTCATGTAATCGCATGAAAAGCATATTCGTCGCCTGCGGACCAAACACATTGTATATAACAATGAGATGGTTCAAAATCAACCTTTCCTTCAACTCGTTATCTTGTCTATATCTACTGAAGAGTTTACGGAGATACTGAAATCTCTTAATATCTTCTTCGAACTCTGACATCTCAGTACACTGAGGATTGTCATAGTGTTTCATAGCATAAAGTAGAAAGGTTGACTCTGTCAATATCATAATATAAAGTTTCTGTTATTAAGCAGATTGAGTCAACGTAACGCTATCAGAGATTGCATCAACAGCACCTGCGGTACTAACAACACATCTGAACAAGTTACCAGCAACGTACTCAGCAGTTTCTGTAGAAGCAATTTCTAGAGTTGCTGCAGTTGAAGACAATGCTACGTTAGTGAATGCAGCAGCGCCTACCTTATATTGCCATTGGAATGTAACTGCTTGAGCAGGTACGGCAGCAGCAGCGACAACTAAGGTCATTGCAGCAGATCCAGCAATATCAACGGTAGCAGCAGATTGTAGAGGCTGAGTACCAATTGTAATGGTTCTATCCAATACGATTGCGTCATCACCAGCTCCACCAACACCAAGATCGCCTGCGTCTGTAGCCGATACTCTCATCGGAACTAAAGATTCAGCAATATGACGAGTATCGCCGTTTTGCGTTTGATACGTGTTATAAAGATTCCAACCCGGAGTCTTCAATCCTTTTGCACGGTTAGCAGCTTGACCTGCTTCTGTTAAGTCGACAAATACTGCGTTATCTTTGTCGTTCGATTTGTTTGTATTACCTGACACTGCTGAAAGATGCTTAGGCACCGATGCTGCTGCGTCTGTTTTTCCCCATAAAGCCATTGTTCTTCTCCTAATTTTTTATTTTAATGATTTCAGAACCTGATTAACTAGTTCAGATTTCTTTTGCCTTTTATCAAGCTCAATACCAAGTTCGCGACCTTTTTCTTCCAACTGAGCTTTAGTCATTTTAGTTAGTTCAGCTTTACCAATTTTTTTAACTGGTGCTGCATCTAACAATGTTAACGCTTCAGGTTTAGCAAAAAGTTGCTTTATCCATTTGTATATATTCATTATTTACTCCTATAATATATAACTATTAAATCCCTCGATAAGAGGCCTCTAATTTATTTTCTAAACGCCAGTCTATTTTGGACCAACGATTTTGCATTTGTATTTTGCACAAAGCTTTTTAACTGCTGAGTCTTTCATGAATTTTGATAGTGAATCTTTTTTACCATAAAATTCTAATGAAGCAGGACCAGTATCTCCGCCGTCAAAACTAGATATATGCATATCACGGATTTTGCTAATTAGCTTATCCATTATATCCATTTCTGATTGACTGAATCCAAAATCATCATCAAACTTATTACTTGTATTACCTTTTGTAATTTCAAAACTCATCATTGCTTCTGCACGACGGTTACGATCTTTGAAGTTCTTAAGGTCTTTAACACCCTCTTCAACTTCCTCAGCTTTTTCGTCTTCGCCTTCCCAATTTGCATCGATATAGTCAAAGAACTTCTTCTTGCCTGCATCGTCAAGATCAGCTGGTGAATCGACTTTAAATTTCTTTAATACTGTTTGAAAGAATTTTTGATACTCGGAGTCTTCTTCGTTTTTTAAACGACTCATTACTTGAGCTTCGATCTTGCTTTCTACAATTGCTTTCCAATCCATGATGGACTCCTAATTTATATATGTTCTATGTTTATTTAGTCTCTATGTTTATTTATAACAATCTGGTTATCTTAATCTTTAAATTAGATTCGCCTTTGATTAATCTGTGGTATTCGTTCTTTTTAATATCAAACTCTAAACCAGCCTGTAATAAGAATGGCAAACAGTCTTGTGGTTGAAATCTCCACCCTGCGCCTTCTATTACTTCAATATGTCGGTCTTCTCTATCTCTATGCCAAACATATTCTTCTTGTTTCTGTTCTACGTCAAATGTTCTTATCTCGCCATCATCAGTATATGGTTTACCAGAAATACGAACCGCCACCTTTGAGTCCCAATTCAGCAGCATACTTTGGAAGTCTGCATGCCCAATATCCTGCAGACTGTTTATCTGATTTAGTATCACAATTGTGTCTGGAAGCAAAGTTCTTTGCAGCTTCTCTATCATTGATTTTAGACGTAAGACCACCTTTTTCGTCGCCGAACTCAATCTTTTTAATATTTCCGGTATCAGGGTTCCTAACGTAAACAACATACTTTTTATTTCCACTTGACCTTTTTGGTTTATTCAACTCTGGTTCTTCTGCTTCAATCATTGGTTGTTCTAAAGGAACTGTTACACCTTCGTATAAACCAAACTTATCTGTTTCCCAAGATTTAAATGTTTTCATTTAGCTAACTCTATAGTATTCATTGGAACGGACTCAGTTGGTGCAATACCACTCTTCCATACTTTTGGGGCAATTAGAACTCGAGGACCACGCAGATCCATTACAATAAAAACAAGCTTTGCTTCTGCTGGTGATTCGGCAAACTTTGGTTTGAATTTAACTTCAGATCCTTTCTTTATTCCAGCTTCTTCTAAAGCAGAATCTTCTTTAGCATACTGCTTCTTTAATCTGTCGTATTCAGCCTTTCTATCCTTAGCTCTTTTATCTAAGTCAACACCACGCGTTTTAAGGCGTTTAGTAATTCTGTTAGCTTCAAGCCAATTATTATATCTTTCCATTAGTGATCACTCTTATCGTTACGTTCTGTTTTATTACTCAGTATAAATCTTCTGTTAGGATTAACCGCTACTTTGAACTTTGTCATTAGTTTGCGATTCACTAACATCTCTGAGGCAGTATCTTTTAATGATAATGCAATCTCTGCAATATGTTTCTTATTGTTAAAATATATTTCATGTTCTATAACAGGTCTTTCATCAAAGGCTTTCTGACCTCGAGTTGGTCTTGAGATATATAACACCTTGCCTTCAAACTTGTGTCCGTTCTTTTCCCAAAATACCTTTTTACCTTTTACTTCTAATTTATCAACGTGTAACATACTTGCCTTTGCACTGTTACCTGTATCAAATTTAGCACGAACTGGATTCTTTTCCATTCCTGTAAATATAATCGTTTCGAGATATCCTGCTTCTTGTCTAAATATAGGTCTTCTATTGACATCTTTAGAAAAGAATTGTATAATACTTTCTATTACATCCTTATCAGATACTTTACCTTGAGCTTCCTCAGTCCAAGGATCATATCCTTCAAAGTGTGAACGAATACCTGGAGAACCGTTTACTTCGATAATATAAGGATTACCTTTCTTATCAACAAAATGATCCACTCCACAATATACAGCACCCGTTGCTCGAGCAGCTGCCTTAATAACAGCAATCTCTTTCTTACTTAAACTATAAGGTTCAGTTGTTGCACCTTGGTGTACATTGTTTCTAAAATCTTTATTGTCTGGTGCTTGTATACGTTCGGCTGCTGCTAATATTTTACCGCCAACAACTAAAGTACGGATATCAGATTTCATTTCAAAGAATTCTTGAATTAGTAGATCGGCATTATATTTCCACAAACTTTGACATACACCAGTTAACGAAGACATACTATCAATCTTCATTACACCAACACCTTGAGTTCCTTTTAGTGTTTTGATAATAACAGGAAACTTTCCGCCTACCTTATTATGAGCATCTTCAATAGAAGCTTCGTTAGGTACAGATGAGGTTCTTGGAATTGGTATATTGTTTCTACCTAATAACAATGCGTTAGACATTTTATTATCGCAGACTAACATAGAATCTAAATCGTTAACTAGCAAAAACCCAATGTCTTGTAAGGAGGAGATGAACGCCTGGGAGGTAAGGGTTCCAATAGCTCCTGCTCTAACAAATACAATTGAGTTATGTATAGAAACATCGATGTCAGTGTTCTTTCCGTCAACATTACGAACCTTTACTGTTCCAATATCAATATCAGAGTCAGTAATCCATGCGTTCGTAACATCGACGAAATTATACTTAATGTTTCTTTTAACTGAAACTTCTTCAACTATATCAGCGAATGTTCCATCACCATCTCCAGTTCCTAATACAACAATATGAAGCTCATCATACGATAATGCTTCTGCTTCTTCAAGGAGTGGAGACCGGTTATATTCCGACATCGATTTCATAATAATTATTTCAGCTTATGTTCTTGAGAATTTAAGTAACGCGTCAAATTGCTTCTTATCAGAAACAACGTTAGCTAACCAATCATCTTCTTCGTCAGAATCTTTGCCACTGATTTCGTTATTGTCCATTGCCCAAGCAACTAGCTCTTTTTCTGCTTTCTTCAAATACAGATCAGGATTACCAGATTTCTGAGATTTGCTAATCTCGCCTTTATACTTTTGGGCGATTTGCTTTAGAGTCATTGCTCTCTCAGACATATCAGATACTTTCTTCATCTGAGTAGATTCATTTGCTTCAACGATCTCAGGATGTAGCTCCATAACGTCTAGATTATCGTAATAGTAATGTTTCTGTAAAAACGTTAGAATATTTTTTTTCTCTCCAGTAACATCAGCAGTAGTTGTACCTGTTTGCTTGATCTTAACTTTGAACATCTTTTCGATTTTCTTAGTTAATTTTGGATCACCTACGTAATCAATATCGGCAACGCCTTTTCCTTTGCCAGCTTTAAGAGCTTCGATGATCTGTTCATCTATAGATATAGTATGTTCCTTAACATCTTCGTCTTTATCATCTTTCTTCTTCTTACCATTCTTTTTATCTTGATAGGCTTGAAGAGCAGGTGGTAAAGTACCTTCGTCAACTGATTCGAATTTATTAGTTACTGTATATGGCTTACCTTTGATATGTACAATAGCTTCGCCTTCTTTATCTACGTTGCCATCCCAAGTACCATCAGCATGAGCTTTACGAGCAGCTTTAACATCTGGGTTGTTGTCGATAAGTGGATTACGCTTCATTTTGCCTTCGTCAAGATCAACCGATTCAATAACACCATTCTTAACCATACCTAATGCATCAAAAATATCCTTAACCTGATCTCTAAGGTCTGTATCCAATGCTCTTATAGCACCTTGGAATACTTTACTATTACCAGATCTATATAGCTTTTCGATACGTCTTATGTCTTTCTGATCTCGGCCTTTCATTTTGTTACCAAGATCATTTAAACCTTGAACAGCATCGCCTGCCGATTCTTTAACTATTTTGATATCCTTTCCAGTCACTCCGTTGGCTTCCTTACCATCATCTAAATCAATATCGAAGGACTTAGCATCGCCTTTAAACCTGCCATTGTCCATTTGTCTAATGATGCCTGATTTTCCAGCAAAGCGACCTTTAGTAATTTTTACTCGGCTGCCTAATTTTTTTGCTTCGTTAACGGATTCGTCGAGCATACTTTCGTTATGCGGATAGCCTTTTAATGGTTCTAAGGCTGGAGACAATTGCTTTTTGATTCGCTCATAGGCTAGCTTAGTAATCTTTTCTTTAAATTCTTTCGTGCGAGCGTCAATGCCTTTCTTGATCTCTGCGTCTATTTGTCTGTCTTTCACGTTATCCTCCGAATTCGTGGCCCGCGACTCGCTTCATTTGTTTTTCAAATTCTGCTTGGCCGGGTTTAGTTTTGTATAGTTTAATTGATAGGTTGTCTTTATCTTTGCCTTTGATACGCCATTCGTAGCCATCAGCCTTATGTTCTGGCTTTGTTGTTTTAACAACTCGACGTTCATAGCCGTCATCCCATGATTCTGAACCTTCTGATAACTGTTCATCAACAAGCAATGCTAAAACATGTGGGTCTAATCCAAATTGTTGAGCAATCTTGCCTGAGTAGTATTCTTTACCATGTCTTGGCTTAGGTCCGTGTTTAAACATGATTTCTTTTACTTTGGCAACAGCCGCAGTATATTTCTTTTTGAATATTGTATCAGCAGCTAACTTCTTAATTAATTGATTCGTGTTCAATTCTTCAAGCTCCTTGGATTCCGGTACACAATTTGGAACGTCTTTACCGTTCTTCTTTTTCATTCCAACTTGTTTATATCCGTCCCAACACTTTTCAGTGACGAAGGTGCTATAAGATTTCATTGTATATTAAACCTTGTTATAATGGCTAAAGGATTTCATTCTCTCTGGTGTTTCAGCAACTACTTCTTCATTCTGTCTCTTAAGTACAGCCATAACTTGTGGCTGTGAAGATAGACCCTTCTTCAGCTTCTCAATAGCTTTAGTAGCACCTGTCATGTTAACACCAGCATATCGCTTATCTGATGCAATGCCAATTGCCATTTTGATTTCTCGCTGAGAGAATCCTTCCTCGATGTGACGTTCGATTACTTCATCAAGATCCACTTCTTCTTTCTGCTTGTTCTTGATACTACGGCGTAGGTTAGCTTTTTGAGCGGCTGACATATTACGACTACCGAACTCAGCTAAATCAGATTCTTCGATCTCGGCAGGAGCTGCAACATCTTCTTTAGTGATCTTAAACGCATTAGCTGGTGCAGCTTTAAGACTGGGATCTTTCCACAGTTTCATTGCTTTATTAACAGCTTCAAACGCAGAACGAGCCTTAACGGTTTGCTTGTCGCCTTTCTTGAGTTTATTCATGGGTTTTTGAACTGTTACAGTCCACATTTCCATAGCCTCTTTTACTGCTACTTTTTCTAATACGCTTCTAAAACTTTTCATATTCCTCTTCCGTTTTGTTTGTTGCCCTGGGGTATCGTCTTTAAATTTAGTAGTGGCTTTATCGGTTCCCCAATCGCCTGCACCACCAACCTCTTTAATATATTTATCCATTAACTTTGTCTGCTAAATCTTTATCTGCCTTTCCCCAAGTACCTGATGATTTAGTAGCAAAACTATTAACTCTTGCTAATCCCCATTGTACTGGAGTAGTCCCAGGCCTATGACCTGTTCTCCAAGCAGCTACACCTCTATCAAATACTTTCTTTAATATTCCGTAAGGCATTCCTGATGCCGCAGCCTTTTTCTTTAAAGATTTCTCAGGATTACTTGCTTCGTTAACGAACTCAGTTTGTTCCATTATTGTTTCTATTTCACTGATTCTTTGTTCAGTAACGTGTTGACTGATATCTGCTCTTTGCTTTTCAATTGCTTCGTATTCTTTAACGGCTCTATACATTTTGAATCTATAGTCGTAATTAACAGTGTTATCCTGTCTTAACAATTGATGAGGTCTTTTTAAACCAGCTCGTTCTAAATTAGTCTTAGCTTCGCCAAACATTTTCTTGAACTTGTTTGAATGCTTAGATGGTTTAGTTTCAGCAGATGCATCTCCAGGAGCAGGCTTATATGCCTTAGGATCATCATCATTCATATCAGATTGTTTATTGAACTGAGCTTGACGCTTATCTGCAGTAGAACCTGCCATATCTTTATAATACCCAGGCTGTTGTTTCTGCTGCTTTGATTTCTTTTCTTCGTCTTCAAGTTTTAATCTTTCTTGAAAAGTAGCAGCTTTATATAAGGTAGGATTAACAGATTCGTTTGCGTGGCGTAAAGCTTTTTGAACTTCAGGATGTTTGGATAGATTCTTCTTTAACTTATCTACTTCTTTAACTGCGTAATTCATATTACCTGAAAGATCTAACGCAAGTTCAATACCTAACTTAACGTTCTTATCTCTAGAAGCTGCTGCCTTTGCCGTAGGATTCTTTTTATAATAATCTGATACTTCAGCACCAGTTAACTTTTGCTTGCCCATCGCAGATAAAGGATCTACCTTACCGGATTTAACTCTTTCTGCCATGAATCTATCAACTGCATTATTCATTGCTTCTCTAATACCGAGTCCTTTACGAACTGCTGTATATAAAGATTTGGCGACTGCTTTGTTTGTAGTTGGAACACCTTTAACGAATTCGTCAAAATCACCATCGACTGCTAAAGATCTCATTTTGCTTGCAGACATACCGTCAACACCGTCAGAATCAGGATCTCTTTCACCAGCTGATACAACTTCAATACTATTAAACGTATAATCTTTACCGTTATATTTGTTTAGTAGAGTATCGAATTCTTTAACTCGATCTGAACCAACAACAAGAACAAGATCAGAATATTCTTTCTGTAATTCCTTTGCTACTTCAATGATAGTTTTTGAGGTTGAGTTAACAATATACTTCTTGCCAAACATTCCTTGCGCAAACTTGATCTTATCATTATACGATAACGGATTCTTTTTAGCATCTTGAGTTTTCGAAAGATAAACTAATGGAGTACCTTTTACTGACATAGAAACCTGAATCATTTTGTTTAGCAATTTTTCATGCCCAACAGTTGGAGGATTCATTCTGCCAAACGTAATGACTGCTTTCTTCTCTGTAGCTTCTGAAAGACGAGGTTCAGTATCAATATACTTTTCAGCATCAAAATTTACTTTCTGCTTCTTTTTGATAATACCTTTCGTATTAGTCTGGTCGTCTTTAGTATCAGTCCTTTTCTTGATGTCTTTGTTAGTGGCATCTTTGTCTTTATCTCCAGCACCATCTGTATAATCATCAATAGAGTTCTGCCCCATAGACGTGGAATCTTTTTCGTATAAAGGATTCATGCATTAATTCCTGATTTTAGTTTGCTTATATGTTTTATTTATAATAATTATTGAATGACTCGATAAATTCACAGTTCTTAGCGGCAGACGACTTCCAGATCGTTGATTCTCTTAGATAGCCCATCGCGGGGGTGGGGCTTGCTATTGCTAACGGTACCTTTGTTCTTCTTTGCCCTGGGATAAAATATGCGTTATCTACTGCACCCATCGTACCTTTCTCTTCAATCTCTGTTATTAAATATTTAGCAGTCTTCTTTGTCATAGCATAAGCGTGGGCACCTTCGTGTCCGACTATGTTTACAATTTGTGATGGTGGACCTGCGGCAACATGATCGTACTTCTTTGGTTCAGTTAACTTATATCCAAGGGCAACTATAGTCATCTCTGGGATTAACTCTTCATCAATATTATGGAACATAACGGCATCGTGTTCTAATACAATACCAACCTTATCAGGGCCTTCGGCTATCTTCTTCCATATTGCTCCATGACCTGCAGAACATGCATTTGCTTTTTGAGTAGCGGTTGGATGGTCTATCTCTAACATCGGCTCATAGTATTTCATTAATATACCAGTTTCACACCAAGCCATACGACCAGTGCAATTAGACCAGCCTTCAAAGTATTCCCATTCTAATCCTACTGCATCACAAGTATTAGCACACTCATTTGCATACTCATTTGATAGTGGTGTGTCTATTTTTAAGATGTAAGCTTTCATGGCAGTTGAAGTATATTCCTTTCCCACTTAATAGGTGGATTAACAAGTCTTCTATACATTTCAACATCAGCAGAAAATGTATTCTTAATAGCTTGTAGATCCTTTTGCTCAAATTGTATTTCTTCACGTACGTTCTTTCGTAGACCAGTTTTGTGTTGTGGTAATTCAGCGTTAGGTAATCCAAGGGAATCCATAAAACGAGCTACTTCCTTATTTAGATTTTCGTATAACCAAAAATCTCCAAGTAATTCGTTATTGTGAACACTCAATGTCATTTGTTGAATACCTGAGTTATTATCGTTATTAAATACAGCGGAGTCAGGATAACACCAATTTCTATATTGTTCTATACTTGGTGGAGTACCAACATCTCGAAACTTTTTATAGAAATAATAGAAACTCTTTGCTCTATCAACTGGATCTCTTAACACTGAGAATACTTTATATTCCTTTGCTTGTTCTAAAGTAAGTACACCTTCAGCAATCAATTGAGAAATAGTAAAATGATAGAACGCGTAAGGTCTATACTTGCCTACAATATCTTCACTTAAAGTCCCTGGGATATTCGCATCCTCGACTTCGGTATATATTGCGCTAGGATCATCGATGTTGTTAATAAAGAAATCTGATAAACTACTACTTGCAGTTTTTGGAGTTCTTAAAAATAAAAATTTGTATTTGTGTGATAAGTACATTTAAACTCCTTGAGAATAATCAGTACAGTTAAAACCCATTCCTGTAGATCCCCATTGATGATCAGCGTATACCTTTTCAGGACCATCATATCTCTGAGAACCATTCATATAGAATTGAGGAATAAAATAATGGGAAGGCCAAATAGTTAACTTGTTTCTATATCGAGGAACAAACTTCGATAGAAAAGAATTACCAGTTGACATAAACGGTTGTGGATGTAATTGTGCAGGCTGTAATACGTGAAGAGTATCAAGTATGTCTCTTACTAATAGATTACCAGGGTTACATGCAAAAAGAGGCTGAACAAAATCAGGTCGACCTTTTTCATTTTCATAACATGTATAAGCATGATCTTTAGGACTAGTAAATAGTTCATCGCAATTTTCTAAACAAATCATATCTGCTTCGGCGATAAAACCACCTTCTTCAAATAATAGTTCGTATCGAATTAAATCAGAGACACCACACCATGCTTTCTGTTTATAGTATTCTTCAATTAGATGTTGATTATACCATTTACGATTGCGTAACATTGCATCAGTGAAAACGCTGTATTCCCAATCAGGATGTTTATCCCGCCAAGTATACATCCACTTAAGAGGAGCAGGCTTTGGGCCAATCCAAATATGTTTTATTTTTCTTTCAATATTAATATCAATCATAGTAAAGAATTCGTTATATGTTGAAACGCAGCCTCGGCATTTTGTAGATGATTATTTAATTTTACGTATCCAATATTTAAGGTATCAAACTGTTCTTCAATTTCCTTATCAATGTTAAGGCTTTCTTCAAGATCCTGTGCTCTGCCACTTTGGTCAAAACCTTTTTCAGGTCTCGTCAACATAAAGTTAATATTACGTGGATACAGTTTATAACATTCTAATGCCATCTTATCAATATTATCAGAATACAATGCTTCACCGTATTTCTCTCGATATATTGGACTAAGTAGTACAGGACTATCTGTTATAACATAATCCACTTTATCTGCTAATCGTAATATCTTTCGATGTTGATGGGCAAGAACGTATAACTGATCTGCTAACATTGGGACATTATTTTCCCATACACATTCTTTTGCGAATTCATCTGTTAACTCAACAGAGTAACCTGCGAGTTTCATTTTATAAAATAGACCTGCAGCTGCAGTAGATTTACCTGACCCAGGTCCACCATAAAAGTTTATTACTGTTACGTTTTTTCCACGAACCATAAGAAATCATCCTCAACCGAATATCCATCTTCACCATACAATTCAATCACTGCTGTCTTAACAGTTTCAAAATGTATATCATGTCCAATAATCATACCACCTTTCTTTACTTTAGGAGCCCACGCACCTACATCACGCATCACACCCATGTAACTGTGATCTGCATCAATAAAGACAAAGTCTAATGATTCGTCAGCAACATCTTTTGCTGCTTCGGTTGTATAGTCTTTGATAATTTCAGCACGCCCAGGATAGGCTTGGCAGAATTGTACTAAGTTATTATAGTACGTGTCATGATCCCATGCGTGACCATTTTCTCCACGTGTCCATTGTTCAGGACCTTCTTGATCTGGTTGAGCTGCATATAAGTCAACACCGATAAGATGTAGATTGTGACATGTTTTAACAAGATGTTTAAATGTTTCGCCGGTCCATACGCCAAGTTCAGCGCCTTTAGTCCAACCGTTCTTACGTACGTATTTTTCGATGGTCTGCCATCTCCAAATATTACCACCACTGTGGCCTCTATCATTGATTCTACCCATTTTCACTTTCCTTTTCAATTTGATTCATTACAAACCTTATTATTATATATTATAACAAACTATGGACCTAATGTCAACTATTACTTCTGCCAACCCTTAATATATTGGTCTGAGAAGTTAGCAAGACTGAATCCCATACGATCAACGATCTTTAACGCGTTCTTCCCATAATGGTCGATAGCAACGAATCCTTCCTGACCTGTAACTTCGAATCCTTTAGTTGTTTTAAGTAGAGTTTTAATACCACCTACTGTATTTAGTTTTGCTATGATAATGTATTTCATATCAACTAACAAATCATATAAAGTAAATATAGCTTCAAGCTTCCTGGTATTCTTTTTATCAAATATACCTAGTACCGCGGTTGCCTTATCCATTTGTGTTTTCTTACCAGCAGGAGTCTTACGCTTATCTGCTTCATTCTGATAATACTTTTGTATGTAAGTTTGTAGATCTTTTACGAACGGCTTAACTGCACCAATACGTTGACCATCGCGTACCTTTGTATTAATAAAAGTATTAACCTTTTGATTTAATTCTTTATTCGTCCCAAGTTCATTTAAGACTGCAACATCTATTGTTCTAAACATTGTACCTGCTTTTGATAGTTGAGCAGTTAATGCCTTGTTCTCTGCCTTGGTAAATGTTGCTGTTCCTGACTTATCTTCAAAGCTTGCGTCTACGTGCCAGACCGTTTTAACACTATTAAGTTTTGTTGAGATCGCCATACCAAAACTTGCAGACATTGTTTCAAGACTTGATCCTGAGTATGTTGTGTGCCATACCACGCCGATCTTTGATCCGTTGATTGTCTTACCGAGGCTTGATGCTTTAGGTACCGCGTAAACAATGGTATTAGGATGGAAAGTAACACACGATTCTCCATCAATATCTTCCGTCTTGAGATCGTCGTTCGTATATAAGAAATCACCTTGTATTACTCCTTCAATTCCGAGCTTGGCGAATTCTTTCAAAGCAACTTTAAATTTGCTATTGAGTTCACCACTCAGATCATTATCTATTTCACTATCTGTTTTGTATAGCTTTGGAGTTTTATTAAATACTCCTTTCTTTGCCACGAAGAACTTACCATCGGCAGGATCTGTACCAGCAAATATCGCAGGAGCGCCATCCCACTTAACTGTTAAATTAACTGGTGCACTTGTATTACCTGATAGCATATCACGTATATTGCGAATGTAATTGATTACGTTTCTTGTACCTTTTACACCTCCATCGAGAAGTGCGTCCTCAAGATGAGTCATGTGCAGGTTTGCATCTGCTGCTTCTGCTATATGCTGTTTGTATGACTTCATTTGCTTTTAATCCACTTTTTTGCTAACGTATTTTGTATTGGTCGTTTGGCAAATTTCGTTGCCCATTTAAAACCTTCACCTGATATATCTGTAACATCAGAACCTTCACTGTTATCTAATATAATAAAGTTCTGAGAAAAGAAACCTTGGAATTTACCAATATTCTTTTGAACATCTTTCCAAAATTTTACAACTTCTTGTGTAGGTAAAGATCTTGGTCTGTTATCGTTACGACTAATTGCTGTATCT
>Ga0302136_1000781_pt1 | contig 15189 bp, 20 predicted proteins | sample CBN3_20m_MG_FD_203116 | JGI IMG/M metagenome (GOLD analysis project Ga0302136, IMG submission 203116) | Marine microbial communities from Western Arctic Ocean, Canada - CBN3_20m | ecosystem: Environmental > Aquatic > Marine > Oceanic | place: Canada: Western Arctic Ocean | collected 2017-09-15
TGGAATTGTACAGCAGTCAATTGACTTGGAGGAAGAGACCTCACGGGTTCTCGAGCAAGCAAAGGCTATTGAAGAACAATCACAACGCGTTCTTGACCTCATGACAGATTTAGAAAACTATTAAATTATGAATATTTTTATATTGGATAACGACCCAATCAAAGCAGCCCAAGACCAATGCGACAAGCATGTCGTAAAAATGATTATTGAATCAGCACAAATGCTATCAACTGTTCATCGTATGGTCGATGGCGTTATGGAACGTCGACCATCTAAGTCAGGCTCAATGATACAATACTTCAAACTAAATGATATTAGAGAAACTACATTATACAAAGCATGTCATTTTAACCACCCATCTACTGTATGGACTAGAGAATGTTCAAAGAACTATGAATGGCACTATGACCATTTTGTTGCTCTTTGTGATGAATACACATTCAGATACGGTAAGATACATATGACAGACACCAAACTTCGTAAAGCACTGCGCACAGCGCCGTCTAAGATTAAACATACAGAAACTATGACACCATTCAAATTAGCTATGGGTTCCAACCCAGAGTGTATTTTTGAAGACGCGGTAAAATCGTATAGAGCATTTTACCATACCAAACAAGACCGCTTCAAGATGGTATGGTCAAAAAGAATTGCACCTTCTTGGTGGAATAGTAGTGAGAGTTTAGTTTAATTATAAATTATTGTATATAACGGAGAAGTGTATGTTAAAGATAGCAAAGCAATTAATGGAAGACGCCGAAAGCGGTTCTGATTTTACTAAAGAAGAATTGCTTAGTGCCTGTTTAAATGTTATGACTGAAGATCAGATCTATCGGATGGCAATATCTGAAAGTTTTGTTGAGACTGAATATAATCAAATTGATTATGACAAGTCGGCTCCTGAGCGAATCATAGACGCAGTGTTAGCAAGGCATGGCGAATGATAATGGAAAATTGGATGTTCTTAATAACCGCAGTAGTCTTCACAGGCTTTGGGTTTTATGCTGGTAGAGAATCTTCTATTTACTATGACGTTAAACTGATTACACAAAACGTAATTGACCAATTAGAAGATCATGGCTTTATACATAAAATCATCAACGATGATGGAGAAGAGGAACTTGTATTACACCCGGGAGCCGTTGATGATCGAGAAGATTAGCGCTGCTGATACACTCTTTATTCCACTCGAAAAACAGACACTCACGAATAGCGGTATTGTAACGAAAGAAGTTGTTCGCATCGCAGACGATACATTATCAACTGCAGTGTACACTTACGATAAGAGTGGTAATTTATTAGAAACTGTTATACGTAAGCGAGTGTTGCTATTCGCATGATATCAGACTTCACATTATTCAATGTAGCAATGATTAATCCAATAACGATGGAGCGAATCGAGCAAGGCGACATGCGTGCACGAGATGCAAAGGCGTTTGTTGAAAAGATGGACGCTCGAGGCATACCAACAATGGTTACTTCATATAGTGAATCCGATACATTATCTTTTACTGAATATATGATAGCATCTAAATTAACATCACCAATAGTACCATCATCTGAGAATACATAATGAAAGTAAAGGCTGGAGTTCGTGGAAGCAAGTTGGCATTAGCTTATTGTAACAAAGCGTTAGATCAATTAAACTTTGAGGACTGCAGCACAGTTGTTATTGAATCGCTTGCAGATCTAAATCCAACAACATCTATTGAAGAAATGGGTGGTAAAGGAGTATTCTGTAAGGAGATAGAAGACTACTTAATGGAACGTAGAATTGATATAGCAGTACATGCCTTTAAAGATGTTACTCGAGATAACGACGCGTTCTTAGAGATTCCTTGCGTAATAAAAAGAAACAACTATCATGATTGTCTTATAGGTAATCATATAGATCCGAAGACAATAGGTACTAGCAGTCCTAGAAGAATGGCACAGTTAAAAGACCTCTATCCTCTTTCTAAGATCATTCCAATAAGAGGTAATATAGATACTCGAATTGCTAAACAAGAGTCCGGACAGTATGACGCGATTGTATTAGCAGTGGCAGGAGTTCAGGAGTTAGGTTATACAGATAAGATAACTCGAATGTTTGAAACAAACGAGATGATGCCTGCCCCTGGTCAAGGTGTGATTGCTGTTCAAACTGTTAGACCAATAACCGTAAGAGAACATAACATTGTAGATGAAATAAGATCTAAGAATCATTTAGATACTTGGTATTGCGCAATGGCTGAAAGGTATATGTTAGAACGAATAGATGGAGATTGCCAAACACCAATTGGTAGTATATCTAATATTAATGGTGGTGCTCTAACGATTGAAGCACGGAATTGGGAAACAGGAAAGCGAGGTTTTGTTAGAGGACCAAAAGAAAACTATGAGGAACTTGGATACGAACTTGGTTTGAGACTAATATGAAAAAAGAAACATTACAAATACACAAAGAAGTAGCAACTCAGGTTAGCACAGGTCTAGTCATCAACTACCCCCTTAATCTGACGTTACTTTATATACTGATTGAACTATATGGAGTTACAAACCCCCTTTATATAGGCACTACAATCACTCTAATCATGACGGTTATTGCTTATACGCGTATCTTTATTCTAAGATCATACTTCAGTAAAAAATATAAAAGAACTAATACCCACCAGACTTAAACCAACCTTTACCTTTTAATTGAAACCCACCACTTGCTACTATAATTTTCTTTAGTTCGTCCTTATTACATTTAGGACAGGTTGTTAATGGATCTGCGGTTATTCTCTGGAATACTTCTAGTTGTTCTGCGCACTTTTTACATTCATAGTTATAAGTTGGCATTCAGGTTATTTCTCATAGTATTGTTTATTGTATTTCTATTTATCATTTTCTTAAGACAAAAAAAGGGACCCTTGCGGATCCCTCAAAAGATGTCTAATTAAAATTAGATTCTTATTAGTATTGCTTAATCAGCAATCTCTAGCTTAGAACAAGTTTGAGATGCGGACTTTACGGTAGTACTTGTTAGTGTCTTGAGTCAATGCTCCAACACCTTGAGTATCACCTTGTGCAAACGGATTAGCAACCATTCCATAACGGGTTTTGAAACCAATTTTTGGTTGGAAGCTGTTCTCGCCAACTGCACGAACCATTTGTAATGGTACGTATGGGCAATAGAACAATCCTGCGTCGAATGCAGAAGTTCCTTTGTAGCCAACTACTAAGTAGTTTCCACCAGCAAACGGATCAACATAAACACGGAATCTTCCGTTAAGAACACCAGCAAAAGTATTGCCACTGTCATCAACTTCTAGAGTGTTGCTGTTTAGTGCAGGAGTATAATCCAAAACACCAGCCATTTGTAGAGCAGAAGCAACGTCAGAAGAACAGATAACAAGGTTACCTTTACCACGACGTGTTCCTTTAGCAATTGCATTAGCTTCTTGTTCGATTTGGAACATTAGGCCTTTGAACTTCTCAACTGACCAACGACCGTTAGCATCAACATCTAAGTCGAATACGCCGGCAGCAGCAGTGTTAGAAGCACCAACTTCAGAAGTCTTATAAATTGTACGAACAACTTCTCTATTGATTTCCGTTAGGATCTCAGTTTGAAGAATGTTAGCCAATTCAGTTTCTGCGTCAAGTCCGTGTACAGCTTTAAGATCCTGAGCAAGCTCAGTAGTGTATTCAGCTTTCAGTGCGCGAGTCTTAGCAGCAACAGTTACTTTCTCAATTGAGAAGGCCATTTCTGCATAGTTAGTTCCGTCACCGTCGCCCAATGCTTCAGCAAGACCAGTGCCCATACCAGTACCTGTAGTAATCAAGGTAGTGTTTGCATTAGGTAATGTGTTAGCGTGAGTACCAGCTCCAGAAAGATCAGTATCAGCTTCGCCATAAAACGCTTCGGCACCAGCTTGAGATACGCTACGTGAACGCATTGCGAAGATCAGACCAGTAGGTCCAGTCATCGGCTGTACGCCACAGATATCGTATGCAATCATGTTAGGAACAGCACGTCTTACAAGACTGATTAAGATTGGATCGTAACCAGCAGTTGGACCAGCAGCAGTAGAACCACCACTAAATCCGCCAGTACCGGCATCGTTAGTAGGTGCTTCAGAAAGCAAGCTTGTCATGTTAGCAGAAAGGTCACCAGTTTCCATAAGTGCTTTTTCTGTGTTCTCAAGAATAGTGGCTGTAACAGCCTTCTTGTGTGAATCAGTGATCGGTGAAAAAGATGCGTGCTCTAGGATAGGGCCCCATTTTTCCACAAGTCTTTGATAGTTATTCATATCTATCTCCTTTGATAAAATATTAATTAATTTAATGTTTAAAACCAGAAATTAATTATTCTTATTTTCTTGTGTCGAAAGCCTCTACAAGAGCATTAATAGAAGTGTAATCAGAAGTTGGTTTAATTACTTCCTGTTCTTCTAGAATAATTTCGTCAGTCTCAGCTTGTACATCATGTTTCTCAACAAGAGGCTTGTCGCTGAAGAACGACTCCTTGATAACTTGAAGATTGTCGGAATAAACCGCTACATCTTCAACGTCAAGTTTTTCAGACAATACTCTCAAACGTTCTACCTGATTTTCAGATAAACCTTCTGAGATTTCGTCAAACTTTTGTACTGCTTTGAAAGATGCAATTTCTTTTTGCAAGTCAATGTTCTCATTTACGAGGTCATTAGCTTTTCCTTCCAACTCAGATACTTGTCCTTCTAGTGATTCCACAACATCAACTGTTTCTTCCGAAACTGCAACGTTATGTTCCACAAATAAGTTCTTAAGACCTGACAATAATGATTCAGCCATCTCAACCTTAATACCGGCTTCAATTGCGATTTCATTCTCAGTCATCCATTCAGAAACGACATAGTCAAGATACTTATCAACATTTTCAGAAATAGTATCTAACTTCTCAGTTACTGCTTCTTCTAAAGTTGCATCAAGTGACTTAGTCAATTCTTCACGAATTGTCTCTTCTCTTTTACTTACTTCTTCGTTTAGTGCGGCTTCAAAAACCATTGAGATCTTGGATTTGAACTCTTCTGATAAATCTTCGCCTTCGATGATTGACTCAATAGAAGATTCGATAACTACTTCTTCAATAGTTTCTACTTCTTCTTCAACTGCTACTTCTTCAGTTGCTGGTGTCTTAACTGCTTCTCCAGCGCCTTTAGGCTCATCAGTTTTGGTCTTCTTCAACTTGTCCTTTTTACCTTCTCCACCTTCAGGTGTAACTGGTGCTGGAACTGCTGAAACGCCATCGTCGGAAACGAATGCTTTTTCGTCTGCCATAATTTTTCTCCTTTTAATTTGTAAAAATACAAATATTGCTTTTTATATTTACTTAACTGTTTTATTTATAAAAAATTAGTTTCTCAAAGTACGGATGAATGATTCAAACATTCTAGCTGCCGTTACTTCATCAATAGTTCTTGTTACACGATTATACTTTTTCTCAGCTATCTTAGCAATTTCCTCAACCATTTGAGTGGCTTGCCAACTGCCTGAAGCTATATCGTAATAATACTCTACGTTTTCCATGATACCATTTACAAACGCATTTGGTGCAGAAGGATCAGTAACAATATCAACAGTAGAGAGGTGGAAATCAGATTGAACTTCCATTACACCGCCTTTACCTGTCTTGACTGAACCAAGACCACGAGTCGAAACTCCGATCTTGACGCCTTCATCTAATAGGCTTTTAACAATTTCTCCCATAGGGGTACCAAGGATTTTAGCCTTGCCATAGAAATCATTACCATCACGTCTCATTTCAGTAATAAGATGAGAAACACGATCGCCGTTAATCTGTGGACCATCGGGATGGCCTAATTCGCCAAGAGCACGTTTAGTTTCAATGAATTCCTTATTATAGCGATTCATTTCTGATTCTAAAGTAGCACTTGGATAAATTCTTCCGTTGCGATTTTTTAGATCGCCTTGCATGAAGATACCTTCTATAAAGTAACTCTTTTTACCGTCTTCTTTTGCTTCGGTAATTACTTCTACATCTTCAATATGTTCTGTTATTAAATTCATAATTGTTTCCTTGTAAATGTATTTATACAATTAGGTATAATGCGCAACACCAACCATTAATACTGCACTAGCAGCGGTTAAGGTATCTGTAGGATCTTTCTTGCAAAATGATTGCCCAGGACCTGCAGTAAATGTACCAATAGTGTCTGAACCTTTCTTATGAGTAATAAGTATACCTGCTGCGGACGCGTTATATAATCTAACAAGAGTTGCTGTACCAATATTGTCAGCAGTTGTTATAGAAGCTTCAGTACCTTTAACTTTAATTACACTAGGCATTATACGTTCTCCTTCGCGAATGATAGTATTTCATTATAACCAGCTTCATCAGCGATTAGTACACTATACATTTCCGTTGAGTTCGTTTCGTTCAGATGTTCAAATACTGTATTTAGTATTGATGCATCTTCTTCAGAAACCTGAACTGATTCTTTATTTGTTAATTCAAACGAACCTGCTTCGATTTCCTCAAAAGCCATACCAGCTTTAGCAAATTTCTTTGCTGCTGACATTGGTTTTGCGTTAACCATTTGATCGCCTTTAGCGTAAGCATATAATGATTTAACATTTGAGAATACTTCAGCTAACTTGTTCTGCCACCACTCTTCAGGATCTTGACCTTCTGTTTTCAGATAGTCTCCAATCTCTTCAGCAGCATAGCAAACAAAATGCAGTTGCTTCATCATCATTGGGATTTCTTGTTGAGGACTCTCAAGCAATTCATCTTCTGTAGAAACTTTATCTAACATTTCTTTGAACGTTAACGATATTGTTTTACCATTTGAATCTTTAATAGTAACTTGTGAAGGTTTTGGTTTTACTTGCTTTTCTAAAGTATCAGCAGCTTTTGTATCAGACTCTTTCTTTTCTGCTTGCTTTGCTGGTTTCTTTTCAGCCTTCAGAGTACTTGAACAACCACCTTCTTTAATGGCTTCGATTTTGTTATCACAGCAAGAACATGTTTCACCAATCTCTGATGCTTCATGCTTTCCAGCACAATGACCACAGTCAGGACCACAACCACAACTAGCTTCCATGGCTTCTTCCATGTCTTCGTCGTCTTTCTTGTCTTCTTTCTTCTTAGCGTTTACTCCAAGAATCTCAGTGATTGATTTCCTATTAGACTCAGCCGATTCAAGTTTAGCACCTGTATCATCTTTTGTCTTATAAGCTTTATCGTAATCCTTTGTATCATCCGCTTTATCAGCAGGTAACTTAGTCGGTGTAACACCTTCAATGTCGCCCGTGAATTGGTGATCTAATGCTACAGGATGTGGAATCACTTCGATGGCATGTTGATCCTTAAAGCGCTTCTCTTCAGGTGCCTTTGGCTCAGCCACTTCGGAAACAAGATCTTTAAAATTTTTCATGTTTAGTCCCTAATATTTAATTTATTTTTACTTATTTATATTAATACGGATCATCGCCGTCGGAATGTCCACCAAGGGCTTTTTCTTCCTCGATTTGTTCTTCCATCTTAGTCATGTCTTCGTCAGTCATTTGAAGTACGTTTCTTGTAATCCACTGATGACTGAAATACTTTCCAGTATAGTCAGATATATCTCTGAGAGTATTTAATCGTTCTCTCAGAATTTCAGATTCTTTCAACTCTTCAAAATAGTTATCTTTAACAAAGTCATACCTAAGATCGTTTCTAATCTCATTGAATTCTTCAGGTGTTAAAATACCTTTTAGAATTAATTGCTTTTCTAATATTGTATTAAATATCCATGAAAAGCGAGACCTGATCCTTCTAATAAATTTACCAAACTTTAATTCGTCACGCGTCATTTCTGAAGTTCTACCAAAGCTTGACATTGCCTCTGGTTCTAAACGAGATAAAGGTACCTTCAACGCCTTATATAGTTTACGTTGAAAATACTCTAAGTTTTCGTTACTACTCAATCCAGGAGCATTACCACCTGCAAGAGTATCTACCTCAGTTGATCTTTCGCCACCTCTACGAGGAAACCAAAAATCTTCAGTCATTGTTAGCATCTTTCTAGAATCAGTCATTTCACCAGTACTAGAATTATACTGTAGTTTGTTTTTATGGCGAGCCATCATATCTCTAAGATATTGCTCTGCCTTATTCTTTGGTAAATTACCTACATCAATATAAAAAATTCTGCGTTCAGGTGCTCTAGTTAAAGTATAGATAACTACAGCATCTTCTAACATACGCAACTGGTTTAAAGCTTTAGTTGCTGGATGTAAATGCGATAATACTAAACTGTTATTCTCATTCATTAATCCTGAAGTAACTCTAGCAATAGAATCCTTAGATATCTTAATTCCTGAAGTACTACTTCCTGGAGCAGCAGAACCACCCGTAGTCGAATTCAGAAATCCTGATTCCGAATACATGTAATACTCATTCTTAACTACCTTAATAGGAACGCCTGAATGAGGGTCTTTGCCCTTTTTATCAACTTCACGTATTAATTTTAATTTACGTGGGTCAACATATCGTAATTCAATAACACCCTTCTTAACATCTTTAGGGTCAATTACAATATGGTAATTTAATCTTCCATCTACATAGAACTTCTGAAACATATCATATGCGTTGTTAGTAAAATCAAGCAACGCAAGTACGTTATCAAATTCTTTAACAATAGTCTTCTTTACTTTATCAGATAGATCTGTTTCTCCTAACGAGACTTCAACAACTCTATCATTAGTATCAACACTAATTGCTTCGTTAACTATATCATCAACAGCCTGATTAATCTCAGGTTGCATTGCCATAGCGCGATATTTTGTGATTAGCTCTGATTCTGTTTTAGCAGAACCTTCCATGTCTAATATCGTATTATAAAATCCACCAAGCGCATTACCAACGGTAATCGCTCCATCATCGTTAGAGGGTTCGGCAAAAGAAACTGGTAAACTAGTCTCCTCCTCTGCCCTCTTTACATCAAAGCCAAAAATCTTCAAAATATCACCTTTATTTAATTATATAATTATGTAGTTGGGTTTCCAGTATTACCTTCGACTTTCCATAAGTCGTAACTAAAAGTAACACCGAATTCTTGTATTGCATCGTTCGTATCCCAACCCATAGCAATTGAATCAACACTAACTGGGAACATTCCTTCAAACACGTATGTACGAAGTGCACTACCATCTTTACCATATTGAGTAATCAATGCATTGGACTTGTAGTCCTGAGGTAAAGCACGAGTATTGGAATCATGCGAATTAATTGCGTTCATCCATGCTTCTAACGAATTACGTACTAAGAAATCTTCGTCGTTAAGGATTGTTACTGACCAAGGCCCAAACTTTCTATCTCCCGCATACTTAACTTCTCTTCCAAAATACGGAACGACAAATTCCCCTACGGTACTTTCAGGCAACGCAGCGGTCTTAATCATAAACGCCGACTTTAAATCAGCCGACGAATCAATTGGGTTTAAAATTTGCACTTGGAAAAGGTTGGCCCGAGCACCACCGCCGGTAAGCTGTGATTTAAACTCATTTATATTAAATGCCATTCTTATTCTCCTTTATTTAAAATATTTATTATGTTAGAGCGAACCAACAATTTCTTCAAACTCAACGCCAGATCTTGTAGCAACAAAAGTAAGTTCGATTGTATTAATTGAACGTGCAGGCTTAATAAAGATATTAGCTCTGAATTTACTTTGATCTACAATAGCAGGAGTATTTACAGTTGAATCAGATACAACTCTGAAATCAACAATTCCACGTCTACCTTGGATATCGCGTAGGAACGGTTCAACTATTCCTTTAAACTGAGCTTGAGTGAATTCATCGTTTAATTCAAATAAGAACGATTGAGAAGCGTTAGCAATTGCTTTTTCAACAGCAATAAACAATCTACGAACGTTGATTCTATCGAAAGCACTATTCTGACCTAAACCGGTCTTATCACCAAACAGTACAATTCCTTGTCCTACTTGACTCATAACTGGATTAACTTCGTTACTATACAATTGATCTCTTTGAGCTTTATTAGGATTGAACGCAAGTTTAACAACATTTTTGATTACGCCCTTACGGAAACCAGCAGGAGATTCAAAAGGTTCAACTCTTGAAGCAAGACCAGCAACATCACCGTTAAGTGGAGTGTATCTATAAACATCGTTATAACGATCGTATCTATACTTATAACCTGAATCAATTACTGAGTAAGAAGATGAAGGTAATGAGTTACGATATGCAATTACATTTGCTAGTTTAGCTTCTGTTTTACTTTCGTCAACAACGTCTGATTTAGCAGGCGATATAAACGCAATACAATCTTTTCTGTAATCTGCGATATTCGAGATAAGGTACGTAGCAAGATTACCTGCACTATCACCTTTACCTTGAAGTACAAAAGAAACATCAATTTCGTTTGCTGATTTAAACAAGTCGTAACCTGCGGCAAGATCACCGAGAGTTGCTGTTGTTTCAGTTCTACCTGCTGTACCACCTACTAATGATTCGTAAGATGAACTAGATCCTGCAGCTTCAAAGTGAGCGGTGTTTGCTACTCTAACCCATGAAGATTCTTGAGTAATAACATCTTTGTAGTAATTAGTTTTGCCACTTGCTAACTTAGCAGAAGTTGTTGTAGATACATCAGTATATAGTTCTAAGACCGAATCAGCAGTACCGCTAACTGAACCGTCTTGGTCAATAACAGCGATATGATAGTTTCCAGTTTGAGGCTTTTTGCCAAACAAACCTGACCATGCCCACTTTTTATCAACACTTAACTTGTTTAGATCGGATTCTGCTAATGTATATTTGCCATTCAGTGTTACAACGTATCCATACGCAGCAATTAATGAATCATCAGTCTCAACAGTACCGGCAGCGTTTCTTGCTTCTTCAGTAATTGAAGTAACAGGAATGCTTTGGAAACCTACTGAAGTATTACCGATAACGAATACGTCGTCAGCAGCAACAGTTGCGACCGCAATTTTATTTGCCTTAGCAACTTCAAAAGTTATTGTGTCGGTGTTAAAAGCAAGCGTATGAGTAATGTCTGTATTACCAGTTATCTTGTTTGTTGGAATGTTCCCTAAGGTAACTATAGTACCTTCGTAACTAGCTCCATCTACATATGCAACTTCTAATGAATTCCCCAATACTCCTGGGTATAAACCTTCGAAAGAACCAGCTGCTACGACAGCGTTGTTTGCATCGTATGTAGTTGCTTGTGCACGAGTTGCGCCGTTATCGACACGAGCTACATACAAAGCGTTTGAGTACGAAAGATAGTCTGCAGCTACAAAAAATGTTTCATAGTTATCTGCGTCAGGCGAACCATAACGAGAAACTAATTCATTTTCTGAAGAAAGCAAAACTGCTTCACCTACGGGACCCCATCTAAAAACCCCAGCTATTGCAGCAGGTGGCGTCGCGATGGCAGGAACCGATGCTGATGCGTCCACCTCTCGAACAATTACGGAAGGACTTACGGAAAAAGCCATATTATTCTCCTTTAATATTATTATCTAAAAAATATTTTTTTTAATTTATTTAGTTATCACAGTTTTATTTATAAAAAAAGTTAATCATACATTTCTTAATAAAACATACGATCATGCTCTGGGAATTCAATCCACCCTGCAGCGTCTGCTTGTGGGTCTCCATTATCTATAAATCCAAAAGGTAGTAGTTCGTCATCAAGCTGTTGTTCTGTTTTTTCTTTTAATTCTGCTAAAGTATTAATATCTGTTAGTTCTCTAAAGAACCTTTGGTCAGATAACCACGCAAATAATACTAAAGTCATTACAAGATCATCGTTTGATCCTGATTCTGCTTCATAACTGTTACCTTTTTTACTAAACCTTGATAACTCCTGTATTGTAGCGTAATCCTGTATTATTAACTGGTTTTGTTCAATTAATAGTTTCAGTATAGAACAACCTTTTGATTTTACGCTACGTGTTGTTCTTATTCCATGATCTGATCTCTTCCCTCCAAAATTCGATACCTGTTTACCGGCTCTGCCAGCATTTTCAGTAAAGAGAAGATTTTCATAGCCGTAGTCTAGTAAGAGTACATCGGAAACTTGTTCCCCGATATCGTTAATTTCAACTAACACGGCACTCTCATTGTACATCAGCCCTATTCTATATATAACAGAAGCAAAGTCAACCGGACTTATGGTATTATCCTTAAAGACACATACTTGTTTGTATGGCATCTCTGTTGTATCTATTATATTAAACGCAGAATAATCAAGCCCTTTACCTCTTGATACATCTACTATCATAACATATGAGTGTTCTGGTTGTACTACTTCATATTGTATTATGTGTTCGCTTTCAGCTATTGGCCTCGATGGTGCAAGTTCTTTGAGTTTTGCTCCACTTATTAGAGTACCTGAACTACCTAGAAATTGACAACAATATTCTTGGTTGAACTTTTCCATATCGAAGTCTAACGCTTCGAGTGTTTCTTCTTTCCATTGTTCATCCCTTCCTGGGACATCATGCCACATAACCTCGACATATTCATAACCGTTTGTACCTTCTTTAGCGCCTTTACAGGTTTTCCAAAAATGATTCAGTCCGTTGGGGGTGGAGGTCATTAACAATTTTGTTGTTTTACCAGATGATATCGTTGGATATACAGAAGCAAAGAATTCATCAAACCCTTCAATAAACGCAACCTCATCTAGATATAGGAATGATATTGACTTACCACGAATAGCAGAAGATGTTGTAGTACCTGCATAGATCTTACAACCATTCTCTAAAGTAATATTACCTTTGTTCCATTCTTCAATACCTTGCTGCATCCACTTAGGTAGTGCTTCATATGCTAGTTGTATACGGCCCAATACCTCTCTTGCAGCATCACCCTTGTTTGCCAATACGGCAACAGTTTTAAATTCATTAAATAGGATGTAGTGTAATATAACAGCTACTGCAGTGGTTGTTTTACCTGCCTGTCGTGATGTTAATACAGCAGCACGCCTTTCTGCGGTAATCTTTTCTACAATTTCTTTTTGGTAATCGTACATCTTCATAGGTATTAAGCCATGATCTACATGTACAATTTTAATATAGTTTTCAGCAAAGTAAATTGGATCTTCCGCACACTTCATATACTCTTTAAGCATCTCAGGAGTAAATTCAATCTGCTCACCTATCTTTTTGAGATAGGAGTTACCTAAGTAACCTTTATCCATCAGGCTTTTCGCCTTTAATCATTTTAAGTAAATCAGAGGTAGAAACTATTAGATTGTTATTAGTAACTTGTGCTTGTTGTGAAGTATCTTCTTCTTTAGCATATCTACGCTTTGTTGACATCTCAACGTAATCTTTGTTTGCGTCAAGTAATGTTTTCATTAGAGTTGATACAACTTCAAACGCTCGAGGAGACTCTGACTGTTTTGCGATACTAGTCATTTCTCTAACTGCATCGTCTCCAAGATTAATAATGTTTTCGATATTCTTTTTCGCCAATTCTATATCTGCTAGATTTTCGTCAGCTAATTTTTCTATTGGAACTGGTGGTTGGAATACAGATTCTTGTGGTAGGTTCTTAACGTCGTCTACCATCTCACCTTCAACAACTTGAGGAATAGTCTTTTCAACAGTTTCATCAAGCGGTCTCATATTCAACGCTTGTGCAATGCTTTCATCACTCATTATGTTTCACTCCAATTCATATAGTATTATTTATCGCGCAAGCTTGCCTCAGCGAAGTACTACTAAATCTATGGTCTCTATTATTAAAAAATAAATCAATATCTCGTCTACGACAGATATCCTTTCCCGTAAAATCTTTATCTCTGTATTCATCACCTAATATTCTAACATGAATTGTATATAACTCAAGAATATCTTCTAGGTCTTGTTCTGTTGAATACGGAATGATTTCATCAACGTAACTTACAGCTTTAAGTTGACTATATCTCTCAACGATTGTTTGTATAGGTGGGTTCTTGTTATCTCTATCAAATGACGGATCCATTTGTAACCCAACGATTAAATATTCGCACTGTTCTTTTGCTTCTCTTAGCATCTGAACGTGACCTGCGTGTAGTAAATCAAAGCTACTACATGTAAAACCTATTCTCATAATATATCTCCTAGCGTATCAGTTCTTAACTTGGCGCCGTATCACTTATTGTTTCAGCATAATCCCAGTTATCATCAAAATCAATCAAACTATAGTCAATTGATATACTTGCATCTGTTGTTGGTGCACTGTTTGCGTCAACACCCGGCTGTACTGTTTGGAATTCTTCAAACTCTGTATCAGTTGGTGTATCAGTTGCCAAACGCATATCCATGAATTTAATAACTTTCTTATCTTTTTCTGGACCAAAGAACCAACCTTTCATTGTGAAGTCTAATTGATATACGATAGCTCTTCTTGTTTCAAAGCCACCTTCGTAAATATCTTCTGATGATACATTGTTTAATATTAACGGTATATCAAGTGGTTCCAATTCAGGAATCATTCTTACAGTACTTGTATAATCTGGATTGAAGAATGGTAAAACTTGTTCTAACAATTTAACGGCGTCTTCGTTATATTTCGCCATTATGTATAATGAGAATCCCATATTGTATGGAGTTCCTGCATATACGAATCTTCTATTACCACCTTGTACATCGGCAGTAGTTTTTCTTACTCTTCTTGTAGGCGAAACTTTTCTTTCAGCATCATACTCAAAACTAGTTAGTTCAAAGGACATGCGAGGTAACGCAATTGCGAAAGGCCTTCCACCTATTGTATTGCCAGCGGCATCTTGTGCTGCACCGGCTTGTAGTCCAGGGTCTTGGTCAAGTCGAGCCAATACTTTTTGATAAGGAGCATACGATATAGGCACAATTTGTCTTTGGTTCAATGTACCGTCAGTTGATGTTCTTCTTACTTCTAACTGATTAAAGTATGTACCAAATAAAGCTACGTACTTACGAATAGATTGATTATAAAAATAATTTGCGATGGCCATTAGTAGTCACCTATTGTAATATTTTCACTGAATGGATCTACTTCTGAAAAGTCAAGAATACCATCAGCTTCAATTTCGAAGTCATAGTTGCGAGCCAAGTCGTCAGTAGTAGATATTGCGTTTAGAGTTGCAGTATTAGAAACCAAGATATCAGTATTATAGGCAGCAAAGTAATTATCAATAGTATCACGACCTGTATTAAATCGCTGATTACT
>Ga0302136_1000787_pt1 | contig 15076 bp, 8 predicted proteins | sample CBN3_20m_MG_FD_203116 | JGI IMG/M metagenome (GOLD analysis project Ga0302136, IMG submission 203116) | Marine microbial communities from Western Arctic Ocean, Canada - CBN3_20m | ecosystem: Environmental > Aquatic > Marine > Oceanic | place: Canada: Western Arctic Ocean | collected 2017-09-15
CCCGCGCGCCCCCCCCCCCCCCCCCCCCCCCCCTCCACAGAACGACGACCTTAAGAACTTCCGCCAGTGGAACAGCATGACCCCCGGGCACCCCGAGAACTTCATCACCAACGGCATCGAAGTGACGACCGGTCCGCTCGGCATGGGCATCTGCAACGCCGTGGGCTTGGCGCAGGCGGAGAAGCACCTCGCGGGGCGGTTCAACAAACCCGATTGCGAGATCGTGGACCACTACACCTACTCCATCATGGGCGACGGGTGCAACATGGAAGGCATGTCCGGCGAAGGCGCGTCACTCGCCGCGCACTGGGGCCTCGGTAAGCTCATCGCGTTCTACGACGACAACCACATCTCCATCGACGGCCACACCGACATCTCCTTCACCGAGGACGTGTGCGCCAGGTACGTCGCGTACGGCTGGCACGTGCAGCACGTCGAGGACGGTAACACCGACATCGACGCCATTCGCAAAGCCATCGACGCCGCGAAGAAGGACCCCCGCCCTTCCCTGATCAAGGTCACCACCCTCATCGGCTACGGCTCGCCCAACAAATCCAACTCGCACGACGTTCACGGCGCCCCCCTCGGCGCGGATGAAACCGCGGCGACCAGGGAGAACCTGGGGTGGAAATACGCCCCCTTCGAAGTCCCTGAGGACGTGATGACCGCGATGGACTGCAGCGCCAAGGGTGCGGCGGCGGAAGCGGCTTGGAACGCCAAGTACGCCGAGTACAAGAAGAAGTACCCCGAGGACTACGCCGAGCTCAACTCCATCATCACCGGCGAACTCCCCGCCGGGTGGGCTGATTCCCTGCCCGACTTCACCCCCGAAGACAAGGGTGTCGCGACCAGGATTCACTCGCAGACCATGCTCAACGCCCTCGGTTCCGCGATTCCCGGCTTCGTCGGCGGCAGCGCAGATTTGGCGCCCTCCAACATGACACTCATGAAGCAGTTTGGCGACTTCCAGAAAGACACCCCCGCGGAGAGGAACATCAGGTACGGCGTCCGCGAGCACGCCATGGGCGCCATCGCCAACGCCATCGCGTTGCACTCGCCCGGGTTCAAAACCTACTGCGCGACGTTCTTCATCTTCTCTGATTACATGCGATCGGCGATGCGCATCGCCGCGCTTTCCGGCGCCCCCACCCTGTTCGTCATGACGCACGACAGCATCGGCGTTGGTGAAGACGGCCCTACGCACCAACCCATCGAGCACCTCGCGTCGTTCAGGGCGATGCCTGTGATGTTGGTCATGCGCCCCGCGGACGGCAACGAAACCGCTGGGGCGTACAAAATCGCGATCGAACAGACCGACCGCCCCACCACCCTGGCGCTTTCCCGCCAGGTGGTCCCGAACCTCCCCGGCACCAGCAAGGAGGGCGTCTACAAAGGTGCGTACGTCGTGTCCGGCCCCGCCGCGGGCGAGGATGTTGATTGCATCATCATCGGCACCGGCACCGAGTTGGAGCTGGCGGTGAACGCCGCCGCGGAGCTGGGCGCCAAGGCCAGGGCCGTGTCCATGCCGTGCTGGGAACTGTTCGAGGAGCAAACCGACGAGTACAAGGAATCAATCCTGCCCAAGTCATGCAAAGCCATCGTGTCAATCGAGGCCGGCTCCACCTTCGGCTGGGCCAAGTACGCGCACAAATCCATCGGACGCGACGACTTCGGCGCAAGCGCGCCCGCCGGCATCCTGTACAAGGAATTCGGAATCACCACCGAAGCCGCCGTCGCCGCCGCCAAGTCCCTCATGTAAGTGGGTGTTCCGATTTACCAAAAGGTATTGCGTGAAGGAGTGCGACGCCGTTTATCAGTCGTCGCCGAGCGGTGCGTTGTAAGGAAGTTACTATCAATAAGAGGTGTCGTCAGTCTGTCGTCTGTGTCTTTTCTCGTTCTTTTTTTTCGCAAAATAATGCCACGTGTTGCTGCGGTAGAAATTCCTTTCTTTGTTTCTTTCTCAACAGCGTCGTCGTTGCATTGCGCGGGGGCACGGCGCCATGCCCCGCGATTCCCGGGCGCTGGGCAACCTGCGGCGGTTCTTCGGCGGTCGGTCCGCTAAAAGACGCGCCAGGAAAGAGGCGGCGGCGGCGTCGGTTTCGTCCTCAGGCGCGTCCGTTTTTCACGACGGCGACGACGGCACCGGGCTACGAAATCATCTCCATCCCTCTGTTCGACACGGCGATTTCGGACGACGCGAGTCTCCGTCCGAGGATGACACCGATTACGACACCGCGAGCGAGGGTGACACCAGCGAGGCGTTTCTGCGTCATGTGCTAAAGGGTGGTGACGAGTTCAGGGAAAGTCACGGCGGTGTGCCGGGGTACGGCCCCGACGGATCGGTCGGGGGACGCGAGAGTGGGGTGCCGTCCACGTCAATGACAAATCGGAGTTCCTTCGACGGTGTTCTTCCGCGCGCCGGCGCGTTCGTGGCCAGTTTGGAGAATGACAATGCGGCAAAAAAATCCACACAAGCGCACTGGTCCGCGGACGTCCGAGTTCTGGACTGGCTGAAAGTGCGCGCGCCAGGTTACCTGACCCAAAAAAGAAAGCAAGTACCTGGGACGCCGGTGTTGGAATGCGTGGATGTTGATTTATTCACCTTTGACGATGGGCACCAAAACGACGTCGCGCGGCATCGCCCGGAAAGCTGGCTCAACATTGAACGTGAGACGTGGCACGGTATGGGCAAAAAACTAGAAGAAATGCCGTGGACGTTCGTGTTCCAGTTCCAGAACCCCGGGCCGCCGTGTGTGAGCATCGCTTGTTACTTCCAGCCGACCGGAACGCGGGCGGGAATGAATCTGTCCCAACTTTTGGCGTTCGAACACGGCACGCCTTTTGGAACCGCGTTGTCCCGATTTCTCCGCGCCGACCACAAAACACGGGACACAAAGTTCAAAGTGACCTGCGCGTTGATGGACGCGCCTTGGGCGTTACGCGCGGCGGTGCCGCGACGTCCGGTTATTTTGGGGAAAAAGCTGGGCAAGGAAAACGGGTTGAAGTACTTCCAGTCCTCCAATCATCTCGAGGTTGATTTCGAGCTGGGCTTGTCAAAATTCATGGAGCGCGTGTACCGCGCTTTGAAATGGGCCAGCGCTTTGTCCAGCGAAGAAATTGTGTTTTCAATCGAAGGCCAGGCGGAAGATGAGCTTCCGGAGGCGGTGTTAGGGGCGGTGTCGCTCAAGAAAATCGGTGAACGCGCGTTCATGAAACTAAACCCGATTAGCGCCGAAGCGGGCGTAGCGGGAGTAGCCGGGAGTAGCGCCAGTGATACAAACAAAACCCCGCCGACGGAGGGCGGGGGAGGGTAGTGGGGTGGTAATAGTAGGGTAACTAAGAATACAGTTATATACCCTACTAATAGAGTGGATACATAGACATAGACAGAAAGATTGACAATTTATATACCCTTTCCTTTCAAATCACCTACTCCTCGTTTTCCGGAAACAGCGCGTCGACGAATGAGCTCGGTTCGAATGTTTGCAGATCGTCGATCCCTTCTCCCACGCCCACGAACTTGACCGGAATTTTCAGTTCGTCAACAACGCTCACCACGGCTCCGCCTCGCGCGGTTCCGTCCAGTTTCGTGAGAATCAGCCCGTCAACTTGCACCGCGGCGTGAAACTCTCGGGCTTGGTTCAACATGTTCAACCCGGTTGTGCCGTCCAGCACCAACAGGGTTTCATGCGGCGCCCCCCCCATCGCCTTTCCGATGCTCTTCTTCACGCCCACGAGCTCGTCCATTAAATCGCAGTTCGTGTGCAGCCGGCCCGAAGTGTCACAAAGCACCACGTCAACGTCACCTGCCTTGATCGCGTCGTCAACCGCCCGGTAACAAAGCGCGCCGGGTTTCATGCCCTCGGTGTACTGGTTTCGGAAAGGAAAAGGTCAGTCACGCCGAGTCGGCGAGTGTGGGTTTGTAACAGTTGCGAGTACTGGTAAGTGTTACGTACGCCGTACAGCGCATCAAACGTAGGCGTTTGGATTTGGGAAAGCCCCGTCCGGCCGTACCTGCGCCATCACGCCGTTTGACCTTTCCGCCCACGTCGCCAGCTGCTCCGCGGCGGCGGCTCGGAAAGTATCGCCTGGTACTAGCATCACTTTGGCGCCCGATTCCTGTGCGAAGCGGTGGGACAGCTTACCCACGGTGGTGGTTTTGCCGCCGCCGTTGACGCCGACGACTAAAACCACGCTCGGCTCGTTTTCTTTTTCGTTGAAATTCAACGGCACGGCGCCCGCCTTGCCCCCGTTGGCGGATTCCAATATTTGAACGATAGCGTCCTTCAAGCCCTGTTTCACTTCCCTCCCCGTTTTGATCTCGCCCTTTTCGACTTTTTCGCGAATCGCGTCGAGCACCTTACCACTCGTGGCCGGCCCGAAGTCCACGGAAAGCAGCGTTTCCTCCAGCTCATCCAGCGTGTCCTCCAAGTCATCCAACCGCCAAAGCGCCAAGACTTCGTCCATGTAACTCAGCTTTTCCCGGGTTCGGCTGGTGCCTTTGAACACCCGGTCCAGGTCACCTTGCGTTTTCTTCGCGAGCACAGACGTGAGCTTGCTCACGCTGAACTGCGCGTTGATTTGCAACGAACGCGACGACCGGGTTGTTGTCGGTGTTTTTTTCGAGGATGACGAATGTCCGCGTCGCGTGACGCCTCGGCCGCGAAGCACGCACCCCTGGGTCACGCAAACAGTCGCGGATGACGCGGCGAACATCGCGGCAACACGAATCTCTCTGGCTCCGCGAGGTGCGGGTCGAGAGTGGGGCGTACGTCGGGGAGCGCGTGGGAGACACGATTGGGAACTGTGTCAGCCATCCAGAAATCTCCAAATCTTCATTTCTTACTCGTTCAGATTCGCGAGCTGCTTCTGTCAGTCTAAGAGATCTTCCCGCTACGATGCAACCGTCAATCTTTCATCGGCAACCCCCGGTCGACGCCCTCGATGAACCCTGGCTGGTTCGCGCCGATTGATCGGGGGCACGAAGAAACGAAAGGTAAACCGGTTCAAGTTTGGACTGATTTTGCGTGTCGGGAACTCGGGATGAGCAACAACTTCCGAAAAGCGCATGGAGCGTCGGCGATTCCGTTTCGCGAGGTGACCACCGCCGGCGAACGCTATTCGCACCCACAACGACGCTCGCGTTGCCTGTTTGACCGGCAAGTCGAGCGCACTTAATTGTCGCTTCTGTAAGGGAGTCGAGACAAAAACGTCGGCACCACCACACGCCGCAACGACACACACACCGCTAGGGACCGCTCTCAATGTCGGTTTCCGCTGTCGGCGCGCCGACCGCGACCGCCGGTCGCGTCTCCCCGTTCCTTAACGGAGGCGTCCGGGTCCCCGCGCGCAGCGCGTTCGCGCGCGTCGCTTCGATACCCACACGCAATGTAACCACCGCCGCGGCTGAGGTACGTTCAAAGTCGCAAACGCGTCGCACGAGGGTTCGCCGGACACGGAAGCGCGAACAATTTCGGCGCGACCGAGACCCCAACCGAGGGTTATCCTACACGGCATGCGAAATCATTCGGCGCCGAGTGTGGGCCGAGAGTGACGGGACGCGGCGTGTCTTCCTTGGATCGCGTTTCCTTACGATCCACACGTCGCACCAGGCGTGGCGCGATGGGAACGTTCCGGTGTCTTAAAAAAGGCCACGCAAGCGGCGAACGCGCGGACGACCACCGACGGGCTCGGCCCCCTCGTTCATCATCTTTCGTTCGCCGCCGAGATCGGTAATTTTTTTTCTGAAAATCTCTTCTCGCATCGTTCGCTGACGCCACCACGCGTCCCCCCTCCCCATCCCACAGGACAAGCGCCCGTCCCCGTACGCGTTCGAGAAGGAGATGGACGGCTTGGAGCAGCAGCAGCTGAACCTGGGGGGCGCGCGGTTAGCGGCGTACGCCGCGGTTGTGGGCGGCGGCTTGGCGATGGGCGCCACCGTGGGCGGCAAGGTCGGCGGCAACGCCGGGCGGGCGGCGCTGGCGGTCGGGCTCGGGGCCGCCGCCGCGGCTGGTGTCGTGACTGCGGACAAGAAGCGGGTATCCGCGGCTCCCAAAGCGCTTTGGAACGGCATGATGAACCGCGACCCCGCCTCCATCACGAAAGCGGAAGTCGACGCCATAGGAAGCAAGTTCGGCATGAACGACATGGCCAAGGATTGCCCCGAAGGTGCGGGGCTTTCCTACTTTCCCACATTCCGCCTGCCTGACTGCCCATACAACAAGACTGACACTTTCTTTTCCATCGTATCAGGCGTCACGGAGTTGTACGACGCGTACCTCATGTCCGTGATTCCCATGGGCGACGACCCCGTGCAGGGCTGGGAACCGGAAGCGCTTAAAAACTTCCGCGCGCAGTTAGGTTTGGAGGACGCGGACGCCGCGAACGCGCACATCGAAGTCGGCCGCCGGTTGTTCCGCAAAAGAATCGAGCTAGGGGACAAAGACGCGGATATCGAATCAAGAAGGGAGTTCCAAAAGCTCGTGTACATCAGCACGCGGACGTTTGGGGAGCAGCAGGCTAAGTTTCTGTTACCGTGGAACCGCATTTTCCGCGTCAGCGACGCGCAAGTCACGCTCGCGATGAAGGACAGCGCGTCCAACTTGCTTAAAACCGTGCTCGCCAAGAGCGGCGCCGTGGCCAACCTGGACGACGCCTCCCTCGCCGCGGCGAAGCAGTTCCAAAACGAAGTCAACCTGAGCGACGCAGACGCCGCGGCGGTGGTGAGCGCCATGGCGCAGGAGATCGTGGTGGGCAAAATCGAGCAAGCCGCGGAGCTGGCGTCCGCGCGGACGGTCAACTCGGACTACACCGCCGCGAACTCGCTTTTGAGTGAAGTTTTGAACTTCAACAAGACGTTGGCCTCCAAAGCCGGCGCTCTGCCCGGCCTAGGCGTGGTGAACCTGTTCGGTTCGTCCTTCGCGGACAAAACCGGGGAGGCCAAGACGCTGTTCACCAACTTCCTGACGCAAGGGTGCGAGGACGGTACGTTTTCTGGTGAGCTGAAAACCAGCGCGGGTTCGCTGAAAATTTTGTTCGGCATGGGCAACAAAGAAGCCGAGGATGTCGTGATTGACGTGACCACCAAGGTGTACCGACAAAGACTGCGTGACGCGGTGAAGTCGGGTTCCCTGGACAGCGCGGAATCCCCCGCGTCCGTGCTGCAGCAGATCTGCGAAGCCCTGCAGTTCCCGCCCGAGCTCGCGGCTGAGGTGAACAAGGAAAACTACCGGACGAAGATGGAACAGGTGATGGAGAAGAAGAGCTTAACGGATGAGGACGTCGAGGCGCTGTCCCGAGTTCGAAGGCTGCTGTGCGTCCCCAAGGACGTGGTTGATCAGTGTACCCGGGAAATCTGCGGCGCCGTTTACAAAAACCAGGTGCGCTCGGCGCTCAGCGTCGGCACTGAGGCGTTCACCCCCCAACTCCGCGACCGGTGCAAAGCGGCGAAGAACAAGGTGCGTTTGACGGATGAGATGGCGCTTGAGATTCTGAAAGCCGAAGTCACCACTGCGTTCATGGCGTACATCCGTGTGGCGCGGACGAAAGGGAACAAGATCGAACAGAGCAAGGAAATAAGGAAGATGATCTACTTCAACCAAACCGTGGTGACGCCGATGGTCACGGATGTCACGAAAGCCGCCGCGGAGGACGCCGCGAAGGAACTCGCGTCTCTTTTGAAAGAAGCCACCGAGGCGGCGAGGAAGGAGGAGGAGGCTGAGGCGAAGGAAGCCGCGGCGGTTGCGGCGAAGGCTGAGGCGGAGGCGAAGGGAGAGGACGCCACGGGTGATGACGAAAAGGAAGAGGCCTCTGCTGAGGCGAGCAAGGACGAGGTCGTGGCTGAAGAAAAGTCCGAAGACGCGAAGCCCGACGACGTGAAGGTTGAGAAGGAGACATACCAGAAAACTGTCACGCTCCGTTCCGAGATGGACTCCGTGGCGTCCCAGGGCATTTACCAGGACTACCTGATGTTCTGCATGCAGGGCGACACGGTGACGGCGCCGATGGGCGTGCAGATCACGATCGAGCGCGACCAGTCCGAGTTCACGAGGCTGGCGCAGCTCGGGGACATCCTCGGCCTCAATCAGATGGAGGTCGGTACCGTGCACAAGGGGCTGGCGGACAAGGCGTTCCGGGCGCAGGCGGAGCAGCTTCTCGGGGACGGGAAAGGTTTGACCGCGGAAAGGAGTGAAAAGCTGAAAGAGATCCAGCAATCGCTGCAGCTTCCCGAACCGGACGCGCAGCGGATCATCAAAGGCATCACCAGTAAAAAGGTACGTGTTGCACTTACCAAATCCGTCAACACACTGTTTGCCCATACTCGTCCTGCGAAGGGCGCATTACCTCTGCCCTGACTGTTTGTCCATACATCGCGATATACAAGACGTTGACCACTTTTCTGTAAAAACAACAACAGATGATGGGCGAGATGCAGGCGCAAATCGCGATGGGCACTTTGACCATCGCGGACGTGCGGCGCATGAAGCAGGAGGGGGTTGAGATTGAAAACGTGATTTCGCCGGACAAGAGGATGGCGCTTTTCCGCAAAAACGCGGAGGCGAGGCTCACGGATGGCAGCGGCGCCGCGGATATCGAATCCTTGAGGTACGTGTTGGGCCTTTCCCCAATCCCGCCGACTGTTTGCCCATACTCGTACCAGAAGGGACTATTACCTCTGCCCTGACTGCTTGTCCATACATCGCGATATACAAGACTGACACTTTCTTTTTTTGGTATCAGCGTCACGCTTCCCGCCGACCTCGGCATCGACCCGGCGAAGGCGAAAACCGAGCTGCTGAAAATCGCAAACGACAAAAAGAGAAGCACCATGGTTGCCGCCGTGGCGGAGCTCCGGCAGAAAAAAGTCAGCGACGTGGTGCGGAGCGCTAAGAACCTGGTGGCGTGCCACGGCGTGTCCCCCGATTCCGTGCTGGAGTGGTCCGTCAAGGAGGAGCTGCAGGACATTTACAGCGTGTTCGCGAACGAAGGCGCGAACGAGACGGACCAGAAGAACCTGCAAGACGCGCTCGGGCTGGACGACGCCACCGCGGCCGGGTTGCGGGAAATCGTCGGGGCTGGGAAGTTCCAGCTGAAACAGGACGTCGCGGACGAAGCGCTGTTTTAGAGGTTCTGCACCGGACATCGAGAAGCACGACGCGAGGCAAGGTTTACATTTTTTCAATCGAATACACCTTACGAGTAGAGTAAAGTAATGAACCAATTTGCTAATAAAAAGCTACCGCGCAAGAAAAGAAAAGAAACGCATCATCGTGTCCTTTTAAACACCGCGAGCGTTTCAACCGCGTCGCTTCCCGGGAAGAAGTTGAACCCTTCCGCTCGGTGCAGACGCCACTGATTCGAGTTTAAAAGAATCGCGCAGTCGCGCTCGAAGGAGGCAAAGCCGCAGGAGACGTAAATCAAGGTTTGTAACCGACTCGGCGGCGGCTGGGTTTCTTCAATCGTTTCGCGCGCCGCGTCGTCGGCGGTGTTTCTTTTCAGTCGCCGGTTGCGCTTGTTGCGTTTTTTCCGCCCGCTCCCCGCGGCGCCTTGCTTGCCTTTCCGCGGGTCGAGGTTCGTTTCCGGTTCCTTTTCATCGTCGTGGTCCTCGTGGTTCTTGTACCCGCAAATCGCGGCTAGGGTTTTCCGGTCGAGCCCCTTCCTGGGCGGGTCCACGAGGAGCACGTCCGTGTTTTGAACCGACTCGTTCGCCGCGTCCGCCGCGGAGGCGACTTGGAAAGAAACTCGGTCTCGTTTGGCTTTGTCGCCGGCGCCGCCGAAAGTTTTCGCGGCCGATAACCAAAACGTCGTCTCCGCCGCCGCGACAACCTCTACGCACCGCAACGAGAAGGACGGAAAGTGCTCCAAGCCAACCTGCGACGCGGCGAGGGACAAACCGATGGCGCCCGCGCCGGCGTACAGCTCCGTGACGCTCGATCCCGCCGGCACGTCTTTTTGAATGGAAGCAAGCAATTTATCATACGCGCCTTTGTTCGCCTGAAGGAAGCTCCCTGGGGCGTACGCCACGCGCGCGTCGCCGTGCGTAAGCCACACGTGCGCCGGGCCGTGCGCGTGTACCCAGTTCCCCGTGTCGGTCGCGACGATTTCGTTCGTGCCAGAGTCGTTGTAGTTGACCCACACGGAGTGCACGACGTGGTTTCTTTTGGTGTTTTCTTTTTCCTCAGAAGTTCCTTTTTCCAAACTCCCGTCGCCCCCGTCAACCCCGAACATAAGCGCGTCCACGAACCGCTTCAGGGGCGGGGACATGCTCGCCCCCACCACGGGCGGCTTGCCGTTCCACACGACCGCGATTTGAACCCCACCGCCCCCGGGGTTCGATCCCCCCCGGTGCGTTTTTTCCGACGCAGCAGGGTTAGCCGCCGCGCCTGAAGAACCCGCGTCGTCGGTTTCACCCGCGACGGTGAACTGCGCGTACCGCAGCTTCCCGTCGCCCGTGTTTTCGTCGTACGCTGCCACGTTCAGTTCGTTCGCGACTTGGGTGACCCAGTCCGACGCAATGTTGATGGAAGGGTGGTGCACCACACAATCAGGAATCGTCACCAGGTCGTGGCTGTTTCTTTGAAACAAACCGAGCGCCAGGGGGGGCGGTTTGTTTTTCCGCGGATCGTTTGCAGAGGTGGACCTTACGGCCAACTTCGCCCTCGTGCGCCACCCGTTCGTGGCGCCGGTGTGCGATTTGAACCCTCCCTCGCCCTCGTCCAGCAGGCCTTTGTCCTTGAAGAACGCCTTCGCTCGCGCGAGCGTGGGGGGGGCGTTCAGGTCGACATCCAGGGAACACCCGGGGCACGTCGCGAAGTGGGGACACTGTAAGTCGTAACACGCGGACGCATCGTCGGCGGCGGCGGTGACGATTGATGATTTCACCCCGCGCCGTACAGACGTGGCCCGGGGAAGACGAACCGACGCCCGTGACGATTGCCCGCGCCCCGAGGGCCGAGCCCAGGGACACCCAGTGAGCTCGAAAACCAAACGCGACGCCGTGGCCATGGTGGTGTCGGCGTGCGCGAGGGAATGGCGGTGGTTCGAAGAAATCTGAAAAGGGCGTTTTTCTCGAGGCAAAGAAGCTGACTGTGTTTTGCAATTTCATCATTCGCTCGATTTGGGGACGCGCGGCCGGCCTCACACGTCCCCGCGCTCGTCAAGACAGGCCGCGGCGGCATGGTGTTCGACATGAGCTGGTTCGGGGCGTTGCCCGGGCCAGCGCCTCACCCGCGTTTGTCACGCGTATCGCGGTGGTGCGCGCCGCACCCGTGGGACTCGTTCGTGGCCGGTTTTTGCGGGTACTGGTGCTTCGGCGGACCGTTCGTCTTGTGTCTGCTCCTGCTCGCGCCGTTTCTGGTGCTGCCGTGGATGTGGGTGTTCCTGCCGCTTTTGGCGACACTGTACTGGACAATGGAGGGCGCGTGGTTCGTGCACCGGTGGTACTTGCGGTACCGCCAAGAGCCGTTTACGGTTCCGCCCCCGAACCCGGACCGGGAGAAGCACATGGCGCGTTTCTTGCGGCTCAAGCACGACGTGGTGCCGAGCATTCACGATTACCACAGCGCGTGGTTCCGCGGCGCCTGCGCTTCCACGATCAAAAGGGAGAACGTCCGCGAGTTCGTGCGGTACGGGTTTTTTGGGTACACGGACTCGTCGCAGTCCAGCCCTGAAGATGAAACAGAAATTGAGACTTGGCTTTGTCAAGTGGAACAGGTTTGGCAAATCACCCTGGAACCCGGCCGAACTCCCGGGTTGACGTTCATGAAACACATGCGCGAGCCCCTGAAGGCGTTCCACACCCCGCTTTTCGTGGTCGCGTACTCGCACTTAGCGGAGATGTTCGCGGGGGTGGTGCTTCGGGCATGGGGGTTTACGCACCACACCTGCGCGGGCACGGGCGTGACGTACTGGCGAAGGGGCGGGAAAAGCGGCGGGGACGAAAGTTATGTACCGCCGACCGTCTCGGCTTCCACAGAAAACAATGATTATGGGAATGATTCAGGAATGAATGATTCATCGAACTCTGTGCACGCTCTTTCCTCCCTGGAGCGTCCGTCCGGGCAAACCCGGCCGGGTTCCGCTGAGGTGTGGTGTCGCGAGTGCCAGGTGGAGCCGAGAGAGAAAGCCGGAGGGTTACTGCAGCCGCTGCGACGGTCCCTTGATTTGCTGCGACGGCGAAGCGGCGACGGGAAACCCTCGGTTGGTTTGGCCTACCCAAAAACGCAAAGCCGGTCACAGAGCAGGGAAGGAAGCCGCAACGGAAGCTCCGGGGCTTTGTTCGACGGCGTCTCGGGGTGTCAAGACACAAGGGGCACCGACGACAACGCACACAAACGGTGTTTCGGGGGGTGCCGCCCTCCGTTACCTCCGCCTCCTCCGCGGGACCCGAGCACGCCGACGTGGGCGCCGTCGCCGACGCGTTCACCGGAACCCACCCCCGCCGTGCTTCTTCACGGCTTGGGAATCGGCCTGCCCCCGTACCTCTGGACCGTCGGGCACCTGCTACGCGCCAAGCCCGACCGAGCAGTCGTGCTGGTGTGCCTCCCCGAAGTTTCAATCAGGGTCCGGTTTTCGGTACCCACGCCGGATGACCTGGTGGTGCGTGTTGTGATTCCCGAATCCCGGCCTCCACGTTTTATCTCTCAGCTGGTGACTGTTCGTTCATACATCGCGATATACTCGTCCTTCCGAAGGGACGCTTATTACCTCTGCCGATTGTCCGCCCGTAGCTACGTAACACACGCGGTGTCACAAGACTGACGCTTTCGTTCACAATCGCAGGACGCGGTTGAGCGGCTTTGCAAAAAACACGAGCTCTGGACGCCGTGTTTAATGGGGCACTCGTTCGGGACCTTCGTGGTCGCGAGGGCGTGTCAGCGCAGCCGAGTCGCGGCCGCCGTGTTAGTAGACCCGGTGTCGTGTTGTTTGATGCTTCCGGCGGTTATTTCAAAAGTGCTTTACCAGCTCGAGGACCGGTGGAGGGAGCTGTGGGGTTTGGTGAAGGCGGGGGCGACGGGCGGGGGCGCTTCGGAGGATACGCACTCCCGGCGGAGAGGGATTTTGCACCCGCTCGTGTCGTGGCGCCACCGCTTCGACCTCGTCACGCGGTTCACGTTTACACTGTTCCGAGACCTGCTCGTCGTCAGGGAACTGTCCTGCGCCGTCGCCCTGTCCCGGAAGTTCTGGTGGTACCAGGTGTGCCTGTGGGTGGAGGACATGCCGCGGCGGAGCCTGGTCGTGCTGCAGTCGTACGACGCGATTCTGGACCCCGACGCGATCGCGGCGCACGTCCTGGCTCGCGACGCCGCGGACGTGGTGTGGGTCGAGGGGTTCCAGCACGGCGAGTTGCTCGGGCCGCAGGGGTACGAAGGTACGTGTTGCGCGTTTCCCAAATCCTGACACACTGTTTTACCGAAGCTGGCAACTGTTTGTCCATACAATCGCCCAACACAAGACTGACACTTTGTTTTACCCATCGCAAGCGCGGCGGCGGGTTGTTAATTTCCTGGAAGCCCTGGACCACGAAAGAGTCGCGCGGGATCTGATCGGTTTGGAACAGACGTGGGGGAAACAACAAGGGCGGAAAAAAGATGGACACGGGGGGGGGAATGACGGGCGGCGCGCGAATAAACCGCCGCTCGCGCCCGAAACAAACGCCCGAGCGTTTTTTCCAGCCTGAGTTTTATAGTCACTTCCTTTACTTGCAGAAACAGAAACCTAAAGACCTGATTTAGGCGAGCCACCAAGGAGTAAGTCGTACTGTAAACCCGCCGAAGGTCGTAGATAGCAAACTCGAGTTGTAAATATCATCAATAGATAGTTTGATCACAACTCGACACCGTTCAACTCGACCCGATCAATTCAACTCGACTCATCATTCGCCTCGGCTCGTTTCAACAAACCCCCACCCGTCGTCCCCGGCGCCGCCCCAGGGCTGGAAGAACTTGTGCAGTTGCCGCGGTCGGCACCGCCGGTTCGGGTCCATTTTCATCTTGAACGCGCCGTGTCCGTCAGGCATGGCGACGTCGCGAGCTAGGCTCGGGTGCAGCATCTTCGCCAGGATCTCCACGCCGACCACCAACCTCGGGCCGGCTCGGGAGAAAAAAGCGTGGTGCGCGACGTACACCTCCCGGTCCCGCACGGCGGGAAGCGCCCACCACCCGGGCAGCGCCGCTAACCGCTCCAGCTCGAGAAGCGTCTGCGTCGGCGATTGCGAGACGCATGGCGCTAGCACCAACACCTGCGGGGCGTACGCAAGGACCTGTTCCCACCGAAGCGCCACCGCGGCGGACCCCGGTTCCAACAGCTCGTCAACGCCGCCCGCTAGGAGTTTCATCTCCGGCAGCCAGTGCCCTCCAACCGCAAACGGCCTTAACCCTTCCAAGGAAAGCACCCGCGGTTTCCGCTGCGCCGTGGCTACTCTCGCGGCGACTTGCCGTAGCCGTTCCCGGAGCTGACCCACAAGCGCGGTCGCCGCGTCCCCCGTTCCCGTCGCCGCACCCACCTGCGCGATCGTTTCAAGAACCTCGCCCAGGCGCTGCGGATCAAGCGCCAGAACCCCGACGGCGCCGCGTTTGGACGCGCCGTCGCCGGTGTCGTCGTCACTCGCGTTTTCGTCGTCCTCGCCTGCGCCGTCCTTCCCGAGCAACCCCGCAGCCGCGAGTGCGCGCGCGACGACCCCGTCCCCGTGACCACCCACGCACCGACCGCACGCGTCTTGCGCCAACACCAACCCCGGCCGCGACCGCCGCAGCCACTCCACGTCCACGGAGACGCTCGCGGCGCTTTGTCCCGCGTGTTGGTTCGAACCGCCCGCGCCGCCGCGGTCGCGGTCGCCGTTCGGGCCGAACCCGAATCCCCCCGTCCCCGCCTTCTCGGCGTTGTACATCGCCGTGGATATGGACTCGCGCCTGGTCCCCATTCTTCGGGCCGCGCGTTCGTTGGCGGCGCCCCCCGCGCGCTCTCGCGATCGCAAAACAATAGGAAACGCCCGCTGTACCGTGACCGGGTAGTCGCACCGGTCCGTGACGCACGCCAAACGCGACTGCAGCCCCAGGGCGTGCACGATTTCCGTCGC
>Ga0302136_1000796_pt1 | contig 14971 bp, 9 predicted proteins | sample CBN3_20m_MG_FD_203116 | JGI IMG/M metagenome (GOLD analysis project Ga0302136, IMG submission 203116) | Marine microbial communities from Western Arctic Ocean, Canada - CBN3_20m | ecosystem: Environmental > Aquatic > Marine > Oceanic | place: Canada: Western Arctic Ocean | collected 2017-09-15
TGATGAAATTAAAATTATCGAAACTATTGATATTGATTACGATAAGATTCCTGATATAATTGGAGAAAACAAATTGGCACTGCTGGTTGAAGATAACGAAGATCTTAGGGCAATCATTAAAGCAGAACTGGATAAAAGTTATCGTGTAATCGAAGCTCCTAATGGCAAGGAAGGACTGGTTTTAGCGGTTGAAAAGAATCCAGATATAATTATTACTGATGTAATGATGCCACTAATGAACGGTAAAGAATTGTGCAAAATCATAAAAAGCAATATTAAAACCAGCCATATTCCTGTGGTGATGATTACTGCTTTGGGAGACGTTGAAGATAAAGTAGAAGGTCTTGATGTTGGAGCTGATGCCTATGTTGAGAAGCCATTTAGTATTGAGGTCTTAAAAGCCACAATAAATAATCTATTGCGCACACGCCGGGCACTGGGCAGTATTGCAGGCAAAGAAAATATTAAGAAAGCCAATTATACGTCACCTGATGAGCAATTTCTATCTTCAGCGGTAGAACTAATTAAGGAAAACATAACTGAGCGGGATTTCACCATCGATGTGCTTTGTGAAAAATTAGGATTTAGTCGTTCAAATCTTTTTAGAAAGTTAAAAGGTCTAACAGGTATGACACCCTCTGATTTAATCATAAAGATTAAATTGAATCATGCCGTAGAATTATTCAAATCGAATCAAAATATGCGTATTGCCGATATTGCTTATGAGTCGGGTTTTCATGATCCGAAATACTTCAGTACAGTTTTTAAAAAGTTCTATGGTAAAACGCCAAAGCAATTTATGAAAAGCCAGGAAAATTGATTTTCATCCCTTTGATCGCATCCCTAAAATCTGTTAGCGCGATATTGAAACCGTGAAATAAGCGTTAATAATATAAAAATAGAGCGCAGCAATTAAAAATAAGGTAGCTCTCTTTTTTTATTATAAGGGTTTGTAATCCGTTTATTAGGGACAGGCGCTACCTCGAAGGTTGGTATTTGATTTACATGGTTATTTTTAACCTTTTTTCAGTATTTACATACGATTTTATTTTTGTGTATTATGATTGCGGTGGTTTGTAATCATCATACAATGAGTATGTAAGACATCTTGATTAGCCTTTAAACTCATCTGAACAGTTCTTAAACCCATATTTGGTTTTACTTTTGCATTTTGCGATTGCGATTGTTTTGATTTAGTTAATTCTAAAAGAAGGAGTCAGCAGATAAGCTTATTAGATATAAGATATAAAAGCAAAATAAAATTAAGTTGTATGAAGAGTATCTTTGTTATTATTGGATTACTAGTAATTAATTGTACATGGGCGCAGACTCAGCCAAAAGATGACGCTACTAAAAGATTGATTGAAGATTATAATTATGTAGTCGGTACTCAAACTGTGGGTCCTAAATATAAATTTACGAATGAGTCGATGTTGGTAGAAACAGCAAAACAAATTAAAGACATGGGTTCTAATCTACTTAAATTCTCGATGCATCCAAGATATTGTAGCGAAAATTATGGTCTTACTGAGAATAAGGAAATTACCTCATTAAAAAGATTAGCTCAATTAGAACCTTCAGTTAAAAAGGTTCTTAATATGGATTTTAAGTTTTATCATATCTGGGTGTATGGTTTTTCGCAATATTCACCTGAACCAAAAGGTCAGAAAAATGATACGAATCAAATTAAATTTATAGGAGGCTATCCCGATTTATATGCCGAGGCATTATATGAAGAATTATATGAGTTGACAAGCTATTTGTTAAAGGAATTCAATAACTCAGGCAAGGTGTTTTATCTAGGAAACTGGGAAGGAGATTGGCATTTGCGTTGGGACTATGATCGCACTAAGCCAGCTGATGAGGCTACACTAAAAGGCATGCTAAAGTGGGCGAAGATACGTCAGAAAGCCATCGATGATGCGAAAAGAGATACCGAATATAAGAATGTTAATATCTATCACTATGTGGAAGTGAACCTAGTGCGACGTGGCATTGAATTAGGCGATAAGGTAGTAACCAATACGATCATTAAAGAGGTGAACCCGGACTATGTTTCCTATTCTTCTTATGACGCAACAAATCCACCTAAAACAGAGCAAGAGTTGCATGTTTCTTTGAGCGAATCTTTGGATTATATCGAATCGCACCTTCAACCTAAAAAAGGATTGCCGGTAGGTAAGCGTGTATGGATTGGGGAATATGGAAGTCCTTTTATGAGGTATGGTGAGAAAGTTCAAAATGAGCGTGCAAAATGGGTGATTAATGCGGGTTTAAAATGGAACGCTCCTTTTATTCTTTTTTGGGAAATGTATAATAATGAAATCAAAAAAGAAACAGGAGAGCAAGTAGGTTTCTGGATGATAGATGATAAGGGTAGAAAACAGGAAATATGGCATACGCACAATAAGTTTTATAAGGATAGTAAGCGCTTTTTAAAGCAGTATTATAAGGAAAATAAAAAGATGCCACCTTTATCTGTGTTTCAGGAGAAAGCTTTGAATTTTAGCAGTTTAAATTAATAAGTACCAGTACATAGACCGTATTTAGTTTATAAGGTGGCTATAAGTGGTATTCCCAATGGGTTTATCTCTTAATGATTAGAAGTAAAGAGAAAGTATATTTGAAATATAATTAATAACGAAACTATCAAACTATAATAAAATGAAAAAAATATTATTATTATTATTATTAGTTGTAATGCCTTTTGGCCTTTTGGCGCAACAAAAGAATATCTCGGGAGTTGTAACCGATAGTATCACTGGAGCTCAATTACCCTATGTTACAGTTCTAATAAAAGGAACTAAACAAGGCACTATTAGCGACGAAAAAGGAAAATTTAACATTAAGGCTAATGGTAATGACATTCTAGTGTTTTCATACCTTGGATCAAAAAGGAGGGAGATAGCAGTCCAGATGAGATCTATTATAAATGTAAGTTTGGAGGAGGATATAGCCCAAATGGATGAAATAACTATTAGTGTAGGCTATTATGATGTCAGAAAAGATGATTTGACCGGCTCCATTTCTCAGGTAACTTCGGAAGTATTGGATAAAAATAGAACAAATTCCGTTGAAAAGATGCTGCAGGGGCAAGTGGCAGGACTTGTGGTAAGCGAAAACTCAGAACCTGGGGGAGGTATTGGTATCTCCATAAGGGGTACAAACTCTATACTGGGAGGAACTCAACCGCTATATGTTGTGGATGGCATTCCCATTAGCCCATTGATGGATGCGCAAGGAAACAGTGGTTCTGGTCAGTCTCAAAGTTCGTTGAGTTTTCTTAATCCTAACGATATTGAAAAGATCGAAGTATTGAAAGACGCTTCTGCGACTGCTATTTATGGGGCGAGAGGGGCCAATGGTGTTGTGGTGATTACCACAAAAAGCGCGGATAATGTAAAGGGGACTGATAAAATTTCAGTGACAGTTGAAACTACGCTTACAGATGTAATTAAAAATATAGATGTATTTGATGGTCCAGAATTCGAGAATTTCATGAACCAGAGAGTTGTGAACCAGTTGTACATTGATATCACAAACCCGAATAGATCAGGAGCTGTGTTTAACGGCACCCAGCCAATTACAGCCGATAACTTTGATGAAGTGGCTGCATTTCAACTTCCATATCCTGAATCAACAGGTATTAATACAAATTGGCAGGATCAAGTGTTTCGTAAGGCGTATTCTAAAAATTATAATATCGCATACCGTGGAGGGTCAAAAAGTAATAATCTATCCATAAGCCTTGGCTTGTTAGACAACGAGGGTGTTATTATTAACTCTGATTTTAAGAGGGCTACCTTTAATATGAATGCCAAAAGAAAGGCATTTGATGATAGAATTACACTTTTATCCCAAACAAAGGCTTCTTATTCCAACGGGAATGCAGCTTCTACTGGTAATGGGGAAATATTTCAGCAAAGAGGCGTTGTGTCCCATTCCCTTAGTTTTCAACCTATATTTCCGCTTCTTGAATTGGGACAAGGGGATGAGATTTATGCCGAATTGAACGACGATGAACCAATTTCAAACCCATACACCCTGGCCAAGTATGTAGTAGATAGAAAAAAAGCGGTGTCTTTTATTCAGTCACTTACTATCAAAGGTGAAATTACACCAAATTTGAGTGCTACCCTAAAAGGAGCTTTGAACTACCAAAAAAGTTTTCGTGATAGTTATTACCCAACCAACACTACCAGGGGTAGGAGAAATAATGGAGAAGCTACACAGGCTTTTTTGCAAAATATAAAGACTTATGCTGAAGCCAACCTTCATTATAAAAATAACTTTAACGGACATCGTTTAGATGCTATTGTTGTTGGAACATACGAAAATAACAATATCCGTAGTATGTTTAACAAGGCATATGGCTATGGGAGCGATCTAACATCATACTACACCTTCGAGTCGGCAACAGATATTCAGGTGCCAATAGCCGGATTTAGAGAACAGAGTTTACTTTCTGGTTTAATGAGGGTAGCATACAATTATAAAGGAAAATATTATATAGATGTGAATGCAAGAATGGATGCTTCTTCAAAGTTTGCAGCCAATAAAAAGAGTGCAATATTCCCATCTATAGGACTGGCTTGGAGAGCTTCCGAAGAACCTTTCTTAAAGGAGGTTGAGGCTATATCCAATTTAAAACTACGTCTTTCATATGGAAAAACAGGTAGTAACCCCATCCAGCCTTTTCAATCATTGGCATTGACTTCGCCGATTAGGTATAATTTTAATGACCAGGTAGTTACGGGATATTATGAGGAGAACCTGAGCAACCCAGACTTAACATGGGAAACAACGGATCAGTTTGATGTTGGTGCAGATTTTAGCATGTTTAATTCGAGGTTGAACTTGACTGTAGATGCTTATTATAAAAAAACGCACGATTTACTTCAATACGTTAATTTACCTGCTTCAAATGGCTACGAGAGTAGGGTAGATAATTTTGGTAAAGTTGAAAATAAGGGTTTAGAGTTTAGTTTAGGAGTAGATCTTATTCGAAAAAGTGATTTTAGTTGGAATGTTTTAGGAATCCTAAGCATAAATAAAAACAAACTGGTTGAATTAAACTCTAACCTGGAGTACCAATTAGGGCCGTCTGTAGGGTATAATAATACTTTTCCTTCTATGTTTATGGAGGGTAAACCTTTGGGTATCTTTTGGGGAGCGGAAACCGAAGGCATCTATGCCAATTGGCAGGAAGCCATTGACAGTGGTATAGCAGGTGCTGCACCAGGTGAAATAAAATATGTAAACAATTCTGTGGACACTGATGAAGATGGAAATCCAAGTGCGTTGCAACAGATTAATTTTGATGATTATGTGCAGATAGGAGACCCTAATCCTGACTTTACAGCATCGTTAAGCAATACTGTTACTTTTAAAAATTGGGATCTGAGTGTCTTGCTCACAGGCCAAAAAGGAGGTGATATACTTTGGGTAGATTCATGGGCATTAGCAGCTTTTCAGAGAGGTGCCAACGGTTTGGCTTCCGCGTATAATAGTGCATGGATTGCTCCGCTTATGGTAGATAAAGCTTCAGGGCAAATTAGTTACGATGAATCTGTTGGAAGGCTCGCAGGTGCTAACAATCCAGCTCCATCAATAACTTCTGGAGACAGGTTCAGCGTGTCGGACCGACAGATCTTTGATGGTTCTTTTATCAGATTGAAAAATGTAAACCTAGGATATACTCTTAATATTAAAGGAACAGGAAAAAGCTTTAGGTTGTATGCTTCGGCACAGAATTTATTTACCTGGACTGATTATCCGGGGTTTGATCCTGAAGTACAATCTTATAACAAGGATCCGCAAAGAAGAGGAATTGATTTTGGATCGTATCCCGGTACAAAAAACTATGTATTTGGTGTGAAATTTAATTATTAATGAATAAGATAACCTTAAAAAAATATATTAAAATGAAAAACTTTGCATATCTACTAATGGTTTTGGTAATCCTTACTTCTTGTGAAAGTGTACTTCAAGAAGAACCAAAGACACAGACGGGAACTGACTTTTTCTATCAGAATGAACAAGATGCACTCAATGCATTGACAGCTGCTTACGCTCAAATGAAAGCTGGATTTGGTTATTATAGCCAGCAGTTTCTTTCCAATGTTTTTGCATCTTCCGACCAGGGGAGATCAAGTTGGAAACATAATGATTACTACAACGGGGTATTAACTTCCTCTAATACAACTTTACCTGATACCTGGAACCAAATTTATAAAGCCATCCGCGATGCCAATAATGTGATCTATAATGTTCCTGGAATAGATATGGACGAAAGCTTGAGAGCTCGTATTGTTGGTGAAGCAAAGTTTTTGAGAGCATTACATTACTTCAATCTGGTTCGTTGTTTTGGCGAGGTGCCTCTAAGAACATTACCTGTGCAACCGGGAGAGGAAAATGGTTTGCCTGTTTCACCTCTAACTGATATTTATGATGTTATTATTAGTGATTTAAAATATGCATCGGAAAATTGCTGGGGACGCCTGGATGTGGAGTTGGGTAGAGCTACCAATGCATCTGCTCAGGCACTGCTAGCGCGTGTTTATCTTCATATTGCTTCTTCTTCTCGTTCTGCATTAGAGGGTAGTGAAGGGTGTGCTCCCTATGCCACTTTTGGTGCGGACTACACGACTTATTATGAGGCGTGTAAAATGTATTGCGATTTAGCTTTAAGTCAGCCCGGTTATCAACTGGTTTCTACCTTGGATGATTGGGTTAATATTTTTGACCCTACAAAAGGAAACAATTCGGAGATATTGTTTGATATCCAGAGTAGTTCTGCAACGGAACAAGGATCAACGGTATCTAACCTTTTTTCTCCGCGTAATGCTGGATTAAGTGGAGGTGGCTGGGGTGGTACCAATTGGGCAATTGCTGGGTTTGTTGAAAATAATGTAGATGTTACCGACCCAAGGTATGTGAATGGTATTATTCGTGAATTTGAGACAGAGACGCTGCGCCATGAGCTAAACCCAAAATTAGATGGTTATTTAAGGTTTGACGTTGAAACAGGTGCTCCCAAGGGTAAATTGAATAGAGTTTATACTTCAAAGTACATTGATAGCGATGCAACAACCGAAGCTACGAGCCAGCAAAACTGGCATGTCATTCGTTTGTCTGATGTTTACCTGATGCGCGCCGAAGCACTTGCTGAAATTAATCAAGCTCCTCAACTGGCAAATACCGATGTGAATGCATTAAGAACTGCAGTAGGGATGGCCGATTTTGACGGTACAGGAATGACTATGTCAGATTTTAGGGATGCATTGTTAAGAGAGCGAGCGGCTGAGCTATTTATGGAGGGTAATCGTTGGTTTGATCTAACGCGTATGGGCGTGTATGAAGAGAAAATTAAACTTGCATTTGATCCTAAAAATAGAGGTTTACAAGCAGGGATTAGAGGCCCTGAAGATTATACCTGGCCCATTCCTATCACTGAAGTTTCGGCCAATAGCAACATTGATTAATGTTTAAAAATAATATGCATAAGAGGTTAATAAATGTTGTAATAAGCCTTGAAAAATTCCAGGCTTATTGCAAACAAAAAAAGAAAAATAAAACAAAAAACAAAGGTCGGATAGGACTTACTTGTTCGACTTTTGATTTATTCCATGCAGGCCATGTTAAAATGTTGGAAGATGCTAAGAAGCAATGTGACTATTTAATAGTAGCGCTTCAAGTTGATCCAACACTCGATAGACCTGAAAAGAATAAACCGGTACAAAATGTTGTTGAAAGATATATTCAAGTAAGTGCATGTGTTCATGTTGATGAGGTTGTTCCTTATGTTTCTGAACAAGATCTTGAAGATATATTTGCATCATTTGATTTAGACGTAAGAATTATTGGGATTGAATATGCTAATAAGCCATTCACTGCAAAGAAAATGTGTGAAATACGCAACATAGATATTTATTATAATAAAAGAGATCATAGATTTTCATCCTCAGGGTTAAGGCAACATACTTACAATGTTGAGAAGCTCAAGAATAATGAGGATATATTTCACTGATAAGTATATAAATTTAATCAAGAGGTTTCCGCCTACTAAAATAAAAAACAATTAATCTATAATTATTATAAAATGAAAATAACAATTGGAAAATTAACCATCGCCATTCTAATGGTTGGCATATCCTCATGTTCTTCAAAAAAGATATCGAAGAAGCATAGTAACCAAAATAAACCAAACGTGTTAGTTATTATGGTCGATCAATTAAATGTCAATGCATTGAGTTGTTATGGGGGTGAAATGCAGACTCCTAATATTGATCGCCTTGCAAATGAGGGTGTTCGATTCGACAGAGCATACTGTACAACACCATTCTGCTCACCTTCCCGAGCTTCAATTGTAACAGGACAGTATCTTCATGAACATGGAATTGTACAAAATATGGGATGGAGACAGAAAGATGGTATTACGATTGATGATGAAACTACCGAAAAAATCCTGTCAGAAAATGGGTATGAAACACACCATTATGGAAAATGGCACGTGGAAAGTGACTCTCTGCCTTATTTACCTTATTATCCAGACCAATATGATTTTGGATACCAGTACAAAAAGGAGGCTAATGAATCTGGGGTAACTCTTAAAAAAGCGGACTCTGATGAATATATGAATTTTTACGGGCAAAGTTTTCCCGTTGAAGGCACTCCCTATATGAAAGGAAAGCGAGAACACCTAGACTCAATATGGAGCTCCATTGAGTATAGAGACTTTGTGACTAAAATGGGACGATTGAAAATTAAACCCGAAGAATGGATTGATGGTATTCTTGCTAAAAAAACGATTGCAAGGATTAAAGAAAGCGGAGAGACAAAAAATCCTTTTATGCTAACCTGCTCATTTATCTGGCCACATGATCCAAACTTTGCTCCTTCACCATATTATGAAATGTTTAATCCAGATTCATTAAAGGTTCCTGAATTCAATACTCCTGAACAAAAATTCGAGAATTCGTGGTCAAGACGCATGGTAAATGGGTATGGGGATGAAGGACTGAAGGAATTTTTAAGAATATATCATGCGAACGTGAAATATTTAGATGATAGAATTGGTGAAATATTAGGTGAACTGGAAGCACAAGGAAAACTGGATGAAACCTTGATTATTTTTACAGCAGACCATGGGGATATGATGGGTGAACATGGGATGACATGGAAATCGAACGAGTCATTTTACGAAGCTATAGCCAATATACCTTTTATTATTCGTTATCCTAAATTGTTCAAACCTGGTGTTTCATCTATGCCTATTAGTTTAGTAGATATAAAACCAACAATATTGTCGGTAGTGGGTGAAGAATACAAAGCAAAAGTAAGTGGAACGAACATTGTACCATTCTTTACAGGAGAGAAGAGTATGACCGACGCACCAAAATATTCATTTTGCGAACGAATTCAATACCACCCTGAAGGGAAACGCGAAATTTTAAGCACTGCAAAAGGAGCTTTCATGGTAAGAAACGATCGATATAAATTGAATATATATCCAGATGGCGATGTATTTCTGTATGATTTAGAAAACGATCCAAACGAAATGAAGAATGTTATTGATAACCCAAAGTTTACCCAAGATGTACTTGAGCTTGAAAAAGCTCTTTCAGAATGGCTAAAGACAACAAACTGGAAAGGAGTACCTGTTAAGTTTAAATACTTATAAAGCGCCTCTTTAATGAAATTAATAGTAGGTGTAAGCCTTCAAGTTTTAAACAAATAAAAAGAATTAAAACGCTGATTTTTAGAGTGTATTATTTAAAGTTGAGATTATGAAAAAGATTATAACTATAGTATTGTTATGTGTTATTTGGTTAAACACAAAATTGGTTTCCTGCCAGGAGTCGAATGAAAAACCAAATATTTTGTTCATCTACACTGATCAGCAAACCGTTGGATTAACCAGCATAGAGGGAAATAAATTAATCCAAACTCCAAATATAGACAGGATAGCTAGAGAAGGTGCAATGTTTCCAAACGCCTTCGTTAATTTGCCTTCTTGCTCTCCTTCTCGGGCAAGTTTAGTAACCGGCACCTTCAGCTGGAAGCATAAAGTATATGATAATGAACATCCTAATCGAGGTATAATGGGGATTATCCCAGAATTCAGTCAATTGTCAGACAGAATATTGCATGACGATGGCTATGTGGTCGGGCATCGAGGTAAATGGCATATTGGTAATAAAAAATTATTTTTTGATAATAATACGACACCACCCGAATTCGACTTTCCATATGCAGGGAAAAATTATCCATACAAAGACGAGATGCAAGCGCAATATCCCTGGGATTTTGCAAACCCTGATTATTCTAAAAAGTCGTATTTTGAACGAAGTGAAGGAGGTTGGGTCAAAGGGAAAGCTATTTTGCCAACTCAGTTAACCGCTGATTGGCAAAAATATTTTTTTAATTCTATTAAACCAATTAAATGGGGTGATGTAGGAAAGAATTTAGTGCCGTTAGAAAAATGGTATGAATGGAATATTGTAAAAGAAGTGTGTGAATTTATAGATGAAAATAAATCTAATACTTGGGCCATGACAATGAGTATTAGTCCACCTCATGACCCATGGAGTGTTCCGGATCCTTACTATACTAAGATAGCAAAACACCTGTTGGATAATAATCTAATAAAACTGGAGGGAGATGAGCTTAGTTCTAAACAAGATACAGGACTATCAACAAGGATTGGACGTAAACTTAAAGAACTGAATGGTGGGTACAGAGGTGTTGAAGAATATGTAGCTAATTATTTAGCTTTGGTGGCAATGACAGATGTTCTTGTTGGAAAAGTACTTGATAAATTAGATGACCTTGGACTTGCTAATAACACTATTGTCGTTTTTACTTCCGATCACGGCGATATGAAAGGAATGCATTACAATGTTGGAAAAATTAATGAAAAAATGTACAACCGTCTTTTTAATGTCCCTTTGTTTTTTAGGTATCCAGACAAAATACCTGCTGGTCAAATCTACAAGCAAAGAGTGTCTAATGTTGATATAATGCCTACTATTTTGGATTTCTCAGAGCTCGCTTTCTCAAGATCAAATATTGATGGAAAATCATTTAAAACATTACTTGAAGGGGAACAACAGGAATGGAGAGACCTTAATTTTATCGAAGATTATCACAATGCAAATCTTGATACTGACTTCAATATTTCTACAGACATTCCTGATTCTTCAGATAAGGAAAGCGGGCGTTTTTCTTATACTTTAGGTATTGTAGATGATGATTACAAATATTGCTTTTCAAGGTTTTCAAACGGAAGATACCCTGTAAAATATACCTCTTCAAGGTTTATAGATTACAAAGAAGATCTAACGGAAGTTAACAACCTAATAAATTCTGCAGATAAATATTTAATTTATCAGTATCAGTATCGACTAAAAAAATATTTAGAGGGGAAAAATTTCCCATACATAGATGAAATTGATAGAAGCCCTTTTGCACCTCGCGATCATAAAAGAGACTTTATTCAGGATGGCTTAAATGAAATAGTGATAGCCCTAAAAGCTAATAATGTGCAGGGAGGTACAAATTTAAAATGGGAATTTTTGCAAGGTGCGCAAATTACCAAAGAACTTAAATTGTACAGAATAAATAAGTCAGGAGCACCTAATGGTGTTGAACTCGGAATATTTGATGCATCGATTCGTACTTTTACGGATACGACTGCTGCAGCCGATAGAAATTATGTTTACTTAATTGAAGCGTATGATTCATTAGGTATCTCAGGGAGTTCGAGATTTGTAGAATAGAATATCTATTATCAGCGTAATTTTAGTATTTATTGTATAATTAAAGCTAAAACCATTATCCTTAGTGTTAATTAGAGATGTGCGTAAAAAGGTAAGAGAAAAATTGACATAAATACACGAATCGATTCCTGAGTGTTTGGGATTTGAATATAAGGGAGTCTATTTTACACGATATATTCCCTATGTTGTAAACATAAAAAAAGGAGATAAAATGAAAAAAATAATTATCATAGCTTTTTGTATTACCTTAATTCAAAGCTGTAACAAAGACGACAAGATAACAGATATCGTAGATACAACAGGTATTTTAAATTTAATAGGCGGAACAAATGAAATGACGATTAATCAAACAATTGATGGAAATTCTGTTCCAAGATTAGTGTATGTAAGAACACCACAAAATTTAAATAGTTCGTTATCTTACCCAATTGTATTCTTTTTTCATGGGGCAGGAGGTTCTGGACAAATTTTCTTGCAAAATAACAACATAACTGAACTAATAAATTCTGAAGAATTTATTGGAATTTTCCCTAACGGACATTCAAATAATGGAAGTAATGGTGGGTTTTGGAATTTAGGATCTGAACCTACTACTGCTGATGACGTAGAATATGTAGATTTAATTATCGACCAGTTAGCAACCTCTACTTTAATAGACACATCCAAAGCATATGCCGTAGGATTTTCAAATGGTTCGGGCATGGTAAACCTGTTAGGTAAATCTACAAGTCATTTCAATGCGATTGCTCCGCTTTTTAGTCAACAAATCATAAGTCTAAAAGATTTAACACCTAATAAAGCAATGTCTGTTTTTCAGGTTAACGGAGATGTTGATGGTTTAATTCCCTTAAATGGAGGGGTAAGTTCTGTTGGTATATTTATGTCAGCGCAGAATAGTGCACTTAATTGGGCTAATTATTTCAACTGCAACACAACTGCAACTCAAGAAGAGCTCAATTGGGAGAATACAGTTTTAAGTTCATTCACATACTCTAATTGTGATAATAGTAACGAAATAAAATATCTGATAGCATTAAATACAGGTCATGGTTTTTCCGACGAACAAACAGAGCGCGTTGCTTATACTAAAATATGGGAGTTTTTTAAGCAATATTAAGAAGTTAAAATACGTGTTGCAAGAATGTGTAAAAAAAGAAGGGTTTTATTGTTAAATGTAACGTTCAGAGCATTGAACAAAGACCGCAAAATTCTAAATTTTGCATAATTATTAAAAAATCCACTAAGTGTTAAACTGAAAATTTTGTGATTAAAAATCTCTAACCATTCTTGCACGAAAAGTTGTCTAATAATAATAATAATAATAATAAATAAAAATGAATTTATACCCATTAAAATTCACCCCTTTATCTAAGTATAGAATCTGGGGAGGTAACAAACTAAATACACTATTAAATAAAGGGTTTCAAGCTGATAATATTGGAGAGTCTTGGGAGATTTCTGATGTAGAAGGTGGTAAAACTAAAGTTTGTAACGGAGCTTTAATAGGCTATTCCTTGCAACAACTAGCAGCCGAATATAAAGATGCATTTGTAGGAAAAAATGTTTATGATTCTTTTGGTACTGATTTTCCATTACTCATAAAATTTATTGATGCTAAAACACCACTATCTATTCAGGTACATCCTAATGATGCCGTTGCTAAAGAAAGACATGCCTCTTTTGGTAAAAACGAAATGTGGTATGTGATGCAGGGGGATGAAAATGCGGAACTTATTGTTGGTTTTGACAAAGCATTAAACAAAAAGAGTTATCAAGAATACTTAGACTCGAATAAAATTTTAGATGTTATGCATCATGAAACAGTGCAAAAGGGAGACACTTTTTATATTCCCGCAGGCAGAGTTCATGCTATTGGAGAAGGGGTGTTATTAGCTGAAATCCAACAGACTTCTGATGTTACCTACAGAATCTATGATTATGAACGTGTGGATAAACAAACAGGTGAAACAAGAGAATTACACAACGATTTGGCTCTAGATGTAATCGATTTTGAAGTACATCAAAAATATAAAACTGATTATTCAAAAGAAAAGAACTATTCAAACACATTGGTACATGCCCCCTACTTTAAATCCAACTACCTAGACATTAAAGGAACTCTAGAAAAAGACTATTCAGGAATCGATTCCTTTATAATTTATATATGTATCAGTGGCTCTTTGACGCTCATAGAAAACGAAATTAGTTATTCTTTGGTGCAAGGTGAAACTATTCTCATCCCTGCTTCTATACATAAAATCAATGTACATGCGGCAAGTAATGCCGAGATTTTAGAAGTTTACTATTAAACTCTTTCCTACCTATCCTAACTCTCATTATAAAATCAAGTTAAAAAAGTAGATATATGCCCACTAAAAAACTAAAAGTAATTTCAAGAGAAAACCTAATTCCTTTTGTAATTCGTAATCAAATATAAAAACGTGTAATGATGAAACATTTTTTTTATCAAAAAATAGTATTGGTAATTCTAATAATCATTGGCCCAACCATTTCTTCAAATGCACAAAAAATAGACTATAAGAATCCTAATGTAGTTTTTATTATTTCAGATCAGCATAAAAAAAAGGCTTCAGGATGTTATGGGAGTGATATGGCCATAACACCCAATATTGATAAGTTGGCAGCGACCGGGATAACCCTTAATAATTGTTATGCGGCTGCTCCGGTATGTGCACCCTCTCGCGCTGCGTTGACGACAGGAATGTACCCTGAAGCATGCGGTGCGCCCTTCCATAAAGCTCCTGTTTTGAATAAAAAAGGGAAAATGAAGGATTATGGGTCTGGGGAGCTTCGTAAAACAAGTTATCGTGAAGGCATTGTTACCCTGGGGGAAATATTCCGAAACAATGGGTATGTGACTGCTGGTATTGGAAAGATGCACGTGCATGGTGAACTTCAGAAAAATGTGGACCCCAGCTTTCCGGAAGGGAACGATATGGGATTTGATGAAGCAAGCGTGCGCTATTACACAAACTTTCCAGGAGGGCATTATGAAGACGAAGTAGGGCGGGATACGTATGAGCGATACCGTGTTTTTGGGGCTTATAGTTCATATAGAAAAGATTTGAAGTGGAATTCAGATTATAAGCCTTCTCTTGTTAAGAATGATGAGGATAACTTTGATATGGTGGTAACTCAAAAATCTATCAAATTTATCAAAGAGCGAAGCA
>Ga0302136_1000797_pt1 | contig 14945 bp, 12 predicted proteins | sample CBN3_20m_MG_FD_203116 | JGI IMG/M metagenome (GOLD analysis project Ga0302136, IMG submission 203116) | Marine microbial communities from Western Arctic Ocean, Canada - CBN3_20m | ecosystem: Environmental > Aquatic > Marine > Oceanic | place: Canada: Western Arctic Ocean | collected 2017-09-15
TTTCAAGGCCCTTTTTTTTAAGAATTGGTTTGATGTCGATGTTCGCTTCAAGGCGGTAGGACTGTGCGCTGCGCACTGCCTGCAATCCCGCAAGGGAATAGGCTTCGGATTCCCGTTGATCCTTTCGATAATCGCTGAATTTAAAACAGTTCCAGTTCCCATTGGGGGCGAGGTTCAACTCCCAATACGCGTTGGATTCGAGTTCGCCGATGAAGAGTTCAAAGCAGTGGTGCTGCCAGAGTCCAAATTGCCGTTGGCCAACGCGGTTGGTAATCGGGAGTGTTGCCGCGAGCGAGCCCTCGAGCTGAACGATCAGGCGCAAGGACGAACTTGATTCAAGCAAGAGTTCATAGCCCAGATGCTGAACCGCGGGGCAAGGGGAAAACGGAGCAAGGTCAATGTGCATGCGTCTGTCAAGTCACCTAGTTACTGTCTGCTAGTGTATCCTAGTGATCTCAAAAATTTGAAAGGAAAATGGGCATGACGGCATATGACTATGACTTATTTGTCATCGGTGTCGGGTCCGGTGGGGTTCGCGCGGCGAGAATGAGCGCGCAGTATGGCGCACGCGTGGCAACGGCTGAAGAGAAATTCATGGGGGGTACCTGTGTCAACGTCGGTTGTATCCCGAAAAAACTGTTTGTTTATGCCTCCCATTATCATGAGGATTTCAATGAATCAGCGGGCTATGGTTGGCAGTCCGAGCCTTCGAGTTTCAACTGGCAAACCCTGGTTGCGAATAAAGATCAGGAGATTTCACGATTAAATGGCATTTACCAGGGGCTTCTTGATCAGGCAGGGGTTACCCACTTTGAAGGACGGGCAAGAATCTTAGATGCCCACACCATCGGCATTGATGGCAAAACGGTCACCACCGATAAGATTCTCATTGCCACCGGCGGCTGGCCAACGAAACAAGATATCCCCGGCGCGGAACACGTCATAACCTCCAATGAGGTGTTTTATTTAGAGCACTTGCCTAAGCGTGCCCTCGTTTTGGGTGGCGGGTACATTGCCGTTGAGTTTGCCGGCATTTTTGCAGGGCTTGGGGTCACAACCGAGTTGGCCTATCGAGGGCCCCTTTTCCTGAGGGGGTTCGATGAGGATGTCCGCACAATGGTGAAGGACGAACTGCTAAAGAAAAATATTGATTTGCAGTTTAACGCGACCCTCGCATCCGTCACGCGCAATGCCGATGGCACGTTGCAGGCGACCTTCACCGATGGCCGCACCTTGGAAACGGATCTCATCTTGACGGCCACGGGCCGTAAACCCGCGGTCGATGACCTGGGGCTTGAGACCGTCAATGTGGCCCAGCGTGAGAATGGTGCCATTATCGTTGATGCGTTTTATCAAACCAGCGAACCTAACATTTTCGCCTTGGGCGATGTGACCGATCGAATCCAGCTGACGCCGGTGGCCATCCATGAAGCCATGTGTTTTGCCAGCACCCAGTTCGCAGGCCACAGCAAGGTGATGGATTATTCAGGCATTGCGACGGCGGTATTTTGCCAACCTAACATCGCAACGGTCGGTCTGACCGAAGCTGAGGCGAGGGCGCAGTTCAACTCGATTTCTGTTTTCCGCTCTGAGTTTCGCCCGCTGAAACATACGTTAACCGGCAGTCTTGAGCGGAGCCTCATGAAAATGATCGTTGAGGATGCAAGCGACCGAGTGCTTGGTATCCACATGGTGGGTGCCGAAGCTGGCGAGATTATCCAAGGGCTTGCGGTGGCAATGAAAGCGGGCGCGACAAAGGCGGTGTTTGATCAAACCGTCGGCATTCACCCGACTGCCGCAGAGGAATTCGTCACGATGAGATCGCCCGTGGCATGACGCCCGCAGTGGCGGGTGTTGATGGCTGCAAGGGTGGGTGGGTTGTTGTTCAAATCCAGTCTGGTGTCGTGACGGCAACCCTCGCCTCAACGTTCGAGGCGGTTGCGTTCATGGCCTCAAGCGGACCGCTTTATGTGGATATGCCAATTGGCCTTCCGGAAACCGAAGATCGCCAAGTGGAACGCCTGGCTCGCCAACGCCTGCCCGGTCGAACAGCCAGCGTCTTTAACGTCCCAGCTCGCTCTGCTGTTTATGCTGATAACTATGAACAGGCTTGTGCCTTCAACCTGAAGGCCCAGGGTAAAAAGATCTCGCTACAGTCTTGGTATATCTGTCCAAAAATAAAAGAAGTCGACCAAATTTTACAGGCGCAACCAGGGCTCCGACCCCGCGTGCTTGAAGCGCATCCCGAGTTGCTGTTTGCAACGTTTTCAGGTGCGCCGATGCGCTATTCCAAAAAACAAGCGGCCGGGCAAGACGAGCGAATCCAGCTCCTTGAGCGCAATGGTTTGATGCCGCGCTCGGTACTGTCATCTCTTTATGAGCGAACGCGTAAATCTGCGGTTCAAATCGACGATGTACTCGATGCAATGGTGCTTTACTTGCTGGGCTTGTCTAAGCCAGAACCCCTTTTGTCAGAATCGGTTATCGATGCGTGTGGGCTCGCGGTGAATTATCAGATGCCAGCGAGCAGACGTGGTGCGAGTCTGTGAGGTCTCAATTGTGATTTGTTTGGGCAGGCCGAGAGATAAACGCCCGCGCCGTATCCTCCTCGCGGGATATTTGCTACCTTAAGCGCACTAAGAAAACCTTCAAGAGAACTTCGACATGGCCGATTTGGAACAAATACTCACCCTCTTCGATGGGCTATTACAATCGGCGTGGTATTTCCCCTATCTGTTATTGGGCACCGGTGTTTTCTTTACGATTTATCTTAAAGCACCACAAATCTTTTACTTTCGGCATGCTTGGCGGGTCTTACGCGGTCAATATGACAAGCCAGGCGCCACAGGCGATGCCTCGCACTTTCAAGCGCTCACAACGGCGATTTCTGGCACGGTTGGAACCGGCAATATCGGGGGCGTGGCGTTTGCAATATTTTTAGGCGGCCCTGCCGCCTTATTTTGGATGTGGATGACCGCCTTCTTTGGCATGACCACGAAATTTGTCGAAGTAACCCTTAGCCACAAATATCGTGACGTCGATGATGAAGGTTACATCGTAGGCGGACCCATGTTTGTGATGGAAAAAGGCCTCAATATGAAGTGGCTGGGGGTGATCTTCGCGATCGCGACCGTGGTCAGTAGCTTTGGCTCTGGCAATATGCCGCAGAGTAATAACATTGCGGTCGGCCTCCAAGGCACCTTTGGTATCCCCGAGTGGCTGACCGGTGGTGTGCTGGCGCTCTTGTTAGCAGTGGTTATATTGGGCGGCGTGAAACGCATTATTAAGGTGGCCGAGAAGATCGTGCCGGTGATGGCGATTCTTTATTTTGTAACCGGCCTCGCCGTCGTGTTTGCCAACATCGAAAACGTCTGGCCGTCTTTGGTGAATGTTGTCAGCGACGCCTTTACTGGATCAGCTGCCGTGGGCGGCTTCCTCGGCGCAACGTTTGCCTATGCATTTAATAAAGGGGTCGGACGCGGTCTGTACTCCAACGAAGCCGGACAAGGCAGCGCGCCGATTGCCCATGCTGCCGCCAGAACAGATCAACCGGTTGCTGAAGGCATGGTCTCGATTTTAGAGCCTTTCATCGACACCATCATTATCTGCACATTGACTGGATTGGTCATTCTGTCGTCCGGGGTTTGGATGGAAAAACACGAGAACCAGTTTCAACAGTTCGACACCAATGTGGTGACCGGTGTTTGGTCGGATACCGAAGCGAAAGATCGGGTTGCGCTCTATGATTATCTCAATGGACGGGAAACTAAAATCGAGGCCTTCAACGGTATTATTGAAGTAGTGGAAGGCGAACTTCAGCCCGGGCCCTACACCTTGCTGCACAATCGTTCCGTCGCAGAAGGCGTCTTGATTGGCTCAACTGACCGATGGTTTACCGGCACCTTGACGGTTAATCGCGGCAATATTGAGAATGACGTCGTGCTGACTGGGAAATCTCTCATTCATTCCGCCGCGTTGACGTCGGAGGCGTTTACGCGGAGCGCGTTTGGTGACTATGGCCGTTATGTCGTCGCGCTGGTGCTGCTCTTGTTCGCATTTTCTACGGCGGTTGCCTGGAGTTATTATGGCGATCGGGCGGTCGTTTATTTGGTCGGCACGGCTTGGCTCACGCCTTACAGATTGACCTATGTCTTGGGCTTTTTCTTTGCGGCCATCGCAGACACGTCTTTAATTTGGTTAATCGCTGCGATTACGGTCGCGTTTATGACCATTCCAAATTTGATTGCAATTTTGCTGTTGCGAAAAGAGATGAAGCAAGCTGTCGATGATTATTGGCAGGACTTTGGGTCCGGGCGATAAATCAATGAATCAAGTGAAATCAACGCTGTCGGGATTTGCTCATATTCGGAGCCATCGAATTGAAACCCTTGATTTAGTCGTCATAGAGTACGAGCACCGGGAAACTGGGGCGAAGCATTTTCACCTCGCGAGCGATCACGAGGAACTCGTGTTTATGGTTGCCTTGCGAACCGTGCCAGAAGACTCAACCGGGGTTGCGCATATCCTTGAGCATACGGCGCTGTGTGGCAGCGCTCGATACCCGGTTCGCGATCCGTTCTTTTCGATGCTTCGCCGATCACTGAATACCTTTATGAATGCGTTTACCGCCAGTGATTACACGGCGTACCCCTTTGCGAGCGTCAACCGAAAAGACTTTTATAATCTATTGGATGTGTATCTTGATGCGGTCTTTTTTGCCCGTTTAGATCCGCTGGATTTTGCCCAAGAAGGACACCGTGTTGAGTTTTCAGAACCGGATGATCCAGATTCACCCCTAGTTTATAAAGGCGTGGTCTTTAACGAAATGAAGGGAGACATGAGTTCTTCAAGAGCGGTGCTTTGGGAAGCGCTCAATCAGCAACTGTTTCCGACCGCAACCTATCATCACAACTCGGGCGGGGATCCAGCTGACATTCCGGGCTTGACCTTTGGGGCCTTCAAATCCTTTTACGAAACCCATTATCACCCGAGCAACGCGGTGTTTATGACCTTTGGCGCGCTCGATGTGGCTGAACTGCATGAGGTGCTGGAAGATCGCGCCTTGGGCCGGTTTACGCGTTCGGCCGAGCAGATCGAGGTGGGCCTCGAACAAAGGATGTCCGCCCCCAAGCGGCATCAAGCGAAGTATGCGGCGAGCGAATCCGCCGATGAGGCGCCAAAATCGCAGTTGGTGATGGCTTGGCTGCTGGGAGAGTCAACGGATCTTTGTGGGCTGCTGCAAGCGAACTTGCTGTCGGATGCCTTGCTCGATCACAGTGGCTCGCCCTTGCGTCGCGTGCTCGAGGCGTTTCCTCAAGCCGAATCGGTGTCGCCCTTAACGGGTCTTGAGGAAAGTCATCGTGAAATGAGTTTCTTCTGTGGTATTGAAGGGGTATCCGGCGATGCGGTTGACGCATTCGAGGCGGCGGTGCTCCAAGTCATCGCCGAGGTTGCAGAGCATGGCATCCCCATTGAACAATTGAATGCCGTTTTGCATCAAATTGAATTGTCGCAACGAGAGGTGGGTGGCGATGGGATGCCGTACGGCCTGCAACTCATCTTCTCGTGTCTGTCGGCGGCGATTCATCGCGGTGACCCGGTTGAATTGCTGGACTTAGATGCGGCCATTGAAGCGCTTCGTAAAGATATCCAAGACCCTGAATTCATCAAAGGCCTCGCCAGAAGGTTGCTGCTTGAAAATCAGCATCGGGTGACCTTAACCCTGGAACCGGATTCAAAACTTGCTACCGAAAAGGCCGCGGCAGAACGTGCTCGCTTAAAGGTCTTAGCGGAGGAGATGGGCGATTCTGATCGCGACCGGGTGATTGATCAGGCGGCCGCCCTAGCCCAAAGGCAAACCGAAGTTGAAGATTTAGACATCCTGCCAAAGGTCTCCTTGGCCGATGTGCCAAGGGATCACCCCTACCCAGAACCCATTTTGACGGGCCCCGTGACGGCCTATGCGGCCGGTTGTAATGGCATTGTTTACCATCAGCTGATTCGCGAATTACCGGTGCTCGATGATGCCGACTGGCGGTTACTGCCAGTGCTGAATCAGTTGGCCGGCGAGCTGGGCTTTGGTCAGCAAAGCTATGTTGCCGCTCAAAACCTGCAACAATCGCTCACGGGTGGGATTAGCGCCTTCGCGAGTGTTCGTGCCAGCCTTGCCAATATTGATCAAGCTGGGGCCTTCTTCGTCTTGAGCAGCCGATCGCTTGCGCGTAACGCAGGCAAGATGATGGCGTTACTCGATGAAACCGCACAAGGCTTACGGTTTGATGAACAGGAGCGGATTGCAGAATTGATTCGGCAATCTAATGTCCGAAAACAGATGGGCGTGGTCAATCAGGCTCATAGCCTGGCAATGCTCGCCGCGTCCGCTGCGTTCTCGAAAGTTTCAGCGTTGAACCATCAGTTGTCGGGATTGGGTTCGTTGGCCTATTTTAAAGGCCTGGTTGCGAAGATCGATGACGGTGGCCTAGCTTCCCTTGCGGCCGAACTGCAAGATTTATACGAACGATTTAAGCAGGCGCCCCAGAGTGCGCTTTTGATCGCTGACGAGGCGCAAGTACCCGCGCTGGTTGCCGCTTTGTCAGAGGGACGGTCCTTGACAGCGCCTAGCAAAGCCCATCAATCGATCCTCGCAGAACAAACCCCGTTGCGAACCGCCTATGTCACCGAAACAGAAGTGAATTTTTGTGCGGCAGCTTATGTGTGTCCAAGCGAGGCAAGCGAGGATGTGGCGGCCGTTCAGGTGCTGGCCGCGGTGCTTCGAAATCAATATCTACACGCCGAAATTCGAGAAAAAGGCGGCGCCTATGGTGGTGGTGCGAGCTTTGATGCGGCCAACGGGTTGTTTCGATTATATTCTTACCGCGACCCGGAGCTGCTCAAGACCTTTTCGGTATTTGATGGTGCGCTGGCGGCGCTTCGTTCGATGAAATGGTCCTCAAATCTAATTGAAGAGGCGGTGCTGGGCCTTATGAGTAGCCAGGATGCGCCAGGTTCGCCGGCCGGTGAAGCCCGGGGAGATTTTTATCAGCAGCTACAAGGCCGTACGCACGAGCACCGCCGCGTGCACCGGGCCGCACTGTTTTCGGTTACGCCGGAATCGGTAATGAACGTAGCTGAACAGATTCTGTCTGGGCAGAACAGCCTGTCCGTGGTCACGCATTTGGACGGCGCGCAGACGCTGCCCGATTCGTTTTTAGTCACGCACCTATAAGCGAATGATCACCGTATTATTTGGGTTGGCCTAGGGTCAAGCGCCGAGGCGTTTGGCGGTCAGCCGATGCGGGTTTGGGGTTTCTGCGCGAGACCGGTTACGAGAGCCAGAGCATAAGCATGAGCATGAGGCCACCGGCCGTGGCAAGCCGGGCGGTGATGACCCGCTCAAAAGCCAGGATGCCCGGCTTAATAATCGACGCCCCAGTCAAGGCTTTAGATTCAGCGCTTTTATTGCGGGCTATAGATTGCAGGCTATAGATTGAAGGCTTTCGGTTGAAGGCTTTGAATTAAAGGTTTTGAATTGAAGGCTTTAGATTCGAACAGATCGCGGAATGATCCCCGCTTAATTGCGGGCCGCTGCCGGCCGAAAAGTTTCAATTGAAGTCCGCCCATCTTTGTATTTGAATCGACAACCAGTACTGCACCAGTTTTTTGCGGGGAAAAACCGCCACAAGAAAACCGATTAAAGCCATAAGGAGTTTGAGCGCTATGAGTGATGTTATTGTTTTGACGAGTCCGGATGATCACCAATTTGACGTCTATGAAGCGCAGCCGGATGGCGGGGCAAAGGGCACCATCGTGGTGATTCAAGAGATCTTTGGGGTTAATGCGCACATTCGAGAAGTGGCCCAAGGGTTTGCCGCTATGGGCTATCGAGCGCTTGCACCAGCACTTTTTGATCGGGTTGAGCGCCAGGTTTCTTTGGGCTACAGCGGCGCCGACATGATGCAGGGTGTCGAACTCGCGCGGGGTAAATTACAGCGAGAAGACGCTTTGATGGATTTGCAAACGACCATTGCAGCGGCGGCAATGACCGGACCGGTCGGCGTGGTTGGCTATTGTTTTGGCGGTCTGCTCGCCTGGCTTGCCGCCTGCCAATTAGAGCAGTTGTCCTGTGCCGTGAGTTATTACGGCGGCGGCGTTGCCTCTGAAATGAGCCAGACCCCAACGGTGCCCGTAATGTTTCACTTCGCCGGCGAGGACGCCCATATCTCTATGGCGGATGTGGCGGTCGTAGAAAAGGCGCAACCCAACGCGCCGTTATTCGTCTATGAAGCGGACCATGGGTTCAATTGTAATCACCGTGCGAGCTTTAATGAGCCGGCAGCGGTGCTGGCGCTGTCGCGCACGCATGAGTTTTTCGATGCCCACCTTGGATGAGGTCGATGATCTAGCGCTTTATTACTGGCCAACCCCAAACGGTTATAAAGTTGCCATTATGCTGGAGGAACTTGGGCTGGCCTATCAAGTCTTGCCGATCAACATAACAAAAGGGGATCAACACGCTGACGGTTATGTTCAGCAGGTCCCCACTCGAAAAATTCCAGCGCTACGGCATCAAAGGCGCGGCGCTGAGCAAATCGTATTCGAGTCGGGCGCGATCTTGTTGTATCTGGCGGAGTGGCAAGGGCGGTTTTTGCCCGAAGACGTGGGTCTGAAGTGGCAGTGCCTACAATGGCTGTTCTGGCAGGTCGGGGGGTTGGGGCCGATGGCAGGACAAGCCCATCATTTTCGGCTTTACGCGGATCTTAAAGATGATTACGCAATCGACCGGTATGAGCGAGCGTGCCAAAAATTGTACGCGGTGCTGGAAGGCCAGCTTCAACAGAAGCCGTTCTTAGCCGGTGCTTACAGCATTGCCGATATCGCGGTGTTGCCATGGGTGTATCGGCATGTGCGTCACGGGATCGACCTTGTTGATTACCCGGCGGTTTTAAGCTGGTATACCGGGTTGATGCAAAGACCTGCCGTTCGCAAAGGCTTTTCGGTTGGGCAGGACTTGATTGCTAAAGGCAACTTTAGCGGCGCTTTGGCGAAACGGAGCCTGTTTTAATCGATCGCTGCTGGGTCGATTTTGTCAGGGTGACCAAGGGGCAAGGCTGGGGCGCCGTTCAAAGCAACGATCGGGATAGCCGTCTGCTAAGACCTGACTCGGGGCGCTAGGTGCAATGCTGACAGGGTCATTCGTCGGTCTCGGCGCCGCCCAAGCACCAGACTGAGCCGCTGTGCAAAAACTGAGACCTCCCAGATGCCAAACTAAAGATGGCCTGGCCTGGTCTGCTCCCAGCGGAATGTCTGACGCGATAAGCGGCTGCAATAAGCTCGGGAAGCTAAAATCGAAACTCCTTTTTTGTACGGCGTCAATACCCAAATTCACACTGAATAGGGTGCGCATTACTTGACAAAGGCTAGCCGCTTCTACATTCTTCGGGGGTAGTCAATGTTGGTACCAGAGCCAGAGGGGATGGACTGGGTGTTTTTGCATAGACTCTTCTATAAATAGAGCAACAATCCGAAATAGGTATGATCATGAAACAAATCCAAACCAGATCAGGGCTGTTTGCAGCACTGGTGTTCTTGGCGTCAGCCTCGCAGGTATCCAACGTGACCGCGCAATCTCTGGATGAAGTCTTAGGCGTTCGCGCTGCGACGACTCAGGATGGCAAGAAGTCTCAAATTAAAATCGATGAAGTTAAGGACCAGACCCGTGACTTGCTGTCTCAGTACAAGCAAGTGATGAAGGTTGTGGATGGTCTGAAAGTTTATAACTTGCAACAGGAGCGACTCATTCGAAATCAGAATGAAGAGCTTTCCGAGTTGGGAGCATCGATCGATAGTGTGACCGTCATCGAGCGCCAAATTGGGCCATTGATTGAGCGAATGATCGCCAACTTAGAGACTTTTGTCAGTCTTGACGTGCCATTCTTGATGGCCGAACGCGAAGAACGGGTTGCGTTTCTAAAAGAAGCCTTGGATCGGGCCGATGTCAGTGTTGCTGAAAAGTTCAGCCAAGTGCTGCAAGCCTACCAAGTTGAAAATGCTTATGGATCAACGATTGAAGCCTACACCGATATGATCGAGTTAGAAGGCAAATCTCGTCAAGTCGACGTCCTGAAGTGGGGTCGGGTTTCCTTGGTGTTCCAATCACCTGACGGCGAAACCACCGGGGTTTGGGATAACGACGTTCGTGACTGGGTGATTCTAGGAGACGAGTACAGAACTGGCGTTAGAGATGCGCTGCGGATCGCGCGCAAAACTCAAACAGCGGACTTAGTGAAATTGCCAGTTAAAGCGGCGGGAGAGTAACCATGAAAAATTTATGGATGAGTGTTGTCCTCGTTGCGGGGCTAGTTGGATTTCAAGCACAGGCTGCTGAAAACGAAGTCGAGGCGTCGACGCTGACTGAATTACTGCAGATGGTTAAAGACGGCAAGGTCGTCAATGGCCGGTTAAATGAGCGTCGAGAAAAAGAGTTCAATGCGGACAAGTCTCGGCAACAGAGCGCTTTAAAAAGAGCCAAGCAAGAACAGGCGAACGAAGAAGCCCGGTCTGAGCGGCTAGAAGCGCAATTCGAAAAAAATGAGCAGGATATTGCCGCAAAGCAAGAAATCTTAGCCAAGCGCTTGGGCTCTCTGCGTGAGTTGTTCGGCGTGCTGCAGCAGGTTGCTGGCGACACCCAGGGCGTTTTTGAAGGTTCAATCATCAGTGCAGAATTTCCGGGTCGCGGTCAATGGTTATCGGACTTTGCGAAGTCGATGGGTAAGAGCTCAAAACTGGCAACGATTGAGGAAATCGAGCGTCTTTGGTTCGAGCTTCAGCGTGAAATGACCGAGTCGGCTAAAGTCAGCCGGTTTACGTCGGAGATGATCAAACTCGATGGCGAACGGGTTACCCAAGAAGTGATTCGGATCGGGTCTTATAACCTCATCAGCGATGGCGGCTATGTGACCTATGATATCGATAATCAGCTCATTAAAGAGCTGCCAAAGCAGCCCGAATCACGATTTGTTGACTCGACTGAGGAATTGTTGGCGGCGAGCTCAGGTTTCGTACCCTTTGGTCTTGATCCAACCCGCGGGCAATTGCTAGCGCTGCAGATCCAGGTTCCGACCTTAGAAGAGCGAGTGCATCAGGGTGGATTACCCGGTTACGTCATCATTGGGCTAGGGATTATCGCGCTCATTATCGCGGTATCGAAGTTTGTTTCTCTGACACTGTTAGGAATGACCGTCAATGGCCAGGCCAAGAATGCGGCTAATCCTTCTATGAAGAATCCACTTGGGCGCATCATGTCGGTATACCAGAATAATAGTTCGGTTGATTCTGAAACGCTGCAGCTTAAGATTGATGAAGCGATCATGAAGGAACAGCCTGCAATTAACCGGTTTGTTGGATTCATAAAAATCATCTCGATGGTTGCCCCGTTGTTAGGTCTGCTCGGTACGGTCATCGGGATGATTGTGACCTTCCAGGCGATTACACTGTTTGGTACAGGTGATCCCAAGACTATGGCAGGCGGTATTTCTCAGGCATTGATTACGACGGTACTCGGCTTAACCGTCGCGATTCCGACGGTATTACTGCATTATTTTGTGCACAGCCGCGCAACCAGCATCATGCAGGTTCTGAACGAACAGAGCGGTGGTCTAATTGCAGAGCACGCTGAGAAAGCGAGCAAATAACCGTGGAAACTATCATTGTAGCCATTAGGACGTTCATGGAGGCCGGTGGCGATGTGCTTTATCTCATCGCCGGCGCAACCTTTTTGATGTGGGCCATTGTTTGTGAGCGGTACATCTTCATCACCACTGAACATAAGCAGGATGTGGGTGTCGCCTTAACGTTCTGGGAAAGTCGCGCCGAGCGGACGTCATGGAATTCTCGGATGATTCGTGAGCGTTTGATCTCCGAAGTTAATGAGCGACTGAAAGCCAATATGGGGTTGATTAAGACCTTGATTGCTTTATTACCGCTGCTTGGCTTGTTGGGCACGGTAACCGGAATGGTGCAGGTCTTCGAGGCCATGACCTACTCCGGTGGTAATGCGCGCTCTATGGCGGCGGGTGTTTCTGCTGCCACCATTCCCACGATGTCCGGAATGGTCGCGACCCTTTCAGGGGTCCTGGCGAATTCATTTCTTACGAGTAAAGTCGATACAGAATCAATTTTTCTGGAAGACACTCTGACCATGGATCATTAAAGCATTGCTTTAGCGATCGAATATAGAGAAGAACATGCGAAGAAGAACAACCCAAGTAGACGATAAAGTCGCCGATTTAACACCGATGCTCGACGTGGTGTTTATCATGCTGATTTTCTTTATTGTGACGGCGACGTTTATTAAAGAAACCGGTGTTGAGATCAATCGACCGGATACTAAGACGGCAGAGATGAAGAAGACGGTGTCGCTGCTTGTCGGCGTTGGCTCAGACAGTGGTATTTGGATTGATAAAAAGAAAGTCGATATCAGAAATGTTCGACCCACGATGGAACGGCTGCATGCTGAGAATCCAAAGGGTGGATTAGTGATTAAAGCGGACTCAATTTCAAAGGTTGAGAAAGTCTTGGCCATTATGGATGCCGCCCGCCAGATCGGGATTACTCAAGTCGCGATTGCGTCCGAACAGAAATAAGAGGGAAACCAGATGGTGATGTTCATAAGACTTGGTCTCTCGACGATTGTCGGCGTGGTGGTAACACTCGGACTGTTCTATCTGATGCAGTACCTGATTCAAGGCGCTGATAGCGCTTTGACGGATGATAAGATCGGTAATTTGGTTGATTTCGTCCGGGTGAAGCAAGACCAGCAGTTAGAAACAAAACAGCGCAAACCTAAGAAACCACCACCACCGGACGAACCACCGCCGGATGTGCCGCCCCAGAATTTCAATGTTGCGGTGGATAGTGCGGGTTTCAATATGTCGAATGTTGACCTATCGGTGAGTGTGGACGTTGGCGGCGGCGGCTTTGGCATCAGCGATGGCGAATACCTACCAATTGTTAAAGTACAACCGCAGTATCCAAGACGGGCATTGTCGAGAGGCCTTGCGGGATACGTCATCGTCGAATTTACGGTAACCGCCCAAGGGACGGTGAAAGATGCGTATGTGGTTGAAAATTGTGGCCATATCCCGAATGCGCGATCAATAGAAGGCTGTTCTGATAAGCCGAACAGCGTCTTTGATTCATCTGCGGTGAAGGCAGCGCTTAAGTTCAAGTATAAGCCGAAGGTTATTGATGGGAACCCGGTAGAAACCACAGGGGTTCAGAATAAGATTACGTTTGAACTGGCTGAAAGTTGATGGAGAGTTTAGGCATGAAGTTACAACGTAGCGCGAGTGGCCTCGTCAAGAGTCTTGTCGGCATCGCACTGATCATCAGCTTTAGTGTGGCCACGATCGACCAAGTGATGGCGGAAGAGGACAAGAAGAAAACCCGTCGGGTCCCCGCAATTAGTCAAAGCTTGTATAAGCAGATGTCCGAAGCCCAGATTATGATTGATCCGGATTCAATCCCTCGGGAGGAGGGTGAACCCGTGCCGGTGCCCAAAGGCACGCCGCAAGACGGCATTAATATGCTGCTGGATATGACCAAGAAGAGGAAGCTGAACTCTAATGAGTTGTCCCAGCTTTGGAATTTACTCGCATTTGGCTACTACACGCTTGAAGATTTGCCGAATACAATCTATTCGTATGAGCAGGTTTTAGCGGCCGGTAAGGTTGGGTTGATCACTGAAGCCCTCGAGAAAAATTCGCTTCGTGCCTTGTTTCAGCTCAATTACTCGATCGAAAAATATGAAAAGGCGCTGAAGTATATCAATCTGTGGGAAGTTGTTAATGGCTCGCCAGATGCCGCAGTGAGTTACTTAAAGGCGACGGCGAACTACCAATTGGATCGGTTCCGAGAGTCACTGAAGTGGGCGCTTCAGGTTGAAGAGATCATCATCGCCGAAGGTCGGGAGATGAAGGAAAACTGGGTTTATTTACAGGTTGTGCTCTATAGCGAACTCAAAGACGACGACAATGTGATCCGGGTTTTAGAACGGATGGTTGTCGATTATCCTAAGAAGCAGTACTGGATGCACCTTGCCGGGATGTACACCGAAAAAGAGTGGGATGATCGAGCGCTTTCAGCGTATTACGCGATCTATACCCAGGGCATGTTTGAAAAGGATTCTGAGATCGTCATGTTGTCTCAGCGGTTGTTGAACGCTGAAGTACCCTATGAAGCTGCGTTGGTACTCGAGAAAGGAATCAAGGACAAGCTGGTTGAGACCAGCGAAAAGAATTTGAGACTGCTTGCAACGTGCTACACCGTGGCGCAAGAGATGAGCAAAGCCATTGTTGCTTGGGAGCGCGCGACCAAGTCATCCGAAGATGGTGAGGTTCATTATCGCTTGGCGCAAGCGCTGGCACAGCAGGATCGCCATAAAGAAGCGGTTTTAGCCTACCGTCGATCCTTGGAAGATGATGAATTGAAATCACCTTCAGATGCTAACTTTTGGATGGCGATTTCTCACATGTCGTTAGAAAACTGGGACCAAGCCTCAACGGCGTTCAAGGCTGCATCGAAGCTGGACAAAAAGATCGCAAAGCAGGCTCGACAATACATCCGTTATATCGCGGGTGAAAAACGCCGCCAGGCAGCGCTCAAGGAAATGCTCGAAGGCTAAGAGCTTTCAGTAAGACGCTTGCAGCAAGATGCTTTCAAGTAAAAAGCTTCCAAGTAAAAAGCTTCCAAGTAAAAAGCTTCCAAGTAAAAAGCTTCCAAGTAAAAAGCTTTCAAGTAAAAAACTCAAAAGAAAGAGTCCTTCAGTTTGGTTGAGCCCCGGTAGCGGGGCTTTTCTGTTCCGGCCAAGCGTACGCGGCGCCGATGCGCGCCGCTCCTTGCAGTCAAAATCCTCAAGCATGACTCGACTGGCGCTCATGGTCAGTGCT